>Ga0207694_10004458_pt1 | contig 10932 bp, 11 predicted proteins | sample KBSC34metaG_FD_184353 | JGI IMG/M metagenome (GOLD analysis project Ga0207694, IMG submission 184353) | Corn rhizosphere microbial communities from Kellogg Biological Station, Michigan, USA - KBS C3-4 metaG (SPAdes) (version 2) | ecosystem: Host-associated > Plants > Roots > Rhizosphere > Soil...
TGGATGGGTACCGGAAGGAGGCCCAGCGCATGGAGGTGGACGCCGCCGCTCGCCTGGCCAAGGCCGAGGCCGAGCTGGCCGAGGCGCGGCGCGTGGGCAGCGGCGACCGGGCGGCCGCTCGGGCCGAGGCGCGGGTGCGCGAGCAGGAGCTGGTGGCCGCGGCGATAGCGGACGCCCAGCGGGCCCTGGGCACGGCGCGTACCAAGCTGGACGCGGTGGTCGCGACGGAGCGAGCCCGCATCCAGGCGAGCGCCCGGGAGATCGGCGTGCAGGCGGCGAAGAGGATCCTCGGCCGGGAGGTGGCTTCGTCATGATGTCGAAGATTCCGAGCGAAATTCCGAGCGAAATTCCTGGCAAAATTTTTGGAAAGATTTCCAGGTTAATGCGTCGCCTGCGGGCCCTCGCTGGTCCCGCGTTCGCCGTCGCGGTGCTGTCGATGGCCTTCGCCGTCGGAGGTGGGGCGCGCGCGGCCGCCGCCGAGGAGGGCCACGGAAATGTCCCCACGCCGGACGTGGCCGCCGAGCACGGGGCCGTTCACGGCGCTGGCCACGCGGAGCATGGAGAAGGAGCCGCCCACGAGCACGAGCCGCAGATCGACGGCAAGAAGCTGGGGCTGCAGATCTTCAACTTCGCGGTGCTGGTGGGCATCCTGGTGTTCTTCGGCGGCAAGGCGGTGAACAAGGCCCTGCGCGGACGCCACGAGCAGCTCAAGGCGGACCTGGCGTCGGCGGCCGAGGCCCGCGCGGCGGCGGAGGCGAAGCTGGCCAAGCAGGAGGCTCGGCTCAGCTCGCTCGAGACCGAGATCGCCGAGCTGCGCCGCAACCTGAAGGCGGAGGCCGAGGCGGAGAAGGCCCGCCTGATCGAGGCCGCCGAGGAGCGGGCCACGCGCATCAAGGCCGAGACCACGTTCCTCATCGATCAACAGGTGCGGGAGGCCGATCAGCGCCTGCGGCGCGAGTCGGCGGACGCTGCCCTGAAGATTGCGGAGGACATCCTGCGGCGCTCGATCGGCCCGGCCGATCAGCAGCGCCTTCTCGAGACCTTCGTCGGCAACGTAGCCGACGCGCCTGCCGGGACGTCGGCGCCGCCCGCGGCTCCGAGCGGACCCGCTGGGAGGGTCAGCTGATGGCCGCGCTGTCGGGATCCATCGCGCGACGGTACGCCAAAGCGCTCTTCGAGATCGGCGTGGCCGAGGGGACCTACGAGCGCCTGGGCCGCGAGCTGGAGGATCTGGCGGCGGCGTTCGCCAGCTCGTCCGAGCTGCGGGTGGCCCTGGAGAACCCGATGATCAAAGGGTCCGAGAAACAGGCGATCCTGCAGGCGATCCTTCCGCGGGTCGCGCCGTCGCCTTCGGTCCAGCGCTTCGCACGACTGCTGCTCGACCGCGGGCGCATCGGCATCGTGCGGGCCGCCGCGCGCGCCTACCGCGAGCTCGCCGACCAGAAGACCGGGCAGGTGCGCGCCAGCGTCGTGTCGGCCGCTCCGCTGGGGCCGGCCGAGCTCGAGCGGGTGCGCCGGGCCCTCGAGAGCCGATCCGGCCGCAAGGTCATCATCGAGAGCAGCGTGGATCCCGGCCTGATCGGGGGTCTGGTGGCCCGGGTCGGGGACCTCGTGCTGGACGGCAGCGTGCGCACGCAGCTCGCCGAGATGCGGCGGCGCTTGCTCAACTAATCAGCTATACCGAGCCGCGCAACCCGCCCGAAACCACGGACCCCGCAGCAGATCAGCCATAGAACCGGTCGCCCGACCGGACCCTGACGAAGAGAGCAGCCAACATGGAAATCCGCGCAGAAGAAATCAGCCAGATCATTCGCCGCGAGATCGAAGGATTCGATCAGAAGGTGTCGGTCAGCGAGACGGGCACCGTGCTCGAGGCGGGCGACGGCATCGCGCGTGTCTACGGGCTCGAGAAGGCCATGGCCGGTGAGCTCCTCGACTTCGGTAACAACGTGGTCGGACTGGTCCTGAACCTGGAAGAGGACAACGTCGGCGTGGCGCTGCTCGGCAACTTCGAGGCCGTCCGCGAGGGCGACGTCGTCAAGCGGACGGGGCGCATCGCCGAGGTGCCGGTCGGCGACGCGCTGATCGGCCGCGTCGTGAACGCGCTGGGCATTCCCGTCGACGGCAAGGGTCCGCTGGCCACCAAGGACCGCCGCAAGATCGAGGTCAAGGCGCCCGGCATCATCGCGCGCAAGACGGTGCACGAGCCGATGCAGACCGGCATCAAGGCCATCGACTCGATGATCCCGATCGGTCGCGGACAGCGCGAGCTGATCATCGGCGATCGCCAGACCGGCAAGACCGCGGTGGCCGTCGACGCGATCATCAATCAGAAGGGGCAGAACATGTTCTGCTTCTACGTCGCCATCGGCCAGAAGCAGTCGACGGTGGCGGCCGTGGTCGAGAAGCTGCGCGAGCAGGGCGCCCTGGCCTACACCACCATCGTTGTAGCGACCGCCTCGGAGCCGGCCCCGCTGCAGTTCTTGGCGCCGTACACCGGCGTCACCATGGCCGAGCACTATCGCGACAGCGGGCGCCACGCCCTGATCGTCTATGACGATCTGTCCAAGCAGGCCGTCGCCTACCGTCAGCTGTCGCTGCTGCTGCGCCGCCCGCCGGGCCGCGAGGCGTTCCCCGGCGACGTGTTCTACCTGCACTCGCGCCTCCTCGAGCGGGCCGCCAAGGTGTCGGACAAGGAGGGGGCCGGCTCGCTGACGGCGCTGCCGATCATCGAGACCCAGGCCGGTGACGTCTCGGCGTACATCCCGACCAACGTCATCTCCATCACCGACGGTCAGATCTTCCTGGAGAGCGACCTCTTCTACTCGGGCCAGCGGCCGGCCGTGAACGCCGGCATCTCGGTGAGCCGGGTCGGCGGCGCGGCACAGATCGCGGCCATGAAGAAGGTGGCCGGCAAGCTGCGCCTCGAGCTGGCGCAGTACCGCGAGCTGGCGGCGTTCGCGCAGTTCGGCTCGGACCTGGACAAGGCCACCCAGCAGCAGCTCGCGCGCGGCGCGCGCATGACGGAGCTGCTGAAGCAGGGGCAGTATCAGCCGCTGCCGGTCGAGCGGCAGGTGCTGATCCTGTTCGCGGTCACGAACGGCTTCGCCGACACGCTGCCGGTCGATTCGCTGTCGCGCTACGAGCGCGACCTGTTCGCCTTCGTCGACGCGCGCCACCCCGATCTCTGGGCCGAGTTGAAGAGCAAGGGGAACAACGGCAAGGCCTGGGACGAGCTGGTCGGCAGCATGAAGAAGGTGCTGGGCGAGTTCGGCAAGGAGTTCGCTCCGGACGCGAAGGCCTAAGGGCTCGGCGCGCTGTCGCAATGCCTTCTCTCAAATCCATACGCACCCGGATCGCGTCGGTGAAGTCGACGCAGAAGATCACCCGCGCCATGAAGCTGGTGTCGGCGGCGCGCCTGCGCCGCGCCCAGGACGCCATCGTGGCGGCGCGCCCGTACGCCAAGGCCCTCGGCGCCGCGGTGGCCGAGATCGTGGCCCGGGCCGGGGCCGACTCGCACCCGCTGATGTTCACGCGCCCGCCGGAGCGGGTAGCGCTCCTCACGATCACCTCGGACCGGGGCCTCGCGGGCGGGTTCAACGCCAACGTGTTTCGCTCGGTGGTCCGGTTCCAGGCCGAAGAGCGCGCCGCCAAGGAGCTTTCCTTCCTGGTGGTGGGGCGCAAGGGTCGCGACTATTACCGGCGGCGGAAGGCCACCATCCGGCACGAGTGGCCGGGACCGTCGGGCGAGACGGCGGCGTCCCTGGCCAAGGAGCTGGCGCACACCGCGGTCCAGGCCTTCGAGACGGGCCAGGTCGACGCGGTCTATTTGGTGTTCAACGAGTTCAAGTCGGCCATCCAGCAGCGCACGGTCGTCGAGCAGATCCTTCCCGTGCCAGCGACGCCGTCGGGCGCGGGCGAGACCGGCGGGCAGATCGACTTCGTCTACGAACCGGGCCGCGACGAGGTCATCAACACCCTCATCCCGCTCTTCATCGAGTCGCAGATCTACCGCGCGTTGCTCGAGTCGGTCGCCTCGGAGTTCGGGGCCCGCATGACGGCCATGGAGAGCGCCACCACCAACGCGCGTGAGATGATCGGCAGCCTGACCCTGCAATACAACCGCGCCCGCCAGGCGGCCATCACCAAGGAGCTGATGGAGATCGTGGGCGGCGCCGAGGCCCTCAAGGGCTGACCGCCCTCGCCGAGGACCGCGGCCTTTTCAACCGATTCAGCTTCAGATACGCCAGAGCTCAGCAGTCACGAGGACAGGACACCAAAAATGGAAACCACCGCCACCAAGCAGAACAACGGCCGCGTGTTGCAGGTCATCGGACCGGTCGTCGACGTCGAGTTCGATCAGGGCCTGCCGGAGATCAACACGGCTCTGCGCATCTCGAACCCGGCGATCAGCGATCAGCCCGGGAACCTGACGGTCGAGGTCGCCCAGCACCTGGGCGAGCACGGTGTGCGCTGCGTGGCCATGGACACCACGGACGGTCTGGTCCGCGGCATGCCCGTCGAGAACACGGGCGCGCCCATCCAGATGCCGGTGGGGCGCGAGGTCCTGGGCCGGATCATGAACGTGGTGGGCGAGCCGGTCGACGAGCGGGGACCCATCAAGGTCACCAAGCGTTCGCCCATCCACCGCGCGGCGCCAACCTTCGTCGAGCAGTCGGTCAAGATCGAGATGTTCGAGACCGGCATCAAGGTCATCGACCTGCTGGCCCCCTATCGCCGCGGCGGAAAGATCGGCCTGTTCGGCGGCGCCGGCGTCGGCAAGACCGTCACCATGCTCGAGCTCATCAACAACGTCGCCAAGAAGCACGGCGGCTTCTCGGTGTTCGGCGGCGTCGGCGAGCGGACCCGCGAGGGCCGCGATCTCTACAACGAGATGAGCGAGTCGAAGCTGTCCACTGGGGAGTCGGTGCTCTCGAAGACGGCGCTCGTTTACGGCCAGATGAACGAGCCGCCGGGCGCGCGCCAGCGCGTGGCGCTGTCGGCGCTGACGGTGGCCGAGTACTTCCGCGACATCGAGGGGCAGGACGTGCTGCTCTTCATCGACAACATCTTCCGCTTCACGCAGGCCGGCTCCGAGGTCTCCGCGCTCCTCGGGCGCATCCCGTCGGCCGTCGGTTATCAGCCGACGCTGGCCACCGAGATGGGGACGCTGCAGGAGCGCATCACCTCGACCAGCAAGGGGTCCATCACGTCGGTGCAGGCCATCTACGTCCCGGCCGACGATCTGACCGACCCGGCGCCGGCCACGGCGTTCGCCCACCTCGATGCGACCACGGTGCTCTCGCGCCGCATCTCCGAGCTCGGCATCTACCCGGCGGTCGATCCGCTCGACTCGACGTCGACGATCCTCTCGGCCCAGGTGGTCGGCGACGAGCACTACTCGGTGGCCCGCTCGGTCCAGAAGGTCCTTCAGAAGTACAAGGAGCTCCAGGACATCATCGCCATCCTCGGGATGGACGAGCTCTCCGAGGACGACAAGGTGACAGTGTCTCGCGCGCGCAAGATCGAGAAGTTCCTGTCGCAGCCGTTCTTCGTGGCCGAGGCCTTCACGGGCGCCCCGGGCAAGTATGTCGAGGTCAAGGACACCATCGCGGGCTTCAAGGAGATTGTCGAGGGCAAGTGCGACAACCTGCCCGAGCAGGCGTTCTACATGCAGGGCGGGCTCGACGACGTGCGCGCCCGGGCCGAACAGATCGCCAAGCAGAACGCGTGAAGCGCGATCGGGCCTAGCGAAGGAAGCTGTCACACGCCATGAAACTCTCGGTCACCACTCCACGCGGATCGGTCGTCGACACCGACGTGGACGAGATCACCGCGCCCGGCTTGCTGGGCGAGCTCGGCGTGCTGCCCGGCCACGTGCCGCTCATGGCGGCGCTGAAGCCCGGCGTCCTCACCTTCCGGCAACACGACAAGCCCGTCGCGACGCTGGCGGTGGGTGAGGGGTTCCTTCAGGTGGCGCCGGTGGTCGGCAGTGACACCAACACCGACCGCGTCCTGGTCCTGGTCGATCAGGCATTGAACGCGACGGGGGTGGATCGGGCGGCGGCCGAGAAGGAGCTGGCGAGGCTGGAGGGGGAGATCTCCGCGTGGAAGCAAGAGCTGGACGGGACCTACCGGGCTCTCCGTCTGCGGCGGGATTGGGCGCTCGCGCAGGTGGACGCCGCCGCCCGCCTGAGCCCGTCCTGACCGTCGAGCCGGGCCCGGATGGGCCGGTGGAGGCGGGGGCCACCGAGCCGGGCGAGGGCGAACCCGCGCGCCGGCCTCTCCGGTGGCGGGACGACGGCGTCCGCGGGCGGTTCTTCGTCACGTGCCCGCGCGGCACGGAGGGAGCCCTGCGGCGCGAGATCGCGGCGCTCCGCATCGCGGGTGCGCGGGGCGACATGGGCGGTGTCTGGTTCGAAGGTCCGCTGGAGATGGGCTACGCGGTCTGCTTGCACGCGCGCGTCGCGATGCGGGTCCTCCTGGAGGTCGGCCATTTTCCCGCCGCCACCGCCGACGAGCTTTACGCGGGCGCGCGCGCCATCGACTGGCAGCCCTGGCTGACGACCAAGACGACGCTGGCCGTTTCAGCGGACGTCAGCGACAACCCGGCCTTGCACCACTCGGGCTTCGCGGCTCTGAAGGTGAAGGACGCGGTCGTGGACGCCCTTCGCGATCGGCTGGGCGGACGGCCCGACGTGAGCCCGCGCGACCCCGACGTCGCCATCCGCCTGCACGTGCGCGGGGCGGAGGCCCGGCTTTTCCTGGATCTGGCCGGCGAGCCGCTGCACCGCCGCGGCTACCGCGTGGCCATGACCGACGCGCCCCTGAAGGAGAGCCTGGGCGCCGCGGTCCTGGCCCTCGGCCGGGTGGACCCCGCGCTGCCGCTCGTCGATCCGATGGCCGGCTCGGGCACGCTGCCGATCGAGCACGCGCTGGCCGCGCGCCGGCTGGCGCCCGGGCTGCACAGGCGTTTCGGATTTCAGAGATGGCCGTCGTTCGGCGCGGCCGACGCACGCCAGTCGTTCGCGCGGCTGGTCGAGGAGGCGCGCGCCGGCGCGCTGCCGGCGGCGCCGGCGCCCATCGTCTGCGCCGATCGTTTTCGCGACGCGCTCGAGGCGGCCAGGCAGAACGCCGCGGCGGCCGGCGTGGTGAACGACATCACGTTCGAGATCGGCGAGGCGCGCGACCTGACGCCGCGCTGGCCGCACGGGAACGTGGTGGTCAATCCGCCCTACGGCGAGCGGCTGATGGGGGCGCCACCAGGGCCGGCTGGCGACGCCGCGCGCCGCGAAGCGCACGTTCAGGGCCTGAAGCTCTCGGGTCTCTATCGCGGGTTGGCCGGCGCCTTCGAACGTTTGACCGGGTGGGGCGTGGTGGTCCTGTCGGGAAATCCCGCGTGGGCGCGAGAGATGAAACGCAAGCCCGTCATCTCGCACCGGCTCTACAATGGACCACTCGAGGTGCGGCTGCTTCGATACGAGCCGTGACGACTCGAGCGGGGAGGGCGCCCGAGTCGCGCGGCCAGCGTCGGCGGCGGTGAGCCGCCACGGCAAGAAAGATCTCGCGTGACGGCCGGCCGGCGGGCAGGATTGGCGTCATGCGCGCCGCGGCTCCTCGTCGAGGCCCATCTCCGGTGGTGGCGGCGGGGCTCGCCCCCGCTGCCGTCTGGGTCCTCTTGCTGGCTGGGGCGGCGCACGCGGCACCGGGCGCGGCCGCGACGCCCGCACCGGTCGCCTCCGGCAGCGCCGAGCGCCTCTACGTCAGCGCCGAGGACGGCAATCAGATCGTCGTCATCGATCCCAGTCGCGCCGCCGTGGTCGAGCGCATCCCGGTGGGCAAGCGTCCGCGCGGACTCAAGGTCTCGCCTGACGGCAAGCGCCTCTACGTGGCGCTCTCCGGATCGCCGCGCGCGGGCCCCGGCGTGGACGAATCGAAGCTGCCTCCCGGCGATCGCGCGGCGGATGGTATCGGCGTCGTGGATCTGGAGACGAGCAAAGTGCTGCGAACCTATCCGAGCGGCCAGGACCCGGAGTCTCTGGACCTGTCCCCCGACGGCAAGACCATGTTCGTCTCGAACGAGGAAACGGCGGAGGTGACGGTGCTCGACGTGGCGAGCGGGACGATCACCCAGCGCGTGAAGATCGGGCGCGAGCCCGAGGGCGTCACGGTGCGTCCCGACGGCAAGGTCGCCTACGTCACCTCCGAGCAGGACAGCGAAGTGGCGGCCATCGACACACGCACGTTCGCGGTCCTGGCGCGGATGCCGGGGGGACCGCGCCCGCGCTCCGTGGCGTTCACGCCGAACGGGCGAACGGCTTTCGTCACCGACGAGATGGGCGCGATGTTGACGGTGATCGACGCCAGCCGCCACCGCCCGGCCGGCACCATCAAGATCGAGGCGGGCGCGAAGACCTTGCTCGGGCCGCGGCCCATGGGCGCGGTCATGTCCCGCGACGGAAAGCAGCTCTTCGTTTCCAATGGCCGCGGCGAATCGGTCTCGGTGATTGACGTGGTCCGGCGCAAGCAGACGCAGATCATCGATGGGGTGGGTGCGCGGCCCTGGGGCATCGCCCTGTCTCCCGACGGCCGCCGGCTCTATACGGCGAACGGACCGTCCGACGACGTCTCCATCATCGACGTCGTGTCCGGACGGGTCGAGGGGCGGATCAAGGTGGGCGGCCTGCCTTGGGGCGTTGTCTCGGTGGGTGGCCCGCGGCCGTCGTCCGCCCGAGCCCGGGCTGGGGCGGCGCTTCCCGCGAGCCCGTGAACCGAATTGGCCGCTCTCGGCGCTGGGGTCTGGCCGCGAGCTCAGCGCCGGCTGTCGCCGGCCTAGGCGTCGCCCGGCTGGGGCAGGTCTCGGACGTAGGCGCCGGGCATGACGGCCGCGCTCGCAGCCGTCATGGACACGCCCACCAGCAGCCGACCGCCGCGAATGGTGACCCGGGCGCCAAACCCGTGGTTGGGGCCCGGGTAAGGCTCGGTCCAGGTGCGGACCGCTGAGAACGTCGGCGTGCCACCGTCGTTCGGGTGCACGCGCTCGAAGACCCGGACGGCGCCGGCTGCTTCGTCCTCTTCGACGGCGGTGGTGGGATCGCCGATGACCAGGAAGTCTCGGCCGAGCGCGACGGAGCCACGCTCCCCGCGGCCGACGGGCGTTCGCCAGACGGGCTGCCAGGCATCTCCCTTCGCGTTGGTCGCCCCTTCGCTGTTCGCCAGCGGGGCTTCACTCGACGCGGGGGCGCCCTTCCGCTGGAAGATCCACGTCTCGTCCCGGCCCCGCACCGCCACGAGATCGCCAGCCAGCGCAGCTGCCGTTCCGAAGCCGTCCCAGGTGCCATCGGCCTCGGGCGAGTGCAGCACCTGCTCGAGCGCCCACGTTCCTTCGCCGGAGCGGACCCGCCGGTACACGTAGACCTTACCGGACTTCGAGCCGTCCCCGGTGGATGCGGAGGTGTCCGGCCTGGTCACGATCAGGGTGTCACCATCGATCTGAACCGTGTCACCGAAGTAGGCGTCGAAGCGCTGCATGTCGTTCGGCTCTTGCAGGTCGGCGGTCAGCTGGAACCGTCCGCCGGCGCCATCTCGGTGAAAGACGAACGCTCGCCCGAAGCCCCCTGCGTAGCGGCCCGCCCCCACCACCAAGTCCTGGCCCGTGAGGTCGATCGAGCGCCCGAACCCCAGCTCGCTCGAGCCGGTGCTGCTGGCGGGTGAAACGCACGGAGCGGCCACGGTCTCTCGATGAACCCAACCCGCTGCGCCGGCGGCGGCCGGTTCGAATACATCTACGTATCCGAAGGCGTTGCCGAAAGGATCTTCGTGCGTGGCGCTGATGGCGACGCTCGTTCCGGAAAAGGCAATGGCCGCGCCGAAGAGGCCGACCGCCTCCGGGCGGGGCGCGAGGCGCTGCACACGCTCGAGGGTGGCCTTGTCCGCGAAGCCCGTGAATAAGTCGATGTCTCCGGCCTGCGTGCCGGCGGCCGCAGCGACCACCACCCCCGAGCCGCCGTCCCCTGTTCCCAACGCCAGCCCGCCGGCTGCACGGCTGTTCACTGCCGCCACCTCGACGTCTCTGGGGTCCGCCGACGGCTCCGGAACGTTTCCGGTCCCACACGCCGGGAACACCAATCCGAAACTGCACGCACCCCAGACCGCGGCCCGGACTGCAAGCAAACGGTCCCTCACCCCATCGACGCGACGGTGAAGCATGAAACACCTGCCTCCTGAACCTGGTACTTCACGACGATTCCGTCGCGCTTTTGTGCAGGATTCGGGCCGCGCCCCGGGGAGGGCCGGGACAGCAGGGAGGCAGGTGTGAGTCGGGTCGCCGGACTACGCCGCCGCTAGCTCCATGCCACGCAGACCGGTCCGGGCATCGAGTGACCGCTCGGCGTCCATGCCGCCCATACCCGCCGTGCCGGTGATCTCCCTCCAGGCGTCGCCCAGGAACTCCTTCTTGACCACGAAGGCGAGCGCCACGAACGCGGTGTGACCCTCCGGGATCTCGACGAGGAGATCACACGGTTGTTCGCCAGCGTCGGTCGTCATGAGACCCTCGGCGCTGAACACGTTCTCGCCCAGCTTGTGCAGCTTCTTGCTGGTGAACGAGAACAGGTGGTGTTCGCGGGCGTGAGCGCTCAGCGGTTCGGGGCTGGTCGCATCGACGGCCAGGTGAATCGAGACCATGTCCAGATCGGGCCCGCTGGCGGCGTTGGCCTGCCACCGGTGAAACGAACCAGATAGAAAGAAGTCGTCACCCTGGATCCGGAGCTCGATGGGAGAACGGGGAGAATGAGGAAGCGTCGCGCCCGGCCCTGTCACGCCCTCCGGACGCAACGGCACCACCACGCCCCGGGTCGGGTCGGACGGCCGAGCCGAAATCTTGCGATTGTCCATGGAGCCCCACGTAAGCACGGCGGCCCCCTGCGTCTA
>Ga0207694_10004459_pt1 | contig 10932 bp, 9 predicted proteins | sample KBSC34metaG_FD_184353 | JGI IMG/M metagenome (GOLD analysis project Ga0207694, IMG submission 184353) | Corn rhizosphere microbial communities from Kellogg Biological Station, Michigan, USA - KBS C3-4 metaG (SPAdes) (version 2) | ecosystem: Host-associated > Plants > Roots > Rhizosphere > Soil...
CTAGGACCAGAAGCGCAACCCGGAATCCTCTCCGATCCCGGCGACGATCTAGGGTCACTCGAACGTTCCCTCGTAGGCGTCGGCCAAGAACTGCGCGGCCTGGTCAGCAACCTGCGTTTCGAATCCGCCCGCCGCGAAGCCATCCTCACCGGCATGGCCGAAGGAGTCCTGGCCGTAGACCCCGATTTGCGAGTGACCTTCTGCAACCAGGCTTTGCTGAGCGCCACCGGATTCCGCGGACGCTACGAAGGCGTCGGCCTGCTGCAAGTCGTCCGCGATCCGGCTCTCTATGAGTTGATCCGTTCCGTGCGCGCCTCGGGCGAGCCCGGCAAACTCCGCTTCCACCTGTTCGCCAACATCCCCCGCACCTTCGAAGCGCAAGCCACCCCGCTCGCTATGCCCTCCGGCCGCGGCGTCATCGCCATCTTCCATGACATCACCGACCTCGAACGCCTGGAACAAGTGCGCAAGGATTTCGTCGCCAACGTCTCCCACGAATTGCGCACCCCGCTAGCCGGCATCATTGGCTATTCCGATACGCTGCTGGACGGCGCGCTCGACGATACCGAAAACCGCCGGAAGTTCGTCGAAATCATCCGCGCCAACGCCGTCCGCTTGGGCAGCATCGCGGCGGATCTGTTGGTGCTCTCCGAACTGGAATCCGGAGCCGACCAGGAAACCGAAACCGTCTCCGTGCGCGGTGTGCTGGAAGACGGCCTGCTCACCGTAGAAGCCGAAGCCCGCGAGCGCGGCGTGCGCCTCATCCGCGAAGAAATGCAAGATCTCCACGTAGCCGGCAGCCGCCTGCGTCTGGAACAAGCCTTCCTGAATCTGCTGGCGAATGCCATCAAGTTCAATCGCCCCGATGGCGAAGTTCGCGTCCGCATTGCCCTCACCGGCGACGGCCGCGTCGCCGTAAGGGTAGCCGACACCGGCGTAGGCATCCCGTCCCAGGATCTCCCACGAATCTTCGAGCGCTTCTACCGCGTCGACAAAGCCCGCTCGCGCCAAGTCGGCGGCACCGGACTAGGCCTCTCCATCGTGCGTCATGTAATCGAGCGCATGAACGGAACCGTAACCGTAGAAAGCCAAGTCGGCAAAGGGACCACTTTTCAAGTGCTGCTCCCCGAGCGCGTAACCCAATCGTAACCAGATATTCATGACAAGCTCACCCGCCACTTGCTAAAGTCATAGCTTGTGACGCCATCCACCCCCACCTTCAAAGTTGAAGCCCTCGACAGCCCCGCCGGCGCCAGAATCCTCAAACTCTCCGGCCCTCTCACCATCCAAACCCTCTTCGACTTCCAGCAAATCGTGCGCGAAGAAACTACCAAGCCCATCATTCTGGATATCTCCGGCGTCGCCTACATGGACTCCGCCGGCTTAGGCTGCGTCGTCAGTGCCTACACGTCCTGCCAACGCAATGCCCGCGCCTTCGGGATCACCGGCATAGGCGAACGCATCAAGACGCTCTTTGCCGTCACACACGTAGACGGCTTGCTGCCTTGCTTCGACACTCTCGAATCCGCCCAAGCATCGGTCAAGCCCTGAGTCTCTGTCACGAGATTGTAATGGTCTATTAATTACAAACTCATCCTTCCCCGCTAATCTCATCATTCAACGCCAAGTTTTGAAACTGAGCGGAACCCCCGGTCCACTCAATTCCACACCACAGGAGCGAATGGATGAGACGAATGAATGAGCGAACCGGATGGGTGCTTCTAGCCTGCCTCCTGAGTTCGATCATGCCGCTATCGGCGGCAGATAACCCGGCAAGCCAGCCCTCTGAGATCGAACAGCTCAAACAGATGCTTGCCGATCAGCAGAAGCAGATCAACGAGCTCCGGCAAGCTTTGGCGCAGCAAGCAAGTGTTTCCGCGGCAGCCGCCCCGCCTGCCATACCCACGCCCGATCCCACACCCGTAAGCTCCTTCCGCAATTTAGGCCAAGTGACCAGCATCACAGCATTAGTTCCGCGCCCCACAACCCTCCCAATCGCCATGGCGCTTCCGGCAACTCCCTTGCCGCAAGCCGCTGCCCCTAACGCCACCGGCTCCGCCACGAATCCTTGCGAGGCCGACCCCGAAAGGGCCATCCCCACTTTCCTGCGGATCGGCAATGTCTGTATCGTCCCCATCGGTTTCATGGATCTCACCCCGCTGTGGCGCGACAAGAACGCTGGATCGAGCATGGGCTCCAACTTCGGTAGTGTTCCTTATAACAACACCGCCAACGGCAACCTGTCGGAATTCCGTTTTAGCCCGCAAAACTCGCGCATTGGTTTCCGGATCGACGGCGATTGGAAGGGCACCCATTTCATCGGATACAACGAGTTCGACTTCAACGGAACCAGCGGATCGAACGGCCTAGCGGTTTCAAACGGCGCGTTTGTGCCGCGTCTGCGTCTGTTCTGGGCCGACGTCCGCAAGGACAAGTGGGAGTTCCTCGCTGGCCAGAGCTGGAGCATGCTGACGCCCAACCGGAACGGCATTTCCGCTTTGCCTGGCGATCTCTTCTACACCCAAGTCGTCGACATTAATTACATGGCGGGCCTCACCTGGACCCGTCAACCCGGTGTGCGCGTTCTCTTTCACCCCAACAAGCACGTGACCCTTGGCTTCTCTGCCGAGCAACCCGACCAGTACGCCGGCGGTTCGGCGGGCGGCAGTGGCATCACACTGCCTACCGCTCTGGCAGGTCTCGCCAATGCGCAGCTCGATGTCGCGCAGAATGTCAGTGCGGGGCAGAACATCCTGAACCAACCCACCGTTACACCGGACTTCATCGCCAAGATCGCTATTGACTACTCGCGCGTGCACTTCGAAGTCGGCGGCCTCGAGCGTAACTTCAAGACCACCAGTCTTGCCGCGCCTTTCACGCACCACACCACCCAGGGCGCCGGCCTTCTCGTCGGTCTCAACGTCGCGCTCCTCAAAAACTTCCGTCTGGTATCGACCAACTTCTTGAGCGATGGCGGTGGTCGCTATCTCTTCGGGCAAGCGCCCGATGTCATTGTCCGAGCCGACGGTTCCCTCAGCCCCGTCCGCGCCAATGGCACCATCGACGGTTTTGAAGTGACTCTCAAGAACACTCTCTTCTACGCCTATTACGGCGGAATCTACATCGGACGCAACACCGCCATTGACACCAACGGCAGCAAAATCGGCTACGGCTATAGCGGCTCCCCCAACAGCCAGAACCGGGCGATCAACGAATTTACTCTCGGGTTCAACCAGACCATGTGGAGGAATCCACGCTACGGCGCCATCAACGTCATGGGGCAGTACGAATACCTCTCACGCAATCCCTGGTTCGTGGCCGCCGGGACTCCGAAAGCAACCCACGACAACACCATCTATTTCAATATCCGGTACACCTTGCCTGGGGCCATGCCCAACTTCTAAGTCATTGATTACTCGGGCTATCACGGGGATGGCCCGGGTCGTGTAATCGTTCTGTAATAAACACTTGATTAAATAGGAGCAGCACATGATGAAGCGAATTGTGACTCAGGCGGCCCTGATTGCCGCGCTGGCGACGGGGGTGGCGTCGGCAGAGCAGATTCTGATCAACGCGGCAGGCGCAACGTTCCCTTATCCGATGTACTCGAAGTGGTTTGACGAGTACCACAAGAAGTTCCCCAACCTTCAGTTCAACTACCAGTCCATCGGCTCCGGCGGCGGCATCAAGCAGGTAACCGAAGGCACCGTGGAATTCGGAGCCAGTGACGGCCCCATGAACGACAGGCAAATGAAAGAATTCCAGGACAAGCACGGTTTTGGAATCCTGCACTTCCCCACCGTAATGGGCGCCGACGTTCCGGTATTTAACGTCGCCAGTGTCAGCACGGATCTCAACTTCACGCCGGAAGCCCTGGCCGGAATCTTTCTCGGCAAAATCACTAAATGGAACGATCCGGAACTGATGAAAGCCAACCCCGGTGTAAAATTGCCGTCGGCCGACATCATTGTTGTGCACCGTTCCGATGGCAGCGGCACCACCTATATCTGGACCGACTATCTCTCCAAAGTCAGCCCGGAATGGGAAATGAAAGTCGGTCGCGGAACTTCCGTTAACTGGCCCGTCGGTCTCGGCGGAAAAGGTAACGAGGGAGTGTCGGGCCAGGTAAAACAGACTCCCAACTCCATCGGCTACGTCGAATTGATCTACGCCGTCCAGAACAAAATGAAGACCGGCAAGGTCAAGAACCTCGCGGGAGCTTATGTCCAAGCCAGCCTCGCTAGCGTGACCGCTGCGGCCGCGAGTTCGAAAGAGATGCCGGATGATTTCCGGGTTTCGATCACCAACGCTCCCGGTAAGGATGCCTATCCCATCTCCAGCTTCACATGGCTGCTGATTCCCGAAAAGATCGCCGACCCTACCAAGAAAAAGGCCATCAAGGAATTCCTCACTTGGATGCTGGCCGACGGCCAGAACATGACGGAAGCCCTCGCCTACGCCCGTCTTCCGAAAGCCGTCGTGGCCAAGGAAATGAAAGCAATCGCCAAGGTTCAATAACCGTCTTTCTGCATGGCAGCCTCCTCCAGCACCGTTCCGAGCGCCGGTCCTTCGCGGGCGGCGCCGAATTTTTGGGAGCGCCTGCGCGGTGGCGATGAGGCAGCCTACGTACTCACCTTTATAGCTGCAGCCAGCATCCTGCTGATTACGGGGATGCTGGTCTACGAGCTATTCATCAACTCCGCCGATGCCCGTGCGAAATTCGGCTGGGCCTTCCTGTTTACCCAAACCTGGGACCCCGTCAACGATCAGTTCGGTGCGCTGCCCTTCATTTACGGCACGCTGGTGACTTCATTTCTGGCGCTGCTCATGGGAATCCCGCTAGGCGTAGGCGCCGCCATCTTTCTCGCCGAGCTAGCGCCGCCGAAAATCTCCGATGCCCTCACGTTTTTAATCGAACTCCTAGCCGCCGTCCCCAGCGTGATTTACGGACTGCTCGGAATCTTCGTGCTGGTTCCCATCCTGCGCTTGGTCGAGCCGTCCCTGCGCGCGGTTCTCGGCTGGACCCCGTTCTTCAGCGGACCGTTTTACGGCGTGAGCCTGTTTTCAGCCGGCGTGGTACTGGCCGTGATGATCATACCGTTCATCATCTCCATCTCCCGCGAAGTAATCCTTGCGGTCCCCGGTGACCAGCGCGAAGCCGCCCTGGCGCTCGGCGCCACCCGTTGGGAAACCACCTGGGATGTGGTCGTCCCCTTCGCCAAGAAGGGCATCATGGGTTCCATCTTCCTGGCGCTCGCGCGTGCGCTCGGCGAGACCATGGCCGTCACCATGGTGGTAGGCAACGACCCCAAAATCAAAGCGTCGCTGTTCGCGCCCGGCTATTCGATCGCCGCGGTGATCGCCAACGAGTTCACCGAAGCCACCGGCAAGCTCTACACCAGCGCCCTCATCGAACTGGGCTTGGTGCTCTTCGCCCTCACCATCGTGATCAACGGCGTCGCGCGCCTGCTGGTCATGGGAACCGACAAGTACAAGACCTAATATGGGCGATCTGCACACACTCCGTCGCAAAACAGTCAACGTGGTGATGTTGACCATCACGGGACTATGCACGCTATTTGCCGCCGGAACCCTGGTTTTCATCCTGGGTTACCTATTCGTGCACGGCGGCAGCAGCCTCACCTTGGACTTTTTCACCAAGCTCCCCACGCCCGTTGGCGAACCCGGAGGCGGCATGGCCAACGCCATCGTAGGCAGCGCCAAGCTGCTTGCCTTGGCCATGGTAGTGGGCGTCCCCCTCGGTTTTCTAGGCGGCGTGTACCTGGCAGAATTCGGCGGCAGCACTTTCTCCTTCGTGATCCGCTATGTCACTGACCTGCTAAACGGCGTCCCTTCCATCGTCATCGGGATCTTTGCCTACACCTTGATCGTCCTGCCGCAAAAGCATTTTTCGACGCTAGCCGGCGGCCTGGCCCTCGGCGTAATGATGATTCCCATCGCCGTACGTAGTTCCGAAGAATTTCTCCGCACCATTCCCAATTCCCTCCGCGAAGGCGCCATGGCGCTGGGCGCTTCCAAAGCCAAATCCATCCTGACAGTAGTGATTCCCGCCGCGAAAAATGGGATCATGACAGGGATAATGCTGAATCTGGCGCGGGTGGCGGGCGAAACCGCCCCGCTCCTGTTCACCAGTTTCGGCAACCGTTTCTGGAGCCCTGGATGGGAACAACCCACGTCCGCCTTGCCAGTCATGATCTTTACTTATGCCATCTCGCCCTACGAAGATTGGCATCGCCAGGCGTGGTCGGCCGGCTTTGTTCTGCTCACTCTCGTGTTGGCCGTAAACATATTCGCGCGCGCCGTTCTTGCCAAAAAGAAGCACGTCGCCAGGTGACTCCATGCAAGCCTCTACTCGACAACCTTATCCTGAGATGAATACTCCAACCGCGGGAACCAACGTGCCGCCCATGGATGCCGTGAGACCGCTTCCGGACACGGCCCACAAGCTGAGCGTCACCGACCTGAATTTCTATTACGGCAAATTTCAAGCCCTGCAAAATATCTCGATGGAGATCTTTGCCAATCAGGTGACCGCTTGCATCGGGCCCTCCGGCTGCGGCAAGTCCACCTTCCTGCGCACCTTGAACCGCATGAACGAAACGGTTCGCAACACCCGCGTCGAAGGCCAGATTCTACTCGATGGCGTGAACATCTTCGAACAGGAAGTCGCCTACGTGCGACGCCGCGTAGGCATGGTGTTCCAGCGTTCCAATCCCTTTCCGAAATCGATTTTTGACAATGTGGCCTATGGGCCGCGTATCAACGGCATGGTCGCGAACCGGGCTGCCCTCCATGAAAAGGTAGAGCAAAGCCTGCATCGCGCGGCCCTCTGGGACGAGGTCAAGGACAAACTGAACCAATCCGCCTACGGGCTTTCCGGCGGCCAGCAGCAGCGCCTGTGCATCGCCCGCGCTTTGGCGGTCGATCCTGAAGTGCTCCTGCTCGATGAACCCTGCTCCGCGCTCGATCCCATCGCCACCGCCAAGATCGAGGACCTGATCTTCCAGCTCAAGAGCAGTTGCACCATTGTGATCGTCACCCACAACATGCAGCAGGCAGCGCGCGTCGCCGATTATACCGGCTTCTTCCTGCTGGGCCGCTTGATCGAATTCGACAGCACCACGGTCATCTTCAAGAATCCGGCGAAGCAAGAGACCGAAGATTACATAACCGGACGTTTCGGGTAAGATTCGGAGCATATAACCTTGCGCCACTTCATCGAAGAACTGGAACAACTGAAGACCAAGCTGCTCGAAATGAGCGCCATCGTTGAGTCCTCCATTCAGCGCAGCATCAGCGCGGTCACCCAGAAGGACCGCACTGCCGCCGAAGAAGTCTTCCGCACCGAAGTGCGTATTAACTCCATCGAAATCGAGATCGACGAATTTGCGATCAGCCTGCTCGCCTTGCACCAGCCCATGGCGGCTGACCTGCGCCTGATCGTCGCCGCGCTCAAGATCAACACCGATCTCGAACGCATGGGGGATCTCGCGGTGAGCATTGCCGAGCGCGCACTGTCGCTCATGGAAGGCCCCATCATCACGCCCATGATCGACATCCCGCATATCGCCGGCCTGGTGCAATCCATGGTGCGCAAAGCACTAGACGCCTTCGTCCACCGCGACGCCGATCTAGCCCGCAGCGTCCTAGCCTCCGACGACGCCGTAGACAGCCTCCGCACCGCCTGCTACCACGAACTCACCAGCTTCATGGAGAAGGACCCGCACAACATCCAGCAAGCCCTCAACCTGATGGTAGTGATCCGCAACCTCGAACGTATAGCCGACCACTCCACCAACATCGCCGAAGACGTCCTGTTCCTGGTGAAAGGCATCGACGTCCGCCACCACGCCGAAACCCGCCCCTCCGCCGTCGGTTGAGCACCTCAGGGCGGCACGATATAGTTTAAGTGCTAAATCCAAGGCCCGTCCATGGAGCCGTCGAGACCTCGCGTTGCACTGCTGATCGCCGCTGTGGCTGCTCTGTTTGCACCACCCGCCGCCCCCCAATCTCCAGACGACTCCGCCGCCCTGCTTGAGCGGGCGCGTGAAAAAATCGCTCGCACGACGCAGCGCCTGCTCAAGTGCACCTGTCTCGAGACCATTGAGCGCACCTACTACACTTTGCCCGCGAAAAAAGTGAACGCCAACGTAATGACGGAAGCTCCCGCGAATTCCTGCGACGGAAAGGAATTTGGAAAGAGTGGATCCCTCTCACTCGACGCCAAAGACCGTTTGCGGCTGGATGTAGTCGTCGCCGAAAACAAAGAGACCTTCTCCTGGGCGGCCGCGAACCGCTTCGACTCGCGCTCCGTCTTTCAGATGGTCTCGAACGGGCCGATCGGCACCGGTTCCTTCGGGACCTACCTGGTGGACATATTCGAAAATCCCGGGACGCAGTTCAAATTCACTGCCCAGAAGCACAAAGGCGCCGCACAAGTTTTCGAGTACGCTTTTGAAGTGCCCGCGCAAGCCAGTCATTATGACGTGAGAGGGGACACCGAGTGGAAGGTCACGGGCTATCACGGCTCCTTCGAGATCTACTCGGCAACGGCTGAACTGGCTCGTTTAGTTGTGGAGACTGCGCAACTTCCGCCTGACGCCAGAATGTGCCGCGCCAGGACCAGCATCGATTACCATTACATGCTCATCGGCGACGATGAATTCCTGATTCCGCGCCAGAGCGAACTCGAGACCTTGTCAGGGAACGCCAATGAAACCTCCAGCATCACGACGTTTTCGGGTTGTCACGAATACACCGCGGAATCGAATCTGCGATTCGACGCGCCGGAATCCGCGGCCGCGCTAAAGACAACCGTGCAGCCTCCTGCGCCCCTGCCGCCCGGCCTCTCCGTGACGCTGTCTCTGCTAGGTGCGATTGATCCCCGCAGCGCCGCCGCGGGCGACGCGATTTCGGCTGAAGTCTCGCAATCTGTCCGCGCACCGCATTCGCGGCAGATTCTGCTGCCCGCGGGCGCTATCGCGCATGGCCGCATCCTGCAAATGCGGCATCAATATAATTCCTCGCAGTATTTGATTTCGATTCGCTTCGAAACGCTGGAAGTGAACGGCATGCTGATGCCGCTTTTCCTCCGCTGGGATCACAAGCTGGAGTTCCAGAAGACCCGCACCCAAAACGGGTTTCGCGACCGCGGCCCGGAATTTTCGCTGCCGCCGCCGTCCACCGGCGAAAGCGGAGGGTTCTTCTCCCTGCCCGCCGCCCGAGCCGGGGCCGTTATCCCCGCCGGCTTCAAGTCGAAATGGATTACGGTGAGTCCGTGAAACGCGCCATCGGCCTCATTGCCATCGCGGCTTTCGCGCAAGATCCTTTCGAGACGCTGCAGAGGGCCCGCGACAAAATGCTTTCGGAGATCCCCACGCGCCCGCGCTACACCTGCATCGAGACCATCGATCGCAGCTATTTTTCGCGCCGCAGCCTGCTCGCCTCGCCCGCTTCCTGCGAACGCCTCAGTGCCGATCACAAACAAGGCCGCGCCCAACTGCGGCTGGATGCCACCGATCGCTTGCGCGTTGAAGTCGCCATGACGCAGGGTAGCGAGATCTATTCTTGGACAAGCCCAGTCACTTTTTCTTACAGCCTTGAGCAAATCCTGCAATTCGGACCCACCGGCACCGGAGCCTTCGCCGCCCACCTGATCGACATTTTCAGCAACCCGTCGGTCCGCTTCCGGACCCTCGAAGAAGGCGGCGGAAATATCGAGTATTCTTTCCGCGTGCCCATTGAAGCCAGCCACCTGCTCATCAAAGCAGGCGCACAATGGAGCCCCGCGGGCTATAGCGGCTCCTTCGCCATCGACCCGCGTTCCCTCGAAATGCGCCGCTTCACCATGGAGTCCGACGAACTTCCGCCGGAAACCTCCCTGTGCGAAGTGAGCACCACCAACGAATATCACGACGAGAAAACCCTAGGCCTTCTGTTGCCGTCCGCGAGCCGTTCCCATGACATCCTGCGCGACGCCACCGAGACTGAGATTGTCACCACTTTCTCGGATTGCCGCGAAGCGACGCCGCCCCCTTCCGGGCGCGAAACCGCCCAGGACCTTGCACTGCCCGAAGACCCCTTCGAACTTGCTCTGTCGACGCCCATCGACCCCGCCACGGCCGCCGCCGGCGATGCCATTTCGGCCCGCCTGACGGAGCCGATTCTAGGCCCGAAATCCTCCGGGGTCCTCGCGCCAGCCGGGTCCATGGTTACCGGCCGGATCGTCCAGATGAAACACAGCCTCTTCCCCAGAAACTATTTTGTACTGTCGATGGCCTTCGACAGAGTACAAGTCGACGGCAAGTCTTTCAAGCTGCGCATCAAATCGAACGGAAACCGCGACGCAACCAACCCGGAATGGCCCATGGGGACGTTCTTTTTCCCCGCCAAGAACTCGCGATACGTGATTCCAGCAGGTTTTAGATCGAAGTGGCTCACTGCCCAGCGGTAGCCGGCAGCGCCGCCAAATTCACTGTAAACGCCGCCGCCAGCCGAGTCCCCGTGCCCACCATTACCGGCACAGTCGGGTTCGTCACTGTGGGGTCCGTCACCAACCCCGCCGGCATCACAAAGTTAACGTAAGCCAAATCCTGCGCCGGAGCCGTAGAGTTAGGATCCGCCGGCACCGCCATCACTGCAGTGACCGGATAAGCCCTCCCCGCGATATTGACGTAAACCGACCCTGCACCCGGCAAAATCTTATTCGCCCCCGTCAGTCCATAAACCATGAGAGTCACTAACCCACCCGGCTGAACCGGCGACGCCGGACTCGTCAGAACCGGGAGTACCGGAGCCGTTGGATCCGCCGGCGTAGGATAGTCGACAGCCCACAGAATCACCGGAGGCGGCGGATCGAGTCGCAAAATCACGCGCGGCACCACAGCCAGTGGAGGATTCCCCGGCGCCGTC
>Ga0207694_10004463_pt1 | contig 10924 bp, 6 predicted proteins | sample KBSC34metaG_FD_184353 | JGI IMG/M metagenome (GOLD analysis project Ga0207694, IMG submission 184353) | Corn rhizosphere microbial communities from Kellogg Biological Station, Michigan, USA - KBS C3-4 metaG (SPAdes) (version 2) | ecosystem: Host-associated > Plants > Roots > Rhizosphere > Soil...
CGACCATCCGGTGACTCGGCTCGAGGAACTGCTGCCGATGCATTGGAGGCCGGCGTGAACGGCCCAATGCGCACGCCGCCGATGCAGGACGCGACGCTCATCGAGGCGCTGAGCAACGCCACGAGCCCGGAGCTCTATCAGTTGGCCGCGCTGGTCGAACGCCTGATGAGCGATCCGCGGCGCATCGTGGCGATCCGCAAGGACCTGCATCTGCGGCAGACGGTGCGCTTCTACGAAGCCCGACACGACAGGCTGCTGCTGGGGCGCATCGTCGACCTGCGCGACACGAACCTCACGGTGCAGGCCAGCGAGTACCGCGGCGAGTGGAAGCTGCCGTATGCGGCGATCGAGCCGCCCGAGCCAGGTGCCAAAGCCCCTGCCGCGGCGCCGGCACCGCCGAGCACGCCCCGACCGACCCGCGCGGACTTTAGCCGCGGTGCCAAGGTCTCGTTCACCGATCGCTCCACGTCGGCATCATCACGCGTTGCAACCCCAAGACGGCCAGCGTCGATAGCGACGGTGCCGCGTGGAGCGTGCCCTACGCAGCGCTCAGGCACGTGCTCGACGTTTGATCGAGCCCATCACGGACGGGGGTTCTCGGACAGTTACTGAAGACTTCGCGCGGTGGTACCCGGGCTTCTCTGTCAACGATTCCGACGTTCGGTTGACCGCCTAACCCCACCAAAATGAACGCTCTCGTGCGGCATCGCCCCCTCAACCGCCCTGCCAGTCACGGGGACGGTCGCTCCCAGACGGCTCCGCCGTCGTCGATCCCCCTCGCGCGTGGTTCAGCGCAAGCTCCAGGGCCTCCTTGTAGACGGCCTCGTGGACCTGCATCGGCAAGTCGACGAACTTCTTCATGAAGTCGTCGAGCGATGCAGGGTTGAACGCTTCGCGTTTCGCTACGTCGTCGGCAAAGGCACCGCTCACGACGCGCGCGCTCTCTGCCGTCTTGCGTGTCGCTTCGTCCACCGTGCTGTCGATTGATTCGATCGTCAGCTGCAGGTCGCCCTCGTTGGCGACTGCTTCCATCTTGGGCTGCAGAAGCGGCTCAAGCAACTGGGCCCTTGCCCTCACGCTCGATCCGGATTGAAGGCTCTTGACCACGGGGTCGGAAAAGATTGAAGCGAACTTGGCGCCATCCCCGTCGTCGACCGTCCCTGCGGCCCGCACGAGTGACGCTGCATTCTGCAGGATGTCCAAGTGCGGCCTGAAGCGTGCGACCTCTTGATCGTAGTCCGTCTCGTCGATCCCGGCGACGTGCTTCGCATAGAGGGCCTCGACCCTCTCGACGGCATTCGGGACGCCCACCGCGGCCAGGTGCTCGGCGGCGAACCGGCGGTATGCCAGCGCCGGTGCGACATCGGTGGCCGATTCACGGTTGTTGACGTCGGTAGCGAAAACGTTGACTTTCGCTCGGGTGCCAGGCACCGTGTCGCCCTTGCCGTTCAGGCTGAAGTCTTCGACATGGCTGGGCTCGCCGCCCTTGGTGACGATGCGACGGTTCGTCGTCACCTGAGGCAGATCGGGCAGTTGCGGATGCGCGGGTTCCACTTGCCCGCCGAGGGAAGCGATCACCGGTTCACTCGATCGGTTGAACGTCGGCGAGACGATGAACGCGTCGAAGTTGGCCGTTGCCCCCGTTGAGCTGGCGAATCCAAGCGCCTTGTCGCCCGCGCCGTCTTGCGCCGAGAAGTTGCCGTACGAGCCCGGCATGTACGTCGCGATGCCGGACTCGAACAGCTGATGGGCGAGCTCATGGACTCGCCACGGCGACGACGTGATCTCCGACATCCAGTCGTTGAAGACGCCGAAGTGGGCTCGGTTGTCGGGCGGGGTCTCGCCTTCGAATTCGGTGATGCCGACGAGCTGCGCCCGGTGCATCCCGTAGCCCAGGCGACCGGTGAACGTGAGCGGTGCCTTTTGCTCCATCCGCTCGATGGCCTGGCCGAAGTCGCGCTCCATGCCCAGCCCGATGATGGTCTGCAGCATGGCCTGGCGTTTGGCCCCGTGGGGGGTATGCGTCGACTCCGCGAGTTTCCGAGCTTTCGCCTCGCCGTGAGACCAGCCGCTTCTTCCAACTTCTGCGCATGAAACTCGTTGCGCTGATGATAGACGTTCAACAGATCCTTCGTGCTCAGCCCCGAGTCGGCGATTGCCTTCGGGGTCATGTTCAAGGCCAGCGCGATGCTGCCCATCACGACATCGTTCCAGTCGGTAAACACCTTCTGGCCCTTGTCATGGAGAAATGCTGCATGGAGCTCTTCGGTGCCGACAAGACCGTTGGTGCGCTGATCCCACTGCGCAGCCTTTCCGACGTGGCGGGGAGGTATCCACTTACCCTCGGTATTGCTGATGAACGTGATCGCGCCGGCGTACTTCCGCCTCGCCTCGTCGGTGATCCTGTAGCCGATGCGTGAGTTCGGGTCCGATTCGAAGAGATTCATCGACCCTTGCAAGGCCAGCACCTGGTCGTAGGCCGAGAGTCCGCTCCCCCCCAGTGCGAGCGTGGCGCCTTCCTTCAGTCGTCCATCGCTGTCGAGAAGATCGCGCGACTCGAGGAATCGGTCCAGGGCCTTGTCGTCCATCGGCTGGATGAAGGAGTAGGCGAGCACCGCTGCGTCCGAAATCGGGCTGGCCACCGTCGTCCCGGTGTTGAGCCGCACGACATCGCCAGTGAGCGTTCCCACGGACTCCTTCGTCTTGGCATCGGCGAGAGCAAGCGCCGGCTTGTGGGGATCGCTGAGGTCGATCGCCTCGGCGGAGGTGTTGGTCAACACCATGAGCTTGTAGAAGGGGAACTCAATCTCGGCCCGGCGATGGTGCAGGTGAAAATGCTCGAGGTTTTCGAAGCCCTGGTCGGCACGGGTCATGACCCCACGCGCGGTTGTCGGCCGGCCGTCGCCCGGCGCATCGCCACCCGCGAACGCGCTGGTCAGCGTCGACAACGCGACCGGATTGTCGCGGCCGTAGGCGAACTCCAGCGCGTCCCTGTTGCGAGTCGTGTAGGATTCCAGCCGGTTGGCGTAGCTTTGTCCGGCCTCCTCGGCGCCGGTGTTCACGGTGCCGCCACCCTGATTGGGCCCCCAGGCGTTGCCCCGTCCGAGAAAGCCTTCATCCTGACGCTCGACGACCACCGTCTGGATGTCGTAGTGGCCGCCTGCATTCTGGATCCGCTCGAAGTCGTTGCGATGCTCGAACAGAAAGTCGATCTCCGCCTCCGCCTGACTGGTCGTGCGGGGCCCGCCGCCGGCGAGGACGACGCGTGTGCCGCTCGCAGGTTCGTTCAGTCCGGCCAGACGACTCGCGGGCGCCTGTCGAGTGGCCATCGCGTCGCGGCCCAAGTCCGTGGTCATCCGTCGCTTCGCCGGCCGCAGCCCCTCAGAATATCCAGCCGGTCCGTCGCTGCGCAGCGTCTTCTTCGTGTCTTCGGTCGACGTTGTGGCAGCAGTCCCGGTCGTCGTTTGGACCGGGACTGACGGAGGACGGGCGATACCGGCAGTGGGCATGTCTATTCCTTTTAGTAGGGCATTGCCGTAGTTGAGTGGATTCGTTCCGAGCGAGGAGGTTGCGCGATACCCCCGCGATACCCATCGCAAGACGCCGTTTGCAGCGACTTTTCCGAATGCAGATCGCAGGCTCGCGGCGGCGAGCGAAACGATCGTCGCAATTACGTAGACGGGTTTAGTTATCGGTCGATACATCGAGTCGCCCAAACACGCCGTCGGCCTTGCCGTGCGGGCCGGCGGCGTAGAACAGCGCGTTCGTAGGTTGATCATGGGAACCATTGCCGAACGCCATGCCCCAGAGGCCAGCCTGCTGGAAATTGCTGCCGCCGGCCACCGTCAGCTTGCCAAGATATGCGTACGACACGGGGTCAAAGACATCGATCGTGCCGTCACCAAAGTTGCCGATCAGCAAATCGCCGGAGAAGGTGCCGAAGTTCGACGGCGCCAGGGCGACACCCCACGGCGCGTTGAACCCGTTGCTGCTTTTCAGGTGCCCGAGAAGACTTCCATCGGAACCGAAGATGTCGACATATCCAAGTCCTGCGCCGGTCACTTGCGCAGTCGCCGCCGCGTTCTGCTTTGCGTACGTGACGACGATCGCACTGCCGACGGCTTGGATGCCAAACGGCGCGAAGCCGGTGGGCACGGACGCGTCAACGAATGCGCCGGGAGTAGTCAGGCGATTGAAGGAGGTGTCGAACACGTCGATCTTGGCGTTGTGGAAGTCCGCAGCCAAGAGGCTATTCGAACCATTGACGCTGGCTTTCGTCAGGCCCTTGTAGACGGCCCCGCCCACGCCGTCGTCGAATGCGGTGACAGCGTCTGTCGGAAGAACCTTTGGCGACCAACCGGCAATCGTTCCCGCATCGGTTGCAAACAGGAACGCGGCGCTGCTCGTATTGCCGTTCGCAGTGATCTGGAAATCGGTGGTACTCGCATTGAACACGATGCCTGTCGGGCCCGCGGCACCGCGAGAGCCCGTCGGCATCGCCACAACAAGGGACTGCGGAACGCCGTTGCCGTCGAACAGCAGCGCGCGCTGCTCGCCATTGCTCGATACCCAGGCCGTGCTGGTTGCACCGAACGCTACACCCCAACCATTCTTGAGGTCGGATTCCGTGTTGGGTGCGGCGACGTCGGTGCCGTCTGACGCGAGGATCGTGGCGACATAGGTTGCAGTTGGCGGTGGCGTGCCATCGCTGCCGCCGCCGCAGGCGGTGAGCAGGGTCGTGATGGCGAATGCGGCGCTCAGGGCGCTTGACAGGTACAGCTTCATTTGAATGTCCGTGGTTAGATGACGCAAGACCGAGACGCATCGCGCCAGCAGGGCGACACTGGGCAAGCGCCTAGGCGATTGTGTTTTTCGGTGCGTGACGCTGCGACGCATCGAGCGCAGTCATGGCCAAGAAAGCGCACACGGCTCCGCAGCATTACAATTAATTACAGTTGATAGCCCGAGGGCCCCCTCGAGAACGATTGAAGCGCGCCGGCGACACGGCTACTGCGCCAGTTGGCCACGGGCCCGGGCATGGTGCATGGATACCAAGAGCAAGCTCAAATGCACAACTTTAGACGCCCGTCGCCCTCGCCCAGTGGCAGAGCGAATTGAAAACTGGTTGAAGTGCGAGCCTCAATCTGGATTGCTTCGTCGGGTCGAGGAACTCGTACCAGACGGCGCGCCCGCGAGTGGCTTTGAGAAAGCGAACAACGACGAGTGCCGAACGTAGTCGAACCCGCTGCAACTTGCCGTAGAGCATCAGGCGATGTTCTGCGGCGCCAAGTGCATCGATCTTGTCCTGGGTCAGCCTCTGGCCGTACTGGCGCGGGCGGCCGCGAGGCTTGGCAATGACGGGATCGACGGGCTCAGCAGGCAGGAACAAGGCGGTGTCGCGACGGACCTGGCCGATGACCCGAAATCCGCGGCGCAGCAGCGGCAACACGAAGCGCCTGCGCATGTACCAACTGTCGACGAGTACGCGTGCGCCGGGCACGAGGTGGGAGACGACGCGCAGCAGCGCGCCGGCAATGCACAGCTTGTTGGTGGTGCCGCTGCGCGGCACCAGGCGCGAGCGGATCGGCACGACGCCACGCGCCATCACGATGCCCAGCGTGACCCAGCACTGCGCGTTGACGTAGCGAGGCCGATTGGGCTTGCGACTGTGCTCGTGACGCATGCCAACCTCCGGCGCACGAGTCGACCAGCGCATGACCGGCGAATCGTCCAGGACCAGCGTGGCGAGGCCTTCGGGGCAAAATCGCATCACCAGTCGCAGCAACTGGTTGGCCAATGCTTGAGTCTTGATTGAACTGCGCTCGAGCAACTTGAAGTAGGCCGTCCAGTGGCACTTCCGGTCGATGACGCTGATGACGCGCGTGACCCAGCCGTCCTGCGACATCAGGCAGCCACAAAGCAACTCGACAAAGGACGACTTCGTGGCGGCGCGGCCACCAACAAGAACGTGACCCATTCGGAAAGCAATCGGCATACTTGGACGGTGAACAGCATCGGCGCGGGCAAAAGGCGCCCACCCGAGGCTCGGTCTTCAACGCCTTCTCACATCGCAACTACGCATGTTCGCTTCAGCGTCAATTGCTTCGCAAACGCAGCCACACTCGCAAGACCGCACGGGCGCGCGAGTGTCTAAAGTTGTCTGTCTAAACTGATCTCTCGCATTTAACACACGGCGGACTCAAGCGGTGGAATGACACCATCAGCAATTTGCTTCTCGTGATCGACACGTCGCGCAACCTATACTGCGCCGCCTCGCGATGAGGAGCGCAGAGAAAAGCACTCCAGTCCGGGCATCAGGAAGGAAAAAAATGAGTATGCATGCGCGATCGCAGGCGCAGCCAATGGCTGAGTTCGGCTTTCGAAGCCTTTCGCTGGCCGTTCATCGTGCGTCGACGATCGTCTTCGACACCGTCGAAGATTTCGTCCATCGCAAGAGTCGTCTGCCCGACGGTTTTAGCTACGGCGTCACCGGCACGCCCACCGCCAGGACGCTGGAAAGGTGCATCGCCGAGATGGAAGGCGGCCGCCATTGCGTCGTGACGCCGTCCGGCGCAGCCGCGCTGATGACCGCGTTGATGGCCTTCGTTCGCGGCGGCGATCACCTTCTCGTGTCGGCTTCGTGTTACGGCTCGATCAGAGCCTTCGCATCTAAGTGGCTCGCGAACTTCGGCGTCGACGTCCAGTTCTTCGATCCGTCTATCGCCAGCGAGATCGAAGCCCTGATCCGACCTCACACCCGGATGATCTGCCTCGAAGCGCCGGGCAGCATCACGATGGAGATGGCTGATGTTCCCGCTGTGCTCGAGGTCGCACGGCGCCACGGTGTCATGTCCATGGTGGACAACAGCTGGGCCAGTCCACTGGCGTTCAGGCCGCTCGAGCTCGGCGCCGACATCTGCATCGAGGCGGCGACAAAGTACTTCGGTGGGCACGGCGACGTCCTGCTCGGTTCGATTTCCACGCGCTCCGACGAACATCATGCGTTGCTGCGCGAGACGCAGGACGTGCTCGGGCAGCAGACCAGTCCCGACGACTGCTTCCTCGTGATGCGCGGCCTGGACACGCTGCGCCTGCGCTTCGATGCCCAGGCAGCGTCCGCACTGCGCATTGCCGCTTGGCTACAGGCGCGGGACGCGGTCGACGAAGTGCTGTTCCCACCGCTGCCTGGAAGCCGCGGTCATGAACGCTGGAGATCCTGCTTCAATGGACATGGCTGCGTCATGTCGGTGCTCCTGAAACCGGCGGACGACGCCGCGCACGCCAGGTTCTTCACACGACTGCGCATGTTCTCCATCGGCGCCAGCTGGGGCGGCGTGCACAGTCTCGCGGCCTATTTCCCCGCCGCCATACAACGTGAAAGAGCTTTCGCGCTCACGGATCGCCCGATCGTCCGCTTGTCCATCGGACTCGAGGACTGCGATCAATTGATCGATGAACTGCACGTCGGGCTGGATGCATTCGCCCACGCGGGTGCAGCAAGGGCCGGCGGCGGGAACGCAGAACACCTGACTTCCATGTGATCGCGGTCGCGATCGAACCGCCCCTTCCTTGGACGCCAGGTCCCGTGCCACGGCGCGCGCCTGCACTCGCTGATTCATTACATCCAGAACATGACTTCCAGAGCATTCACGTCCAGCCCGGTGCCGGATGCGACTTCCGGGCGAGCGTACGACGGCAACGACGCCGTTCTTCTCGACGCCGTCACCGTCCGCGAACTGCAGGACCGCTGCAGGGACTTCGGTGTCGATGCAGATCACCTGGTCCTATCCGCCTGGCTGCTGCTGCTGCACCAACTCGCCGACAAGGACGAGCTGGCGGTGCAAGTCCGCGACGGGCACGGTTTCACGCACGTCTCTCGCCTCGACCCGCGGATGCCCTGGTCGGCCTTCGCGTCCCGGACCCGCGACAGCCTGTCCGAGTCGGCGTGCACCGCTTCCTGCGGCGCAACCGACGACGCACCGGTCGACGAGGTGTTGCTGCACGGCTGCACGACGGAATTCTCGATCGGCGTCCCGCATGAGCCGGCGCGCCGGGACCGCGGTCCGCACCTGCGCGTGCATCGATGCGACCGCGGCGACCAGGGATGGTCGCTGCACATCGCAACCACGTTGCGGCAAGCGCTCGCGGCAAGGCACCTCGCCTTGTGGCAATCGATGATCCATGCGCTGATCGCGTCCCCGGGCGCACCGCTGGGAACCGTCTCCGCCATTGCGCCCCCGGAGCGGGAGCGGATCATCGGCTGCTTCAACGACACGGCCCGCGCCTACCCGGCCGACCAGACCATCGTCAGCCTCGTGGCGGCGCTGGCGCGCGAGAACCCGTCGCGGATCGCCCTGCGTGACGATCGCGTCTCGCTGAGCCGCGAGGAACTGCTGCAGCAGGCCTGCCGGCTTGCCCGGCACCTCGTCGCGATGGGCGTCGGCAAGGGGCAGGTCGTGGTCTTGCTGATGGAACGCGATGCGTCCATGGTCGTCGCGACTTTGGCCGTTCTCATCGCGGGCGGCGTGTATTGCCCCATCGATCCGAGCTACCCGGAGGCGCGCGTGCGTCACTACCTCGAGGACACGGGCGCCTCGGTGCTGCTGGTTTCGGGCGATGCGGCCCGGGCGCTGAGCCATCGGTTCGTCGGCGACGGTGGCTTCGCCGGCCGCGTCGTGCCCGCAGATCACGACAGCCTCCTTGCATTGCCGCCCACTGTCGCCGCGGACCTCGCGGTCGGATCCTCCTCGAAGCCGGATGACCCGGCGTACATCATGTACACGTCCGGCACGACCGGGAAGCCGAAGGGGGTGCCCGTGACACAGCGCGGCGTGGTTCGCCTCGTTCGCGATACCGACTATGTCCAGCTTGACCAGGACACCCGCATGCTGCAGTCCGGTGCTATCGGCTTCGATGCGGCCACCTTCGAGATCTGGGGTGCACTGCTCAACGGTGGTGAACTGCACGTGATCGATCGCGAGGCCCTGATCGACCGGCGCGGCTTCGAGCGCTTCGTCAACCGGCACCGACCCAACTCGGCGCTGATCACCTCGTCTCTCTTTGCGATGATGGCCAACGAATTCCCCGAGGTGTTCCTCGGTTTCCGCCTGATCGTCGTCGGCGGCGACGTCGTGCCGGCCAAGCAGGTTCAATCGGTCCGGCGGCTGTGCCCCGGACTGGCGATTGTCAACGCTTACGGCCCCACCGAGAACGCCGTCATCTCGACGGCCCACGTCGTCACGGACGACGACGGGCTGGACATCCCGATCGGCGGGCCGATCGCCAACACCACGACCTACGTTTTCAGTCGACACGGACAACTGCAACCAATCGGCGTGCCTGGGGAGCTGTTCGTCGGCGGTGCCGGCATCGGCCCCGGCTACCTGAACAATCCCGAGCAGACCGCGGCCAGCTTCGTCACGGTGGCCGCGACAGGCAACCAACGGCTCTACCGGACCGGCGACATCGTGTCCTGGCGCGAGGACGGTAGCCTGCACTTCGTCGGTCGCCGCGACAACCAGATCAAGATTCGCGGGCTGCGGGTGGAGATCGGTGAGATCGAACGGCAGTTGCTGTCCATCCCGGACATCAAGGAAGCCGTTGTGCTTTGCCGCAAGATCGGCGCCCAACGCGATCCCGTCCTCGACGCCCATGTCACCGCGGCCGTCGCGCTGGACCTCATCGCGCTTCGCCGCGCACTGCAGGCTGTGCTGCCGCCGCACATGGTGCCCGCCCATGTCGACCAGCTTGACACGATGCCGCTGACGCCCAATGGCAAGGTCGACCGGCAGGCCTTGTCCGCGAGGGCGGCCGCGCGCGCAAGCAAGACGCTGCAACGGTCCTGCGTCGGCGCATCCGATTCCAACGACGCGCGCACAGGCTTCGTCGGCCACGTGATCGAGGAACTTGCCCGGCTGCTGGGCCGCACGGACCTCCGCCCAGTCGACAATTTCCTCGCGCTCGGAGGCAGCTCGCTGACCGCCGCCTTGCTCGCGTCGCGGCTGGAAGCCGCCTGCCGACGCCGCTGCGCGACCGGCGTCATCCTGGACAGCAACAGCCTGGCCGACATCGCTTCGGCGCTCGACGCAGCGGAAGCGATCACCGCGCACGAAGCCGCGGGCGAAGCGCCTTCGTTGGCGACAGGCAACTCGCCCCGACCGGCGTCGATCGGGCAGAAGCAGATCTTCATCGAGCAAAGCAAGTTTCCGGAGTCGACCGCCTACAACCTGCCACTGGAAATCACCCTGCGCCGGGGAAGCATCGACGAAGCGCGCCTGAGACGGGCCCTGCAACGGGTCATCGACCGGCACGAGACGATGCGGACCGTGTTCGCCATGGAGGGCGGCGCACTCGTCCGTCGCGTGCTGCCCCGGGTGGAGGCCGAGATCGATGTCATCGACGGCAGTGTCACGGCCACGGCGCATGCGTCCGGCCCTGATGTGCGAGAGGACGAGGCCGCGCAATGGATCCGGCCGTTTGACCTGGGCTTGGCGCCCCCCTGGCGAGTCGCGTTGCTGCACATGCCGGACGGCACCCGAATCCTGTGCGATTTCCATCACATCCTCGTCGACGGCACATCGATCGCTGTCCTGCTGGGCGACTGGAGCGACGCCTACGACGCCCTCGATGAGGGAGACGAAGACCCGCGGGCCGCAGTCCCGTTCGACCGGCACGTCGAGTGGGAAACCCGCGGAGGTGGCGCGCGCAGGATCGAGCGGAACAAGGCCTTCTGGCACGATGTGTTCGCCGGCAGCCGACCTGCCGCTGACCTGCCGACGGACCGCCGCCGCGCGCCGATGCGGGACTGGCGAGGAGACTCTTGCCGCTTTTCCCTGGGTGCGGACCTGACGGCGCGCGTCGACCGTTGTGCGCGCAGGCTCAAAATTACGCCCTACAGCGTGCTTCTGTGCGCACAACGGTCGAC
>Ga0207694_10004467_pt1 | contig 10916 bp, 9 predicted proteins | sample KBSC34metaG_FD_184353 | JGI IMG/M metagenome (GOLD analysis project Ga0207694, IMG submission 184353) | Corn rhizosphere microbial communities from Kellogg Biological Station, Michigan, USA - KBS C3-4 metaG (SPAdes) (version 2) | ecosystem: Host-associated > Plants > Roots > Rhizosphere > Soil...
TCCGGGTCGAACGCGAGCAGGCGGTGCCAGGGACCGCCTCCCGCCGGGCCGTCGCCGGCCGCGGTTCCCAGATAGAAGAAATCGACCAGCCAGAACGCGCCGAACAACAATACCGAGATACCGGCGAGGAGGGCGAGCGTACCGATGAGTGTCGCCCGCGTCGTCCGGGGCCCGCGCGAGCGGCGCCACCGGTTCCTCTCCGAAACCATGCCGCGGGGATGATAACCTTCGGCCGCAAACCATGCTGCTGGCAATCGACGTCGGTAACACCAACATCGTCGTCGGGCTCTATGACCTGTCCGAAACGGGGGGCGACGGGCGGTCGCGCCTGAACGCGCATTGGCGGCTCGACACGCGGCAGACCCGCACGGGCGACGAGTACGCCGCCTTGCTGGCGCCGCTGTTCCAGATGGCCGGGCTCTCGTTCACGTCCATCACGGCGGTCATCGTGGCCACCGTGGTGCCGCCCGCCCAGTTCGCCATCGAGCGCTTCTGCCAGGACCACCTCGGCCGGACACCGTTGTGGGTCGGCCCCGGCATCAAGACCGGCATCTCCATCCTGACGGACAACCCGCGCGAGGTGGGGGCCGATCGCATCGTCAACGCCGTGGCGGCCCACGCGCGCTGGGCCCAGGGCGCCATCATCGTCGACTTCGGGACGGCCACCACGTTCGATGTCATCACGCCGCGCGGGGACTACGCCGGCGGGGCGATCGCTCCCGGGCTGATGGTGTCGGCCGACGCGCTGACCAGCCGCACGGCCAAGCTGCCGCGGGTCGAGATCGTCCGGCCGCGGTCGGCCATCGGCAGGAACACGGTGGCCAGCCTCCAGTCGGGCCTGCTGTTCGGCTACGCGGGGTTGGTCGACGCGCTGGTCGGCCGCATCCGCGCCGAGATCGATTTTCAGCCGCGCGTGGTGGCGACGGGCGGGCTGGCGCCCCTGGTGGCGGCCGAATCCAAGGTCATCGATGAATGCGATGACATGCTGACGCTGGATGGTCTGAGGTTGCTCTACGAACGGAATCGCTGACGTGGTGAGCTCCGACGAAAAAGAGACGGTCACGCGCCCGGGTGGCCCGCCCCGGGGGCCGGGGCTCGCCTCGCTGGTGCGTGGTTTTCCTTCGGCGCTCGGGCGCCTGCTGGCCGCGCCGGCGGCAGCGCTCGGCGACATCGACGCGGCCGAGCGGGGCGGGTTCAGCCTGCTCGTCGGCTGGTGCCTGGTGGCCGCGATCGCGCTCCGCTTCGTGAACCTGGCCGAGGCCCTCGTCGGACTGGACGCGGGCGGCGGTCTGCGCGTCCTGTCGGTGCTGATCGCCGAGCTGACGGAGGCCGTGCCGGTGGCGCTGGGCGCGTCGCTCGTGGTGATCGCCGGAGCGGGGCGCAAGCGCGATCCGGCGGTCGACCTCGAGCTGGGGTGTGCGGCCGCGGTGCCGTTCATGGTCACGCGCGCCGTGTTCCGGGCCGGCGTCATCGCGGCGGGGGTCGAGCCTCCGCACCGCTGGCGGCAGGCGTCTTTCGTGCTGGCCGGGCTGTGGGCGGCGGGGGTGGTGGCGCTCGCGGTGCGCGTCGCCCGAGCCCGTCCGACCTCCCGGCGGGCCGCGCCCGAGGCCGCGGCGGGGGCCCGCGCGGCCTCCCGGCTGGCGGGGTGGGCGGCGCTCGGGGTGTTGGCGATCGGGCTCGGGGGTGGCATCCGCTGGACGGCGCACAACGCGAGCCGTCTGGGCCCGGTCTCGCGCGGCGCGCCGGCGCCCGACTTCACGCTCCCGCGAATCGACGGCCAACCGGGCAGCATCACCCTGTCGGCGCTGCGCGGCCGGGTCGTGGTGCTGGACTTCTGGGCCACCTGGTGTCCACCGTGCCTCGCCATGCTGCCGACCATGCACGAGCTGGCGACCGAGCTCGGCCCGAGCGGCGTGGCGTTCGTCGGCGTCGACAGCGACGGGGACCGAACGCCCGCGGACGAGGTGTCCCGCTTCGTGGCCGAGCACGCCATCCCGTATCCGATCGTCTATGACCAGGGCCAGGCCAACGAGCTGTTCCGGGTGAGCGCCCTGCCGACGCTGGTGGTGATCACCCCCGACGGCAGCATCTCGCGCGTGCTGCAAGGGCTGACGTCGAAGGCCACCATCACCAAGGCCATCCGGGCGGCGGCGGCTGCGGCTTCGCCGCCGTGAACGCGTAGTTCTCAGCGGGTAGACCGAACGGACCCGGGTACAATTCGGTTGATGCGGCTGGCGCGCTACGTGGCCCTCGAGCTGATGCTCGCGGGTCTGCTGCTGGGCGCGCTCGGGTGGGCGGCGCCCCAGGCGGCCCGCGAGATTGCGCTCTGGCGCGCCGAGCGGAGCGCTGGGGCCGGAGCCGCGGGCGGCAAGGCCCGGACCGGGCATGGCAGCGGGTTGGCGCTGCGGCCACGTCAGGAGCTGTCGGCGGGGGACCCGGGGGCCGGGCCGGACCTGGCGGCGTCCGCGGCCGGGACCTTCCTGGGCATGTCCGACGACATCTTGCTCGAGCGCCTTCGCGAGCAGCCGTTCCTTCACATGAAGCTGAACCACGGCGGCTCGTCGCTGTCATTCCGGGTGGACCTGGCCGACGGCTCGCGCGCCGCCTGGAAGCCGTCGCAGACCAACGCCCAGACCGTCCCGCGCAAGGAGGTGGCGGCCTACCGGCTGAACCGGCTGCTCGGGCTGGACGCCGTGCCGCCGGCCGCGCCGCGCTCGATCTCGAAGGACGAGCTCTTCTCGCTGTTGAACCCGGACACCCCACCGGCTTCGGTGGCGCGCATTCGCGCCGAGACGATCGTCGGTCCGAACGGGCGCGTGCCGGGTGAGGCGTCCTACTGGATCCCCGTCATCAAGGACTCGGACCTGGACAGCGTCGAGGGCCACCAGCAGATCTCGCAATGGCTGACCCAGGGCGAGCCCATCCCGTACAACCGGCGCGCCGCCGCGGCCGACGCCGCGGTCCTGACGGTCTTCGATTTTCTGATCGCCAACCCGGACCGCTACTCCGGCGGCAACATGAAGACCTCGGAGGACGGGCGGAAGCTGTTCTTCATGGACAACACGATGTCCTTTTATCTCGAGCCGCAGAGCACGGACCGGAACCGGGCGCTGCTCCTCAAGCAGCAGCGGTTCTCGCGGCGTCTCCACGAGGCGCTCGGCTTCGTCGACGCGCCCACCTTGCGGCGCCTGCTCCACGAGCCCGACGGCACCGAGATCCTGACCGACGCCGAGATCCGCGCCCTCGTTCAAAGGCGCGAATTCGTACAGAAATACGTGGCGGACCTGATCGCGCAGTATGGCGAGACAAATGTCCTATCTTTCCCTTAGAACCCCGTAGTTTCTCGGGATCCGGATGCTAGACTGCCGCGCTTTCGCGTCATGAACGTTCATTTCGTCTCGCTCGGCTGCCCCAAGAACCGCGTCGACACCGAGGTCATGCTCGGCGAGGCGACCGGCGCCGGGCACCAGCTGGTCACCGCGCCGGAGGACGCCGAGGTCATCGTCGTCAACACCTGCGGCTTCATAGGTGAGGCCAAGCAGGAGTCCATCGACGCCATCCTCGAGATGGCCCGGCACAAGGCGCAAGGCACCTGCCAGCGTCTGGTCGTGACCGGTTGTCTCTCGCAGCGCTACTCGTCGGAGCTGGCGACGGAGATGCCCGAGGTGGACCACTTCCTCGGCACCGACGAGGTCCGATCAATCACAGAGGCGATCGCCGGCAAGAGCGCGCGCGTGGCGGTGCTCGAGACGCCTCGTTACCTGTACGACGATCGGTCGCCGCGCCTGCCCTCGATGGCGCGGCACACCGCCTACGTGAAGATTGCCGAGGGGTGCGATCGCCCGTGCGCGTTCTGCATCATCCCGAAGCTGCGCGGCCCCCAGCGGAGCCGCACGGTCGAGTCCGTCGTGCGCGAGGCCGAGTCGCTGGCGGCCGCCGGCACGAAGGAGATCTGCCTGGTCGCCCAGGACCTGACGACGTACGGGACCGACCTGGAGGCCGCGGCGGGAGGGGAGGGCCTGCCCACGCTGGCGTCGTTGCTCGATCGCCTGGCGCAGGTCGAGGGGTTGCGCTGGTTGCGCCTGCACTACGCCTATCCGAGCGCTTGCGGCGACGACCTGCTCGAGGTGATGGCCGCGCGCGAGCGCGTCGCGAAGTACCTGGACGTGCCGGTGCAGCACATCGACAGCGACGTGCTGAAGAAGATGCGGCGCGGGTACGGCGAGCGCGTCGTGCGCGACCTGGTGGAGCGCGCCCGGGCGCGCGTCCCCGGGCTGACGCTGCGGACGACCTTCATCGTGGGCCACCCCGGCGAGACGGACGCGGCGTTCCGCAGGCTGTGCGACTTCGTGCGCGAGGCCGAGCTCGACCGCGTCGGCGTCTTCAACTACTCGCAGGAGGAAGGGACCGTGGCGGCCCTGCTGCCGGGGCGCATCCCGCAAAAGGAGGTCGACGCCCGCCGCCGCGAGCTGCTGCGCATCCAGCGCGACATCTCGAAGAAGAAGCTGCGCGCCCTGCGGGGCCGCGAGCTCGAGGTGCTGGTCGAGGGGCCCTCCGACGAATCGGAGTATCTCTCGATGGGCCGCCACGAGGGCCAGGCGCCGGAGATCGACGGTCAGGTGTACCTGAGCCTGGGCGAGGGCGCGGGAAGCGCCGAGCCCCTGACGCCGGGCGCGCTGGTTCGCGCGAAGGTCACCCACTCGGCGGAGTACGACCTCGCGGCCACGGTCGTCGCCTGAACGGGCGCGCGGCTACCGGGCGGGGGGCGTTCTCGACGCGATCTGCAGGCGGGTGATCGCGGCGACCAGGCGGTCGCGGCGGGCTTCTTCGATGGCGACGAAGGCCAGGTGCAGCAGGTGCTCGCCGGGGCGCGCGCCCCCGCTGGTCTCGACGCTGACGACCAGGGCGGGGATGGCGTCGAAGGTGGCCTCGGCGTCGAGCGCGAACCAGCAGCGAACGGTCGCTCCGTGGCCGACAGCAGCGCGTCCGTCGGCGGGCGCGGTCAAGCTCAGCGCCAGGCCGCCCGCGCTCACGTCGACGATGGTGGCGGTGGCTGTCGACGCGGGGGCCGCTTCGGCGGCGGGGCCTGCAGAAACGTCACGAGGGCCATCCGATCGTTCGAGGATCTGCACGCGCGCGGTGAGGGTCGGCGGCAGGCGCAGTCGCATGTAGGCGCGATGCTGCTGTCGTTCGGGCTGCTCGTCGTGAGCGAAGAAGACGCGCGTCAGGGCGGCTCGCTCCGGGGCGCTTGCGGCCGAAGAGGGCGGCGCGACGGACGCGGGTCCGACTCGCAGGGCGCGCGCCCGCACCAGGTAGCGAGCGTCGTCCGGCCGATCGATCGTCAGGGTGACGACGCCGTCCGCGACGACGCTGGGTGCGCTGGCGACCGGCCAATCGACGGCGAAGCTGGCCTCGTTCACCTCGGCGACGTGACCTCGGCTCCCGCCGCTCGTGACCGTGTCGCCTGCCACCACCTCGCGCGTGGTGAGCAACCAGAGGTGGGGCGAGAGCGGCGAGAACCCGAGCGCGAGGCGGAGCTGTCGCACGCGCGCGTGCTCCGATCGGGGCTCCGGGTGCACCGTGGGCGGCTCGCGCGCCAGCACCTTGGCCGTGGCGTGCTCGAAGGCGGAGACGACGGTCATGAGGTCGAGGAGGGGAACCGCCGCGGTCTCGGCGATGCGGTGCAGATCGGCGAGCTGGCCGTCCGACAGCTTCGCGCGGGCGGCGATCTCGCGCACCTGCTGTCCCTGGCGCCGGCGTGCGCGACGACGGCGCAGCCACACCGAGGCAGGCCAGCCGATCGCGACGGCGGCCGCCAGGGCCAGGACCAGCCCGACCAGGCTCGTCGCACGGTTGGCTGCGAAGCTGTCCTGGACGGAGTGGAGGAACTCGTCGACGGGGCGCATCGCCACCATTCATCTTAGGCCCGCGGACGTCCGCGGGCGATGACCCGCCCCGGATCATCAGGGACGCCCGTCAATCTTCCCGTGAGTGTCCCGCGCCGTGGAGCACGATGTCTTCCAGCGCCTTGACGCCGAAGACCTTCAGCTTGACGGCGGCGACCGTGCATTCCCAGGGCGTGAAGTCCCCGGCGCGCAGCGCGGTGAGGGCCCCTGCCGCCACTCGTCCCACCACTCCCGCCTTGTCGGAGCCGACTCGCCGCGCCTGCAGACGCATGGACTCGCAAGGCGACAGCGTTCCGAACGCGAACCACCAGACCCCCGCGACCAGGGCGACGACCGCGATCAGAGAGAGCAAGAGGGATGTACGCCGAGGCACGCGGGCATCATACAAGAGGCCCGGGATCATCCCGCGACAGCAACCGGATCAGCGGTTCGCATGCGCGGGGTCGTCCCCTGACCGGTCGAACGCGCCCGGCTGGCGGGCGGCTCAGGCGGCGAGCGTGATCATCCGCTCCATGGCGCGCGCGGCGCCGGCGCGGACCCCTTCCGGCACCGTGATGAGCCGATCGGGCGGTTCGTCGCGCAGCGTCTCGTACACGGCCTCGAGGTCGGTCGCCTTCATGTACTGGCACAGGCGACAGGGCTTGTAGAACTGCTTCTCGGGGTGCTCGAGCTCCATCCGCACGACCAGGCCACACTCGGTGAGGATGGCCAGGCGGCTCTTCTCCGGATGCGCCTCGACATACTTCGCCATCTGCGCGGTGGACAGCACCTCGTCCGCGGCTCGCTGCAGCTCGGGGCGCACCTCGCCGTGGACGATGACCACGGCCGCCGGATCCTCGGCCCGGATGCGCGCGATGTCCTCCACCGTCATCTGGTGGTGGACGTGGCAGGCGCCCTCCCAGGCGAACACGTTGCCGACCAGTCCCTGGCGTTCGCCCTCGCGCACGAGCGGCTCTACCTCGGCCCAGTAGGCCTTCGGATCGAAGGCGTGCGGCGCGGGCGGTGGCAGGTACATGCGATGGGTCTTGATGGCGACCTGATAGGCCAGGTTCTGGTCGGGCACGAACAGGATGTCGGGCGCGTCCAGGCGCGCGGCGATCTTGGCGGCGTTCGAGCTCGTGCAGCAGCTGTCGGACAGCGCTTTCACGTCGGCGTAGGTGTTCACGTACGTCATGGTCGCGAACTTCCGCCCGAGCTGGCGGAGGAATTCCTGGCGCTCGGCGACCTCATCGGCGTCCACCTCGGCCAGCGAGCACAGCGCGCGCAGGTTGGGCAAGTAAACGGGGCGCTGGGGCGACAGGGTGTAGCACCCCTCGGCCATGAAGCGGACCCCGCAGAACACGACCAGGCGCGCGTCGACGTCCCGCGCCTTGACGGCCAGCTCGAACGAATCCCCGACCAGATCGGCGATCGCCTGCACCTCGGGCACCTGATAGTTGTGAGCCGGAATGAAGGCCTTCTTCTCCCTCTTGAGCCTCCGGATCTCGTCCCACAAGAAGGTCGTGCGCGCCGCCTCCGCTTCGGCCACATGGCCGCCGCGCACCAACCGATCGATGGTCACGAACGAAGTCGACATGAGAAGAACCTACCGCGCCCGACTCGCCCGCGCCGCGCCCCCGCTCACGATCAAGGTCTAGACGGGATAGACCAAGTTTCCGAAGGCGACCCGGACGCCAGAGCGAGCAAAGCGAGCGGGTCCAAGTACTCGGGAGGCGCGGCTTTGCCGAGCCGGCACCGACGGCCTACTCTCTGCGGGGGGGCAGGTGGGGGGGCAACGCCCCCCCGCCTCTTCTGCTAGGGTCTTTCCGTGGAGAGGCTCTTCGATTCCGACATCTGGCGCGAGGTCACGGGCGGCGCCATCGCCGACCGCGTGCGGCGGCTGACCCGCGTGACCCCGCTGGTGCCCGCGCCCGTGCTGGGCCGGCGGACCGGGGCCGACGTGTGGCTGAAGCTCGAGAGCCTCCAGCGTACGGGGTCCTTCAAGGTTCGAGGGGCGCTGGCACGGCTGGCGGCGGTGGTCCGAGACCACGAGAGCGCTGCCGAGTCGGGGATGGCGGATTCGGGCGCTCCGCGAGCGGAGCGCGACCGCCCGCGGGTGATCGCGGCATCGGCCGGCAACCACGGCCTTGGCGTGGCGCTGGCCGCGCAGGCGCTCAACGTCGAGGCGACCATCCTCGTGTCGGCCCAGACCCCCGAGCTGAAGCGCACGGGGATCGCCGCGCTCGGCGCGAGGGTCGAGGTCGGTGGCGCGACGTATGACGAGGCCGAGGCCGCGGCGCGCGCGCGGGTGGTGGACGATCCGGGGCTGGTGTTCGTCTCGGCCTTCGACGACGACTACGTCATCGCCGGCAACGGCGGGCTCCTCGCGCGCGAGATCCTGGCCCAGCTCCCCGACGTCGAGCAGATCGTCGTGCCGGTGGGCGGCGGGGGCCTGGCCGGCGGCATCGGGGTCGAGGTCGTCCCGCGGGGCATCCGCATCCTCGGCGTCTCTCCCGAGGCGAACTGCGCGATGAAGCGGTCTCTGGACGAGGGGCGCGCCTACACGCGCTACGAGGACGGCGGCCCCACGCTGGCGGAGGGGCTGGAGGGCGCCGTCAGCGAGCGCACGTTCCAGATGGCCCGCGACTATTTCCCGGACGTCACGGTCGTCAGCGAGGTCGCCATCCGTCGCGCTATCGTCTACGCCTACCGCACCCTGGGGATCCTGTGCGAGGCGTCGGCCGCGCCGGCGCTGGCGGCGCTGCTCGAGGAGCCGGACCTGGTACGTGGCAAGCGCGTCGTGGTCCTGGTCTCGGGCGGCAACATCGAGCCCGACCTGCTCGACCAGCTGCTGGCCGGCACCGTGACCGCGTCCTGACGCCCGTATCCGTGGGTCTGATGGGGTAGAGTCCGCGCATGTCGTACCTGGTCCTGGCGCGCAAGTATCGCCCCCAGCGTTTCAGCGAGCTGGTGGGGCAGGAGCACGTGGCGCGCACGCTGACGAACGCCATCGCGCAGAACCGGGTCCATCACGCGTTCCTGTTCACGGGCGCGCGCGGCGTGGGCAAGACCAGCGCGGCGCGCATCCTGGCCAAGGCCCTGTGCTGCGCGAAGGGCCCCACCGCCGAGCCGTGCGGCGAGTGCGAGCCGTGCCTCGAGATCGCCGCCGGCAACTCCGTCGACGTGGCCGAGATCGACGGCGCCTCCAACACCGGCGTCGACGACGTGCGCGCCTTGCGCGAGGGCGTTCGCTACATGCCGGCCAAGACCCGGCTCAAGGTCTACATCATCGACGAGGTCCACATGCTCTCGTCGAGCGCGTTCAACGCGCTGCTGAAGACGCTGGAGGAGCCGCCGCCCCACGTCGTGTTCATCTTCGCCACCACCGAGGCGCACAAGATCCCGACGACGATCTTGTCGCGGTGCCAGCGCTACGACTTCAAGCTGATCCCCACGGCGCGGCTGGTGGCTCACCTCGGGACCATCCTCGGGGCGGAGAAGGTCGCGTTCGACGAAGACGGGCTGCGGCTGCTGGCGCGGCAAGCGGCCGGCTCGGTGCGCGACGGCCTGTCGCTGCTGGACCAGGTGATCGCCTACGTGGGCGACGCGCGCATCTCGCGCGACGTCGTCTCGGAGGTGCTGGGCGTCGCCGATCGCTCGCTGCTCGTCGATGTGGCGCGGGCGGTGATCGGGCGGGACGTGGCGACCACGCTGCGGGCCCTGGCGGCCGCCGTCGAGCGCGGGATCGATCTCGGGCAGCTCGCGCGCGCCTTCCTCGGGTTGCTGCGGGACATCGAGGTGGTGGCGCGCGTGAGCGGCGCGGCCGAGCTGGGGGACCTGGTGGACGCGACCCCGGACGAGATCGCCGAGCTGCGCGCGCTGGCCGAGGCGGCGCGGACGCGTGACCGGGAGGAGGGTGCCAGCGGGGCAGCGCGGGGGCCCGATCTGGTGGCCGTGCTCTTCGACCGGTGGGCGCGCGCCGTCGACGAGGCCGGCAAGACCACGAACCCGCGCCTCATCCTCGAGATGGCGGCGGTCGACCTGTGTCAGTCCGAGCCGCTCGAGCCGCTCGGCGATCTCCTGGAACGACTGGAGGCTCTCGAGGCGCGTCTTCAGTCGGGTGGCCCCCCCCCGAGCACGGGGCCCAAGCCCGGTCCGAGCCGCGCCGTCTCATCGCCCCCGGCGCCCGCCCGCTCGACCCCCGCCTCCCCCTCCCCGTCCTCGTCCCCATCCCCGTCCTCGTCCCCATCCTCGTCTCCGACACCGTCCCTTCCGACGGTCCCGGCCGTCTCTCCTCCCCCTTCGTCCGCCTCTCCACCCCCGGCACCGCTCGAAGCCTGGCGGCGCGTGAAGACCGAGCTCGAGACTCGCCGGCCTCGCCTGGGTGCGCTGCTGGCCAACGCCAGCGTCCTGGAGATGGACGCGACCAAGCTGGTCCTCGGCTTCGCCGATCGCACCGACGCCGACGCCGCCGAGAAGGCGCGCGCGGATCTGGAGCAGGCGCTGTCCGCCGAGCTGCGCGGTCAGGTCCGCATCGTCGCCAAGCACGACCCCGGCGCCGCGGCCGCTGCACCCGTCATGCGCGCCGAGGTGGTCGACGAAGCCGACGCGATGGCTCTCGACAAGCGCCGACGCGAGCAGGAGGCTCGCCAGCACCCGATGATCCAGAAGGCGCAGGACCTCTTCGGCGCGGCCATCAGGGAGATCAAGACATGACCCCCGACGGCTCCGGCGAGCCCGACATGCTGCGCGATCTGATGCAGGCTGCACAGAAGATGCAGTCCGAAGTGGAGCGCGTGCGCGACGAGCTCAGCCGCCGCGCGATCGACGGCGAGAGCGGCGGAGGGCTCGTGCGCTGCACGGTCTCGGGCGTGGGCGACGTGCTCTCGCTGGCGATCGATCCGGCAGTGGGGGGAATGACGGGCGGGGATCCGACCGTCAACCTGAAGATGATCGCCGATCTCTCGGTAGCCGCGGTGAACGCGGCGCTCGAGCGCGCCCGCGAGGTGGCCCGGGCCCCCTCGCGGGCGC
>Ga0207694_10004470_pt1 | contig 10912 bp, 10 predicted proteins | sample KBSC34metaG_FD_184353 | JGI IMG/M metagenome (GOLD analysis project Ga0207694, IMG submission 184353) | Corn rhizosphere microbial communities from Kellogg Biological Station, Michigan, USA - KBS C3-4 metaG (SPAdes) (version 2) | ecosystem: Host-associated > Plants > Roots > Rhizosphere > Soil...
CAGCGGGAAAATCAGGAAATTGTTTATTCCTTGGAAGCCCTGGAAATCTTCTACCATGCTGGCGATGCCGGCGCCGAAGCTGGTCAGCATGACGCTCAGACCGGCGGCCACCAGGAAAGTAATCGGTACCCACGCCCAATTGTACGGATGGAAGCCGAGCGCCAAAGATATCACGAAAACCAGCGCCGCCTGCATCAGGCTGATGGTCGCGCCGCCGGAGGCGTTGCCCAGCAGGATGCGCACTCGGCTGACCGGGGCCACTAGCATTTCTTTAAGGAAACCGAAGCGCTTATCGAATAGGATCTGGATTCCCCAGAAGACACCGGAAAATAACAGTGTCTGGACGATGATGCCCGGCACCAGGAACTCCAGGTAATTGCCCTGCCCGGCTTTCTTATAGACCGAACCGATGCCATAACCCAAAGCCAGTAAGAACAGAAGCGGCTGGCCGACAGCGCCGATCACCCGACTGCGGCTGCGGAAATAACGCTTCATCTGTCTTAGCCAAAGTATATAAATGACGTCCACTACCTTAACCTGCTGTTCCTGGCGCCCATGCGCACGTTAAGTCCGTTATTCGCTTCGGACGACTCGTCCCTTACGGTCCGGCCGGTAAGCTCCAGGTAAGCTTCTTCCAGACTGTCGGTCTTTGTCAGTTTGGTCAGATCTTTGACGGTACCGGTAGCGATAATTTTGCCGTGGTCGATGATGGCGATGCGGTCCGCCACGGCCTCGGCCTCGTCTAAATAGTGAGTGGTGAAGAAAATAGTCATGCCTTCGGAGTCGCTGAGTTTCTTGACGTAGTCCCAGAGCAAGTTGCGCGTCTGGGTATCCAGACCCAATGTCGGTTCGTCTAAGAATAAGATCTTAGGGTGGTGCATCAGTCCACGGGCGATTTCCAGCCGCCGACGCATACCGCCGGAGTAAGTCCGGACCAAGCCGTCCTTGCGGTCCCACAGATCGACTAGTTCCAGCAGTTCGCGGATGCGCTCATCTTGCTGACCGGCCGGTACGCCGTAGAGCACAGCGTGGACCTTCATGTTTTCATAAGCGGTGAGTTCTTCCTCCAACGCCGGGTCCTGAAAGACGATGCCGAAAGATTTGCGGGCGCTGTCGCGCTCTTTGGTGACGTCGTGGCCATTGAGTATCAATTTGCCACCGGTCGGACGCAGCATGGTGGTCATCATACTGATGGTCGTGCTTTTACCGGCGCCGTTGGGTCCCAGGAACGCGAAAATCTCGCCGGCTTTGACATCGAAACTGATGTCGTCGACGGCTTTTATATCACCGTAAGTCTTAACGACGTTACGGGCTTTGATTATCAACTCGGAACTCATCGGGATATATTATACACCGCGGCTTTGGAAAAATACTTAACCTGTTAAGTATTTTTGATATCCTCCGCTTTGGCGCCCGGTTCGTAAATCACTGGCCGGCGGTTCTGCCAGTCGGTTAACAGCGGCCCCAGTATTTCCCAGCTGGCCAGTACTTCCTGACTACTGGCGAACAAGTTCGACCTACCCCGCATGGCGTCGACTATCACCTGCTCGTAAGCGTCCGGCAGCCGGTCGAAATACTGTTGGTAGTTGAAGTCCAGCGGCAGTTTCTGCAGCTGCTGGTCGTACCCCGGTTTCTTGACCCAAAGATCGATTTCGACCCCTTCTTTAGGTTGGACTCTGAGGCGCAGCAGATTAGACTGGGCGGACTGGGATTTTTTGAAATATATCCTGATTTCTGTGAGTTTTTGCTCCAACCTTTTACCGGTGATCAGTCTGATGGGCACGCCGCTCCAGTTCGGATCGTTCGATTTCAATTCCAAGGAGACGAAGGTGTCCACCAATGAGCTGTCGTTGCCGACCAGTCGCTTATAACCCTTGTACTGGCCCTTGATAGCCGATTCTGTGACCGGTTGGAGCTGCTTTAGCGCGGCCAGCCGGCGCGACTGCATCATCGTGAAATCAAATACGTCCGGGCAAGGTTCCATTAGCGTCAGAGCCGCCAGCTGCAGCAGGTGGCTCTGCAGCACGTCGCGCAGCGCCCCGGTCTGTTCGTAAAATCTCTCGCGGCCCTCCACGCCGATTTCCTCTTCGGCGACTATTTCGATGGATTCTATGAACTTATTGTTCCAGATATCCCTGAATATGGCGTTGCTGCCCAGGAAGACGGCGATATTCTGAGCCATCTCCTTTGCCAGGTAGTGGTCGATGCGGTATACCTGCTCTTCTTTGAAATATCGGTCGATCTGTTCGATGAGATGTTGAGCGGATTGGAAGTCGCTGCCAAAAGGCTTCTCCATCAATAACTTATACTCGGGAGTGTTTAATCCGGCTTCGCCCAGTTTCTGGACGACCGGCAAGACCGCGTCAGGCGGCAGGGCGAAATAAAATATAACCTGCCGCACGGATAAACTTTCCAGCTGGGTTTTGAGCTTATGAAAATCACCGATGCGATCGTAATCCAGTTGGATAGACCGGAATTGCCCGGCCAGCTCTTGGGAATTATCCTTTAGGATATCCTTGGCGAGCACGGCCCGCCGGCTGGTGCCGATGATCCGCAAGCTGGCCCGGATATCGTTGCTGCGACAGATCTCGGACAACGCCGGCAGCAGATATCGGCCGCTTAGGTCACCGGTAACGCCGAAGATCACCAGAGCCGTGGGTACCATCTTGTCGGCCATCTTAATACTCCTATTTCACATTTAAGTATAACCCGATTGTTGAAACACCGGTGACTTCCCTGTTATAATTCATATGAATGCAAGTTAGAAGTGAGGTAGCGACTGGCGCAGTGATTGCGGTTGCCGCCCACGCCGTTATGGGCGGGGGTAGATTATGCTGACGGCCCTGTTCGCCATCGAGACCGAGCCGTTGAGCGCCCAGCGCTTGTTCAGTATCGGACCGCTCAGCGTCACCAACGCCATGTTCTTTTCGGTGGTAACTGCCGCTTTCACGGTGATCTTCCTGTTAGTCGTGGCTCGCCTTAGCCAGATGTTCCCTAAATCAAAACTGGCTTACGCAGTGGAGATGATAGTGGATTTCGTATGGGGGGCGGCCGTCGGCGCGTTCGGGGATAAGCGCCTGGCCCTTAAGTTCCTGCCGCTGCTGGGCACATTGTTCCTGTTCATACTGGTCGGCAACCTGACCGGCTCGGGTCTGCTGCCCGGCGTAGGCAGCCTGACGGCTCACAGCGCTGGACAGACCAATATCCTGCTCAGGCCCTTCACTACCGATCTTAACGCCACCTTGTCGATGGCCATCCTGACCATCGGGCTGGTGCAGTTTTACTCGATCAAGACCCTGGGGTTCAAGAAATACGCGCGGCATTTTTTCGCGCCGCCGATATATAATCCTATGAACCTCTTCATCGGCGTCAACGAGGTGTTCGGCGAACTGCTGAAGATAGTCACGCTGTCGATGCGGCTGTTCGGCGTGATCTACGCCGGCGAAGTGCTGATCAGCGCCGTCACGCAGATCGCCGGCAATTTCGGCTGGCTGGCGGCCGTCCCCACGGTTTTGCTGGAGATCTTCTTCTCCGTCATCCAAGCTTACGTGTTCATGATGCTTAGCGCCACCTACCTGGCTATCCGGATGGGTGACGAGGGGCACGGTGAACATGAAGAATCCAATAAATCCGCCAAGGCAGAGGCTGCCCGGGCTTAAATCAACGTAAAGGAGAACCTATGAACCATGTAGATCCGCAATTAATCAAAGGTTTGGCCATCGGCCTGGGCGCGATCGGTCCGGCCATCGGTGTTGGGCTGATCGGCTCGGCGGCCGTCGGCGCCATCGGCCGCAATCCCGAGATGCAGGGACGTATCCTGTCCACCGCCTTCGTCATGGCCGGCTTGGTCGACGCCGTCTTGGCCTTCGTCCTGCTGATCGTCTTTACCACCAGCTAATTTTTGAGGAGACAGTTTGATTTTACCGGTTACACAATTCGCGGCCGATAACAGTTCCAGCGGCATCTCATCACTGGGAATCAACTTAAAGAGCTTCGTTTTCCAGCTGATAACTTTCCTGATAGTCCTGCTGATTCTGCGGCGCTGGGTGTTCCCTAAGCTGGTAGCGACGCTGGAAGCCCGCCGAAAAGCGCTGGAGGACAGCCTGGTACAGGCTAAACAGACCGAAGAGGCTTTGCAGTCGGCCGAGAAAAAGGTCGGCGAGATGCTGCAGGAAGCCCGGGTCCAGGCCGACGCCATACTGGCCGAAGCCAATTCCAAAGTGGACGCCATCATCGCTAAAGGCGAGGCCTCGGCATCGGAGAGAGCGGCTAGGATCGTGGCTGAAGCCGAGGAGCGCTTAGGCCTGGAGCGGGAGCGGCTGCATAAGGAACTGCGCGGCGAACTGGCCTCCCTGGTGGCGACGGCGACCGAGAAAGTGCTGCGCCAGAAAATCAACGCCCAAGAAGACCGTAAACTGATCGAACAAAGCTTAAAGGAGCTGGCCTGATGGCCGCTTTATCCCGCCGTCAACTGGCGGCTTACGCGGCGGACCAGCTGCTGGATGGTCGCGGCCCGCGGGCATTATCAAAGGAACTGGCGGCCGTGCTGGTGCACAGCAAGCGAGCCAATCAGGCTGAACTGCTGGCCGACGATATCGCGTATGAGTTGGAAAGCGGCGGCCGGGCGGCCAACGCGACAGTCACCACCGCCCACGAGCTTAGCGAACAGCTGCGTAAGGATATCGTTTCGTTCGTAAAGAAGTCGGTCGACGTCAAAGAGGTTATCATAGACGAAGTTATCGATGAGTCAGTCATCGGTGGCGTCCGCGTAGATACCGCCGGCCACAGCTGGGATAAGACATTAAGACGGAAATTAACGCAAGTACAGGAGGCCGTGTAGTGGCGAAAAGTGATGCCCAATTCGATGTAAAAAGTCTGGCGCGCGAAGTCCAGCAGGCCATCAGCGGCCTTAAAGAAAGCGGCGAAGAGAAATCGGCCGGCGTGGTCACCCGTTTGGGCGACGGCGTGGCCTGGATATACGGATTGCGTTCCGTCGGCTATTCGGAAATGGTCGAGATCGAAGCCACCGGCGGTGGCAGCGTCACGGCTTTCGCGCTTAACTTACTGGAAGACGAGATCGGCGCCGTGATCCTGGGCGACGATACCAAGATAAAAGCCGGTTCCAGAGTCCGGTTGACCGGTAAGATTCTGGAGGTTCCGATCGGCCCCGAACTAGTCGGCCGAGTGGTGGATCCGTTGGGCCGGCCGCTGGACGGCAAGGGCGATATCGACACCAAGCTGACCGGCGAGATCGAGAAAATCGCGCCCGGCGTCATCGAGCGCAAGAGCGTGCACGAACCACTGCTGACCGGCATCACTGCCATCGACGCCATGGTTCCGATCGGTCGTGGTCAGCGTGAGCTTATAATCGGCGACCGCCAGACCGGCAAGACCGCCATAGCCATAGACACAATGATCAACCAGGCCAAGCAGAAAACCGGCATCATCAATATATATGTGGCCATCGGCCAGAAGAACGCCACTATCTCGCGCATCATCGAACGACTGCGGCGCGAGGGCGTGATGGACCAGACGATAGTGGTCGCCACGTCGGCGGCCGACCCGGCCAGTCTGCAATACCTGGCGCCATACGCCGGAGCGGCGATGGGCGAGTATTTCCGTGATAACAAACAGCACGCTTTGATAATCTATGACGACCTGTCAAAACACGCCATCGCCTACCGGCAGATGTCGCTGCTGCTGCGCCGCCCGCCTGGTCGCGAAGCTTATCCGGGAGACGTCTTTTATCTACACTCCCGCCTGTTAGAGCGGGCGGCTAAATTATCCGACGCTCTGGGAGCCGGCTCGCTGACCGCCCTGCCCATCATCGAGACGCAGGCCGGCGACGTTTCGGCCTACATCCCGACCAATGTCATCTCTATCACCGATGGCCAGATCTATCTGGAAAACGACCTGTTCTATCAGGGAATCCGCCCGGCGATCTCGGTGGGGCTTTCGGTCTCGCGCGTAGGCGGTAACGCCCAGCCGGCGGCCATGCGGGCCGTGGCCGGCAGTCTGCGTCTGAATCTCGCCCAGTTCCGGGAACTGGCGGCGTTCAGTCAGTTCAGTTCGGACTTGGACGCCGACACCCAGGCCAGATTAGCCCGCGGTCAGCTGCTCACCGAGATCCTCAAGCAACCGCAGTACTCACCGTTGAGCACCTGGCAGCAGGTAGTTTCGATAGTCGCCTCCACCGAAGGCGCCTTCGACGGCATGGACGTGAATAACGTCAAGCCGGCGCAGCAGGCTTTGCTTGATCTTATCCAAAGCAAATATAAGAAGCTGGCCGATAAGTTGGATAAGGGAGAAAAGCCGACGGACGAGGACAAGAAGACCGTGGTGGAAGCCGCTCAAAAGATCGCCAAAGAATACAATGGAGCAAAAAGTTAATGGCTCAGACCCAGACTATCAAACGCCGCATGCGCTCGGTCCGTAACGCCGGACAGATCACTAAAGCGCTGGAGGTCGTGGCCGCCAGCCGGATGCGCCGCATCCAGGGCGCCGTCGACCAGGTGAGATTATATGCCGAAGCGGCCGACTCGATAATGCGCCGCATCGCTCCCAGCCAGGAGGCCCATGCGCATCCGTATTTCAATAAGGGCAGCGGCAAAGCCAGGCTTTATATCATGTTCAACAGCGACCGCGGCCAGGCCGGAGCCTTCAATTCCAACCTATTCGCGCAAGCCCACCGTTCATTCATACGGGACAAGTCGGATGGATTCAGTTCGGAAGTGATCGTCTATGGGCGCAAAGGCTCGTCGCATTTCGCCCGCTTAGCGGACGTCGAGATGGTAGGAGCTTACGACAACATTCCTGACATTCCGGAAGTCAACGTCTTCGCGCCGGCTCTCGAAACCATCCAGGACGGCTTTGACGAAGGCCGCTACGAATCAGTGCACCTTATATCTACCAAATTCAAGTCCAGCCTGATCCAACAGGTCACGCAGGACCAGCTGCTGCCCATATCTTTGCCCGAATCTGATAATCCGCAGTCTGCGTCGATAGTTTATGAGTTCGAGCCAAGCATCGAAGCGGTGCTGGAGGAAGCCTTAAGGATTTATTTCGAGGCCAGCTTCATGTCAGCCCGGGTAGAATCGGCGGCGTCCGAACACAGTATGCGCATGATCGCCATGGGCAACGCCAACCGCAACGCCCGCGATCTTATAGAGGATTTAACATTGGAGCTTAACTCCGTGCGCCAGGCGGCCATCACCCAGGAGATCGCCGAGATTACCGGCGGCGCCCAGGCAGTAACGGTATAAGAGGAGAAAAATATGCCAACGACCACAACCAAGACCAATTCCAAGACCGGTAGCATCATCCAGATCGTCGGCGTGGTAGTCGACGTCGAGTTCGACGAGTACTTGCCGGCGATATACGAGGCTCTGGAAATCGATCACGACGGCGTCCGGCTAGTTCTCGAGACCGCCCAGCACCTTAGCCGCAATTCGGTAAGAGCGGTCGCTTTGGGTCCGACCGACGGCTTGAAGCGCGGCGAATCCGTCAAAGCCAGCGGCGCGCCGATAAGCGTGCCGGTCGGCGATAAGACGTTGGGACGGATGTTCGATGTCATCGGCGAGCCGATCGACGGCAAGGAAGCGCCAAAAGATCCGGAGCTCGGCCCTATCCACCGCGACCCGCCGACCTTGGCCGACCAAAGCGGCAAGATTGAGATTTTAGAGACCGGCATCAAGGTCGTCGACCTGATCGCGCCGATTACCAAAGGCGGCAAAGTGGGATTATTCGGCGGCGCCGGCGTCGGCAAGACCGTTTTCATCCAGGAGCTTATCAATAATATCGCCAAGTTCCACAAAGGACGCTCGGTTTTCGCCGGCGTCGGCGAACGGACCCGCGAAGGCAACGATCTGTACCACGAAATGGCCGAGTCAAAGGTCCTGGATAAAACGGCCCTGGTCTACGGACAGATGAACGAACCGCCAGGCGCCCGTCTGCGCGTCGGCTTCTCCGGATTGGCCATCGCCGAAAGCTTCCGCGACAAAGGCAATGACGTCCTATTGTTCATAGATAATATCTTCCGTTTTACCCAGGCCGGTTCGGAAGTTTCGGCCCTGCTCGGCCGTCTGCCCAGCGCCGTGGGCTACCAGCCTAACCTGGCCACCGAGATGGGTAGTCTTCAGGAGCGAATAACTTCGACTAAAAAAGGTTCTATAACGTCCGTACAAGCCGTCTTCGTGCCGGCCGACGACCTGACCGACCCGGCGCCGGCGACTACTTTCGCTCACCTGGATTCAACCGTAGTATTGAGCCGCCAGCTGACCGAGCTAGGCCTTTACCCGGCCGTCGACCCGCTGGATTCCAGCTCCACCGTGCTGGATCCGGAAATCGTCGGCAAGGACCACTATGAGGTCGCCCGCGAAGTCCAGCGCGTACTGCAGCGTTATAAGGATCTTCAAGATATCATAGCCATCTTAGGCATGGAAGAATTGTCCGAAGACGACAAGCAATTGGTCGCCCGCGCCCGCCGTATCCAGCGCTTCCTTACCCAACCAATGTTCGTAGCCGAGGTATTTACCGGTACCCCCGGCGCCTACGTGCCGCTTAAGGACACTATCCAGGGCTTCCGCGAGATCCTAGATGGCAAACACGACGGCAAGAGCGAACAGGCCTTCTATATGAAAGGCACCATCGACCAGGTCAAGGATAAATAGTGATCCATTTCCAGCTCGTTTCTACCACCGGTACCAAGTTCGACGACGAGGCTTACGAGATTCTCATTCCGGCCAAAGGCGGGACCATTGCGATTTTCGAAGACCACATGCCTCTAATCAGCGCCGCTGATCCGGGAGTGATCTCGGTAAGGAAAAAGCAATCTGATAAAGACGATGACATGCAGAGCTTCGCCGTCAACGGTGGCGTCATGGAAGTCGATGGTAAGAATCTGCGCTTCATATCGGATGACATTTCAGCGCCGGAAGACCTAAGCGAAAAAGAGGCGGAAGCCGCACTGGTCCGAGCTGAGGAGTTAGTGGCCAAGGCCGGTAATCAACAGGCTTTGGCCGAAGCCCACCGCATGTTACACCATAGCCGCGCCCAACTGAACGTGGCTCGGATGCGCCGTCGCCACCACGGATGACCGTCCTAAGCGCGTATTTGACTAAAAATTGTTAAGATTAGTCCATGAACAGGTAGAAAAACCGGGCAATTGATGTAGAGATATTTAAAAAGATATTGTTTTATTTAAACCAGATAAATTAACAGAAAATGGCTGATTATTGATTATAGAATAGTAAATTTGCGAGGGGACCTGAGCATATATAGCTGATTGAGAAATCGCTGCTTTAGCCAGCTTATTATTCTTATAGGATTGTTCAAACAGAGCAAAATAAAGCCATATGTTTGAGTCGGCTGGGTATTTTTTAAGGGAATCTACCAAGAACTTTTCATTTTCAGCAGGATCACCCCGCACCAATGTCAACTGACATAGGTTTTCATAAATTATATTATTTTGACCGTATTGTAGTCCTTTTTTATAAGTGCTGTAGGCTCCGTCATAATCATGCTCTTTTGCTAAGATATTCCCTAAAGTATTGTAATTACTCCATAATGGGTAAATATCTATTGACTTAAGGATAGAAGTCTTAGCTCCTACGGTATCACCTTGATTAAGTTTGTTTTGAGCAACAAGGTTATAGGCTGTATAGTCATCAGCATCTGCATTTATTTCTGCATTAGCAAGTGTGTCTTGGCTTCTCCAGTCAAATCCTCTTACGAATGATCTTACGCCTAATAAGGTAATAATAATTATGACGCCTATCATAATAGCTGCCCTATATTCCAGCTTTGGCCTAAAAGTACTGGCAACCGAACCTAAGATTCCTAGGATGCCTATAGATGTAAAATAGAACCACGCTTCAGAGACGGTAAAATCAAGCGGGACAAGCTGCATTATTAAAACAAAACCAATTACTATCCATATAGCAAAGAATAAAAAAATAAAATAGTTAAGCTTAGGAGTTACTTTACGAATTTTCATTCCTAAATAAACAATGGCTGCTAAAACTAAGCCGTCGATGGCCAGCGGCAAGAAAAAATGTCTGATAGTTATAGTGGAATACACCCAAAAATAACCATAGGCAAGCTTCAATGGGAACAAAATTTTAGTTATATAGAAAAGTATAATAGATGGTGCATTTATAAGCCGCCCCTGTAGTGAAAGATTGTCAATTGGCGCATTCTTAGGATTTGAAGCTATACCAACAGCATTTATGTGTAAATAAATATATGCGGCAATAGGTATCGCTAATATGGCCACAAATGTAACTAATCTTTTACGATCCCATCGTAATAGATATATAAGGCTAACCGCCACAAAGAGCACCCCGCTTTCTTTAGACAAAAGCGATAGCATTAAAAGTAACACCGAAACAATAAGATATGACTTATTTTTAAATTTGATTAACGTATATAAAGCTGCTAATCCAAAAAATACAAATAAAGCATCCTGCATACATGGTATGGAGTAAACAACCTGGGAATTTATGGGATGCAATAAAAATACTATGGCCAGGGGCAGAGAAATTATCGGTTTAAAAAAATTTTTAAGAATAAGGTAGAGAATAATACTATTCCCGATGCATAAAAGTAACTGTAGCAGATGATAGTAGAATGAATGAGCTCCAAAAGCTGAGTATATTAATGAAAATGTAGTGGTCATCAATGGTCGATAGTAGGTTCCCGTAAGCTTGGAGTTGCCTTGTCCGTCATAAAAAGTACTCCCTTCAAAAAAAAGTTTGATATTTGAAATCGAGTGAACGGGCACATTATTTACTATTTGAGGAATATCATCACCCCAAAAGGGGTTGTTTAGCGAATGCCCAAATACAGCAAAGCCAATGAAAACAAATATGATTAGAACTTGCCAATTCTTTAATCTGTTTATCTTATCCAGCAT
>Ga0207694_10004472_pt1 | contig 10908 bp, 9 predicted proteins | sample KBSC34metaG_FD_184353 | JGI IMG/M metagenome (GOLD analysis project Ga0207694, IMG submission 184353) | Corn rhizosphere microbial communities from Kellogg Biological Station, Michigan, USA - KBS C3-4 metaG (SPAdes) (version 2) | ecosystem: Host-associated > Plants > Roots > Rhizosphere > Soil...
GGAGGAAGCGAGAGCGTTGGGTTTCCTCGCGGCTGATGATTCGATCTCGATGAATGCCGATCGCTTGATCGCAGACGCGAAGAAGGAAGTGCTGGCGCTCGCTGCGAGTGGATATGTTCAACCGCAGCAACGCAAAGACATTCTCGCGCTGGGCGCGCCCGCGCTCGCGACGTTGAAACTCGGCATTCACCAGATGAAGCGCGCCGGGTATATTTCGGATCACGATGCTGAGATTGGAACACAGCTCGCGCGGATTCTTACAGGTGGCGAATTGAATCATCCGACGCGTGTTTCGGAGCAGTACCTGTTGGATCTCGAGCGTGAAGCGTTCCTCAAGTTAGTGGGCATGCGCAAAACGCAGGAGCGCCTCGCGCACATGTTAAAAACAAGCAAGCCGTTGAGAAACTAGAGGGCAATATGAGAGATGCAGTAATCGTTTCGGCGGTTCGGACAGCGGTTGGGAAAGCGCCGAAAGGAACGTTGCGCACCACGCGTCCGGATGAGATGGGAGGGACTGTCATCAAGGAAGCGCTCGCGCGTGTTCCGGGGCTGGAGATGTCAGAGATTGAAGATGTGATCATGGGCTGCGCGATGCCTGAGGCGGAGCAGGGGATGAACGTCGCGCGCGCGGCTGCGATTCGTGCGGGATTGCCGGTCGAGACGAGCGCGATGACGATCAATCGTTTTTGTTCGTCGGGGCTGCAGTCGATCGCGATGGCGGCCGATCGGATCAAGAGTGGTGGCGCGGAAGTGATCGTCGCTGGCGGTTTGGAGACGATGTCGATGATCCCGATGGGCGGTCACATCATTCGTCCGAACCCGTATCTTGTCGAACACTATCCTGACTTTTATCTAAGCATGGGACTCGCGACGGAGAACGTTGCGCGCAAGTATGAAGTGACACGCGAGGAGCAGGATGAGTTTGCGCTGCGCTCGCACACGCGTGCGGCGGCGGCGCTGGATGCCGACAAGTTCAAGGATGAAGTCGTGCCGTTGCACGTCGTGCTCGAAGACATGGATGAAAACGGCAAGAAGCAACGGCGCGAGGTCGTGTTTGATAAAGACGAAGGTGTCAGGCGCGATACATCAGCCGAAGGTCTTGGGAAACTCAAGCCCGCTTTTCACGTGAAGGGAACGATCACGGCTGGCAACGCGTCGCAGATGTCTGACGGCGCTGCGGCGGCCATCGTGATGTCTGACGCGCGCGCGCGTGCCCTCGGCGCGAAGCCTTTGGCGCGCTTCATTGCTTATGCGACCGCCGGCTGCCCGCCAGAAGAGATGGGCATTGGACCAGTGTTCGCAATCCCGAAGGCTTTGAAACTCGCTGGACTGACGCTCAACGATATCGATGTGATCGAGTTGAACGAAGCGTTTGCCGCGCAGTCGCTCGCTGTCATCAAGACGTTGGGACTGGATCCGGATAAAGTGAACGTCAACGGTGGCGCGATCGCGTTGGGCCATCCGCTCGGTTGCACGGGCGCGAAGCTGACTGCGAGCATTCTGCGCGAGCTGGAGCGCCGCAACGGGCGATATGGAATGGTGACGATGTGTGTCGGCGGTGGAATGGGCGCCGCAGGTATTTTAGAACGATTATGAATCCACAGATTTCACAGATTACACAGAAAGAATCCGTGTAATCTGTGGATGGTTTGAAGAAAGGATCCAATTATGTCAGCCGTAGCCGAACAGAAAAAGCTTATCAAAGGTGGCGCGTTCCTGATCGAGGAGCGGACGCCGGAGGAGATCTTCACGCCGGAAGATTTCACCGAAGAGCACCGCATGATCGCCGACACCACGCGGCAGTTTGTGGATAACGAAGTGGTGACGCGCATCGACGAGCTCGAGAAGCACGACTGGAAACTGTCGCGTGAGCTCGTCAGCAAAGCGGCTGACCTCGGATTGATCGGCGCCAACATCCCCGAAGAGTACGGCGGACTCGGTCTCGATCAAACGAGCGGCGCACTCATCGGTGAGAACATCGGGCGCTCTGCTTCGTTCGCCACTACGCTCGGTGCGGAAAGTGGAATCGGTCTTCTGCCGATTGTTTACTTCGCAACCGATGCGGCGAAACAAAAGTACCTGCCGAAGATCGCCGCCGGTGAGTTGATTACTGCATACGCGTTGACCGAAGCGGGCTCGGGTTCTGACGCGATGGCCGCGAAGGCGACGGCGCGTCTGAGCGACGATGGCAAGGAATACATTCTCAACGGCGAGAAGATGTGGATCACGAACGGCGGCTTCGCTGACATCTTCATCGTCTTTGCGAAAGTTGATGGCGACAAGTTCAGCGCGTTCATCGTCGAGCGCCAGCCGGGCCTGACGTCAGGCGCGGAAGAGCACAAGATGGGCATCAAGGGATCGAGCACGACGGCGCTCGTGCTTTCCGATGTGCGGACGCCGGTCGAGAACCTGCTCGGCGAAGTCGGCAAAGGTCACAAGATCGCTTTCAACGTGCTGAACATAGGTCGGTTCAAACTCGGCGCGATGTGCTGCGGCGGCATGAAGTTGATGGTCCATGAGTCGGTGCGTTACGCGAACGAGCGTCACCAGTTTGGAAAATCGATTTCGTCGTTTGGCGCGATCAAGGCGAAGCTTGCGGAGCAGGCGATTCGCACGTGGGTGGGCGAGTCGATGATCTATCGCACGCTCGGAATGATCGAAGCGGGCGTCGGCGCGGTTGATTCGAAGGATATGGACGCGCGGTTGCGCGCGATCGAGGAGTACGCTGCGGAGTGTTCGATCATCAAGGTCGCGCTTTCTGAGTACTGCGATTTTGTTGCTGACGAGATGGTCCAGATCTTCGGTGGCTATGGCTACTCTGCTGACTATCCGGCTGAGCGTGCGTATCGTGATTCACGTATTAATCGCATCTTCGAAGGCACGAACGAGATCAATCGCATGTTGATTCCGGGGCGGTTGATGAAAGCTGCGCTCAGCGGCAACCTGGCACTGCTTCCGGCGGCGCAGGCATTGATGGATGAGGTGTTGTCGCCGCAGATGGCGGGTTTTGATGACGACGATTCGCTGCTTGCGACCGAGCAGAAGCTGACGGCGAACGCGAAGAAAGTCGCGCTCATGACGCTCGGCGCCGCGGCGCAGAAGTACATGATGAAGCTCGGCGACCAACAGGAGATCCTGATGGGAATCGCTGACATCATCATGGACACGTACGCGATGGAGACTGCAATCCTGCGCGCGCGCAAGGTCGCTGCGTCGCACGGCGAGAACGCTGCGGAGCGTTACCTCGACATGACGCGCGTGTTCTGTAACGACGCTGTCCAGCGCATCGAGTCGAAGGCGAAGAACACGCTCGCGGGCATGTCGGAAGGTGATGAGCTGCGAACGCTGTTGGCCGCTTTGCGACGCTTTACGAAGTTGCAGCCGATGAACACGATCGCCGCGCGCCAACGCATAGCCAACGATCTCATCGCCGCGAACAAGTGGATCTATTAGCTTGATGCGCGTCGTTCCGATCTCACTGCCAACGCCTTTCTACATTGGTCCGGTAAACGTCTATCTGATCGCTGAAGATCCGTTGACGATCATCGACACTGGACCAAAGACGAAGGAAACGATCGATGCGTTGCGTGCGGGACTGCGCAAAGCCGGGTTTCTCGTTTCCGATCTGCGTCGCATCGTACTCACGCACGCACACGAAGATCACTGTGGACTCGCCCGCTCTTTACGTGATGAAGCAAAGAACGCTGAAGTCTTTGTTCATAACTGGGAGACGGGCCATCGTCACAGTCGCCTCGAGTATGAAGAGCATCGCACGTTGCTCGTGCGCGCCGGTGTTCCCGATGCGGAAATCGAGCGGATGCGCGGGCTGTATGAGTACATGCGCCGTTACGCGGATTCGTTTGGCGACGACGAATACACGTCGCTGTGGGACGATGGCGAGCTCGAGTTTGAGTCCGGGAGTTTACGGATTCTGCACACGCCCGGTCACACGCCGGGTTCGTGCTCGTTTCTTCGTGAAGCGGACCGCACGATAATCGCCGGCGATTGTGTGTTGAAACGAATTACGCCGAATCCCGTGCTGTCGCCCGATCCGATCGATCCAACGCGACGCTTTCCATCGCTGGCGGAGTACCTCGTGAGTTTGGCGCGGCTGCGATCGTTCTCACCGACGCTCGTTTACGGCGGGCATGGCGAGCCGATTCACGATTACGAAGAGCTTTTCCACCGGTATTTCCGCGCGTTTCAGGACCGGCAGGCGCAGGTGATCGGGCTGATTCCGAAATTAGGGATAACGGCGTGGGATCTGGCGCTCAAGATGTTTCCGCAGGCGGATGATGTGCATAGGTTTTTGTCAGTCTCCGAGGCTGTCGCTCACCTCGACCTCGCACAGACCGAAGGCAAGATCGCGTTCGAACTCAAAGATCAGACCGAAGTCTATAAACCGATTAGTTAGCCCCAAAAGGCACAAAATGATTTCTTCCTCTTTTGTGCTTTTTGTGCCTTTTGTGGCTAATCTTTTTTGGAACCGGCCGGCCTAACCTGCGTGTAACCGCAAAACTCTTCCGGAGGAAACTCGCATGAAAGCTAAATATTTTTTTAGTCTCCTGCTTGCTCTAATTTTGGCCGCAGGTGTTGTAGCCGCTCAGCAGTCTGCGCCGCCGCCTCCGTCTCCCCCCGACGAGCCATCGGATCAAACGTTCTCTTTTTTCATTGATGGCGGTAGCTTCCTTGGTATCTACGCCGAGAACGTCAGCCGCGAGAACATGGCGCGCTATCACATGAGCCAGGTTCGTGGCGTCGGTGTGACGCAGGTCGTCAAAGACAGCCCGGCCGAGAAAGCCGGCCTGCGCAAAGACGACGTCATCCTGCGCATCGACGGTGAGAACGTCTCGAGTGTTCGCAAACTCAATCGACTCGTTTCGGAGCTCGCCCCGGATCAGAGCGTCAGAGTGAGCTTTAGTCGCGGCGGCGCCGAACAGGAAGTCACCGCAACAGTCGCCAAACGCTCAAACCAGAGCTTCACGGGTGATCTTCTACGCGGCGATCCGAAGGTGTGGAAATTCGAACGCCCGGATATGAAATCGTTTAAGTGGGAAGGGGCGCCGTTCAACCGTGGTGATTTGTTTGACAACGATGGCAACTTCTCATTCGTGCTCAGCAATACTCGCCGGATCGGTGTGAGCACGATGGAGCTGACGAAGCAGCTTGCCGACTATTTTGGCATCACGAGTGGCAAAGGCGTGTTGGTGACGTCGGTGACTGACGATGGACCGGCAGCGAAGGCTGGCGTGAGAGCCGGAGATGTGATCACCGCGATCGAAGGTGAAGAAGTCGACTCGCCTGGCGATCTCTCGCGAGTCATAAATCGCAAGAAAGAGGGCGACGTTACGCTCACGATCATTCGTAACAAGTCGCAGCAAACGATTCGCGTGACGCCGAGCGAAGCCAAGGGGTTCGGAACGTTGGACCGGCCGCAGGTGGGACGTCGAATCGTCATTCCACGGATCAACTTTCCCGATATCGATATTGCAATGCCGAGAGTCGTGGTTCCGGCGATGTCGATGCCGTCGATCAACATCAACATGCCGCGCATTCGCGTCACGCCCCGCGCGCGAATCCGGACTGTAAACGGCCCCATTTAGCTGAGTACACAACCAGTATCCACAGATTACGCAGATTAAATCTGTGTAATCTGTGGATACTTGCGTCAAACGTGTTGGTTGTGTGATGATCGCAAGCGATGGGAATCGTCATAAACAGCCCTGATCTTTTGAGGAGTGCATAAAGAGTGAAAGCGGAATTGCAGAAGTTAATCGCTTTGCAGAATCTTGATACGACCATACGAAAACTAGAAAAAGACCAACAAGCAACACCCGAAAGGCGCGCCGAGATCGAGAGAGAATTCGATCAGCGCGCCTTTGAAATTAGGGCGCTCGAAAACCGTCGCGACGAAGCCAAACACACCCGAGCCCGCCTCGAAAACGAGGTCATGGAGCAGAAAGGCCGAGCCGAGCGAGCCGAGCGAAACCTGATGTCGTCGAAGAAGCCGGATGAATACACCGCCGCGATTCGTGAGGCAGATGCGGCGCGCAAAACGATCTCAGGCCTGGAAACACAGATCCTGGAACAGATGGAGCAACTCGAACAAGCGGAAGGATCTTTGAAGGAACGTGCAGACGAGATCGCCAGCATGAATTCCGATCGCGAGGCGAAGCTGAAGGCGTTTGACGACGAGGCTGGAACGATCGGCGACCGCATCGCTACAGCACGCAAAGAACGCGAAGAAGTGTTTGCGAGTCTGCCGAAACCGATGAGCGCTCTATATTCGAGAATCGGGGCGCGGATCCGCGATGGAGTGGCAGTTGCGGAAGCGCGCAACCGTTCGTGCAGCGCGTGTTTCATGTCTTTGAGGCCGCAGATGATGGCCGAGATCCGGCGTGGGGACGAGATCATCACGTGTGATAACTGTGGTCGCATCCTTTACGTCGCACCGCCGGCAGAAACGGTTAAGGCGGATGCGGCGACGACACAGCCGAACGTTGCGGTAAGCTAACGACAGTCGTAGGTTGGATTTACACGATTAGACAAGATTTACAGGACAGTTCTTGTAAATCTTGTTCATATCTTGTTAATCCTGTCTAACTTTCAAGGGGGAATGCATGCGTGTTCTGGTAACGGGCGGCGCGGGATACATCGGAAGTGTCGTCACTGAAGAACTGGTAAACGACGGCCACGAAGTTGTGGTCTACGACAATCTCTCTAAAGGACATCGCGGCGCCGTTGTTGACGGCGCCCGTTTTGTTGAAGGCGATCTTTTTGAAGCAGACAAGCTTCGCAAAACGCTGAACGACAATCGCATCGATGCGGTCATTCACATGGCGGCATCGTCGCTCGTCGGCGAGTCAGTCGAGAAGCCCGCGAAGTATTACCAAAACAACGTCGTCGCTGGGTTGGTGCTGCTCGACGCGATGCACGACTGTGGTGTCCGCCGCATCGTTTTTTCCTCAACGGCGGCGACGTACGGCGAGCCCGAGGCGCAGCCCATCTTCGAAACAGCGCCGACTAACCCCACCAATACTTACGGCGAAACCAAACTCGCATTCGAACGCGCGATGCACTGGTACGAGAAAGCGCACGGACTCAGGTATGCATCGTTGCGTTATTTCAATGCTGCGGGAGCAAGTGAGAAGTGTGGTGAGGATCACGATCCGGAAACGCACATCATTCCGATCACGTTGCAGGTAGCGGCCGCGAAGCGCGCTCATGTAGAGATCTTCGGCGACGACTATCCGACACCTGATGGGACGTGCATTCGCGATTACATTCACGTGATCGATCTGGCGCGCGCGCACATTCTCGCGCTCGACGTACTGAGCGAGCGCAGCGCGATCTACAACCTCGGATGCGGTGGAGATGGGTATAGCGTGCGCGATGTGATCGAGACGGCGAAGCGGGTAACAGGGAAAGAAATTAAGGTGCGGATGGGACAGCGACGCGCGGGTGATCCGGCGGTGTTGATTGCAGGCTCAGACAAGATCAAGAGTGAACTCGGATGGCAGCCGCAGTTCCAGGATCTCGGCGTAATCATCGAGTCAGCGTGGAAGTGGATGGAGACGCACGCGGACGGATATCCGCGTTAATCCCCGTTCATCTGCGGCCTACGATGTCGAATTCGAACTTAATATTGTCGTCGACGCGCACCATCCCGTGAAAGGCTGACGTCGCTTTCACCTTGTAATCATCGCGATCGATGCTGAACTCGCCAACTGCGCGCAAGAGGCCGCCCTTCAGCGTGATGGTTGCCGGGATCGTGACCGGCTTCGTCACGCCGTGCAGCGTCAGGTTGCCGTTGATTTTTACGTCGTAACGATCACCCCCCAAAACCTTCGCAGTCACGTTCGTGCTCTGAAATGTGATGTCCGGATACTGGTCCGGATGCAGCACGATGTCTTTCAGCTCTTTGTCGATGATTTGTTTCTGCGGCTCGGTGAATTCAGCGCCAGTCTCGTGTAGCGACGCGGCCTTAACGACGAGTCGCAGCGATGCGGGTGTGATCGTGTCAGGCGTAAGCTCGACCTGTCCGCTGAAATCACTTGCAGCAAGGTGATGGCTCTTACCTTTGAACCACAGCAGACCGCTGCGGCTGGCGTGGGCCATGAACTTGCTTTGGCTGGCGTCGAGATTGTAGGTTACCGTTTGAGGTGGTGCTGCGATGAATGCGGCGAGAATCAGGCAAAGTAATGTAATTCTCATGGTCTGAATTTAGCATGCCTAAAGAAGAAGTAAAACGAACGAAACAGAAAAGCGGCACGGTTGTTACAGTTGAAGAATTTCTCAGCCTGGGCCGGCCAAGAGGCGACCTGATCATCAAGGTGGGACGCGAGCAAGTCGGAGTTACGAGCCTCGATCGTATTTACTGGCCCGACGAGAAACTCACAAAATTCGACCTGCTTAGTTACTACCTGAAAGTCGCGGATTACATCATGCCGTATTTGCAGGACCGGCCCGCGATTCTTCAGCGCTATCCGCGCGGCATCAAGGCGCCGATGTTCTTTCAACAGGACCTCGAAAGCGCGCCTGAGTTCATCAAGACCGCGCGACTCACGAATCAGGAAGGTCGACAACTCGACTACGGAGTTTATTCAACGATCGGATCGGTGCTGCACTTCGTGACGCTCGGCACGATCGAACAGCATCCGTGGCACTCGACGATCAAACGTCTCGATAAGCCTGACTGGATCGCGATCGATCTCGATCCGAAAAAGGCGCCGTGGGAGAACGTGTTGCAGGTGGCGCTCGTAGTGAAGGAAGTCGCGGACGAGATCGGGCTGAAGGCGTTTCCGAAGACTTCCGGATCGTCGGGCATTCATATCTACGTGCCACTCAAGCCGGCGAATGAGTACGAGAAGGTGGCGGAGTTTTCGCGACTGTTCGCGACTGAGGTCGCGCGCCGCGCGCCGCAGATCGCCACCGTCGAGAGGACGATTGCGAAGCGGAAGAGCACGCAGGTTTATGTTGACTGGATGCAGAATGCGCGTGGCAAGAGTTTGGCGGCCGCGTTCACGGCGCGTGCGAAGCCGAAGGCGACGGTGTCGATGCCGCTCACCTGGCAGCAGATCTCGAAGGGTGTAAAGATCGACGACTTCACGATCACAAACGTCCCTGGAATCTTGAAGAAAAAGGGGGATGCGTGGAAGGAATTCTTCGCATCGCGCCAAGTGTTGAAGTTCTGAAGGGGAGTTTCACGCAAAGGCGCAAAGGACGCAAAGACGCAAAGGCGGGTCAAAGACTCGGTCGCGCCCGAAGCATTTGACCCGCCTTTGCGTGAAACATTTCTTCTGAACCTTGACGATTCCGCACTTGCCGTTCTATCCTGTTCAACGGTCATGAGCCTGAGCCTTCATCGCTATTATTACTATTACGGCCCGCTCTCCGATGGGAGGGACGGTCAGGCGATGGGCTGTCGGCGTGCATTGACCATGTAGCACCAAAGACAGGTTTCCTAAAACCGGCCATCAATCCCAGGAGGATTGGTGGCCGGTTTTTTTATTTCTTCGAGGTGAACAAAGTGATTACAGCAATTGAATCAACCCCATTAAGCGACCACGTAGACATCTCCCTGGTGCAGCTCGACCCCGACCATCCGGGCTTTCGCGACCATGAATACCGCGCCCGACGCAATGCGATCGCCGAGATCGCAATGACCTATATACCCAATTCACCGATCCCGGCCGCTCCATACACGGAGCTCGAACACGGCGTGTGGAAAACGATCTGGCAAGCGCTCGGCCCCGCGCACCGCGAATATGCGTGCGCTGAATATCTCGATTGCATCGATCGTCTGGCGTTTGACACGGATCGCATCCCGCAACTCGATGAAGTCAGCCGGAAAGTCGAAGCGATCAGCGGCTTTCGACTCGAGCCCGTCGCCGGCCTTGTCGAGCCGCGGATTTTTCTCGAGTCGCTGGCCCGCGGAGTCTTTCTGTCGACGCAGTACATTCGCCATCACTCGACGCCTTTGTACACGCCTGAGCCCGACGTGGCCCACGAGCTCATTGGTCACGCCGTGACGCTCGCCAGCACGCGACTCGCGGAGCTCAACCGGCTTTTCGGAGAAGCGGTGAAGCGCACCGAAGATCCCAGCGAGCTTGATCGGCTGGCGCGTGTCTACTGGTTCACGATCGAGTTTGGCGTATTGCGCGAGGACGGTCGCGTCAAAGCTTATGGTACGGGGTTGTTATCGTCAGCCGGCGAGCTGGCGGAGATGCACAAAGCCGATCTACGACCGCTCGACATCGATGCCGCGGCGAACAATATCTACGATCCAACACATTACCAGTCAGTCCTGTTTTGTGCTGATTCGTTCGACGAGATGTACGAGACGCTCAAAGAATTTCTCGTACGTTGGTGACGAGTTAGAGTTAGACAGGGTTTTCAAGATCTTACAGGATTTACAAGAAGAGCCCTGTGAATCCTGAAAAAATCTTGTACATCCCGTCTAAGGAATTTCGGATGGCCTTGTGGTTTTTGGATTTTCAAGGCTATCCGAAATCACGATTTCCTAAGGAAAACTCGGGGCGCATCACGTGCACTCGCGGCACTCTCATTGCTAGGAGGGGTTTCCCTTCCTTCCTACAATCGCCCGCATTTTCTGGAGGTAACATGCTAAGCAAGAGAATCGCTATTTTCTTAATGCTCGTAGCCGCTCTCCTCGCGACTTCCACAGCATTGGGCCAATCAACCACTACAGTCCAGGGCACCGTCACCGATTCAAAGGGCGCGGTGCTGCCGAATGCAACTGTCGTCGTCAGAAATAAAAGTACCGCGACTGAAAGGACCACGCAGACCGACAGCGACGGCAATTATCAGGTTGCAGCCTTGCCCGTCGGACTCTATGCCATCGAAGTAAGAGTCCAGGGATTCAAAACGCAGGTCGCGGATCAGGTA
>Ga0207694_10004474_pt1 | contig 10905 bp, 11 predicted proteins | sample KBSC34metaG_FD_184353 | JGI IMG/M metagenome (GOLD analysis project Ga0207694, IMG submission 184353) | Corn rhizosphere microbial communities from Kellogg Biological Station, Michigan, USA - KBS C3-4 metaG (SPAdes) (version 2) | ecosystem: Host-associated > Plants > Roots > Rhizosphere > Soil...
CTTCGAGGTCACAGCCAATGCCGAAATGCTCATTAAACATTCGCGCGAGCTCGCCGACAGTCATGCCATGACGAGTCGGGAGGGCAAACTGGCCAACAAATGATGCGTATTCCGATTCGAGAATGTTTCCCGCGATGTTTGCGCCGTTGATGGGATTCGGACGATCGCAAACGATTACCTTCTTCCCTAAACGCCGTGCTGCGCGCATGCAGTTGGCCAGTGTATAGACGAATGTGTAGATGCGGCAGCCAACGTCCTGCATGTCGAATACAAGCACGTCGACGTCCTGCAGCATCTCGTCAGTAGGTTCTCGTGTTTCGCTATAAAGCGAATGAACGGGAAGACCGGTCTTGCGATCGAGACTGTGACCGGTCTCGATCATGTTGTCCTGAACGTCGCCTCGTATTCCGTGTTGTGGCCCAAACAGGGCCTTCAACTGAATGCCATCATGCTCGTGTAGCAAGTCCGCAGCATGACGATAACCGTGGTCGACCGACGCCTGATTACAAATCAACCCGACTCGCTGATCCTTAAGAGCGCGATACCCGTCTTCAAGTAACTTCTCAAGTCCGAGTTCAACATGCTCTTTGGCGCTGTGAGGATCAACTGTAGGGGCGGCACTCTGTGGCCGCCCGTCGCTCAGATTGCGCTCCTCAAGAGTTAAAGTCATACATTAAAAATCTCCGATCGAGAAATCTCAATTACCCACAGAGTACAGATCCGCCATTAACGTTCAGCACTTCACCCGTAATATGACTCGCCCACTCACTGCACAAAAACACGATCGGCCCCGCAATCTCTTCCGGCGTCGCGGCTCGACCTAATGGAATACCTTTACCAATCGACTCACGTTGCACCGGATCGGCAAACACCTCCGCCGTCATCTCCGTCTCGACCCACCCGGGCGCAACCGAATTAACAGTGATTCCAAACGACCCCAGCTCAGGCGCGAGCGATTTCGTGAAAGCGATCTGACCACCCTTGGATGCGGCGTAGTTCGAAACATTAGCTTCACCGCGCTGCCCTGCCGTCGAGCTCACGATCACGATTCGCCCGAAACGCTGCTGCTTCATCTGCGGCACCGCGGCGCGGCAGACCGACCACGTGCCTTTAAGATTGATATCGAGCGTCCTGTCCCAGAGCTCTTCCGAAATCGACTCAACCCGCGCACCTTCCCAGATACCTGCATTGCAAATCAAGAAGTCCAGGCGTCCAAACTCTTCAACTGTTTCTTGAACTAACTGCTCAGCCTCGTCGAGCTGCGAAACGTCAGCCTGGATCGCCAGAGCTTTTACGCCGTGGGATTCCGCAAGGTTTACCGTCGCATCTGCGGCATTTCCGTCATTGACGTAATTCACGACGACGTGAGCACCACAGAAAGCGAGAAGCTCGACCACCGCTCTCCCGATACCTCTCGATCCACCGGTGATGATGGCGACGCGCTCCGCCAGCCCGAGTACGTCTTTGTCAAAAGGATTCATGCAGGTGTGGAGACTGAAGCGAGATCGGCTTCGCGAGCGTTAGCTGCCTCGCTCACAAAAGCGTGGAACAGACGTTGAGCGAATAGATCGTTTTGCCAGCCAATCTCCGGATGCCATTGAACACCGACGATGAATCGATCAGGTCGCGGATCTTCGAGGGCTTCGACGACGCCGTCAGTGGCCCACGCTGTTGCAACCAGATTGCCTCCGACCGATTCAATCGCCTGGTGATGATGGCTGTTGACGAGTGCATCAACTGCACCGCCGATGTTTGAAAGCCGCGTGTTCTCGCTGAGACTGATGCGATGCGAAGGACGGTCGCGTGGTGCGCCCTGCTCGTGTTTGATCGCGTCCGGCACTTGCGAGTTGATGTCCTGGATGAGGGTTCCACCGCGAGACACATTCAGCACCTGCATACCGAAACAGATCGCGAAGATCGGGATTCCTCTTCGTTCGGCAGCAGCGATGACCAGCAGATCGGTTTCGTCTTTGATGGTCTGGACCGTGCCGAGCTGTGGATGCGGTTGTTGACCGTAGTGCAGCGGATCGACGTCAGAGTCGCTTCCGGGAAGCAGGATGCCATCGAGTTGCGCGACGACGGAGTTGATGTACTCCGCTTTTGGAATCAGGCTGATGTGTATCGGCAGCCCGCCGGCGGCCTCGACAGCCTCACTGTAGTCGCGCCCAAGATAGAAACGATTGGTTGTCTGTTCAATGCGCATCGGGACGCCGATGCGTGGTCGTGTTTGTATCATTCCGTCAGGAGTAGTTCCCTCCTCGGCTATCATAACCCATGTGTTCAAAACTGCGTGACTACAGCGCGGGAAGGCGTCCTTGACTTACATTGAAACGAATTCCTATAGTCTCGTTAAATAAAATGAACAAGGAAAAAAATCGGGTACGTAGCACAACCGTGCTGCTCGTCAGGAAGGGCGCAAACGTAGCGCTTGCGGGAGACGGGCAGGTGACGATGGGTGAAACTGTTATGAAAGCCAGCGCCCGGAAGGTGCGGCGGCTTTATAACGATCAGATTCTCGCGGGTTTTGCGGGCGCGACGGGCGATGCGTTTGCCCTTTTGACGCGTTTCGAGAGCAAGCTGGAGCAATATCACGGAAATCTCGAGCGCGCGTCAATCGAGCTCAGCAAAGAGTGGCGTACGGACAAGATGTTGCGACATCTCGAGGCGCTGTTAGTCGTTGCTGATACAAAGACTTCTTTTCTTCTGTCGGGAAACGGTGACGTGATCGCGCCCGATGAAGGTGTGCTGGCGATCGGTTCCGGTGGCTCGTATGCCCTTGCTGCGGCGCGTGCGCTGATCAAGCATACCGATATGTCGGCGCGTGATATTGCGGTGGAGTCGCTTCGCATCGCGGGAGAAATCTGTATTTACTCGAATCAGAACATTATCGTAGAGGAGTTGTAATTGCCACAAAAGGAACAAAAAGCACAAAAGAAAAGCAAGGGAGTCAATCAGTTCCTCTTTTGTGCTTTTGTGCCTTTTGTGGCTAAGAAAGTTGTTTGAAACATGGTTATTTATTTGGCTGGAGAAGTTGATGAAGAGGCGCGGCTTGACGAGATGTCGCCTCGTCAGATCGTGACTGAGCTCGATAAGCACGTAGTCGGTCAACGCAACGCGAAGCGATCTGTCGCCATTGCGCTGCGCAATCGTGTGCGACGTCAGAAATTGCCGCCGGAAATGGCGGTCGATGTGATGCCCAAGAACATCATCATGATCGGCTCGACCGGTGTGGGTAAAACCGAGATCGCGCGCCGGCTCGCACGGATGTCCAACTCACCGTTTCTGAAAGTTGAAGCGTCGAAATTTACTGAAGTCGGTTATGTCGGCCGCGACGTTGAAAGCATGATCCGCGATCTCACAGAGATCTCGATCGAGATGACGCGCCAGGACAAGAGTGAAGAGATCGCCGAGAAAGCCGAGCTGAACGTCGAAGAACGTATTCTCGACTTGTTGCTTCCGCCGCCTCGATCCGCATCCAGTTTTTACGATTTCGACGCTGACACGAGTGACGAACAGTCAACCGAGATTGATAGTCCGGCGGCGCGTGACGAGCAGTTTCAAAAAACACGCGAGAAGCTGCGCACGCAGTTACGCAGCGGCAAGCTCGACAATCGCCTCGTCGAGCTCGAAGTCAGAGAGAAAAACTTTCCTGTGATCGAGCTGGCTGGTCCACAGGGCGTCGAAGAGATGGGCATCAACATGAAAGACATGTTGGGTAACCTGTTTCAGGGTCGCACGAAGCGACGCAAGATGCGCGTCGACGAAGCGATGGAGTACCTGATGCAGGAAGAGGAAGAACGTCTCATCGACATGGACCAGGTTGCACGCGCGGCGATCGAGCGTGTTGAGAATTCCGGCATCATCTTTCTCGACGAGATCGACAAGATTGCCGGACGTGAATCGGGACATGGTCCAGACGTTTCACGCGAAGGCGTGCAACGCGATATTCTTCCGATTGTTGAAGGCACGACCGTCAATACTCGTTACGGCATGGTGCGCACGGATCATATTCTCTTCATCGCGGCGGGTGCTTTTCACGTTTCGAAACCGTCGGATCTGATTCCCGAGTTGCAGGGGCGTTTTCCGATTCGTGTCGAGCTGGAATCGCTCACGATCGAAGACTTCAAACGGATCCTGACGGAGCCACGCAACGCGTTGATCAAGCAGTACCAGGCGATGATGGAAACTGAAGGCGTGACGATCGAGTTCACGGCTGATGCGATCGATTCGATCGCTAACTTCGCCTGGCAGGTGAATACGCAGACGGAAAACATCGGCGCGCGCCGTTTGCAGACGATCATGGAGAAGCTTCTGGAGGAGATCAGTTTCGAAGGACCCGATCTCGATCCGAAGCACCAAACGATCGATGCTGCTTACGTTTCAGGAATGTTGGCAGAGACTGTTAAAGATCAGGATCTCAGTAGGTACATACTTTAGTTAGACAGGATTTACAGGATTTTTCAGGATTAACATGTAGATCCTGTCAAATCTTGTAAATCCTGTCTAAAACTTCCGGAGCAACCCGTCTGTTCTCAACTCGTGTATTCGCATCGCTTTTGGTTATCGCTTGTTTAGCCGGTTGTGGTAAACGCCGGCCTCCTCTACCTCCCGTCGAGCGCGTGCAGCAGCGCACCGAGCTGCTTTCCGGCGCGCAGCAAGGCAACGAGGTGATACTCAGTTGGCCCTCGCCGCGACGAAATGCCCCTGACAGCAGCGTGCAAAGCATTCGTCGCATCGATGTTTATCGTCTCGCTGAAAAACCGGGCGCACCGCTCGCTCTAACGGAAGATGAGTTTTCTGCACGCGCCACACTCGTCGGCTCAGTAACCTTCGAACAGATCCAGACTGCGGGTGACGTAATCACTTACCGCGACGCTCTCGAGCTCGCCGGTCAGCCCACTCGTCTGCGTTACGCGATTCGTTACGTCAACGCCTCCGGCCAGCGCGCAGCGTTTTCTAACTTCCTGTCGATCGAGCCCGCCGCACGCATCGCAAAAGCGCCGGCGCTCTCAACGGACGTCAAGGTTCTCGAAGATTCAATCACGCTCACGTGGCAAGCGCCCGCAGCAAACATCGACAATTCGACGCCTGTAAATCTGCTCGGTTACAACGTCTATCGCACAGACGAGTCGCAAACCGATGCGGGAAACCAGCCGCTCAATTCAGATCTGATATCGGGCACTTCATACGCCGACAAGACTTTCCAGTTTGGCAACAACTATCGCTACATCGTCCGCGCCGTGTCACTCGGAACGGGCGGCGCGCAGGTCGAGAGTCTTAACTCGAACGATGTGACAGTCTCGCCGCGAGATACCTTCCAGCCTGCTGCGCCTGAGCGCCCGAGCGTTGCTGCGCCTGAGCCGTCGTCAGCACGACTCGCAATCTTCTTTGCGGCAAACAAAGAGACCGACATCGCCGGTTACAACATTTATCGTTCGACCGATCCGGATCTGCCGAAACAGAATTGGACGAAGCTGAACCAGTCGCTGCTGACACGCACGACTTATCAGGACGACAGGGTTGAGTCAGGCAAGACTTATTACTATTACATCGTTGCGGTAGACAAAGCTGGCAACATCAGTCCACCGTCTGAAGTCGGTTCGGAGAAGGCGCCTTAAGATGAAACTAAACGAACCTATACGTCCTTCAAAGATCGTCTGCGTCGGACGAAACTATCGCGAACACGCCGCGGAGCTGGGCAATAAAATGCCGGAAGAGCCGCTGCTCTTCTTGAAGGCGCCGTCGGCAATCATCTCTTCGGGTGACGAGATCGTGTTGCCGAGCGCGTCACAGCAAGTCGAGCACGAAGGTGAGCTGGGCGTCGTGATCGGACGCGTCGCACGCAACATTCCGAGCGATGAAGACCCGTTGAGTTATGTCCTTGGATACACGTGCGTGAACGACGTCACCGCCCGCGATCTCCAGCGCAAAGACGTGCAGTTCACGCGTGGCAAATCCTTCGACACGTTCTGTCCCGTCGGACCCTGGATTGAAACGAACATTGATCCCAACAACGTCGCGGTCGAGACACGCCTCAACGGTGAAGTAAAACAAAAAGGTAACACGGCTGACATGGCATTCCCTGTCGCCTTTCTTATAAGGTACATCTCTGAGATCATGACACTGTATCCCGGAGACTTGATCGCGACCGGAACGCCTGCGGGCGTCTCGCGCATGAAGCCTGGCGATATCGTGGAAGTGGAAGTAGCAGGCATTGGCATATTACAGAACCGAGTGCGGTAGCACCGGGTAGGAGTTTTGTTATGAAATTTTTTCTTGATACCGCAAATCTCAACGAGATTCGCGAAGCGGCGGAATTAGGTTTCGCCGACGGCGTAACCACCAATCCTTCTTTGATCGCGAAGGAAGGCGGCGTCGACTTCAAACAACACATCGCTGCGATCTGCGAGATCGTGCAGGGTCCCGTCTCCGCGGAAGTGACGAGCCAGGAAAAAGACGGCATGCTTCGCGAAGGACGCGAGTATGCGAAGATCGCTCCAAACGTCGTCGTCAAATGCCCGTTGACGCGCGAGGGTCTGAAAGCGACACGCCAACTGACGGACGAGGGCATTAAAGTAAACGTCACGCTCTGTTTCTCGCCTGCGCAGGCGATACTCGCCGCAAAGGCGGGCGCCGCGTTTATCAGCCCGTTTCTTGGCCGTCTCGACGATATCGGTGAAAACGGTCTGCTGTTGCTGGAAAGCATCGTTGAGATTTACCGGAACTACACCTGGAAAACCGAAGTACTGGCCGCGAGTCTCCGGCATCCGATTCACGTGATTGAAGCCGCACGCATAGGCGCAGACATCGCAACGATACCGTTCAAGGTGATCGACCAATTGTTCAATCACCCGCTGACGGACAAAGGACAAGCGCAGTTTTTGGCAGACTGGGCCAAAAGTGGGCGAAAGTAATGTCATTGTCAGCGTGCTCAAGTACGATGGTCTCGAGCATCGACGCTGGCCGGCACGGATAGCTAAAATCGAAGGACCTCTGCTGGTCCTCGACGCCGTCTTCGAAGACGAGATCGAACACGATCTACTCGGTACGATCTCGTCGGGAACCATTAGCACGGAGTACTACTGGCTGGATCGCTGGTACAACGTCTTTCGTTTTAGCGATCCCGATCGCAGTCTGAAGAACTACTACTGCAACGTGAATCAGCCGCCGAGTTTTGACGGGCGCGTGCTGAGCTACATCGATCTCGACATAGATGTGTTGGTGGCTCCCGACCTCACTTACAAGATTCTCGACGTCGAAGATTTTGAAGAGAACGCCAGGCGCTATGCTTACCCCGAGGATGTTCAGGCAAATGCGCGCCGCGCGGTGGACGAACTGACCGGGCTGATCGAATCAAACGCGTTTCCCTTCAACGAATAAATATGGCCTCAAAACAACAACCAAAACAGACCAAATCGAAGTTGGAAACCCTGCGCGAGCGAAGCGTTCAGGCGGAGCAGGGCGGCGGCGTTGCTCGCGTCGAGAAGCAGCACGAAGCCGGAAAGATGACGGCGCGTGAGCGCATCGAGTTTCTGCTCGACGAAGGCTCGTTTGAAGAGTTTGACAAGCTCGTGGTCCACCGCTCGAGAGACTTCGGGCTCGACAAGCAGCTTTATCCCGGAGACGGCGTTGTCACCGGTCACGGTTTGATCGACGGTCGTAACGTGTTTGTATTCGCGCAGGACTTCACTGTTTTTGGTGGTTCCCTTTCCGAGACTCACGCGGAAAAGATCTGCAAGGTGATGGATCTCGCGATGAAGGTCGGCGCGCCGATCATCGGTCTGAACGATTCGGGCGGCGCGCGTATTCAGGAAGGCGTTGTCAGTCTCGGTGGTTATGCAGACATTTTTCTGCGCAACACGCTCGCGAGCGGTGTTGTGCCGCAGATCAGTTGCATCATGGGTCCTTGTGCAGGCGGCGCGGTCTACAGTCCCGCGATCACCGATTTCAACGTCATGGTTAAAGACACGTCCTACATGTTCATCACCGGACCGGACGTGATCAAGACCGTGACGCACGAGGAAGTCACGAAAGAAGAGTTAGGTGGCGCGATTACACACAACAGCGTTTCGGGTGTTGCGCATTTCGCCGCCGATTCTGACGAGCACGCGCTGCGGATCGTGCGCGAGCTCTTCTCGTTTATTCCGTCAAACAATCTAGAAGATCCGCCGCGTCTCGACGCCAGTGATCCTATCGATCGTATCGAGCCGAAACTGAACGGGATTGTTCCCGAAGCTTCGAATCAACCTTACGACATTCGCGACGTTATCAATCACGTTGTTGATGACGGTTACTTTTTTGAGGTGCACCAGATGTTTGCGCCGAACATCTGCGTCGGCTTTGCGCGTTTGGGTGGGCGCACGGTCGGAATCGTCGCAAACCAGCCGGCGTTTCTCGCGGGCGTGCTCGATATCGCGGCGTCAGTCAAAGGCGCGCGCTTCGTTCGCTTCTGCGATTGCTTCAACATTCCACTGATCACATTTGAAGACGTGCCGGGATTTCTGCCGGGGGTCTCGCAGGAGCACGGCGGCATCATCACGCATGGCGCGAAGCTTCTTTACGCGTTTGCTGAAGCGACGGTGCCGAAAGTGACTGTGATCACGCGCAAGGCGTACGGCGGCGCGTATTGCGTCATGGCCTCGAAGCACATTCGCACTGACGTTAACTTCGCATGGCCCTCCGCGGAGATCGCGGTGATGGGTGCGGAGGGCGCGGTCGGAATTCTCTACAGGCGCGAGCTCAATGACGCGCAGGACAAAGATATCGTGCGCAACTCTAAAATCGCGGAGCTACAGGACAAGTTCGCCAATCCCTACATCGCCGCCGAGCGCGGGTTCGTTGATGAAGTGATCGAACCAGCGTACACACGACCAAAACTCATCCGCGCCCTTTCGCTACTGGAAAACAAACGCGACACGAACCCACCACGCAAGCACGGCAACATCCCTCTTTAGCCACAAAAGGCACAAAAAGCACAAAATTAACTTGACCCTTACGGGCTAAATTCATTTTGTGCCTTTTGTGGCTATTCTTCCGTCGGTTCGAAGGCGATCAACCGGGAGGCGGGATCGAAAGTGATCTTGAATGGGAACAGGGCTCCCCGGCCGAGGATGATCGGTGTTCCTGGCGCGACTCCCATCAGCATATCTGTCGGCACTTTATTGAGAACGAGCGTGCCAATGTTCACCGTCTGTGGCGCGACTCGACGCGACTGAATCGATCCACCACCGAGATCGTGAGTGACACTGTGATTGGATCCCGCTGCGCGTCCCGGTTCATTCAATGCGAACCCAAGAGTCGATCCGGTATCGATCAACGCGAGTCGCCCATCGCTGAGTCTCACAAACGGCCGATCATTACCTACCCAACGCACGACCGCACCATCCTTCGGCACGTCAGTCACGCGCAAGCGCTGCCTGGCCGTATCAAACACTCGTAGCTCCTGGTTCGGAATATCAACTGAATACCCATACGGGCGGAAGACGTCTGTCGGATCGAGAATTCCATCTATGGAGCCAGGCAGATTCGCGACGACTGCCGCTGTAAAACTTCCCGGCGCATTATTGTTGCGTTGACCAAGAGCCAGACTCGAAATTCGCGTCTCCTCATTCGAAGCAATCGGCGAGGTGCTGAGACCGCCGACGAGTGTGCGACGTGATTTCGTCACCGCAAGTCGCGTCCGCGCGGCCACGTTGCGGCTGATGAGCGAAACGCCCGCGCCCGTGTCGATCACGAACACGAACGGCCCGGCGCCGTTTATCCAGCCCTGCGCCAACAACCCGCGCTCCCGTTCGTCCTTCAGGCGAACCGGCGCCATGATGTCGGCCGCTCTCGATTGCTGAACACGTTGATGGGCGATTCCGGTAATCGGAACCGCCCATGCAACTGCTGCAACAATGAGAGTACTTAGAGCGATAGCAAGTTTAGCTTTGCTCACTGCTCCGGACCTCTAAGTTAGTAGTTCCGGTTGCGGTTGCGCAGCTTGTACGTATACAGCGCTGAGCCGCCGGCGCCTGACAGAGCACCAATCGCAGCGCCCTTCTTGCCACCGATTAGGCCGCCAATGGCCGCACCAGCGCCAGTACCAATCGCCACGGTCAGCTTATCGCGGTGCTTGTCCCAGAAACTACGTTTCCGCGGCTCGTAGTTGTAATAGACGCGGTTGGACGAAGCCCTGCTGCCACTATTTCGATAAACAACTCGCGACGTGCTGCGTCTGGCGGAACTTGTTGTTGCCGCGCCCTGACGAGTCTCTGCCGCTGCGGCGAAGCCGTCTGCAAATCCGGTCTTGTAAGCTGTCTGCTCACCAGCGGTGTTGAACTCGGCCGGCACCATTTCATTGTCCGAAACCTGTTCAGCAGTCGGAGCTGCGGTGGTTGCCGTGTTCGGCGCTGCTTTGCTTATGGTCTCAGCCTCAGCCGGCTGACTCTTGTGCATCACCAGTGCGCCGACGGAGCCACCGACGAGGGCTGCGATCAAGGCCACTGGAAGTAATTTGTTAGTCATAATCATCGCTCTGCTTCTCCTTGCTAGTTCTTGCTAAAGGTCGAGTACGTCCCAAGCTGCCCGGAATTCTGCAAGCACTATTCCTAAATGTCGGGAGAATTGGCTAAGTCGGGTAAGTGGGCGTAATTCTAACAATCACAGACGAAAAAATGTTTGCTGCAAGAAATTCGCAAGAGAAAACCAAGATGAGGATACCCGATATGGAACTGAGGTACTCGATATGGGTGCAAACAAATCAGCCACGGATAACAGGATCCGTGGCTGATTTTTACTAATTCGTTTTTGTTTACGCAGGCCGCGTTGCCGGTTTGTCTTTCAGAAGATCGAGCGCTTTCTTCATCTGAAGATCTTCAGCGGCGGCTGGTTTGGTCGTCGGAGCGGGGGCGGTATTTGGTTTCT
>Ga0207694_10004478_pt1 | contig 10902 bp, 5 predicted proteins | sample KBSC34metaG_FD_184353 | JGI IMG/M metagenome (GOLD analysis project Ga0207694, IMG submission 184353) | Corn rhizosphere microbial communities from Kellogg Biological Station, Michigan, USA - KBS C3-4 metaG (SPAdes) (version 2) | ecosystem: Host-associated > Plants > Roots > Rhizosphere > Soil...
TTGCTTTGCGTGCTGAAGATCTTGCCGCCGTTGAAAGTGACCGCAGAGCCGCCGTCGTTCGAAATGATGAAGTTGTTTGGGTTATCAGGATTGATCCAGAGATCGTGATAGTCACCGTGTGTGCCGGAAAGACTTTCCCACGTTTTGCCCGCGTCCTTTGAACGCAACGCCGACGCGCTCAAAACATAGATCGTGTTCTCGTCTTTCGGATCGATGAATAGTTCGATGTAATACCACGCGCGCTGCACGAGTCGATGATCGTTGGTGATACGACTCCACTTCTTCCCGCCATTGCTGGAAACAAACAGCCCGCCCGCTTCTTTATCGGAATCGCTCTCGATCAGCGCGTAAACTTTCTCCGGGTTCGAACGGCTGACCGCGATCGACATCTTGCCCATCTCTTCCGGCAATCCGTCTTTCAGCTTGTCCCACGTCTCGCCGCTGTCAGTCGACTTGTAGAGACCGCTGCCGGGACCGCCGCTGATCACTTTCCACGGCAGCCGACCGTGTTCCCACATCGCGGCGTAAAGAATGCGCGGGTTGTTCATGTCCATCGACAACTCGGCCGCGCCCGTTTTGTCGTCAACATACAAAACGGATTTCCAGGTCGCACCGCCGTCGACGGATTTATAAACACCGCGTTCTTTCGAGTGGCTGTACAGAGCGCCCTGCGCCGCGACGTATACGATGTTTGGATTCTTCGGATCGACGATGACGCGTGAGATGTGCTGGCTCGCATCGAGCCCCATCTTCTTCCACGTCTTTCCGGCGTCGGTGGATTTATAGACGCCGTCGCCATGATGCGTCATCACACCGCGCACGGCGTGTTCACCCATGCCGACGTAAACAACATTCGGGTCGCTCTCGGCAACAGCGATCGCGCCCACGGAGCCGGTCTTGAAATAACCATCCGAAATGTTGCGCCAGCTAAGCCCCATGTCTTCGGTCTTCCAGAGACCGCCGCCTGTCGTTCCCATGTAATAAGTCTTCGGATCACCGACCACGCCAGTGCCACACACCGATCGCCCACCACGAAACGGCCCAATCGATCGCCACTTCAGCGGTTTGAAAACGGCGTTGTAATCATCTTGCGCTGCAAGTGGGTTTACATAGACAAACAGAAGCAGAAACGCGAGCAGGATTTTTGACATGCGCGGATAATACACTAAAAAATCTGCCTTTCTCTGCGGCCCTCTGCGTACCTCTGCGTACCTCTGCGCTCTCTGCGTTAAGACCTGTTTCAACGCAGAGAGCGCAGAGATACGCAGAGAGCCGCAGAGAAGCTACATCCGACCGATAATCTTTCCGGTTTTTCGTTCGAGCAAAACCATCGCGGTGCGTTGGGCGGGGACGGAGACGGGGAAGGGTCTTCGCGATTCGAGATGTGTGACCTGCATCTGCGTGTCGCGATCAGTTTCAGAGACGAACGTGTAAAGCACCACGTCGCGAAACAGCGACGGCAAGACGAGCACAGCGGGCGTTCGCGGTGTCGCTGTAAAAACCGGAGAGACGCCGGCAGTGGTTAGCGCCAGCTTATAGAACGCCACGAGTGCAGGCATTGAGTCGCCGAGCTCCAGCGGTAACGGGCTCCATACGGCACGCCCGTAACCAAATGGAAAAATGAACGGCTGCCCCGGTGGACCTAACGTTTGCGGCACCGCTTTTTCGAGCCGCTGCATCTTCTCTCCGTCGTATCGCACAAGGTATTCCCGACCAGCAATCGTGATCGTCTCCGACTCCGCGACTCGAAAATTCGTCACCGGCTGCGTTGAAAAGCTGGAAGCCGGAAGCTGGTCGATATCGAGCGGGCCTGAAACCGCGATTATTGCTCCTCGAATCGATTGTTGGAGCATCACAGTCATGCTCCTCGATTTAAAAACGACGGGCGACGGTACGATGATCAACTTCGCCTGGTCCACGTATTCTGAGCTGCTGTACGCACTGAAGGCCTGCATCGGCACACCGCAGTGGTAATACATCGCACGCACGCACCGCCGCGTTGCTTCAGTGGCAAAACTGCGCGGCAAGAACATGTGCGAGTGTGGAATTAGCAAGGCCACAGGCTCCGGTACGCGCTCCTTCAAATACTGACCATACCGCGACATGAACTTCGCGATGCGCAGGAAAGGCTCGAGCTCGGGTTTGGCGCTGCCATCGACGCGATGAAATCCGATACCCACTTCGTTCGTCGAGTTCATATAAGGATTGGTATTCCAGATCCACTCGATGAACCCCGCTCCGTCTGCCGCAAAAGAGATCGCAAGCTTGCGTTCGAGTAAATGACTGACGTCTTCCTCGCTGCGCCACGGTGCTTCGCCCTCGGCTTTCTCGTAGAACATCACCCCCGTCTCTTCCATCAGGTTGAGTTTCGACGGCGCCTTCCCCATTACGCTGTCCCAAACTAGATCGTCGTTGGCCCACCAGTTGTGCAGCGATCCGAAATCGATTTCGTTTGCGAAGAACTGCGTGTTGGGACTGTCGTTAAGTCCTGCTTCATCCTGGCCCACCGTGATCAGTTGCCGCGTGTTGCCGTTACTTCTGATCGCAGTCCGCATCTCGCGTATCCAGCGAATGAACATGTCCTGCGCGAAGAGTCGATAATCGAGCGTCTTCAGCGGCAGGCGATCGTCGATCAGGTTAACGCTGTCGAAATCCTGAAGCCGTGGCAACTCAAACACGTCGTCGCTCGCGGTGCGCCAGGCCAGTTGCATTACCTCAAGTTGTTCTTGCTCCGTCGACGCCGGATAGCGGTTTTTTAGCCACGCGGTCCACTCGGCTTTTTCATGGGCGTCGTAATTCGGACGGCAGTTCCAGAGGAACTTGGGCGAGCAAAACGACGGCTCGTTGATCAAGTCCCACATGACGTCATCAACTTTGCGGCAGCGTTCGGTGAAAGCTGAGATGAACTGTTGTTGCGCTTTCACGGAACGCGGATCGAGGTAAGCATTCTCGCCGCCCCACGTCTCTGGCAGAAACGCGAAGAACGTGAAGATGACGGGGATGTCGTACTGGTGCGCCGTCAGCAGAAACGCATCGAACGCGCGCAGCACGGCTTCGTCAACCTTGCCCGGCTGCGGCATGTACTTCTTCCAGCCAGTCCAGATTCCCGTGCGCACCATGTTCACGCCGGCTGCTTTCATCGCGCGGAAATCCTTGTCCCAAACAAACGCATTCGGCTCGAAGAGAAAGCGACGATGCTTGTCGGAAGCCATGTAAGTCGTGCCGGTGACTGGGAAGACCGCGCCGTCGCGATAGAAGAAGTGTTTGTCGACCGTGAGTGGCTTGCCGCGCGCGAGTAGTGCGTCGTCGTAGATCCAGAAACCGTTTTGGTGAACGACTCGCAGGGGATTAACTTTTGGTTCCGCGCGGAGTTGGTAAAAGCCCGGTTTGAATGTTGCGGCGTCCGGAAGTTTTACTGAACCAACAGCTTTCGCGCCATCGAGCTTGAGCGTTGTGTTGACGCGCGAAACGATCGTGTTGGTCTTATCGCTAACTTCAATCGTGCACTCTGTTGTTTTGAGCTTTTGTAAATCACCTTTCGGACGAAACAGTTCGACTGACAACACCGGAACCTCGCCGGATTTGTAGCAGGCGAAATCACTTCTTACTTCAAAACGACTCGACGCCTGAGCAGCTTTAGACGCAAGCGCTGTGATTACCCACGGCTCGAGCGTTCCATTGAAATTAGCAAGTAACCAACGACCGCCTGCAAATTCGCCGAGCAGACGATCGATCTGAATGAACGGCGCGGCGGTGGATTGACCATTAGCGTTCACGAGGGTCACGAGTGGCTGAACGATTCCCTCGTGTGGCCCATCGCTGCCTGCTTCATCGGGCTCGTTATTTGAGGAGCTCAGACGTATGTACAACTCATAAACTTCGTTTGCTTTGAAGCCAGTCTGAAATGGAGAGCGAGGAGCCGTGTATGTCGAGGTGTTGACTGGAAACCAGTGCGTAATGCCGAGACGTTTGTGGTAAACCGTTTGTCTTGGTTCGACGAGCCATTCACTGCGATCGTGAACGATCGGTCTAGAGAGCGGCACGCCGCCGATGTTGAGCCAGTTACCACCGGCAAGCAGGTACTTCAAGATCGCGGGCCATGCGCGCTTCGGAAATGCGGAGCCGTATGGCGTGACGAGCAGATCGAATCGCGTCGTATTTAGTTGTGCGATCAGATCGCGCTCATTAAGTGCGGTGACAGCGAACTCTTTCAGTCCCTGCTGAAGCGACTCCAACGTGAGATCGGGGCCTTGAATCGCACGAAAGTTAGGCTCCCAAAAGACAGCGGCAGAAGGCTGTGGCGATTGCGCGCCGAGAGTGACGTTTGGAAGTGTGGTCGCAACCGCAGCGGCGCCGACAGTTTTGAGAAACTTTCGTCTGGGAAATTTGGTCACGGATCCGTGATACTACGCAGCAGTGTCTGACGCACCCACAAACAAGAAGCGTTTGCTTGAGTGGCTTAGTCTATCATTGTTGCTCGGTCTCGCGACCGCAATCCTCGCGTTGATTTTCTTTGGCTGGCTGGCGGACGAAGCGCTCGAAGGCGACGCGCGTGCTTTTGACGACGCCACGCGGGCTGCGGTTCATCAGCTCGCGTCGCCGTCAATGACGGCGATCATGCGTGGGTTCTCGTTTGCCGGCTCGACGATCGCGCTCAGTCTCGGAACGATCTTCGTCGTGGTCCGCTTTGCGATGCGAAAGTGGAAACGCGAGGCGAGGCTCTTTGCGCTAACGATGATCGGCGCGGGCTTGTTGAATATCACTCTCAAACTCGCGTTCAAGCGTCCGCGGCCCGTGCCGTTCTTCAATCTCTCGCCGCCTGAGACGTACAGTTTTCCGAGTGGACATTCGTTGACGAGCGCTGTTTTCTTCGGCGCGCTCGCCGCGATTCTCACGGCCCGGATCAAGTCGAGACGTGTGCGCGTGGGCGTTTGGATCGTGAGTACGGCGATGTTTTTGTTGATTGGTCTATCGAGGATTTATCTCGGCGTGCATTACACGACTGATGTGATCGCGGGGTTCGTGGCGGCGTTGATCTGGATACTCGTGGTGCGGTTCGTGGAGATGGGATTGGTGCGCAGAAGACGAAGAAAATCGCAGACAGGATTTACATGATTTTTCAGGATTAACAAGATTTAGGATTTATCTTGTTAATCCTGTTCCATCTTGTAAATCCTGTCTAAACCGCATCTCAACCGCTAAACCGCCACCGGATGCATTAACAGCCTGGACCGATCCGCCGTGCATCCTCATCGCGCGTTCGGTGATGGCGAGACCCAGTCCGGTGCCGCCGCCACTCTGCCTGTCACGCGCGTCTTCCGTGCGATAGAACGGTCTAAAGATCTTTTCGAGGGATTCTTCAGGAACACCGTTGCCACGATCCCGAACGCTAATCACCGCGTGACCATTTTGTCTGCTCAACGCTACTTCAACCGCCGTTCCCTCAGGCGTGTAACGCACCGCATTGCGCACGACATTCTCCACCGCGCTGCGCAGCAACTCCTCAACACCTTTGATGGAGCAGTTATCACTCGACACAACCTGGACCGCGCGATTCAAACTGCGCGCTTCGAAGTCGGCGTCATCCGCAACTTCCTTCACGAGCGCCGCGAGATCGACATTCGTCCGCTTGCGTCCATCGGTCCCACTTTCCAAACGCGTCAACGTCAGCAACTGGCTGATCATCTCGTTTAGATTGTCTGACTCACGCTCGATACGATCGAGCGCGCCGTTCGCTTCCGGACCAGAACGCTGCCGCGCCAAACCGAGCGCGACGCCGAGCCGCGCGAGTGGCGATCGCAATTCGTGCGAGATGTCGCCGAGCAGTCGCTGTTGCGCTCTGACCATCGACTCGAGTCGCTCAGCCATCGAGTTGAAATCGCGTCCGAGCTGTCCAACTTCATCACGGCGCTTCGCGAGCTTCGTAGACACACGCGCGCCGAGATTTCCCTCGGCCAGCTCGTTCGTGGTCGTGCGGAGTTTCAGTATTGGTTGCGTGAGATATCGCGCCAGCCAGTAACAAAAGATGCCGCCAATCACGAGCACCACAAGCAAACGCACGCCTAAACTCTGAAACGTTGGCTGAAAAGGCGGACGCGGAATGTGTGCGAGATAGATGTAGCGCTGGCCCTTCGCGCTCGTGACGGGCCGCGCGACGAGTGTGTTTTCAACCGCGAAGTTAAACTCGATATCACGACTCTCCGCCGCCTTCGCGATCAGCTCTTGAGCGCCCTGCGGCACCGCGCGTCCGGAAAGTTCTTTGCCATTCTCGTCGAAGAAAGTCGCACTAACGCCTGAAGATTTTTCCGTCGTCTGAAGCGCTGCGATCAATGCCTGCGTGCCTGATTGTTCGTAGATCTCAGCCGCCTTCTGTGCGTTTGGACCAGTCTGCGCGAGGTCGCGCCACGAACGTCTTGTCGGCGTCGGTCGCGTCAGAGCAAACGCCGCAAACAGCACGACGTTGATAATGATCATCGCGATCCAAAACCAGATGAAGATCTTCAGATATAAGCTGCGAAACGGATTCTTCATTCCGATCTCTCTGAAGTGGCGCCGTAGATGTAACCGACGCCGCGAATGGTCTTGATTCGCTCGAGACCGTTGAGCTGGTGGCCGAGCTTCTTACGCAGGTTACTGACGTGCATGTCGATGCTGCGATCGAATGGTGATAACTCGCGACCTAAAACTTCCTTCACCAGATCTTCTCGCTTCACGATCTGTCCTGCATTGCGCAGGAGGATCTCGAGCAGATCGTATTCGACTCCGGTGAGCTCAACTACTTCCCCCGAGCGGCGGACGTTGCGCGTGTTGCTGTCCATTTCTATGTCACCGACACGAATGGTCTCACGCGCGGAAGTAGTTGACTCAACGGGCTGGGCGCGCCGCAATACTGCACGAATGCGAGCGACGAGCTCGCGAGGGTTGAAGGGTTTGGGGAGGTAATCGTCTGCGCCGATTTCGAGTCCGACGATGCGGTCCACATCGTCGCCGCGCGCAGTTAACATCAAAACAGGAATGCGAGAACGAGCGCGGATGCGTCGCAGCACGTCGAAACCGTTCGTGCCGGGCAACATCACATCGAGCACTACCAGGTCGTGTTCGTTCGACAGCGCGCGGTCGACACCCTTTTCGCCGTTGTGGATCGCTTCAACCGTGTAACCTTCAGGCTGAAGATACTCTCCCACCAACTCGCAAAGACCGACGTCGTCGTCGATTACAAGCACACGTTCCATTGGTTGCTGTACAGCAAGATTTAAAGACATATGGACTACTCAAGGCAAGTCGCGGGATTCTCTGTGCCACCTCTGTGTCCTCTGTGGTGACTTTATCTGCAGCAGCTATCAACCACAGAGACACAGAGGACACAGAGGTGGCACAGAGAGGAATCCTACAATAACCGGCCATTTTCGTCCGTAAAGAAGTGTCATCAGAGAACTGACAAAACTTTACAATCCATTGACAGACTCTTTACGCCCCAATTCGCTACAATCCGCGCCTTAAGCTGGGGGCGTAGCGCACTCTATCCACGCCATTAAGCGAAACGTATCTAAGGAGCCTTGAATGAAAAAGATTGTGCTGGTAATCGCCCTTTGCGCGAGCCTTCCCGGACTGCTGTTTGCGCAACAGCGCGCCGGTTCGCTGCGTGGACAGGTGCTGGACGAATTGGGCGGGGCCATCATTGGCGCGAGCGTGACGGTGATCGACAGTAAAGGCGTGGAGAAGTCGGTTATCACGAACGATGGCGGAAGCTATGTAGTTAACGGCCTCGCGCCCGGCAAATACACGGTTCGCGCAACCAATACGGGCTTTGCAATGTCGGAAACTCCCGACGTGGAAGTCACCGCCGGAAAGTCGGTGCAGTTTGATATCACTCTCAAGGTCGCGATCGAAGAACAGAAAGTAACAGTCAGCACAGAAAATCGTGAGCTGAGCACTGAGCCGGAAAACAACGCCGGCGCTATCGTTCTAAAAGATCAGGACCTCGACGCGCTGCCTGACGATCCGGACGATCTCGCCGCGGCGCTCCAGGCTCTTGCCGGTCCCTCGGCTGGTCCAAACGGCGGCCAGATCTTTGTCGACGGATTCACCGGCGGTCGCCTGCCTCCGCGCGCTTCGATTCGCGAGATCCGCATCAACGGAAATCCGTTCTCCGCTGAATACGATCGACTCGGTCTCGGTCGTATCGAAATCCTGACGCGTCCCGGCACCGATCGCTATCGCGGCCAGGTTTCATTCAACTTTAACGACGAGGCTCTAAACTCCCGCAATCCATTTGCCGACACCCGTCCCCCAATTCAAACGCGACAGTACGGCGGAAACTTCGGTGGGCCGCTCTCGAAAAAGAAAGCGTCGTTCTTCGTCGATTTCGACAAGCGCGATATTGATGACCAGGCGCTCATTGTCGCGACCGTTCTCGACGCGAGTAACAACATCGTCGGTTTCAATGAAACAGTTGCGATTCCGAGCCGCCGTACAACGTTCAGCCCTCGCGTCGATTACCAGATCAATACGAACAATACCCTGGTCGCCCGCTATAACTACGCGAAGACCTCGCGCGTGACGGGCGTCGGCGGGTTCTCGCTGCCGACGCGTGCGTACGACACGGGAAACAGCGAACAGGGCATTCAGCTTACCGAAACGGCGATCATCAACAAGACGATCGTCAACGAAACGCGATTCCAGTTTGAACGGCAGACCAACTCGCAGGATGCCGACAACTCGATTCCGACGCTCGAAGTGCAGGACGCATTCACGGGTGGCGGATCTCAGGTGGGGCAATCAAACAGCACGACGAAGGATTGGGAGCTGACGAACAATACTTCATTTGCGATCGGCGCACATGCGTTGAAAATCGGCGCGCGCTTGCGTGGTGTTCACATCGATCAATTCTCGCCACAAAACTTCGGCGGCACTTACACGTTCTTCGGCGGTGGTCTTGGTCCAAAGCTCGACGCCAATGATCAGCCAATCGCAGGCACGCAGACCATCGCCAGTATCGAGCGCTACCGGCGCACGCAGGTTTTCCTTGCGCAGGGGTTGGATGGCCTTGCGATTCGCGCGCTTGGCGGCGGTGCGAGCCAGTTTCGTTTGTCGTCCGGTAATCCGGAGTTCGGAGTCAGTCAGTGGGACGTCGGCGGTTACGTGCAGGACGACTGGAAAGTGCGTCCCAACTTTACGCTGAGTCTTGGTCTGCGTTACGAGAACCAGAGTAACGTCGATAGCAATTTGAACTTTGGACCACGCGTCGGTTTTGCGTGGTCGCCGGGTGGACAGCAGTCGAAGACTGTCATCCGCGGTGGCTATGGCGTGTTCTACGAGCGCATCAGTGAGAACCTGACGATGACGGCAGACCGGCTGAACGGCGTCAATCAGCAGCAGTTCACGGTGCAGAACCCCGATTTCTTCCCGTTAATTCCGACACCCGACCAACTCGTTACGTTTGCAGTTCCCGGAACGGTTTATCGACTCGCAGACAATCTGCAAGCGCCGTCACGTTACAATTCAGTAATCAGCGTTGAGCGCCAGTTGCCGCACAATCTGACACTCGCAACCAGTTACATCAACGTTCGCACGCTGCACGTGCTGCGCACGAGACCGCTGAACGCGCCCCTTCCCGGAACGTTTATTCCGGGCGTGCCGGCGAGCGGTGTGCGCCCGTTGGACTGCGCTGATTTTATTCCCACGGATATCAATCCCTCGCCGCGTTGCAACGTCTTCGAATACGAGTCGAGCGGTCGTTATAACCAGAACCAGTTCATCGTCAACTTCAACAGCCGTCTTCATCGCAACGCGACGATGAACGCGTATTACGTTTTCCAGAAAGCGAATAGCGACGCTGATGGCATTGGCAGCTTGCCTGCGAATCCCTACGACCTCAGCACGGAGTATGGCCGCGCGTCGACCGACGTCAGGCATCGTTTCGTGATAACCGGTAACTTCCGCGCGCCGTGGAACATTACCCTTGCTCCATTTGTGATCGTGAATTCAGGACGTCCGTTCAATATCACGCTCGGACGCGATATCAACGGCGACACGTTCAATACCGAGCGTCCTGCGCTCGCGCCCGCCGGTGCAGATTGTTCTGACACGGTCAACATTAAGTGTACGCCGTACGGCAATTTCAAACTGACGTTTGCGCCGGGCGACGTGATGATTCCGCGCAACTTCGGCGAAGGTCCGGGATCGACAAGCGTCAACCTGCGCGTCAGTAAGACGTGGAGCTTCGGCTCTGAAGGTCGTGGCTCGAACGCGCAGAATCGGCAGCAGGACGGCCAGGGTAATCAGCAGCGCGATGGACGCAACACAACGATGATGGGCGGCGGTATGGCCGGGCGAGGTCCCGGTGGTCCAGGTGGCGGCGGTCCGGGCGGTGGCGGTGGCCGTGGCGGTGGTTTCGGTGGACCAGGCGGCGGTGGTGGTTTCGGTGGCCCCGGTGGTGGCGGCACTGGCCGTTACAATCTGACGTTCTCGTTGAATTTCCAAAACCTTCTGAACCACGCGAACTTCGCCAATCCTGTCGGCAACCTGGGATCGCTGCTGTTTGGACAATCGACGTCAACGACTGGTGGCTTTGGTGGGTTTGGAGCATCCAATCCGGCTTACCAACGTCGCATCGACGCGTCGCTTCGGTTCAGCTTTTAAAAAGAAGCCTTTTACAGGATTTACAAGATTTTTCAGGATTGACATGTAAATCCTGTAAAATCTTGTAAATCCTGTAAAAGGCTGTCTCGTTGACCAATCATTTCCAGCAATGTATCGCGCCTGATTGCGGCGCCGAATTCGATCTTGATGCCCGTCTCTTCGTGTGCTCACGTTGTGGCGGGCTGCTTGGTATAGAGCGACACGAGAAGATCGATGCAGCTCCGCTCCGTGAACTCTGGCGACAGCGACGCACATCTCTCG
>Ga0207694_10004481_pt1 | contig 10900 bp, 8 predicted proteins | sample KBSC34metaG_FD_184353 | JGI IMG/M metagenome (GOLD analysis project Ga0207694, IMG submission 184353) | Corn rhizosphere microbial communities from Kellogg Biological Station, Michigan, USA - KBS C3-4 metaG (SPAdes) (version 2) | ecosystem: Host-associated > Plants > Roots > Rhizosphere > Soil...
GGTCGTCCTCACGCTCATCAGCGACGTGGCCACGGCCTATCTGCAGCTTCGCGAGCTCGATCTCGACCTCGAGATCTCGCGGCGCACGCTCGCGTCGCGGCAGGAATCGCTCAAGCTCGCACTCAGACGCTACCAGCAGGGGCTCATCTCGGAGCTCGACGTTCGCCAGTTCGAGTCCGAGGTGGACAACTCGGCCGTCGCGATCGCGGATTTTCAGCGGCAGATCGCGCAGCAGGAGAACGCGATGAGCGTGCTCGTGGGACACGCGCCGGCTCCGATCGCGCGCGGGCAATCGCTCACCGACGTTCTCGGTACGTTCGTCCTTCCCACGGAGCTGCCCTCCGAGCTCATCGCGCGTCGTCCCGATGTGCGGCAGGCGGAGGAGGCGCTCGTGGCGGCGAACGCGCGTGTGGGCGCATCGGAGGCGGCGCTCCTCCCGACGATCACGCTGTCGAGCCAGTACGGAACGCAGGGAGACAAGCTCAGTCACACCTTCCAGAGCAACGGCGAGATCTACCAGATCTTCGGCGGCATCTCGATTCCGCTCTTTCGCGGCGGCGCGCTGCGCAACGAGGTGCGTGCGGCGCGCGCGCGTGCGGACGAGGCGCGGTTCTCGTACGAGCAGGCGACGCTCGTCGCGCGACGCGAGGCCGAGGATGCGTTCGTCGGCGTGCGCGCATCGCGCGATCAGGCGGTGGCGCAGCAGCGCCAGGTCGACGCGCTCCGGCGCGCCTTCGATCTGGCGAATCGCCGCTATCAGAACGGCATCTCGAGCTATCTCGAGGTGCTGGACGCCGAACGCAATCTGTTTTCCAGCGAGCTCGCGCTCACGCAGGCGCAGCGACAGGAGCTCGTGGCCGGCGTGCAGCTGTACAAGGCCCTGGGCGGCGCCTGGACCGACACGTCGAGCGCACGATAGCCACGGCAATCATGTCGTTCGCCCGCTCCCGGTAGGCGTTCGCCCCGCTTTCGTTCTCGGGCGATGCGAGGGTTTCTAGACTGACGGTGTCGATCTGGAACCTTTCTCTGGGAGCCATGGCCATGCCAAGAAGTGTTGTACGCATCATCGCCGCTGCGAGTGTGGCTGCGGCGCTCGCCGCGTGTGGGGGAAGCAGTAACAATATGTCCACCGGACCTACGCCGGTCTTCACATCGGTAACGGTGTCGCCCACCGCTCCCACGGTGAGCGTGGGCGCTACCGTCACGATGACTGCGCTCGCGAAGGATCAGAACGGCGCCGCGTTCTCTGGCGCGCCTGCCGCCACGTGGAGCTCGAGCGATGAGACGAAGGCCACCGTCGACGCTGCCACCGGCGTGGTGACGGGTGTCGCCGACGGCACGCCGACGATCACCGCGTCGATCACTGTGGGCAGCGTCACGCATTCCGGCTCGCAGCCGGTCACGGTGAGCACGCCCAGCGCGACTGCCGCCGTGACCGCGACCACCGGCCAGGCGTTCGAGCCGCCAGGCGTCACGATTGCCCGCGCCAGCGGCACCGGAACGGTGACGTGGACGTTCCAGAGCCTCGCCCACACCGTGACGTGGGATACGCAGCCGACCGGCGCATCGGTGGCGGATATCGATCCCACGCAGAATGCGCAGGTGGCGCGCGATTTCACGGTGGCCGGGCACTACACGTATCACTGCTCCATTCACCCGGGAATGCACGGCACGGTGGACGTGCAATAGGGCTCCTGGCTCCGTTGTACCGAAGGCTCCCGCGAGGAACTGTGCGGGAGCCTTCGTGTATGCGGGCTGTTGGGGCCCGCCGCCCCGATGCCGAACAGGTGACATTGGGGCAATTCGCCGCGTCACCCTGGGAACCCTTTTCGTGAGCAACGACTCATGCTACGTGTAACCGCGCGCATTCTAGGCGCCGGAATCATCTCCGCCGCGCTCATGGCCTGTGGAAGCTCGTCCACCTCGCCTGTCACCACGCCGGGAACGGTCACCGCCACCTCGAGCCTGCAGTTCACCCCATCGACCGTGACGGTGACGCAGAATGGTGCGCCGGCGACGGTGACCTGGGTGTTCCAGACCGTCGCTCACACCGTCACCTGGGATACGCAGCCCGTGGGCGCGGCAGTCGCGAACATCGGCGCAACGTCGGGCGCTTCGGTATCCCGCGACTTCTCGGTGACGGGCACCTACACGTATCACTGCTCGATTCACCCGCAGATGACGGGTACGGTGATCGTCCAGTAGGCGGCGTTCGCCGCGACGCGCCCTACAGCGCGTCGCGGATGAACGCCTGGAGCTTCTGCCGATAGCTTCTCCCGCTCGTGTGACGAGAGCCGTCGTGCAGAATCACCACGAAGTCGCCCTGGAACCACGGCTGCAGCTCCCGCACACGCTCGGTGTTCACGATCGTCGAGCGGTGGATGCGCAGGAAGCGCGCGGCCGGAAGCCGCTGCTCGAGGCGCGTGAGTGTATCGCGCACGAGGTGCGTGTCGGCGCCCACGTGAATCTTCGCGTGATTGTCCACGGCCTCGATGTAGTCGATGTCGGAGGTGCGCAGCAGGAGCAGCCGTCCGTCGACCTTGATCGCGAGCCGCAGATCGCGTCGCTGCCTGCGACCCAGGTGCTCGAGCAGCGCCTGCAGCTGCTGCTTGTCCGGCCCCGCATCCGATCGCGATGCGGCCGGATCCGCGAGCCGCGCCTTCGCGCGTCCGAGCGCCTCGGCGAACCGCTCGCGCTCCACCGGCTTGAGCAGGTAGTCGAGCGCGTGCACCTCGAACGCCTGCACGGCGTACTCGTCGTACGCGGTCACGAAGATGACCAGCGGCATGCGCTCCGCGCCCACCGCCTCGATCACGCCGAAGCCGTCGAGCTCCGGCATCTGAATGTCCAGGAACACGAGCTGCGGCGCGTGCTTCTCGATCGCGAGAATCGCGTCGGCACCGTTGCCGCACTCACCAACGATCTCGATGTCCGGGTGGTCCGCGATCAGCGTGCGCATGCGTGCGCGCGCGAGCGGCTCGTCGTCCACGACGAGCGCGCGGATCATTGCCGGTGTCTGCTTCTCCGTGGCCGGGCTCACGACAGCTCCTCCCCCGTGTGATATGGAATCGAGATCCGCACCGCGAATCCTGCATTGGGCGCGGTCGTCACCGCGAACGTGTGCAGCTCTCCATACAGGCGCTCGAGCTGCTCTCTGATGTTGCTCAGGCCAATCCCCTTCGGCAGCGCGTCGGGCGCGCTGAGCTCGCACCCGACACCGTCGTCGATCACCGCCAGCTTCACGGTGTCGCCATCGCGGTGCGCGAGAATCTCGAGCTTTCCCCCGCACGCGCGCGGACTCAGCCCGTGGCGGATCGAGTTTTCCGCGAGCGGCTGCAGCAGCAGATTCGGCACGAGCGCGCGGTTCGCCGCCGGATCGACGGAGATCGATATCCGCAGCCGGTCCTGAAATCGCAGCTGCTGGATCATCACGTAGCGCTCGAGCAGCTGGATCTCGCGCTCGATCGGCACTTCCTGTTCGCCCGCGTTGTGCAGCGACAGCCGCAGAAAATCGCTGAGTCCCGTGAGCATGCGCTCGGCCGATCGTGGATCGCTCGGAATCAGCGCGACGATTCCGTTCATCGTGTTGAAGAGGAAATGCGGATTGAGCTGCAGACGCAGGCTGCGCAGCTGCGCCTGCGCCAGCGCCACGCGAAGATCCTCCCGTTCCTGCGACTCGCGGTAGTACGTCTCCGCCAGACGCTCGTGCCACGACGTCGCGTAGGTCGCGATCGCGCCGGCCATCGCGAGCAGCAGGATCTTCGCGCCCTCGTCGAGGAAGGACACGGAGGCCGTGCCGCTCGCGACGATCGGGCTGTCGATCAGCTGCACGCGGCCCGCGAGCGCGAGCAGCAGCACGAGCGTGCCGTATTCCGCCACCACGAGCGTCGCGGTCGCAGCGGCCTTTCGCGTGGACGACGCGATCGGGCGCGCCGCGAGGATGACGAAGTACGCCAGGAAGATCGGTGACTTGAGCCCGAGCGCTCCGGATTGCGCGAAGCTGTAGCCCGCCAGAATCGCCGTGACCGCCGTGATGTCCACGAACGGATTGACGAATGCCACCCACTGTGGCAGTGGCTGCTCGCGGGTGTTGCGATGCGCGTCGAGCCAGAACTGGGCGAGCGACCAGGCAAGCGTCGGGAACAGCACCGCCCAGTTCGCGTGCTGCACGGCGACCGGGAGGTGCGGCGCGTACACGAACGCCGCCACGGCGAGCAGCACGAGCACCGCCGCGCGCACGCCGTTCAGCAGCCGCTCGGCGCGCTCGCGCTGTACCTCGATCGCTGGCCGAGCCATTTCCATGGGAAGCATCATCACCGCACGTCGATGTCATCGGAAGGGTGATGCTTCCACGCCAGCGCCACCAGTGCGATGAGCGTGAGCGCGGGCGGAATGGGCGAGCGGTCGAACACGATCACGCTGGCCGCGGTTGCGCCCACCATGATCACGGCGAGTGCGAGTGCGGCGAGATACTCCATGTGCCCCGCGATGAGCAGCACGCCCCCCGTCAGCTCCACGAGCGCGGTGACGTACCGCAGCCATTGCCCGAAGCCAAGCCTGGCGAAGAGCTCGACCATGAAAGCCATACCCGACAACTTCACCATTCCCGCCACCACGAACAGCATTCCCAGGGCAAGCTCCGCGATCCGCACCCATCCAAGGCGGATCGGCCAAGGCGCGTCCATTAGTGCAGCCGATAGCTCGCTGCCAGCCGCCAGGTCGTCACGTCCTTGGGGACGGAATAGACCTCGGCGGTGAGCGCAAAGAACGCCGGGAAATGGACGGTCGCGCCGCCGAGCACCGACACCCGGGTGAGATCGACCTCGATCTGCGTGTTGTCGGTCACGCCATCGAGATTCGTGAAGCCCACTTCGAATCGCGGACGCAGCCAGGTGAAGCCGGAGCCGACGAAAAGGTCGAAGCGGCCGCTGCGAGTCGTCGCCCCGTAGACACCCTCGAGCCCGAACATGTTCGGTTTGAAGGTGTCGTCCGACGGCCTGGTGCCGTAGCACCCCGCCTCGGGATCGGTCTGCTGCAGCGAGCTCTGCGCGCACGTGATCGGACCGCTCACGTGCCCGAACGTGCCATGCGCCCGGATCATCAGCGCTGACGACCCGAATGGCCCGAACCCTTCTACCGGCACCGTTTCCGATATCGCGGCACTGCCGAGATTGGGATGTGCGTCGCCGACCTGTATGGGTGGGATGTAGCTGGCCTCGATCGCGAGTCCCAGCGGCAGCGTGAGGAGGAGCCGTGGCCGGGCGAACATGCGCGTCAATCGCGAGTGCTGTTGCGAGCTCGCCGTGTAGCACTCGCTCGCGTGCTCGATCGACGGATCGGCGGTCGGCACGGGCGAGACTTCGGCCTGGAGCTCCAGATGCCACGCCGGCTGCCGCCGGGGCGCCTCGAGTGCGGAAAACGCGATTGGGGCCGAGTAGAAGGCGAGAAGCTTGGCCTCGTTGCTATTCGGACCGGGACGGCACTGGGCTCGCGCGGCAGGGACAGCGACACCGGCCAACGCGATGAGTATTTCGAGAAATTTGCGCACGGGGTGACGTTATGCCGCACTCCTGGAGGAGTGAACCGTTGGGTGGTGGACGACCACTGCGCGGAGGTGAATGCCTTCTCTCGGCGGGCGAAGGCTGGAGGAACCTCTGCAGGACAGAGTACTGGCCGGTCAGGAACTTAGCACCCGTCCCGGGGCGTTCACTCCCAACACCCTCATCCACCAGACTCACGTGGCATCACAGGCAGCCCCAATTCCGGCGAACGTCGACGTCGACGAAGCCGTTCCGTATCGCTGGCTCATCCTCCTCGGCCTCATCACGGCCGCCGTCATGGAGGTGCTCGATACCACGATCATCAATGTCTCGCTGCCGCAGATGGCGGGCAATCTCGGAGCGACGAACGAAGAGATCGCATGGGTGAGCACGTCGTACATCCTCGCCAACGTCGTCGTGCTGCCGATGACCGCGTTCTTCACCGCGCGTTTCGGTCGCCGCAACTACCTGACGTTCTCGATCCTCCTGTTCATCATCGCCTCCTTTCTCTGCGGAACGTCCCACAGCCTGAGCGAGCTCGTGGTGTGGCGGCTGCTGCAGGGTGCGGGCGGTGCCGCCCTCCTGTCCACGGCACAGGCGACCATTCGCCAGATCTTTCCGCGCGAACAGCAGGGCATGGTGCAGGCGATCTTCCTGCTCGGCATCATCGTCGCGCCGACGCTCGGTCCCACGCTCGGCGGATGGATCACCGACAACTACACGTGGAACTGGTGCTTCTTCATCAACATCCCGATCGGCATCACGTCGACGTTCCTGGTCACGACCTTCCTGCACGATCCGCCGGGCGCGCGGCGCATCGATCCGGTCGACTGGCTCGGCATCGCGCTCCTGATCGTGGGCGTGGGCGCGCTCCAGTACGTGCTCGAGGAGGGCAACCGGAAGGACTGGTTCAACGATCCGCTGATCGTGCGCCTCTCGATCGCGTCGGCCATTTCACTCGTCACGATGGTGTGGTGGGAGCTGTCATCGCGGAACAAGCATCCGGTGATCAACTTCCACGTGCTGCACAATCGCGATCTCTCGGCATCGATCTTCCTGTTCGTGGTCCTCGGCTTCGGCCTGTACGGGGGCACCTTTCTCTTTCCGCTCTTCACGCAGGGAGTGCTGGGCTTCACGCCCACCGAAACCGGGCTCACGATGCTTCCCGGCGGTCTCGCGACTGCGGTGATGGCCGTCGTGTGCGGAAAGCTGCTCAATGGCAGGAAGCCGCTCGCGGATGCTCGCTACCTCATCATCCTCGGCGTCGTGGGATTCAGCATCTCGATGTGGATCCTCGGGCATCTCACGACCGCGGCGGGCGAGGGCGATGCGCAAGTCGCGCTGATCGTACGCGGCGCAGCGATGGGATTGCTCTTCACGCCGATCAACAATGCCGCGTTCGGCAGCCTCAAGCCGAGCGAGGCGCAGCAGGCATCCGGGTTGATCAACCTGTCGCGACAGCTCGGCGGTTCGTTCGGAATCGCCGTCTTGAGCACCTATCTCACGAGGCACGTGCAGTACCACCGCGCGGATCTCGCGTCGAACTTCTTCGCCGGCAATCCGGCCTTCGAGCAGCGCTATGCGGGAGCCGTGGCGAGTCTCGTCGCCCACGGCAGCTCGCTGCTCCAGGCGCAGAAGAGCGCGTACGCGCTGCTCGATCTCACGATGATGAAGCAGGCGTCCATGCTCGCGTACAACGATTCGTGGATGTTGATCCTGCTCTCGTTCCTGATCGTGGCGCCCGCGGTGTTCGTGCTCCGGAAGCCGAACCCCATGGCGGCGCCGGTGGACGCACACTAGAGCCGCTAGCGGACGGCGACCCGTAGATCGCGCTCGGAGCTCCGGCCAGAATGGCGCGCCGGTGCTCGCAGCGCGAAGCAATGCCGTCTAGTTTATCTATCATGATGCTCATCCGCTCCGCTGTCGCGGCACTCGTCGCGGCTGCCACTGTCGCCATCCCCGGCGTCGCGCGCGAGCACGCGCCGGCGCCCGTCGCACGCCGCTCCTTCTCCGAGCCCGCCTACTCGCCCGATCGCCGCGAGATCGCCTTCGTTTCCGGCGGCAACATCTGGGCGGTGCCGGCGGGTGGAGGCGATGCGCACCTGCTCATCTCCGGCGCATCGAGCGACCACCGGCCGCTCTACTCGCCCGACGGTTTGCAGCTCGCCTTCATGTCGAATCGCAATGGCGGCACGAACGTGTACGTGCTCACGCTCGTGACCGGCGCGCTGCGGCGCCTCACCTTCGGCGACGGCGTCGACCAGCTCGACACATGGTCGCGCGATGGCAAGTGGCTCTACTTCTCCACCGTCGCGAACGACATCTCGGGCATGAGCGACGTCTACCGGGTGAGTACGGATGGCGGAACGCCCACTCCCGTCGCAGCCGATCGCTACGCGGCCGAGTACTGGGCGGCCTCGGGACCGGATGCCGCGACGATCGCGATCACGGCGCGCGGACTCCCGTATTCGCAATGGTGGCGCAAGGGGCACAGTCACATCGACGAGAGCGAGATCTGGCTCGTGCACGGCGTCGCGCCCGGCGTGAAGGGCACGCCGAAGTACGAGCAGCTGTCGGCCTCCGGCTCCAAGAACGAGTGGCCGATGTATTCGGCGGATGGAAAGACGCTCTACTACGTGAGCGACCGTAGCGGCGCGCAGAACCTGTGGACGCGCGCGGTGAGCGGTGGAGCGGAGCGACAGCTCACCAAGTTCACCGATGGTCGTGTGCTCTGGCCCACCATCGCGAACGACGGCAAGGCCATCGCGTTCGAGCGCGAGTTCGGCATCTGGAGCTACGACATCCCTTCGGGTGTCGCGAAGCCCGTCGAGATTGCGCTGCGCGGATCCGCGTCCGGTGCGCTCGTCGAGCACCGCACGCTCACGAACGGGCTGCAGGAGCTCGCCCTGTCGCCGGACGGCAAGAAGGTCGCCTTCACCGTGCGCGGCAAGATCTTCGCCGCATCGAGCCACGACGGCGGAAGCGCGCAGCGCGTGTCCGGCGCGGGGCTCACGGAGCAGCAGCCCGCGTGGGCGCCCGACAGCCGGCGGCTCGCGTTCGGCGATGACCGCGACGGTCACTACAACCTGTACGTGTACGACTTCGTGACCCACGAGGAGCGAAAGCTCACGACCGGGGGCGAGAACGATGTGTCGCCGATGTGGTCGCCGGATGGGAAGTCGATCGCCTATGTGCACGGCGGCAACGAGCTGCACGTCGTCTCCGCCGATCCGAAGGCGAAGACGGACATCGCGCCAATCGATCGCGTCGTGGCGCGGGCGCCGCTCGACCGGGCACCCTTTCTCTCCGATCGCGCGATCGTGTGGTCGCCCGATGGCAAATGGATCGCGTACGCGACGCGCGATGGCAGCAAGCTCTTCGCGAACGCCTACATGGTGAGCGCGGCGGGCGGCGATTCGCATCCCGTCAGCTTTCTCTCCAACACCAACGCCGACGCGCTCGCGTGGAGTCCGGATGGCAGCTTTCTCCTCCTCGTCTCGTCGCAGCGCACCGAGCCCGGCGTGCTCGCGCGCGTGGATCTCGTGCCGCGCACGCCGCGGTTCCGCGAAGATCAGTTCCGCGATCTCTTCGGGCCCGAGTCGCCGTCGCCCGTCACCGAGCCGCTCACGCAGCCCGCACCAACGCCCGCGCGAGACACGCGCGAGCACGCGCCCGCTCCGCGCGACACGACGGCGAGGCGCGACAGTGCACCGGTGGTCACCAACGACAGCGCCACGCGCGCCACGGATTCGTCGCACCGCGATGCCGTGCGCCACACGCCGGTCGTGTTCGAGGGGTTGCGCTCGCGGCTCTCCTTTCTCCCGATCGGGCTCGATGTGGTCAATGAAGCCCTGGCTCCCGACGGAAAATCCGTAGCCGTCACCGCCGTCGCGGCGGGACAGCCGAATCTCTATCTCTTCGCCCTCGACGATCTCGCGAAGGAAGAGCCGGTCGCGAAACAGCTCACCTCCTCCTCAGGTCCCAAGACCAGCGTGCAATGGTCGCCGGATGGGAAGGAGATCTATTACATCGAGTCGGGGCGCATCGCGGCCATCGACGTCGCCAGCCGATCCGTTCGGCCGGTGTCCGTGAGCGCCGAGCTCGACATCGACTTCACGGCGGATCGCGAAGAGCTCTTCACGCTGATGTGGCGCGAGCTGCGCGACAACTTCTTCGACGAGAAGATGAACGGCGTCGACTGGGACGCGGTGCGCGCCGAATACGGACCGCTCGCGCAGGGTGCGCAGACGACCGACGAATTGATGCGTCTCATGAACGAGATGGTCGGGGAGCTCAACGCTTCCCACTCGGGCGCGCGTGGCCCGTCGTTCGGCTCTCCGTACACCGGCCGCCTCGGCGTCCGCTGGGACGGCGCCGAATTCGAGCGCACGGGTCGCCTCCGTGTGGCCGAGATCATTCCGCTCGGACCGGCGGCGCTCGCGAGGAAGATCTCCGTCGGCGATTTCATCGTGGCCATGAATGGCAAGACGATCACTCCGCACACCAACGTCGACGAGCTGCTCGCGTACCGCATCGGCAAGCAGACCTCGCTCAGTGTCATTTCCGATGGCGATGGGAAGCAGCGCATGGTGACGGTGCTGCCCGTCAGCACCAACATCGAAAAGGGTTTGCTGTACCGGTCGTGGGTGGAGCAGTCGCGGGCGTACGTCGCGAAGATCAGCGGCGGACGGCTGGGCTACGTGCACATGCCCGACATGAGCGAGGAGTCGCTGCAGCGGCTCTACGCCGATCTGGATTCGCAGAACCAGGCGAACGAGGGCGTCGTCATCGACATCCGCAACAACAACGGCGGCTTCGTGAATGCATACGCGCTTGATGTGCTCACCCGCGCACCCTATCTCACCATGCAGATCCGCGGCATGCCCGTGGCGCCCGCGCGAACGCTGCTGGGACAGCGCGCGCTCGAGCTTCCCACGGTGCTCGTCACGAACATGCATTCGCTGAGCGACGCCGAAGATTTTTCGGAGGGCTATCGCACGATGAAGCTGGGCCGCGTCGTGGGCGAGCCCACCGCGGGGTGGATCATCTACACGTCAAACGACGTGCTCTTCGACGGCTCCGCCGTGCGCATTCCGTTCGTGCGCATCAGGGGCGCGGATCACACGGACATGGAGATGCATCCCCGTCCGGTGGACGTCCCCGTCACGCGTGCCATGGGTGAGAGCTACGCCAACCGCGATTCGCAGCTCGATGCCGCGGTGAAGACGCTTCTCGAGCAGCTCAGCGCAGCGCGAAAGCTCGGCGGCGCGCGATAGGTCCGGGCTTTCGGCGAACGCCTGCGTGAACGCCGGAACGCGCGCAGCGCAGACCGCTCGGCAACTCTTCTCGATCGGGGAAGG
>Ga0207694_10004487_pt1 | contig 10889 bp, 9 predicted proteins | sample KBSC34metaG_FD_184353 | JGI IMG/M metagenome (GOLD analysis project Ga0207694, IMG submission 184353) | Corn rhizosphere microbial communities from Kellogg Biological Station, Michigan, USA - KBS C3-4 metaG (SPAdes) (version 2) | ecosystem: Host-associated > Plants > Roots > Rhizosphere > Soil...
GTGCCGCTTGGCCGCGGGCGTTTCCAGAATGTGCCGATCGCCACCGGGCGGTTGCTGACCGAAGCCTATCTGCTGCCCGCCGACCGGGTGCTGCTGATCGGGGCCGCGGGTGGCTATACCGCAGCCGTGCTTGCCGGGCTGGTCGCCGAGGTCGTCGCTGTCGAAAGCGATCCCGCGCTTGCCGCTTTGGCGCGCGAGGCGCTGGCCGCGTATCCGAACGTCACGCTGGTCGAGGGGCCGCTCGAGGCCGGGCATGCCGGCACGGCCTATGACGTGCTGATGATCGACGGTTCGGTCGAGCATGTGCCCGAGGCGCTGGTGGCGCAGCTTGCCACCGGCGGGCGTGCCGTGGCGGGGATCGCCGATCGCGGCATCACCCGGCTCGCGGCCGGCCGCAAGACTGCGGGCGGTTTCGCGCTGCTCGACTTCGCCGATATCGATTGTGTTCCACTGCCGGGGTTCGCCCGGCCCAAAACCTTCACTTTCTGAAAGATGCCGCACCCTATGCGACGGATTCATTTGCTTGGCGGCGCCGCGGTACTGCTGATCGCGGCGCCGGTGTCCGCCGAAACGCTGCGCGGTGCGCTGCTGAAGGCGTACAACACCAACCCGACCCTTTCCGGCGAACGCGCCAATGTGCGGGCGATCGACGAGAATGTGCCGATCGCGCGAGCGTCCGGCCTGCCGTCGGTCGATCTCAATGGCGGTTATAGCGAGGCTGTCCTGCAGGGGCCTGGCGCGAACAGCCTGACATCGCCGCAACGCCAGCTTTCGGGCCAGACCAATTTGAGCATTCCGCTCCTGACCTTCGGTGCGGTGCACGGCGCGGTCAATGCGGCCAAGACCCGGGTCGCCGCCGGCGACCTGACGCTGCGCGGGACGGAGAGCAATCTCTTCACCGCCGTCGTCGGGGCCTATATGGATGTGATCCGCGACGATGCGATCGTGTCGCTCAACGCGCAGAATGTGCATGTCCTCGAAGTCAATCTTCAGGCGAGCCGGGACCGGTTCCAGGTCGGCGATCTGACCCGGACCGATGTCGCCCAGTCCGAAGCGCGGCTTGCGCTGGCGCGCAGCCAGTTGCAGTCCGCCCAGGCCCAGCTGATCTCGAGCCGCGAAAATTATATCCGTCTCGTCGGCGAAGCGCCCGGCACGCTCGAAACGCCGCCGGCACTGCCCAACATGCCGGCCGCAGTGGACGGTGCCGTCGAGGTGGCGCTGCACGAGAATCCGACCCTGCTCGCCTCGCAGAAAACGCGCGACGCGACCGCTTATGACATCGAGGTCGCCAAGGCCGGGCGCCTGCCGCGGGTGAGCGCAGTGGTCGGGGGCAATTATTTCAATTATCTCGGTTCGCTCGGTTCCGGGACCAACGTCCCGGTCGGCCAGGCGGGCACTTCGGCGACGGCCGGCCTGTCGCTGACCGTGCCGCTGTTCCAGGGCGGACGCCCGGCGGCGCAGGTCCGCCAGGCCCAGGCGCGGCGCAGCCAGGCGATCGAGCAGGTCACCGAGACCGAGCGCGGCGTCATCTCGCAGACCCGGTCTGCCTATGCGGTGTGGAAATCGTCGCTCGAGGTGATTGCCTCGTCCGAGACCGCGGTGAATGCCAACAAGCTGTCGCTCGAAGGCGTGCGCGCCGAGAACAGCGTCGGCAACCGCACGATTCTCGACATCCTCAACGCAGAGCAGGAATTGCTCAACTCGCAGGTCACGCTGGTGACGGCGCAGCGCGACGCCTATGTCGCCGGCTTCGCCTTGCTCGCAGCGATGGGCAAGGCAGAGGCGCGCGACCTCGGCCTTGAGGGTGGAGCGCTGTACGATCCGACGATCAACTACAAGCGCGTGCACCACCAGATCTGGGATTTCGGCTCCGACCCCGATCCCAAGCCGGTCGCGACCAGCACCGCGCAGACGCCGGCTCAGGGTTCCGAAGTCACCCGGCCGCTCGATCCGATCCTGGACGCCCCTGTAGAACCCCCAGTTGACACGGGCAGGCCGAATCCCGCAGTTGGCGTTAAGTAAGAATCGCTGACTGCGGTTTTTCGGCTACGGGGTTGTTTGATGGGAGATATCAGCGCTGAACCGTCGATGGAGGATATTCTTTCGTCGATCAAACGCATCATCGCCGAAGAGGGCGAGACAGCGACCGCTGCAAGCAGGGCGCGCCGCGCTAGCCGCATCCTGAGCCCCCAGGCCGAACCCGCCCCGTTCGGCCATGACGAAATCCTCGAACTGAGCGATCCGGTGCGTGCCTCGGACGAGGAAGCGCCGACTGCCGACGAACCGCCCGCGCCCTTCTCGCGTCCGGTGCCCGCGCCGGTGGAATCGATTCTGAAGCAGCGGGTCATCCTGCCTTCCTCCAAGTCTGTGCTGACGCCGCTTGCCGGGCCCGATCGTGGCGTCGAGCCTGTCGCTGAAGCGCCCCTCGAAGAGGACCCTGTCGAAGAGGCCCCTGTTGCCCAAGCTCCCGTCGCTGAACCGGTCGCCGAGCCAGCGGCTGCTCGTGTCCGGGCGGCGCCTTCAGTCGAGCCGGTCTGTGCGGCACCGGCCGTCGATCCCCTCCTGTCGCCGCGCACCGCCGATGCAAGCCGAGGGTCGCTCGACGCCCTGTCGCGGCTGGTCGTGAGGCCCGAGGTTGCAGGCAGCGATTCGCTCGAGGGACTGGTGCGCGAGATGCTGCGGCCGATGCTGCGCGAGTGGCTTGATTCGCATTTGCCGGCGATGGTCGAGACGATGGTTTCGCGCGAGATCGCCCGGATTACCGGCACGCGCTGAGTTTCCCCCGATTGCGGCAAGCCCCGGCATCTGCCAGATCGGGGCAATGAAAATCCTCCTCTCCGCGAGTGTCCTCGCGCTGATCGCTGCCGCTGCTCCTGCCGGTGCCCGCCAACTCACCATCGACGATGTGACGATGCTCTCGCGCGTCGGCGCGCCCGATGTTTCGAAGGACGGCCATTGGCTCGTCTGGCAGCAGCGCGAGACCGATCTTGCGATCGATGGCGGGCGGTTCGATCTGTGGAAGCTCGACCTGAGCAAAAAGGGTGCAGTCCCCGAAAAGCTCGTCGCCGAGGCTGATGTCAACGAAACCGCACCGCAATTCTCCGCCGATGGCACGATTGTCTATTTCCAGTCGGACAAGGGCGGCGATGACGCTGTCTGGTCAGTGCCAGTCGCGGGCGGGGCGGCGAGGCAGCTGACCAGCTTCAAGGGCGGGATGGGCGGCTTCAAGGTCGCGCCGACCGGGGACAAGCTGCTGATCTTCGCCGATCGCAAGCCTGGCGCGCCGAGCCTCGAACTGCCGATGGTGAAAAAGGATGCGAATGCCGGCAATGCCCGCACCTATGATCAGATGTTCATCCGCCACTGGGCGAGCTGGGCTGATGGCAATCGCTCGCAGATCTTCGTCCTGCCGCTGACCGCCGAGGGCGCGCCCGGCAATGGCGTCGCGATCGAGCATGGGCTGGTGGGCGATACCCCGTCAAAGCCGATGGGCGGCGGCGAGGAGATTTCGTGGAGCGCCGACGGCAAGACAATCTATTTCGCGCTGCGCCAGTCGCACGTGCCAGGGGTGAAATCGGATCTGCCGATGGAGCCGCTGTCGGTGAATCTCGATATCTGGGCGGCACCCGCCGATGGGTCTTCGGCGCCGGTCAATCTGACGCCCGCCAATCACGGCATGGACAATCTCCCGACCGCGTCGCCCGACGGCAAGTCGCTCGCCTGGTTCGCGATGAAGCGGCCGGGGTACGAAGCCGACCGGCAGGTGCTGATGGTGCGCGATCTCGCCAGCGGTACGGTGCGTGCGCTGACCGAGAGCTGGGATCGCTCGGTCGGCTCGATCGCCTGGTCGCCCGACAGCAAGGCGATCATCGTCACCGCCGAGGACACGCAGGAGAATCCGATCTGGTCGATCGATGCGGCCAGCGGCAAGATCACCCGGCTGACCCAGGCGGGCAATGTCACCGCTGTGGTGCCGACCGCGAAGGGGCTGGTGTTCTCGATGAACAGCCTGACCGCGCCAGATGATTTCTATCTGCTTTCGGGCAAGAAGACGGTGCGGCTGACCTCGGTCAATGCCGACAAGCTCGCCGGCATCGATCTGCCCGAAGTGACCCGGTTCAGCTTTGCGGGCGCGAATGGCGACACGGTGTGGGGCTATGCGGTGAAGCCGGCCGGGCTTGCCGCGGGGGCGAAGGCGCCGGTCGCGTTCATGGTCCATGGCGGGCCGCAGGGATCGAGCAACAACAGCTGGTCGTATCGCTGGAACCCGGCTGTGTTCGCCGGCGCCGGCTATGGGCTGGTCGCGGTCGATTTCCATGGGTCGACCGGTTACGGCCAGGGCTTCACTGACGCGATCCGCAGCAATTGGGGCGGCTGGCCGCTCGAGGACCTGCAAAAGGGTCTGAAGGCGGCGACCGACAAGTTCACTTGGCTCGATGCCGACAATGCCTGTGCGCTCGGCGCCTCGTACGGCGGCTATATGATGAACTGGATCGAGGGCAATTGGCCCGACCGGTTCAAGTGCATCGTCCAGCATGACGGCGTGTTCGACGCGCGCGCCATGGCGTATGAGACCGAAGAACTGTGGTTCGACGAATGGGAGCATGGCGGGCATCCTTATTATGAGGCGCCGGCCGAGTTCGAGAAATGGAACCCGGTCAATTTCGTGACCAAATGGCAGACGCCGCAGCTGGTGATCACCAGCGAGGGCGATTACCGGATTCCCTATACGCAGGGCGTGGCCGCGTTCACCGCGCTGCAGCGGCGCGACATTCCGTCGCGGCTGGTTGTGTTTCCCGGCGGCAGCCACTGGGTGCTGAAGCCGAAGGAGAGCCGCCAATGGTATCGCGAGGTGCTCGGCTGGATGGGGAAATGGACGGGGAAGAAGGCTGAATAGCCGGCGATCGGTCGGGGCTGAACACGGGGGAACAGGATGATGTTTTTCGCTTTGGCGGCGCTGACGGCTGCCGCGACGGGTGCGGGCGCGGCAAGCGATCCGCTTGCCCCGGCCATTGCCGGGCTGCTTGAATGCACCCGCCCCGATGACCAGAAAAAGACCTGCCTCTCTCTAGCCTCCTACCGGCTGGTGGAGGGATCGACCTATAGTATCACCAGCGCGATCCTGATCTCCCCGAGCGGCCCGCTGATCCTTGAAACCGTGTCACCGGCCATACTGAAGCCGGGAAGCGTTTGCGGCGTGATGAAGCCCGAGGACCTCTCTTCAGGCAGGATTCGGGTGGCCGGCAAGCTGTTGAGTCACGCGCAGGCCGCGCCAATCCTCGCGCGCATGGCGACGGCCTTGAGCGGGATGATGAACAAGGAAGTCTGCGTCAGCTATGAGCGATCTGGTGAGGGTGGTGTGGTCACGAAAACGGTTATCGACGGTCTGTATCAGGCGGATCAGGACCAGGTGGTGGAATGGGTTCAGCCCGACGCCGGTTATGTGGTTGCGCCTTAGTCCAGGACGCGGGAAGGCGCTACCACTGCAAAGGCGCAACAAGGGCTTTCTTCGATCGCCCCAAGTGCCTACATCGTGGGTGAGGAGTTCATGATGACCGATGTCAGGAAAACCCGCCCCAGCGACCTTCCGACGAAACGGGTAACCGCGTCGGACGGATCGGTCATACAGATGAAGGTCGTGCAGGCGGAGAGCCCGACTCTCGGCTCGGATTTGCTGGCAGCGTTCCGTTCGAACGTGCGGCGGATCAGGGACGAGCGGAGAGATCGGCAGCGTGCCGCTCAAAACGCCCCGGAAGCCTGATCGACCTGTTCTCTGGATCGTTGCCGGGCCGAATGGCAGCGGCAAAAGCTCCTTCTATAATCGCACTGATATCGAAGGATGGGGCGGGTCAGTCTGGATCATCAATCCGGACCTCCTGACTCAGCAGATCGTCGAGCAAGAGGCTTTGCCACTCGATCAAGCGAATCTGGTTGCCGTTCAACGCATCCAGCATTGGCTCGAAGCGTCGATCGAAACCTATCAAACGATCGGTGTCGAGACCGTGCTCTCATCGCCGAAGTATCGTGATCTGGTTCTCAAGGCTCAGTCGCGGCGCTTTCGCGTAAAGATGATCTATGTGTTGCTTAGATCAGCCGAACTGCAGATCGAGCGAGTCAGGATAAGAGTGTCCGAAGGTGGTCACGACGTTCCCGTTGATAAAATCGTTGCCCGGCGTCGCCGATCATTCATTGAGCTGGCGTGGTTCGTTCAGCACGTCGATGAATGCTACATCTTTGACAATTCGACGGGCGAACCAGAACTGCTGGCTGGTCTGGCTGGCGGAGCGTTGATGCGGATGGGAAATCTTCCCGCTGATCTCGACGCGATATTGAACGAATCCGGCCTAATCGATTTGAGAAGCCGATAGGATTTGGCTTTTCTGTCGATGGCTGGCTAAAGCCCCCGCACGATGACCGAGCTCCCGAAAACCTTCGACCCCGCCGAGATCGAATCCCGCTGGTATGCCCATTGGGAATCGAATGGCCTGTTCCACCCCGAACGCCCGGGCGCTGAGCCTTGGACGATCGTCAACCCGCCGCCAAATGTGACGGGCTCGCTGCATATCGGCCATGCGCTCGACAATACGCTGCAGGATGTGCTGGTTCGGCATGCGCGGCTCAAGGGCAAGGATGCGCTCTGGGTGGTCGGTACCGATCATGCCGGCATCGCCACCCAGATGGTGGTCGAGCGGCGCATGGCCGAGGTGCAGCAGAAGCGCACCGATTTCACCCGCGAGGAATTCGTCGCCAAGGTCTGGGAATGGAAGGCCGAGAGCGGCGGCGAGATCACGCGGCAATTGCGCCGGCTCGGCTGCTCGATGGACTGGGCCAATGAGCGCTTCACGATGGACGAGGGTTTTTCGAAGGCTGTCCTCAAGGTGTTCGTCGACCTGTACAACCAGGGGCTGATCTACCGCGACAAGCGCCTGGTGAACTGGGATCCCGGCCTCGGCACGGCGATCAGCGACCTCGAGGTCGAGACGCGGGAGGTCAAGGGCAGCTTCTGGCAGATCCGCTATCCGCTGGCTGACGGATCGGGCTCGATCACCGTCGCAACGACGCGGCCGGAGACGATGCTGGCCGATATGGCAGTCGCGGTGCACCCCGAGGACGAGCGTTACAAGGCGATGATCGGCAAACAGGTGAAGCTGCCGATCACCGGCCGGCTGATCCCGGTGATCGGCGACGAGCATGCCGATCCGGCGCTCGGCACCGGCGCGGTGAAGATCACGCCTGGGCATGACTTCAACGATTTCGAGGTGGGCAAGCGTGCCGGGCTCAAGGCGGGCGAGATGCTCAACATGCTCGACGCCAAAGCGCAGGTGACTCAGACCGCTGACGGGCTGATTCCCGACGATCTGCTTGGCGTCGACCGTTTCTGGGCGCGCAAGCTGGTTGTCGAGCGGCTGAAGGAGGACGGGTTCCTTGTTCCCTATGTCGACAAGGAGGGCGTCGAGCATGACGCCGAGCCGCGCACGATCCAGACGCCTTATGGCGACCGCTCGAACGAGGTGATCGAGCCCTGGCTGACCGACCAATGGTATGTCGATGCCGAGACTCTGGCGAAGCGGCCGATCGAGGCGGTGCAGTCGGGCGCGATCAGGATCGTGCCGAAGAGCTGGGAGAAGACCTTCTTCAACTGGATGGAGAATATCCAGCCCTGGTGTGTGTCGCGGCAGCTCTGGTGGGGGCACCGGATTCCGGCTTGGTTCGCCGAGGACGGCAGGATCTTCGTCGCGATGAGCGAGGAGGACGCGCAGGCTCAGGCGGGTGACGGTGTGGTGCTGGCCCAGGACCCGGACGTTCTCGACACCTGGTTCTCCTCGGCGCTTTGGCCTTTCGCGACGATGGGCTGGCCTGATGAATCTTCTTCTCCCCTCCCGCTTGCGGGAGGGGCCGGGGGTGGGCTCCCGGCTTCCACGAACGATATCGCCGAAGGTGAGCGCGAGCCCACCCCTACCCCTCCCGCAAGCGGGAGGGGGATATCGTGGCACGGCCGCTACCCGAACGACGTCCTGATCTCCGGCTTCGACATCCTGTTCTTTTGGGATGCGCGGATGATGATGCAGGGGATGCACTTCCTGGGCGATGTGCCGTTTCGCACGCTCTATCTGCACGGGCTGGTCCGCGCGGCGGATGGGCAGAAGATGTCCAAGTCCAAAGGCAATGTCGTCAACCCGCTCGGGCTGATCGATCGCTACGGCGCCGATGCGCTGCGCTTTTTCATGGCGGCGATGGAAAGCCAGGGCCGCGACATCAAGATGGATGAGCAGCGGGTCGAGGGCTATCGCAACTTCGCGACCAAGCTGTGGAACGCGGCGCGTTTCTGCCAGTCGAACGGGATCGGCGCGAGCAGCGCGCTCGAGGCGCCCGAGGCGGAGCTCGCAGTCAATCGGTGGATCGTCGCCGAGACGATCCAGACGGTGCAGGCGGTCGACCTTGCGCTGGCGGATTATCGTTTCGACGGTGCTGCCAACGCGATCTATCAGTTTGTGTGGAGCCGGTTTTGCGACTGGTATCTGGAGCTGATCAAGCCGGTGCTCGGCAATGCAGAGGGCCCTGCGAGCGGGCCGGAAGCAGACGAAACCCGCAAGGTCGCCGGTTGGGTGCTCGACCAGATCCTCGTCCTGCTCCATCCGTTCATGCCCTTCATCACCGAAGAGCTCTGGTCGAAGATGGGGCCGCGCGAGAGCGAGCTGATCGTGGCGAAGTGGCCGATGGCCGATGCGCGCGCGATCGATCCCGAGGCGAGCAAGGAGATCGACTGGCTGATCCGGCTGGTCAGCGAAGTGCGCGCGGCGCGCAATGAGCTGAATGTGTCGCCAGGGGCGCGGATGCCGTTCCTGGTGCGTGACGCGGGCGCGACCACATTGGAGCGGCTGGCGCGGCAAGGTCCGGCGCTCGCGCGGCTGGCGCGGATCGATCGTATCGAGGGCGAGGCGCCCGCGGGCGGTGCAGTCCAGGTCGTGATCGATGAGGCCACTTTCGTCCTGCCGCTCGAAGGCGTGATCGACCTGGATGCCGAGCGCGCGCGCCTGGCCAAGGCGATCGCTGCCGCCGAGAAGGAGCGGGACGCGCTCGCAGGGCGGCTTGGCAATGCGAGCTTTATCGAGCGGGCGAAGCCCGAAGCGGTTGAGAAGGCGCGGGCTGACCATGCCGACAAGGCGGCTGAGGCTGAGCGGTTGAGTGCTGCGCTGGGGCGGCTGGGTTGATGCGCCTGAATCACACCGTCACCCCGGCGGAGGCCGGGGCCGTTGGGTTGCCGGTCGTCAGCGTTGCCCAAAACACGGCGGCCCCGGCCTCCGCCGGGGTGACGAACTAGTGGCGTCCCGGCCAGCCCGCCCAGGCCAGCGCGACCTCACCACCGGGCCGATCGCATCGACCCTGCTTGCCTTCGCCTTGCCGACGCTCGGGTCGAACATCCTCCAGTCGCTCAACGGCTCGATCAATGCGATCTGGGTCGGGCGATTCCTCGGCGAGAGCGCGCTTGCCGCGACGTCCAACGCCAATATCATCATGTTCCTGATGTTCTCGGCCGTGTTCGGCTTCGGCATGGCGGCGACTGTCCTGATCGGCCAGTCGGTCGGGCGCCGCGACATCAATGCCGCGCGGCGCGCCTTCGGGTCGACGATCGGCCTCGTGGTCGGCGCCGCGGTGCTGATCTCGATTCTCGGCTGGCTGTTCACGCCGCAGATCCTCCGCCTGCTCGCCACCCCGGGCGAGGCGCAGAATATGGCGCGCGATTATCTGCGCGTGATCTTTCTCGGCCTGCCTTTCTCGATGCTCGGCGTGCTGATCCAGATGAGCCTGCGCGGCACCGGCGATTCGCTGACGCCCTTGTGGTTCATGCTGCTCAGCGTGCTGATCGACAGCAGCTTCAACCCGCTGCTCATCGAAGGGATCGGGCCGTTCCCGCGCATGGGGATCGCCGGCTCGGCGACCGCGACCCTGCTGGCCGGGTTCATCTCCTCGGCGGGGCTGCTCGTCTATGTCTATTGGCGCGATCTGCCGATCCGGCTGCGCGGGCATGAGCTGCGCTACATGATCCCCGAAATGGCGCTGGTGAAGACGATCGTCGCCAAGGGCCTGCCCATGGGCGCCCAGATGCTGGTGATGTCGACCGCGGGGCTCACCATGGTCGGGCTGGTCAACCGGCTCGGCGTCGATACCGCCGCCGCCTATGCAGTCTCGCAGCAGCTCTGGACCTATATCCAGATGCCGGCGATGGCGATCGGCGTCGCGGTCAGCAGCATGGCGGCGCAGAATATCGGCGCCGGCAAATGGGAACGGGTGAATGCGATCACCCGCGCCGGGATTATCTACAACACAGTCATCACGCTCGTCGTGATCATCGCGATCATCCTGTTCGACCGCCAGGTGATGGCGCTGTTCGTCGGCAGCGAAAGCCCGGCGATCCCGATCGCGCGGCATATCCAGCTCATCGCGAGCTGGACCTTCCTGATGTTCGGCGCGACCATGGTGCTGTTCTCGACGGTGCGCGCCAATGGCGCGACGATCGCGCCGCTGATCATCCTGGCGGTTGCCTTCTATCCGGTGCGGATCGGGTTCGCGCTCGTCGGGCCCCGGTTCATCGGGCAGGATGCGTTGTGGTATTCGTTCCCGCTCGGCTCACTCGTCTCGCTGACGTTGGCGATCCTCTATTTCCGCAGCAGCCACTGGCGGGCGCAGACGCTGATCGTGCCGCCCGACCCGGAAGAGGCGGAAGAACATGCTCATGCCGGCGGCGAGCCCGCCGGCCGGCAGCACCCGACCGGCTGACACAATCGTCGTCGGAAGATCCGCTGCGGTGGTTGCTTCGATCCTGTCGAAGTCGCTCCCGCTCGGGCTTGCGCGGGCGAGCGGGAGGGGTCAAAAGCCGCGCATGTCTG
>Ga0207694_10004489_pt1 | contig 10889 bp, 9 predicted proteins | sample KBSC34metaG_FD_184353 | JGI IMG/M metagenome (GOLD analysis project Ga0207694, IMG submission 184353) | Corn rhizosphere microbial communities from Kellogg Biological Station, Michigan, USA - KBS C3-4 metaG (SPAdes) (version 2) | ecosystem: Host-associated > Plants > Roots > Rhizosphere > Soil...
CACCCCCACCTTATCCAGATGCTCAAGGTCATGCGCAAAGGAGTGTGCCGTGGGATAGCGGTTCTTCGGTTCGCGCTCCAGCGCACGGTAGAGCACCTCCTGCAGCTCCGGCGTAATCGAGGGCTCAGCCTCGCGCGGGGGCAGCGGATGGTTGATCAGACGGTCATTCATCACTGCAAGGGGCGATGGCCCGGAGAAGGGCGTCTGGCCAGACAGCATCTCGTAGAGCATCACGCCCACCGCGTACAGATCACTGCGCGCGTCGCCCCGCTTGCCTCGTACCTGCTCCGGCGAGATATAGTCTGGACTACCCAGTGCCTGGGTGAAGCCCGCGTACGTCAGCCGCTTGGCCCCTGCCTGCGAGGCAATGCCAAAGTCGATCAGCTTCACCCGGTCCATTGGGTCCAGCATGATGTTCTCCGGCTTCAAATCGCGGTGCACCACACCGTTTTTGTGGATGTAATCCAGCGCATCCAGAATCCCCATCGTGATTCGGATCGCCCGCTCCTGCGGCATCTTCTTCTGCTCTGCCATTACTGTGCGCAGCAGCTTGCCGTCGACCCACTCCATCGCCATATAGACCCGGGAGCGGTCTTCGACCGGGTAGATCCGCATGACGCTGGGGTGGTCGAGCGCGATGCCAATGGCTTCTTCGCGCTGGAAGCGGTCAAAGAGCGCCGGGTCTGCCTCCATGGCAAAGTGCGGAATCTTGAGGGCGACCTGCTTGCCGTCGCGTAGGTCGGTCGCGCGGTAAATCGATGCCATTCCGCTTTCGGCTACGGCTGCATCAATGCGAAAGTGGTCTAGCTCTTTGCCGGGCTCAAGGGTATTGGAAAGGCTCATTCGCTCGTTCTCAGTGCTCAGGCCTTGCCGGTGCTTCCATCCGCACGCCTAACGCTCGAATGAGTATAACTGCGCATCACGCAGGAATTCCGTAAAACTCATGCCGATGAAGGCCGGCGCAATAAAACCGCGACCCCTGAGGGCGCGGCTGCTTTCCTGGTCGTGGCTATTCGCCTACATCACAATCTGTTTGTTGGGGAGCGCAGGGAAGGGCTCGACATTCTCCGCAATTGCTTCGGCCTCAAACGATTCCTGCTCTAAGTCACCGGCTGCGGCCCGTATCTCTTCCATCAGGCGGCGCTCGTCGAACATCTTCTGAATATTAGCAACAGCTTCGCCAAATGCTGCCGCAGTAACCGGCCGCGAGAAGTAGTAGCCCTGGGCCTCGTCGCAGCGACGCTGCGCCAGCAGGCGAACATGCTCAATCGTCTCCACGCCTTCGGCAATCACCTTGATGCCAAGGTGATGGCTCATCGCCACGATCGTCCGCACTACAGTAGCTGCGTTGCGTTCCGTGACGGCCTTCAGCACAAAGCTCTGGTCAATCTTCAGGCGGTCCACCGGATACTGCAGAAGGTAAGAGAAGCTCGAGAAGCCGGTCCCGAAGTCATCGATGGCGACGCGCGCGCCCATCTGCCGTATCTGCTGCAGCTTCTCCAGATTGGCCGCGGAGTTGATCATCAGGGTGTTCTCGGTCAGCTCCACCTGCAGCAGACGCGGCGGCAATCCGCTTTCCTCCAGGGCCTCGCGAATCATGTTGAGCAGGTTCTCATGCTCAAACTGACGTGGCGACAGATTCACTGAGACGTGAAACTCCGTCCCGAGGTCGTCGCAGATTGCCTTCGCCTGCTTGCAGGACTGCTTCATCGCCCACTCGCCGATCGGCACAATCAAGCCAGTATCTTCAGCCAGCGGGATGAAGGTCGAGGGCGAGACCACACCAAGCTTCGGATGGTGCCACCGGATCAGTGATTCCATACCGATCACCTTGCCGGTAGTCAGCGAAACCAGCGGCTGATAGTGCAGGAACAGCTCCTCGCGCGAAAGTGCATGGCGCAGCGCGGTGTCCATCGAAAGCCGCGTCTGCGACTCCTTCAACATGGTTTCAGAGAAGAGTTGAAACTGGTTCCTGCCATTCGCCTTGGCGGCATAGGTTGCTGCGTCAGCGCGCTCCAGCAGGCTGTCCACGTCCTCAGCAAAGTCGGGGTATACGCAGACGCCCACGCTCGCCGTTAGGCTCACTTCCATATCGCCGATCTGTGCCGTGCTCGACACGCGGTCCACGAGACGTTTCGCGCAACGCTCTACGTCGCTCAAGTGTGCGATGTGGGGCATCACGACGATAAACTCATCGCCGCCCAGCCGGCCCAGTGTGTCGGACCGGCGCAGTGCCGAGCGCACGCGTTCCGCCATACCCACCAGCACCTGGTCGCCTGTGCGATGCCCAAGCGAATCGTTCAGGCGCTTGAAGTGGTCCAGGTCGACTACAAATACCGCCACTTTGCGGTTATGCAGGATGGCCTTCTCGATCGCCTCGGCAATCCTCTCGCGCAGCAACGTGCGGCCGGGAAGGCCGGTCAACTGGTCGTGCGACGCCATGTGATTCAGGTAGGTCATTAACTGCTTGCGTTCCGTAATATCGGATGCAATTGCGACAAACCCCGTAATTTCGCCGGTGCCGTTACGCACTGCGGTAACCGCCACATGCACCGGAAGGGTGGAGCCGTCCTTGCGCACATAGGTCCATTCGCGCTCATCCACGTGATCTTCTCTGGCCTGCGCCGTCAGCAGGCTAAAGCCGTCTACAGGCGCCTCATCTGCGCCCGCCTCCTGTGTGCGCGCCAGGTCGCTGGGGTCATACAGCGCCGTCAGAGGCAGTATGCCCGCCACTTCTTCCCGTTTATAGCCGGTCAGCCGCTCTGCAGCAGAGTTGATCGCCTGGATTGTTCCATCTGGGTCCGCTTCGATAATGCCGTACGGCGCGTTCTCAAACACTGAGTGACTGAAGTTTGAGAGGCTGCGATAGCGCTCTTCGCTTGCTTTCAGCTCTGTCGCATCACTGGTGCGCACTGCAACGCCATCGCCCAGCCTGTTCACACGCTGGCGCAGCCATAACTCGTTGCCATCGCCAAGGCGCGTGGAGTAGTCCTCCGACAGCGGCTCACCGGTCTCCACTACCTTGGAATACTTGTCCAGGTTGCCGTTATTGCGGTTGATGGGAAACAGCGAGCAAAGTCCGTTATTCAGAAGCTCGTGCCGCGGTTTGCCCAACAGGATCTCCGCGTGCGAGTTCACATAGACAAAATTGAAATCGACGATCTCTCCCGTCGCTCCGCGCGCGGCATCCAGGATATAGAACGTATCCGGGCTGCTCTCGGCCGCAGCGATAAAGCGTGCATGCTCCTCGAGTGTGCGGTGGTGCGCAACCGTCTGATTGCGTTCGCGCCAGATCAGCAGCACTGTGGCCATCAGCACCGTGGCCCAGATCAGCGTGGATGCCGGCGGCGGAACGTTGTCATGTCCCCAGCTCACACGCGCTACCAGCGCCACCAGCGCAAGCAGCCCAAGGGAAAGTCTTATGAGCCGTCGCTGCCGGGACTTTTGGAGCCATTGCCTGAACACGGATGCCGCCTTCCAATCGATGCCGGCATGGGCCGGACGTCCACAGGTATTACTCGTCCAAGTCGCTGTAGCAGCTTAGGTTCGAGCCGTGAAGGAAGGCTAGCATCGGCCGCAGCACGCGGAACTCCCACGCCTGCGAAGCAACCTACAACTTTCGTGGGAGGGCACCCGCGGGCCACCTTACCCGCAAACGATAAGGTCCAGTCGTCACTTCTCGTTGGCGGTCGGCAGCATCCATCCATGCAGCTCGAGCCAGTGCTGCAGAAGCACCGGCCATATCTCAAGCTCCGGCATACCCTTCAGCTTCTGACCCAAGCCGGTGCCGTGCGCGCCCTGCTCGAAGATATGTAGCTCAACCGGTACGCCCTCGCGCTTGCACGCGTCATAATATGCCGTTGAATTCATGGAATTCACTTGCTGATCGGCTGTCGTGGAATAGATGAAGCTGGGTGAGGTCTCCTTCGTCACATGCCTCACGATGGAGACGGCGTCAATCATCTCTGGCCGCGGCTTCTGTCCGAGCAAAGCCTCCATGTTCCCCGAGCGCGGCACAGTCGACTCCATGCTCAACCGCGCATAGGAAAAGATGGCAAAGTCCGGATGGGCATCCACACGCTCAACGGGGTCGGAGTTCTTCTTGTCGCTTACGATCGGTGCGGTGGCCAGATATCCAGCCAGGTGGCCCCCGGCGGAGAAGCCCCAGACGCCAATCCTGTTGGGATCGAGCCCGTATTCCTGCGCGTGGCTGCGCACGTATCGTACCGCGCGTGCTCCATCCAGCATCGGCACAGGATAGCGGTACTCAGGCGCAAGCCGATACTTTAGTACAAACGCTGTCACCCCTTGTGACGCCAGCCACCTGGCCTCAGCGCCGCCTTCCTTCTCCATCACCTCATGCATATAGCCGCCGCCCGGCATTACGATCACCGCGGAATGCACACCAGTCGTTGTCGGAGCGTAGTAATACAGCTTCGGCGTGTCATCCGGAGTATTGCCCTTGGCCATCGGTGCCTCACCGGGCCATAGGTTCACAATTTTGAGATAGCCCGTAGGAGGTGGATCCCCCGCAGCCGCCCGTGGCAGGTTCTTCAGAGCCTGAGAATGGCTGGGCGCAGAGAGAAGAAGCAGTGCAATTGCAGCCAGAGACGGGCGAACCATAACGCAGCCAGCATACGCTCTATCGCCTTGCTGCATCTATACTCAGGCCGGGCAGGGAATCCATCGGGGTAAGCGCAACACTTGCACCTGCCGTCCGTCTATTGGATGGAGGGTATCCTCTACAATTCTTCACGGTGACTCATGATGCGACACGCGATTACGGCTCTTCTCTCAGTTAGTCTTGCCGTTCCGCTTGTTGCGCAGAAGTCTGGGCCGGTGTTGAAGACCTCCAAAGCAGATACAGCCTCATCTATCTCTTCTCCCGCCCCCGCATCCAATGCCAAACCGGTCACTGCTCCCATCGTAGTTCATGACAAGCATGGCGCCCCCGTGCCAGACCTCACCCAGGACCAGCTTCAGCTTCTGGTAGATAAGAAGCCGGCCGACATCCGCTCCTTCAGCCGCGATACCAGCTCGCCACTCACTCTCGGTCTGTTGGTGGATATTGGGCCGACGCAGCGCCAGGGCATCAACGACGAGCGCAAAGCTACCCAGGCGTTTTTGGAAAGCACACTCTCCACCGCCGACAAGGCCTTCATCGTGCAGTTCTCGCGCCAGACAGATCTGTTGCAGGATGCGACAGACTCCAGAGCATTGATCCAGGCAGGCCTGCAGCAGCTTGGCACTGCCAGCCCGAACAGCACGGACGATTCACACGATGACTCTGCCACCGACCAGAACACACCTAGCAATGGAGGCGGCAACAACCCCGGTCGCAATGGCCCATACGGTCGCGGTGGACGCGGCGGCAACGTCCCGACCATTGGCGCCGTGCGTCGCCCCAACAGCGTCTTGTATGACTCGCTATTTCTCTCCGCGAACGAAGTGACCGCTAAGCAGACAGGCCGCAAGGTGCTCGTCCTGCTCACCGATGGCCACGACCACGGTTCGAAGGAATCACTCGGCTCGGCCATCGAGGCTGCCCAGCGCGCAGATACCATCGTCTACGCCATCTATGTCAAAGGCCAGCCGGAGAAGTCTGATCGCAGCAACCACGGCTTCTCCATCGGAGACCCAAACCAGTGCGACCCTTATGGACCCCCCGGCGGATACCCCGGAAGTTATCCTCCCTACGGCTATCCGGACTGTACTCCCCCAACCCAGACAGGCTCAGTCGAATCGAGCGATGGCCGCAAGATCCTTGCGCGCATCGCCGACCAGACGGGTGGCCATCTCTTTGAGCTGGACAAGAAGAACACCCTCGCAGACATCTACAAGCAGATCGCAGACGACCTGCATGCGCAGTACCGGCTCAGCTTCACGCCGGACAAGGACGCCAGCGCCGACGGCTATCATCGCATCGAGGTCAGCCTCAAAGGCGATCCCAAAGACCTCTCGGTTCAGACGCGAGATGGCTACTATGAGGGCGATCCAGACTAGAACCTAGCGCTTTGGGGCCCCATCTGTACGCGATTTTGCGGGCGGGTGGGGAAGATGCAACTAAAAATACTGCGCCAGCTCACCAAATTCACCCAGCTCCAGCAGTCGCTGTCCCGCAGGTGCTGCGCTGATCTCTTCATGTTCCAGCGCCCAAGTCGAGTGGTGAAATAGGAACACCGCATGCAACCCCGCCGCCAGCGCGGGGTTGATGTCCGACTTCGGGCTGTTCCCGATCATCCACGTCCGCTCCGGCTCACAATCATGGTGTGCCGTGACACGCCGGTAGGCCGCCTCATTCTTCTCCGCCAGTACTTCCACCGCGGCAAAATGCTTCGTCAGCCCGGATCGCTCCAGCTTGTCGCGCTGCTCCATGTCATCGCCCTTGGTAACCAGAATGCAGCGATGCCTCGCCGCCAGCTCAGGCAGCGTCTCTGCCACACCGGGCCGCAGCTCAATCTCCGCCTCGGCGATCGCCTGCACAAAGCTCATAATGCGTTCATGCCGCTCCGTCGTCATCGGACCATCGGTCAGCTGCTCAAAGCACTCTACCAATGACTTCTTGAAACTCTTCAGCCCATAACCCTGCGCCGCAATCGTCCTCCGCTCACATGCATTCAGCTGTTCCCGAACTTCCTCCGGTGTATGTACCTTGTGGTCCAGATAGCTGATGAACGACGAGATCGCTTGCTCAAAATAGATGTTGTTTTCCCACAGCGTGTCGTCGGCATCAATCAGCAGCGTCTGATCTGCAGGTACGCGTGAGAAATCCATCTGAGAGGGCATGAAGCGATTATAAGTTTCAGCCATTCACAGAGCAGTCATACCGAGCGTCAGACTTTTCGCCTCAGTTGGGGGTCGGCCGCTCGATGTGATCGATCACCAGATTCTGGGACGGCAACTTCGCCGGCTTGATCTCAAGCCCCGTTCCACTCAGGTCCCATACGTCAGAAGGAACGGGATCGGAGATGCGTTTACCGTCGGTATCCACAGGATTCAGACGGCGGACGGTGAAATCGTATCGGCCGTTGAGGTTGGTCTGGTCCGCGACGATGTTACCGCTGAATGCGCCGATGACAGTTGCCAAATCTGGAATCAATGCATTGAAGAAGGCTATCGTGCCATTCTCCGACGTCGTCAAGATCTTCCCGCCCTCTGGATCGAGGTTCTTCACGCCGTCGGGATAGTGATCGCGTGGTTGCGCTGGCTGCAGGTGAGAGCCGTGCCTGCCGATGACCAGCGCATATCCGTCGATTTGCGCCGGTACTTTATGCGCGATCAATTTGCAGCGGTCTGCAAGGAGCTGCTGCAGCAAGGGGCGGCCAGCCACTTGCCACTGCCTTGGATTCAGCTTCAGCCAAGCCGGCGCGCTCGCCTCATCAATGTGACCGACAACGTCGTAGCGCTCTTTCCCCGCCCAATCCGGCATATTGACGAGCTGGTTTCCACGGCTGTTCTGGAAGTACGCCATGTATACGATGGCGCCCAGCGGGTAATTCGAGATGCGCAAGCCGTCGGCGAAGAAGCCTCCAATCCCCGGACGGGCATTGGGATCGCCCGGTTTAATCGAGACGACATCGAGCGCAAAGTGCCGCGTCTCCGGCTGGACTCCATTCGAGGTGGGGACTGGTGGAGAACCAGCACCCTGTGCCAGTACAAGCGTGCCCGACAGGAGAATGACTATCAGTACAGCAGTCATCTGAGTGTTTCTAGATATCCAAACTCCTCTACAGGTGCATATCGTCACGATCAAGTCCTCTGTTTTGAATGTGCTTAACTTACGCGGTGACCGGCTTCTGGGAAGCATACAGAACGCACTTCGGTTCCTCACATTTTTTCTGCTTACCCCTGCTAACTAATTCCTTAGTAGGTCCGTCTTACCTCTCCGCGACAACGCTGCTTCCGAAGAACTCACATTCAAGCGACTCAGGACGCGAATACGACTCGCTCGCGATCTTTGCCGCGAGCATCTCGTCAACCGTCCACTGATCGTTGGCATGTTTGCCGTAATGCAGGGCAGTGATGATCCCTTCTGAAGAAATCAGGAAGTCGGCTGGAAGTCCCAGGAGACCACCGTTGGGAATCCCGCCTAGCGTGGGCCTCTCTTTGAGCTGTAGGCCCGAGAGGAGGGCCTGCCAGGTTGTGGGGCGCGCCACAGCGGCAATCGAACTCTCTACCCCGAACCGGCGATAGAGTTCCTTCTTAGGGTCGCCGATAACCGCGAAGGGAAACTGCCCCTGATATGGCAAGAGTTCCTCATTGCTGGAATGAAAGATCACCACTTCCTTTACCCGTGCAGCTTCTATCTCGGCATGTCGCTGTCGAAACGATTGCAGGTGTAAGTTGCAGATCGGACATCCAGCAAATCTCCGGAACTGTATGTGCGTCAACGTCCCGTCGCAGCCAGGAACCCGGACATCCGTCCCGTGGATTGTTTTGAGGGATAATTTCGGGGCAGCCTGTCCCTGCTCAAACTTCATTGTCAGTCCTAAGTTGCAAGTGTGCAGTCATCAGCGACTAGACCACGCTCGGCTGCCAGCAGCTCTCTCTTCGGAGCATCCAGGAAGCGATAACGATGCTTCCAACCAGGCACGGCCCAATCACCTTCGACACTCCATCTCCCATGAGCGCATGCGAGGCGACTGCGCCGCTCAGGTCGAAGCACATCCCCGCATAGGCCCACTCTTTGAGGCGAGGCAAACCGGGGGAAAGGATGGCAAGTGCGCCAAGTACCTTCCACGCGCCCAAGATCGTAAGGAAATACGACGGATATCCAAGGTGAGCCATGTCCGCGGTGAAATGGGGGACGCGCAACAGCAGTCCCGTACCCGGCACCGCGAACAACACAGCCGCAAGCACTGTAAATACCCAATAGGCGACGGCGTTAGTTCGGGAGGTGCTCATCAATTTTTCTCCTTGGGTTACACCGCGGTTGCTGGGTTCGCCTTTGTGGCGAGCGCTTTTGCCATCATCTTGGCCATGATGCTGCGCGAGAGGGACGCGGGAATCAGAGCGTTCATGATTCGGTTCATCCGGCCGGAGAGGTGAGTCGCGCGATTCCGCTTCAACGCCTCCAGCCCCTCGAAGACACATTGCTCTACCGGCATCGGCTTCATCGGCATTGTGGCAGGGTCGAAACCGATCTTTTCAATAATTGCGGTCTGCGTTGGGCCAATGAGCAACACACTGACGTTCACTCCAAGCGGTGTCAACTCCACATGCAGCGCCTCCCCGAAGCTTTGCACATAGGATTTGGCTCCGGATTCATTCGCCATGTAAGGCACACCCTGGGTAGCGCCCATTGCCCCACACAGCACGATACCGCCGTGGCCGCGACTCGCCAGGCTTGGCCCAAAGTGATGTGCAATCTCCATATGCGCAAGCGAATTGAGCTTCAGAAGCTGGACAAGTTCGCTGCGATCCAGCTTCAGAAACTCTCCCGGATTCGCTGTGCCTGCATTGGAGACAACCAAACCGATATCGAGTCCCGCAGTCGCGGCAGCGAGGTCGTCAAGGAATCCTTCCTCGCAAAGGTCCGCCACAACGACGCGGTGTGCGACGCCATACTCCTTGCTGAATTCAGCTCCTGCCTCGCACAGTAGAGCTTCCCGCCGCGCCACAAGGACTACGTTGATTCCGGAGGCGGCAATCTGGCGGGCAAACTCGCGCCCGATTCCCGAGGAGGCTCCGGTAATGAGTGCCCAAGGCCCAAAGCGTGCCTTGTCTAGTTTCGCCAACATGATTTCACTCCTCAGCGGGGTTTATTTAGAGTGCGCGAATCCATTCTTGAAGCCGTTTGGTCTCCATCACGACGATCTCCGGATCATTCAGCGAGTGCGCTACCACGGCAATTCCTTGCAGCGCGGACAGTAGGTGCACAGCCAACCCCTGCGCATCGGCGCCCTTCCCAAGCGCTTCAAACTGCTCCTTGAGCCATCCGAGAAGTTGCTCGAACAAGACAGTGGACCGCTCCGCCAACAGTCCGCCTTCTTTATGAAGCTCCGTGCACAGAGATCCCGCGGGACAGCCGCCGCGCGCAAGCATCTCTCGATTATTGAAGGTCATCGTGATGAACGCGCAGAGACGGTCCTGAACCGAGACCATGCTCTCCAGCTCCTGTTGAAAAGCCTTGATCTGCGAAAGGCGCTCTTCGATGATCGCCGTGCCAATGTCCTCTTTGGTCTTGAAGTAGTAGTAGACGTTGCCGAGGGGCACATCCGCCTCGGCGGCGATATCCGCTAGCCGCGTCTCCGCAAACCCGCGCCGATAGACGACACCGAGCGCAGCCTGAATCAGGCGCACCCGCTTACCCGGTTTTTGAGAGGCTTGCATATAAGTTAGGTGGCTAACTAAAATTTATCCAACCCTTCAGCTAGCTGTCAACCGAACCATGAAAAAAGATTCGACTCACCCCGATAGCTGCTAACTAATTCCTTAGTAGCTCCGTCTTACCTCTGCGCGACAACGACCGAGCAAGCCGGGTCGAATCCCGTAACGAGGTTCAGCGGACAGAATGCCTCCTCGCAAGTCCAATACGCTCACCGAGGCCGAGCTCCGGCTTATGAAGCTCCTCTGGGCCCGCGGCGAGTCCGCCGTCGCCGACCTCGTCGCCGCCATCCCCGAAAGCGAAGCCCTCGCTTACACCTCCGTCCTCACCACTATCCGCATCCTCGAGCAGAAGGGCTACGTCCGGCATCGCCAGGAGGGCCGCGCCTTCCTCTACAGCCCCTCAGTCGCCGAGCATGAGGCCAGCCGCTCCGAGGTCCGCCATATGATGCGCCGCTTCTTCGGCGACTCGCGCGAGCGCCTCTTGCTCTCTGTCCTCGGCGACGACGAGATCGACCCGGAAGAACTCGTCCGCCTCAAACAAGCCGTCGCCCAAGCTAGCG
>Ga0207694_10004491_pt1 | contig 10887 bp, 12 predicted proteins | sample KBSC34metaG_FD_184353 | JGI IMG/M metagenome (GOLD analysis project Ga0207694, IMG submission 184353) | Corn rhizosphere microbial communities from Kellogg Biological Station, Michigan, USA - KBS C3-4 metaG (SPAdes) (version 2) | ecosystem: Host-associated > Plants > Roots > Rhizosphere > Soil...
AATTCGAAATCGAGCCAGGAACCGCGATAGGGGATCACGCGGGCGGCGAACAGGTACTTGCCCGAGGCGTGGGTCTTGCCCTTGTCATGGTCGAAGAAGACGCCCGGCGAACGGTGCATCTGGCTGACGATCACGCGCTCGGTGCCGTTGATGATGAAGGTGCCGTTGCTGGTCATCAGCGGCATGTCCACCATGTAGACATCCTGTTCCTTGATGTCGCGGATCGAGCGCAGGCCCGTCTCCTCGTCGACATCGAAGACCGACAGGCGCAGCGTCACCTTCAGCGGCGCGGCATAGGTCATGCCCCGCTGCTGGCACTCGTCCACGTCGTATTTCGGCGGCTCGAGCTCGTAGCGGACGAAGTCCAGCTCGGCGCGATCGGAGAAATCGCGGATTGGGAAGACAGACCGGAACACTTCCTCGAGACCCGCGATTATCCGGGCTTCGGGGCGGGTCTCCATCTGGAGGAATTTCTCATAGGAGCTGCGCTGAACCTCGATGAGGTTCGGCATCTCGATCACTTCCGGAATCCGTCCGAAGGTCTTGCGGATACGCTTACGGCCAGTGAAAGAGCGCGCGGTAGATTCTGCCATAATGATCCCCAAAGCGAATGCCGGCCTCAAGGCGCCGGCATCGAAACGAGCAACGGGACATCCAGGCCGCACCCGAAAGGGCGACCCGGTCAGGTCCCAAAACCGCCTGCTGTACAAACGGCAAAACGATGCCGCCGGCGGCAACCCTATGGGTTACCGCCGCCGGACATCGCTGAGTTAGTTAGCCGTGAACAACGACACTCATTTAATATCGACTGTCGCGCCCGCTTCTTCAAGCTGTTTCTTAATCTTCGCGGCTTCGTCCTTCGAGACGCCTTCCTTGACCGGCTTCGGCGCAGCCTCGACCAGGTCCTTGGCTTCCTTCAGGCCCAGGCCGGTGATGGCGCGGACTTCCTTGATCACGTTGATCTTCTTGTCGCCCGAGGCGGAGAGGATCACGTCGAACTCGGTCTTCTCCTCAGCCGGAGCAGCGGCGGCGCCACCGCCGGCCGGGGCGCCGGCGGCCGCGACGGCAACCGGAGCGGCGGCGGAAACGCCCCATTTCTCTTCCAGGAGCTTCGCCAGCTCGGCGGCTTCCAGAACGGTGAGGCTCGACAGATCGTCGACGATTTTACCCAGATCAGCCATTTGATAACTCCTAACTATGCCCTAGGGCGGTGGTTATGCCCCAGGGGGGCGGGGTTGAGCCCGGAAGGGCTAAATGAAAAACGAGATGCTTACGCGGCTTCTTGGTCTTTGTTGGCATGCGCGCCGATGACACGCGCCAGCTGGCCGGCGGGCGCCTGCAGAATGCCGGCAATGCGCGTCGCCGGAGCGACGATGAGGCCCAGCAGTTTGCCGCGCAGGGCGTCGATCGACGGCAGGGTGGCCAGCGCCTTGACCCCATTGGGATCGAGCAGCTGCCCGTTGAGCGACCCGCCGAGGACGACGAACTTCTCGTTCTCCTTGGCGTAATCGGTCGCGACCTTGGCCGCCGCGACGGGATCGCGCGACAGCGCAATGGCGGTCGGCCCACGGAACAGCCCGTCCAGCGTGGCGTGCTCCGTATCCTTGATGGCGATGCGCGCCAGACGGTTCTTGGTGACCTGCAGGCCGGCCTCGGCCTTGCGCATGCGGCGGCGCAGCTCGGTCAGCTCGGCGACGGTCAGGCCCGTGTAATGCGCGACGACGACCAGCGAATGGCCGGTGAATTCCGCCTTCAGCGCGTCGATGGTCTGTGCCTTTTCAGCCCGATCCATGTCTCACTCCATCTTGTGCCGCGGCAACGACCGCGGACTAAAACCCTGGTTCCCAGGATGCAAAGGCATCCAAGGCGAATTCGCACATCCGAAACTTCAAGATGGAAAGCAGTACGGCCCGCTGTCCTCGCCCCAAAGGTTCGACCCTGGCGGCGGCAGCGTTCGGTTCCGTACCGGTTCCCGTCTATTGCAGGGTCATTAAGCCGGCAAGGCCGGCGCCCGCAGTCTCGGACAGGTGGTTTCCAGCCGAAAAGGCCGGAGACCCGAAGGGCGCGCCGGTAAAGGCGGCACCGCTTCGGGGGAGGCGTTTACTCTTATGCCGTGGGGGAAGTCAAGGTCCCGACATCCACCTTCACGCCCGGACCCATGGTCGAGGACAGGCTGATCTTCTGGATGTAGGTCCCCTTGGCCCCGGTCGGCTTGGCACGGGTGATGCTGCCGATGAAGGCCTGCGCGTTCTCGACCAGCGCCTCCTCGGTGAAGCTCGCCTTGCCGATGCCGGCATGGATGATCCCGGCCTTCTCGGCCCGGAACTCGACCGCGCCGCCCTTGGCCGCCTTCACCGCCTCGCCGACATTCGGCGTCACGGTGCCCAGCTTCGGGTTCGGCATCAGGCCGCGCGGGCCCAGCACCTTACCGAGGCGGCCGACCAGCATCATCATGTCCGGGGTGGCGATGCAGCGATCGAACTCGATCTGCCCAGCCTGGACCTTCTCGGCCAGATCCTCGGCGCCGACCACGTCAGCGCCAGCCGCACGAGCTTCGTCGGCCTTGTCGCCCTTGGCGAAGACGCCGATGCGGACGGTCTTGCCGGTGCCGTTCGGCATCTGCACGACGCCGCGCACCGCCTGGTCGGCATGGCGCGGATCGATGCCGAGATTCATCGAGATCTCGATGGTCTCGTCGAACTTGGCGGTGGCGTTGGCCTTCACCAGCTTCACGGCCTCGGCCAGGTTGAACAGGGTGCCGGGCTCGCCGACGGCCTTCTGGGCTTTCGCCATACGCTTATTGTGCGCCATGTTACTGCCCCGTCACTTCAAGACCCATCGAGCGGGCGGAGCCGACCAGCATGGCGGCCGCCGCTTCGACGTCGTTGGCGTTCATATCGACAAGCTTGATCGCCGCGATCTTGCGGATCTGCTCCATCGAGATCGAGCCGACGGTGCCCTTGCCGGGCGTGGTCGTGCCTTTCTTAATGCCCGCTTCCTTCATCAGGAAATAGCTGTTGGGCGGGGTCTTGGTGATGAAGCTGAAGGTACGGTCGGCATAGGCGGTGATCACCACCGGGATCGGCATGCCCGGCTCCATGTCCTGCGTCTTGGCGTTGAACGCCTTGCAGAATTCCATGATGTTCAGGCCGCGCTGACCCAGCGCCGGACCGATCGGCGGCGAGGGGTTCGCCTTTCCTGCAGGCACCTGCAGCTTGATGTAACCGACAATTTTCTTCGCCATAAAACTCTCCTGGTTAAAGGGCCCTCATGAGGGCCGGAGTGCGTGGTGCGGCCTATGGCGAGGCCTCCCACACGGGAAAACTCTTGAGAAGGTCAGACCTTCTCGACCTGGGTGTATTCGAGCTCGACCGGGGTCGAACGGCCGAAGATCGAGACCGCGACCTTCAGGCGGCTGCGCTCCTCGTCCACTTCCTCGACCGTGCCGTTGAACGAGGTGAAGGGGCCGTCGCTGACCCGCACCTGCTCGCCGACCTCGAAGATGATCGAGGGTTTGGGCCGCTCGATCCCTTCCTTGACCTGGCTCATGATGCGCTGGGCCTCGGTCTCGCTGATCGGAACCGGCCGTGTGCCGCTGCCGCCCAGGAATCCGGTCACCTTCGGCGTGTCGCGCACGAGGTGCCAGGTCTGGTCGGTCATCTCCATCTTGATCAGGACATAGCCGGGGAAGAACTTGCGCTCGGCGCTGACCTTCTGCCCGCGCTTCAGCTCGATGACTTCTTCGGTCGGGACCAGGATCTCCTCGAAAGAGTCCAGCAATCCCTGCTTTTCGGCTTTTTCGAGGATGGCCTGCTTGGCCTTCTTCTCGAACCCCGAATAGACATGCATGACGTACCAGCGCATCGCCATCGCTCAGGCTCCCCCGCCGAGGATGAGACGCATCACATTGCCGATCGCCCAGTCGGCGACCGACAGGAACACCGACACGATCACCACCATCACGAACACCATGAGGGTGGTCATGCGGGTTTCCTTCCAGGACGGCCAGGTAACCTTGCGGGTTTCCTGCTGCACCTGCCGGACGAATTCTGACGGACTGGTTCTTGCCATGCGCTGCTTACCCCGAAGGGCTTTTATCCTCTATCGATCTTATTGCGGCGTCCTGGCAGGAGTGGAGGGGCTCGAACCCCCAGCCCCCGGTTTTGGAGACCGGTGCTCTACCAATTGAGCTACACTCCTAAACGGACAACGCTCAGTGCGCCCCACCCCCGGGATGGCGCGCGAAGTGGGCTATTTAGCGATGGCCGCTCGGTAACGCAATGGCGATTCGGGCTGCCGGTGCAAAAGGATGCGAAAGATTGGAAACTCCCCACGCCTTCCGCGTCAATTTTGGATCGTCATTCCCGCGAAGGCGGGAATCCAGCCAATACGCGCGGCAGCGCGGAAAAGACTCTGGATTCCCGCCTTCGCGGGAATGACGGTTTGGGGCTGCATCAAAAATGCCCGTTGCGCAAAAAGCGGACGGTGAGGTCGGCTGTCTGCCGCGCATAGGGCATGGCGGTGTGGCTCACCGGGATGATCCGGGCATCGTGATAGGCGACGCTCAAGGCCGAGGAAACCGCGACCCGGCCGTCATTCTCCTCCCCGAAGACGAAACCCAGCGGGCCGCCGCGCGACCCGACGATGCAGCCGACCGGGATGCCCGCCGGCTGAGGCAGCGCGGGCGCGGTGGTCGCCAGCCGGCGCAGCGCCGGTGTGGGCGCAAGGCGCCCCGCCAGGTCGGCCATGCGGGAACCGGCATTGGGCGTGCCGATCAGCAGAAGCGAGGCCAGGCCGGTCGGTTTCTCCGCCGCCAGCGCGCGCATCACCAGCCCGCCCATGCTGAATCCGACCAGATGCAGGGGCGCTCCGCTGGCGTTCGCAGCTGCGCGGCGCGCCCGGTCGACCGCCAGTTCGAATGGCGCGAACATCGTCGGATAGGACAGCACCGTGACATCGAATGCGGCCTCGGTCACGCGCCGGGCCATCCGATGGAACTGAAACCGGTTGCCGAGCCAGCCATGCGCGATGAGGACGCGGGCGCGCGGCGCGGTCAAAATCCGCCTCGGGGATCGCAGTCGGGCAAATCGGCCTCACCAGCGGAAGAGGGAGACAAGACGTTCGTCGAAAGATGCTTGCGGCGGCGCGCAAGCCTTCGCGTAGACTGCCCGGCATTGAGCGCCAAGCCCAGGAGATAACATGAATATGCGCCGCGTTCTTGTCAGCACCCTCGTGATCGGTGCCCTTGCCTTCGCCTATCAGATCAGGGCGGACGAGCCGAAGCCCACCGAAAAAACGGAAAAGACCGAGAAGACCGAAAAACATGAGGACAAGGCCGGGCGGCCCGACATGCCCGCCGATGTCACCAGCGAACAGCGCGTCTCCCTGCCCGGCAGGGTGCTGAAATATCACGTCACAGCCGGCAGCCTGCCGATGCGGAATGCCAAGGGCGAGCACAAGGCCGACATCTTCTACATCGCCTATATGCTGGATACCGGGAAGCCGCAGGCGGACCGGCCGATCACCTTCGCTTTCAACGGCGGGCCGGGCTCGGCCTCGGCCTGGCTGCATCTCGGCGCGCTGGGCCCCAAGCGCCTCGCCTTCGGCAATGACGGCGGCGCGCCGTCCGACCCGCCCAAGCTGCAGGACAATCCCGATACCTGGCTCGATTTCACCGATCTGGTCTTCGTCGATCCGGTCGGCACCGGCTATTCGAGCACGATCAGCAACTCCGACGAGGACAACAAGGCCTATTGGGGCGTGACCCAGGATGCCGACTCACTGTCGGACTTCATTGCCCGCTATCTGACCAAGGCCGGGCGGCTGACCTCGCCGCATTACATCGTCGGCGAAAGCTATGGCGGCTTCCGCGGACCGAAGATCGCCCACCAGCTGCAGACCAAGGAAGGGGTGGGGGTGAACGGCATGGTGCTGCTGTCGCCCGCACTCGACTTCGCCTTCCTGGCCGGCGCCGAATGGTCGCTGCTGCCCGACATGGCGAAGCTGCCGACGATGGCGGCGATCGCGCTGGCGAACAAGGGCGGCCCGGTCACGCTGGACCAGCTGAAGCCGGTCGAGCAATACGCAGCCGGCGAGTATCTGCTGGATCTGGTGCACGGAAAGAGCGACCCGGCGGCGAAGGAGAAGATGGAGGACAAGGTGGCCGGGCTGATCGGGCTCGACCCCAAGCTGGTACGGGAGCTCGGCGCCCGGATCGACATCATGACCTTTTCGCGCGAGCAGCATCGCGCGGAGGGGCTGGTGACCAGCGTCTATGAGGGCACGGTCAAGGGCTTCGACGCCAACCCTGAAAGCGGCCAGCCCGATTTCGAGGATCCGATCCTGCAAGGCACGATCGCCCCGGTGACCAGCGCCATCGTCGACTACATCCAGGGCACGCTGGGCTACAAGCTCGACCAGCCCTATCACCTGCTGAGCTATGACGTGAACAGCAAGTGGGACTGGGGCGTCGGCAAGAACGGCTCCGACCCGTCGACGCCGGAAGTCGTCAGCGACCTGAAGAAAGCGCTGGCGCTGGACCCGCGCATGAAGGTGATGATCAGCCACGGCATGTTCGACACGGTGACGCCCTATTTCGCCACCAGGTATCTGATCGACCACATCCCGGCCTTCGGCAGCACCGACCGGCTGCAGCTCAAGGTCTATCCGGGCGGCCACATGCATTACAGCCGCGACGCCACCCGTGCCATGCTTCGGGCCGACGCGATGAAGCTGTATCCGGGCGGTTAAGCCGCTGGCTTCTTGCGCATGAAGGCGGTGCGGCGGCAGATCGCCACTGCATCGCCGTTCTGCTTCGTCGCGGTGTGCTCGAACTCGACCAGGCCGGCGTCGGGGCGGGATTTGCTTTCCCGCAGGGCGACGACCTTGGTGTGGGCGCGCAGCGTGTCGCCGGCGAAGACCGGCTTGGGGAAGCGGACGTCGCTCATGCCGAGATTGCCGATCGTAGTGCCCAAGGTCGTGTCGTAGACGCTCATGCCGATCAGGATGGCCAGCGTGTAATAGCTGTTGAACAGGCGCTGGCCCCATTCGGTGCCCTCGGCGAAATGGGCGTCCAGGTGCAGCGGCTGGGGGTTCATCGTCATCAGGCTGAACATGGTGTTGTCATGTTCGGTCACCGTGCGCGACAGCGCGTGGTTGAATTCCTGGCCGACGAAAAATTCCTCGAAATAAAGCCCCGCCATCGCGTTCCCCTTTGTGCCTGAACCTTTTATGGTTGCCCGGTCATAGCCAAGGCATAAGCCGGCGACAAGCGAAGTGGGGGAAGACCATGAAAGTCGTGACACTGATCCAGCGCAAGCCCGGAACCACCCGCGCGGCGTTCAAGGATTATTACGAGAAGAACCACGCGCCGCTGGGCACCCGCTATTTCCCGTTCGACAAATACTGCCGCAACCACCTGGATTCGTCGGAGCCGGCGGACGTGCCGTTCGACGTCTATATGGAAGCCTTCCTGGACCGGACGAAGGCGATGGGCCTGCTGACCGGCGACGTGCTGAAGGTGTTCGACGAGGACGAGGCCCGCTTCATGAACGCGCCGCCGCGCCCGGAGGGCTTCGACGCCAACGAGCGCCTGGTCTCGGGCCCGCCCCGCGGCGTCGATCCGCGCGGCACGCCCAAGACCGCCTTTTTCCTCAGCAACACCGCCGGCCTGGAGCCCAAGGCCTTCTTCGACAAGGCCGCCGCCTGGGGCAAGGCGCTGGGCGAGGAGGTCAACGCCGTCCGCGTCATGCTGGACGAGGTGATCCCCGGCCACGACGTGAAGTTCTTCCACTCCGACGCCGTCGTGATGCTGTGGACCAGCCACACCTTCACCGCGATCCCGAAGGCCCCAGAGGGCGCCAAGATCGACGCCATGCTGGCCCTGGACTCCCAGGAAACGACGCCGGAGGAGCTGAAGGCCAATTTCGGGAAGCGGTAAGAGGTTTTATCCGCAGCGCGTCCGCAGGACGCAGGTCTCGCATAAACTGCCTTTGGCAGTGGGCAGATTTCGCAGATTAAAATCCATTTCTCGCCTCCGGCGGTTCGAAGCCCGCGCAGCGGAAAAATCTGCGTAATCTGCGAAATCTGCGGATAAATTCTTCTTAAGGAGTTCCGAATGATCGAGCTGGTGATCGACCAACGGCGCAAGGACCTCGGCGGGTTCGAGGTTGGGCGGGTGCTGCCGTTCGCCAAGCGGCGGATGGTCGGGCCGTTCGTGTTTTTCGATCATATGGGGCCGGCGGATTTCCCCAAGGGCATCGACCGGAAGGTCGATGTGCGGCCGCATCCGCATATCGGGCTGTCGACCGTCACCTATCTGTTCGACGGCGAGATCATGCATCGCGACAGCGTGGGGTCCGAGCAGGCGATCCATCCGGGCGAGGTCAACTGGATGACCGCCGGGCGCGGCATCACCCATTCCGAGCGGTTCGAGAAGGCCCGCGCCCAGGGCGACCGCCTCCACGGCATCCAGGCCTGGGTGGCGCTGCCCGAGGCCAATGAGGAAGACCCACCCGCCTTCGCCAATTACGGCCCGGCCGACCTGCCGACCTATGAGGGCGACGGGCTGTGGGCGCGGCTGATCGCCGGCAAGGCCTTCGGCGCCGAGGCGAACGTGAAGACCCATTCGCCTTTGTTCTACGTCCACTGGAAACTGGAGCCCGGGGCGCAGGCCCAGCTGAACCCGGAATATCCCGAGCGCGCGGCCTATGTCGCCCAGGGCGCGGTCGAGGTCGACGGCCACACCTTCCAGGCGGGCCAGATGCTGGTGTTCCGGCCCGGCGTCCCTGTCCTGTTCACCGCGCTCACCCCCGCCATCGTCATGCTGCTGGGCGGCGAGCCGCTGGGCCAGCGTTTCATCGAATGGAACTTCGTCTCCTCGCGCAAGGAGCGGATCGAGCAGGCTAAGGCCGATTGGCGCGCCGGGCGGATGAAGCTGCCCGACCTGGATCACGACGAATTCATCCCGCTGCCCGGCGACCCACCGCCGGGGGCAAACGCAATGTCATGACTACCCATCCGTCATTGCGAGCATAGCGAAGCAATCCAGAGCCACTTGCCCAGCTTCACGGCCTTTGGCCCTGGATTGCTTCGCTCCGCTCGCAATGACGATCTGAAAGTGAAGGACCTACCAATGGAAATCTCGCCGCCGCTGTCGGTGCATGACGTAACGTTCGACACCGTGGCCGACGTGATCGTCGTCGGCATGGGCGCGGCCGGAGCATGCGCCGCGATCGAGGCGCATGAGGCCGGGGCGAACGTATTGGTGATCGAGCGTACCTCGGGCGGCGGCGGGTCGAGCGCGATGGCCGGCGGCTATGTCTATTTCGGCGGCGGCACGCGGGTGCAGAAGGCCAACGGCTTCGACGACACGCCGCAAGAGATGTTCAAGTTCATCATGGCGGTGACGCCCGAGCCCAACGAAAAGAAGATCCGCCTCTACTGCGACGACAGCGTCGCCCATTTCGACTGGATGGAACGCCAGGGCGTGCCGTTCAACGATCGCTTCTTCCCCGGCAAGGACCCCGAGCATCCGACCGACGAGACGCTGTCCTGGACCGGCAACGAGGATTGCTGGCCGTTCAACCAAGTCGCCAAGCCCGTGCCGCGCGGCCACAAGATCGGCGTCAACGGCGCCGCGGCCTATGCCATGATGAACGCGCTGATCGCCACGGTTCAGCGCATCGGCATCCGGGTGGAGTTCGATTCCGCCGTCAACGCGCTGGTCGTCGACGACGACGGCCGCATCGTCGGCGTGCGCTACCGGCAGTTCGACGCGGTGAAATATGCGCAGGCGCGCAAAGGTGTCGTGCTGACCACCGGCGGCTATGTCTGGAACGAGGCGCTGATCGCCAAATATACCCCGGCGATGGCGCTGGAGGGGATCAACCCGCACGGCGCGCCGACCTCCGACGGGGCGGGGCACCTGCTGGGCCTATCCGTCGGCGGGGTGTTCATGAACATGCAGGCGGCGATGATCTCGATCCCGATCTATGCGCCGGAAAGCCGGATCAGGGGCATATTGGTCAACAAGTTCGGCAAGCGCTTCATCAACGAGGACACCTATCACGGCCGCGCCACCGCCTTCGCCATGGATCAGCCGGACATGGTCGCCTACCTGATCTGCGACATGCCGAGTTTCGGCGAGCAGAACGGCTATGAGGCGCTGATCGACGCGTGGGAGACGGTGGCGGAGATGGAACGCGACCTCGGCATTCCCGAGGGCGCGCTGCAGGAGACGCTGCGCACCTATAACGAGAATGCCGCGCGCGGCGAGGACCCGGAATTCCACAAGGGCAAGAAATACCTGGTGCCGCAGGTCGAGCCGCCCTTCGCCGCGGTCAACATCACGCTGGGTCCGGTGCGCGCCCAGGGCCTGACCCAGGGCGGGCTGACCACCACCGAGAATGCCGAGGTGGTGGACGCCGCCGGCAAGCCGATCCCCGGCCTCTATGCCGCCGGGGCGACCGCATCGAACATCGCCAAGGACAGCCGCGGCTATGCCTCCGGCTTCATGATCGGCGAATCGACCTATTTCGGCCGCCGGGCAGGCGCGCACGCGGCCGGGCGCTGAGGCTGGGCGCTGAGACTGGGCGCTGAGACTGGGCGCTGAGACTGGGCAAGGCGTGCGTTGCGATCGGAAAATTGCACGGACGCGTATAGTGTAAAAATACTGACACTATAATCGGCGTATTAGAGGACAATCGCACCGTAGCAACCTTCGGCTCAGGGATACATGCAATGACCGATGACAAGTCCTTAACCCCAGGATCGCTGGCGCACCGGATCGCCGCCGAGATGGCGGACAGCTTCGACGAGGAGCTGGAGATGGAACTGGATGACGGGCGGCTCGACGAGCTGATCGCGCTCCACAGCGACCAAACCCAC
>Ga0207694_10004497_pt1 | contig 10882 bp, 10 predicted proteins | sample KBSC34metaG_FD_184353 | JGI IMG/M metagenome (GOLD analysis project Ga0207694, IMG submission 184353) | Corn rhizosphere microbial communities from Kellogg Biological Station, Michigan, USA - KBS C3-4 metaG (SPAdes) (version 2) | ecosystem: Host-associated > Plants > Roots > Rhizosphere > Soil...
CCCAGGACGACGCTCGGCATCAAGGTGGTCGATTGCTTGGGCAACGGCTTGGCGCAATTGCGAATGATGTCCTCGAAGCCACTCACCTGCAACGACTGGTTCTCTCAGGCGGAGATACGTCCAGCCAGGTCACACAAGTCCTTGGCCCTGACGCGCTTGAGATTGACGGTCGCCTGGCCGTGGGCGCACCGCTGTGCCGTGTAATTTCCGAAAAGCCTCATTTGCGAAACCTTCAGCTTGCTCTGAAAGGTGGGCAAATGGGCGACCAAAACTTTTTTGTCATCGCACGCGATGGCATCACGAGATGACTCCGGCGCGATGCTGCAACATTGCTTGCTCCGTAAAGTGGAGCCTCACATCGGGAACCGCCACGGAAAGCATGCCCCCCACTACATCACCCAGAAATGCGGGAAGACGGTCGACCTTACGGTGATTGAAAGCAGCAGGACCTAGGCGCTGCACCACGTCGGTCAGCCCTCTTACCGTACGGATATGGACCAGTTGCAATATCGCGTCGCATCTCGAAGTTAGAAGGCTGCTCGCAATGCCGAGTAGCCTCATCTCTGCTTGCGCGAACATCTCGTCTCGCCTCTCCCGCAGGAAGTCTCACCTCAACGTAAAGATTTTCATCGATGAATTGAAACCGCTCCACGAAAATCGTGGCGACGCTCGGACCGTCTAGCTCGTCCGAAAGCTTGATTGAGAGCCTCTATATCTCCGGCGCCGATGTCTTCCGGTTGAACATGAGTCACGGCAGCCACGCGGAGCAGGCTCAACGACTGCTTGCAATTCGACGCATCGAGGCCCGACATGGGCGGCCGGTCGGCGTACTGCTCGATCTGCAAGGACCAAAGCTACGTGTGGCGCGATTCAAAGATGGGAAAGTCGAGCTGCGGCCAGGACAGACTTTCAGCTTCGACCTTGATAGCGCCTCAGGCGACGCGTCGCGGGTCTGCCTGCCGCACCCGGAAATCTTCGCAGTCGCCGCGAATGGCGATACTCTACTCGACAACGACGGCCTGCTGACGTTCAGGATTGTCGACACGTCGCTCACCCGCATTACGACCGAAGTCGTTGTCGGTGGAGTCCTCTCGGACCGAAAAGGAGTCAATGTTCCGAGCGTCGTCCTCCCCATTCCGGCACTGACCGATAAGGACAGGCAAGATCTGCAATTTGGCCTTGAGCAAGGCGTAGAGTGGATCGCACTGTCATTTGTACAGCGGCCTGACGATGTGCGCGATGCGCGTAATCTGATTAGAGGCCGGGCGAAGATCATGGCGAAAATCGAGAAGCCATCCGCTGTCGATTCGATCGAAGAGATTATCGAGGCCTCCGACGGAATCATGATCGCGCGTGGCGATATGGGTGTTGAGTTGCCACCGGAGGAAGTCCCTGTCATCCAGAAGCGGATCGTGAGTCTATGTCGGGAGGCAGGAAAACCAGTCGTTGTGGCGACGCAAATGCTGGAGTCGATGGTTAGTTCTGCCATGCCCACCCGAGCAGAGACGTCCGATGTCGCGACCGCCGTTTTTGACGGTGCCGATGCCGTCATGCTGTCCGCAGAGTCGGCGTGCGGTGCCTTTCCCCTTGAAGCGGTTTCGATGATGAATAGAATCATCGAGCACACGGAGAATGCACCGACATATCGTCAACTGCTGAAAGCGGTGGCACCTCCTGCCACCGCCGACACACCAGAAGCGGTCAGTTCAGCGATTTTTACCATTACCTCGATGTTGTCGGTTTCAGCGATCGTTGCCTATACCACTTCCGGCGCAACCGCAGCGAGAATTGCTCGCGAGCGTCCCGGCTCTCGCATTCTGTCACTCACGCCTGATGAGGTCGTTGCGCGTCAACTTGCGTTGACGTGGGGCGTCTGTCCTTTGCGTGTCGACGACGCGGACAACATCGAAGATATGGTCACGAAAGCTATAGCTGCGGCGCATCGGATCGGTGTCGCCCGCCACAAACCGCTATTGATCGCCGCAGGGGTCCCGTTTGGCACGCCCGGCGTCAGCAATCTTCTCAGAATTGTCTATCCCTCCTGACAGTCATGGACTCACAGCGTATGACTCGATGAAATTCGACGGGCGTTGGTATTCGCGATGGTAACGACAAAACGGAATCTCAAAAAAACACGACACGGGCCAACGCAGTCGCGACAGATGCTTCTCCCGCTTCCGTTATCGTTCGTCAAAGAGCGGTCACTGGTTTCGCACCTCGCCCTCGCTTCGTTTCAATCCGGTCATGGTAGCCAGCATCTGGTATATCAACTGATCCGAACGACGTATCTCTCATATTTGATGTGGAACGAAGGATTGGACGGCGGCAACTATCAGCTTTACTGTGACGCTGAGCGCGAGATAGAGGCTATCGCGGCTGGATAGTCGCGGCCCTGACGGCGACGGTCGCCGCACCAGCATTCGCTGCCGACGTCGGCGTGTCGGTCAGCCCAGCTTTTATGGCCGTATCGACATCGGCAATGCGCCACCTCCGCAACTCATCTACTCTCAGCCGGTCGTGATCGAGCCGGCGCCGGCGAACGCGGCACCCGTCTATCTGTTTGTGCCGGCCTATCAGGCAAAAGAATGGCGCAAATATTGCCGCAAATATGCCGCGTGTGCCGAACCCGTCTATTTTGTACAGCAGACTTGGTACGAGGACGTCTATGCGCCCCGCTACCGCCACGCTCGTCCGCAACCGCAAATTCTCTATGCCCACGACATTCACAGCGATGTCGTGCGGGCCGGTGTGATTCGTGCGCATGACGCTCACGCCGAGAACGTGCATGCGCGTGTGGTTTACAGGGTTGATGGCGAACCCGGCGGCTCACATGGGGAAGACATTCATGCCCCAGCGGTACAGGCCGGCGAGATCGATGCTCACGATATTCATGCGAGGGTGGTCGAGGCGGACACCCTCTACGTCCACGACCTTCATTCGGACCGCTAGACTTCGACGAACAGTAGGCCGCTGTCCGTCTCTTGCAGGCCAAATACCGGTCGGTTGTAGTTGTTCAGCGAATGGCTCGAACGGGTTGGCAAGCGACGTCCACGGAAATCCACGAAGAACCAAAAAAGAGGCGGGGCTTGCACCCCGCCTCTTCGGCTCCGTCATGATGCCCCGACTCTTAACCCTTCAAAAAGCCGGTGGAAATCCAAGGCACTGCGGCGATCATCGTGATCCCAATAAACAACGCGGCCATATAACCCATGATGGGTCGGATGCCCAGATTCGGCGAGATCTTGCTGACTGCACACGCCCCATAGTAGCCGACTCCGAACGGCGGCGAGAACAGCCCCAGTCCCATCGAGAGAATCACGACCATTGCATATTGAACTTCGTGGATGCCAACAGCTCGAGCAATCGGGAACAGTAACGGGCCGAAGAGCACGATTGCAGGGATTCCTTCAAGGACGCTACCCAATATGATGAACATGAAGATTGACACGACCATGAAGGAGAATGCGCCGCCAGGCAGATGCTGCATGAAGTCGGCCAGTCCATGGGAGAAGCCAGACTGGGTGAGCGCCCACGCCATCGCGGTAGCCGTACCAATGATGATAAGGATAGCTCCCGAAAGAGCAGCCGTCTCCACGAGCATGGGGCCGATTCGCTTCCAATTAAAGCATCGATACACCAAGAGTCCGGCGACGACGGCATAGGCGATTCCAACCGTTGAGACCTCCGTTGCCGTTGCCACTCCCTCCACCACCGCCAAACGGATGACAACCGGAAGTGCGAGTGCCGGGATCGATATCACAAACGCTTTCCCGACAAAGGACCACGCGGGTCTCCCGGACGACGTGGGTTCAGTCTTTCGAGCCCGCCACCAGACGAGCATGCATAACATGAACGCCAGTACAAGGCCCGGCAACAGACCGCCCGTAAAGAGCGCAGAGATTGATACCCCCGTAACCGATCCGATCGTGATGAGCACAATGCTTGGTGGGACCGTCTCAGTTTGCGCGCCGGTAGCCGATAGCAACGCCACGAGCTCGCCAGGATTCTCGCCACGCTTCTTCATCTCAGGGAACAGAATCGGAGCAACAGCTGCCATATCGGCTGCCTTCGAGCCGGAGATCCCCGAAATCAGATACATCGCACCGACCAAGACATAGTAAAGACCACCGCGCACATGGCCCAGCAACGATGCCAGGAAGTTGATCATCGCCCGTGCCATCCCTGTCATCTCAATGAGAAGCCCGAGGAAAATAAACATCGGCACCGCCAACAGAAGGATTTGCGACATTCCTTCGTCCATGCGGCTGACGACGATTTCCAGCGGCATGGAGGTTGACATTGAAAGGTAAGCAAACACGGAAAGACCGAAGGAGAATGCGATGGGCATGCCGCTCAAGACCGTGAAGCCGACCACTCCAACGAAGAAAATCACCAGGTTAAGGTTTCCAAGCGATTGCAAAACGGGTCCGGCATGTTCCAACGCAAACACACTTACTAGCGACACCGCAACCCCAGCGATAGCGGTCCTCCAGCCGATTGCTAACAACTTGACCACGCAGATCAGCAGCATCGACACAACCCCGAAGATGATAGCCGCAACGCGTACGCCGTCATTGATCTCCATTGTCGGGGTCAAAATGTCCCACTGCTGCTTGATGTAAGCGATCGATGGAACAAGTATGAGCCCGAGAAAAAGCATGCTCGCCACCGTCGAAATGGTGTCCCAGAACGGATCCCAGTGCTCGCCCATGCGGTTGACAAGTGCCGTCATGCGCATGTGGCTGCCTCGGTGCAACGCCGTAGCGGCACCTGTCATTGCTAGCCAGAGAAACAGGATGGCAGCGAGTTCGTCGCTCCAGATTAACGGGTGGTGCAGGACATAACGAGCAACAACGCCGCTGAAAAGCAGGATAACTTCTGCTAGCACCAGCAGTGCCGCAGGCACAGAGACGATTACGCCAAGCGCAAAGTCCACACGGGACAGCCAGCGTGGCATAGTCTTCGTTGCGTGATGGACTGTTGCGCTGGTCTGTTGTTCGAGTGCGTCATCCACGTCTTTCAGCATTTGCGTTCTCATGCGAGCTTCCCCGTGTATTTCTCCATGAGACTCCATTCTTCGTCTCCGAAGAATTGCTTCTGCTCCGTGTAGAAGTTCGCGGATTTCAGGGTTTGGCGGAACGCGTTCGTGTCAGCGGTGTTAAACGCAAGCCCTCTGCCCGCAAGCGTCTTTTGCAGGGAGGCGTTCAACTGGATCACGTCTTGTCGTTGCTTCAGTGCCCCCGCATTGAGGTGCTTTGAGACGATGTCACGGACGGTGGGCGGCATTTTTTCCCACGCTGTCTTGTTACCCAAGAACCAGTAGCCGTCCCACATGTGGTTTGTCATCGAGCAGTATTTCTGGACTTCATAAAGCTTCGCGGCGTCTACTACAGCCAGCGCGTTCTCCTGTCCGTCGACGACCTTTGTCTGCAATGAGGAATAGACTTCGTTGAAGCTGATCGACGCCGGGGCGGCGGAAAGCGCCTTGAACAGCGAGATCCAGAGACGACCACCCGGCACCCGGATTTTCATGCCCTGCAGGTCAGCAGGAGTCTTGATGGGCTTCGTACTGGTCGTGATCTGGCGGAACCCATTGTTCCAGATCTTGTCCTGAACAACCAGATTCGCCTTTCCAATAAGCCCGCGAATATGGGCGCCAAGGTCGCCATCGAATGCCGCGAATACCTGGTCATAGTCTTTATACGCGAAGCCGACGCCAGAAATGGATGCCTTCGGAACCAGAGTCGACAAGGTATTTGCGCCCGAAACCGTATAAAACTCCAGTGCCCCAGCTCGCAACTGCGAGAACATGTCCGGGTCGCCACCGAGCTGATTATTCGGAAACACCCGAAGTTCGACTCGACCATCTGTCTCCTTTTTGATCGCATCCGATGCCTCTTGGATGCGCACGTTCAGAGGGTGAGTTGCCGGTAGGTTCGTCCCGACCTTATAGGAAAATTCTGCAGCATTGGCGCGCCGAATCCACGGACCATCCAGGAGGCCTGTCGCCGCAACAACGACTGCTCCGGTTCCGGTGATGAGAAAGTTTCTACGGGTGAATCCCATGTTCGTCTCCAACAATTTTGATAATCGTCCGTCAAGGACTTGCGCTTTATATGCTTGCTCGCCCTTCCCCGACGCGATGGGTCGAACGAGCGGTATGGTGCGCTTTTGATTTGACGCGCCTGTCAGGTTGGTGCGCGTATTTAGAGTAGCGGACGTGTCGCCTGACAACAAACGACTTTATTTCGACCTATGGTGAGAAAAAATCGCTGGCTCGAATTCGAGGGGCGACGGGTTCAACAGATATACTTCCCCGCGAGGCAGCAACCGCGGACTGTGAACACCGTGGCGTGCAGTGTTGGTGACCGCGTATTGGGGAATTCCCGCTCTGGCTTCGCCGCAGGGCGGCGGCCTGGACGCGCAGTCTTCTTCGCTTGCGCGAACCGCACTCACAACCAGTCGCGGCCCCAAAAGTCGGGGACTACGCCGGAATTAGCGATCTGCTTAAAAACCGCTTCTACGGTGAAAAAAAATCGGCACGTGGACGGAGCTGCCTAGCGCCATCGCCACTGATCGCAGTGATAGGTCCGATAGCCTTTGGCTTCGCGACATCGCTGAGCGCTACTGGTGAGCGCAAGGATTGAGCGTGTCCGCTCCTCAAGCCACGCGCCGCTAGATCATTTTGCGCTGCTATCGATGCCGCTTGCCGCGATTGACGGACGTAAACGAACGAAAGAAGCCGGGGGCCTATAACGGGCGCGTCGACTCGCTCTCGACGCCTGGCGAAAAGTCTTTGGCTTCACGCACGGCATTGTGCTCGTCGACACCTTCTTCGAGAACGTCCAGCTTGATGGTCAGCGCGTGGGGCTGCGCTTCGACCGAGCGCCCCCACAGCCTATGCAGGTTGCGTGCTTGTGGACGCGCACCGAGATCCCGGACGCGGACGATCTGTGGTCGTTCGCGGTGGTCACCGATGATCCGCCGCAAGCGCATCGTCGAGGAGGCCAGGCTCGTTCATGAGCAACTCGGAGAAATGCTCGCCCAGCCCAGCGGGCTGTTGCGCGCCTGTTCCCCGAAGGCTTCGCCAACATCTTCCTGGCTCCGTTGGTGGCCGAGTTTGCCCGGCGCTATCCCGGCATACGCTTCGAGTTCGATTTATCTGAGATGAAACGGTGGACGTCGCAGTTGGAGGACGGTTTCTGCTCAACAGCGTCGGCATGATCCAACGCCTGGCAGCCCTGGACATGGGGATTGCCATATTGGCGGAGGGCATCGTTACCGATGACGTAGCCCAGGGGCGGTTACGTCGTGTGTTGCCACAGTGGCAGGCCACCCCGGTACCCGTCTATGCATTGACCGAAACCCGTCTTTTGCCGGCGAAGACCCAGCGGTTCATCGACTTCCTGCGAGAGCATCTCTCAAGCATGTGACCCATCCACATTGATCAGAGTGACGGTCGGACGATGACTGAATCGCTCAGATGCGCGCCCAAGCGTCGGCATTTCTGGGCCCTCCGGGTTTTTCTACCTTTAGAACCCGAACTATTTCTTGGGTCAGGGCCAATTGGCACCTTTGTTTCGCAAATAGCGACGCCATTATTCTTCCGTCAATCAAGTCGTTCATTTCGCATTTTTATACAATAAATTCGTTGTCGCACACGCCCTCAACGGAAAAGTAAATTTCTCATTTTTAAAAAATTAAATCGTTTGTTATCGGAAGCTCTGCCGATATTGAGTATTTCTCTGGATTAACCCAGATTGATATGAAATTTTGCGAGACGTGCCACCGCGAACACTGCTATGGTGCGTCGGTGCGGCTACGCGCATGGTCCGGCGAGCCTCGACAAGCCCTTGCGCGGTGTGCCGCCGCTGCAATGGGCGCCTTGCATTATTCGATTGTGCTTCTCTATTTGAATTGAAAGCGGAACAGCCTCGGACGAAATTCCGGGACTGCGGCCAATGATGTCCGGATTTTGCGCGGAGGGGGCGTCCCTTGCCGCGATTTCACCACGCCTTCCCGGTGTCATTTATCGCGATGAATCAGACACGTTATGACGCGTTACCGGACGAGTTGCGCGTTCAACTCGACAAGGCGTCACTATCCATTGAGGTTTTAAATCCTATGGGAAAGGTGGCATGAGCAATCCGATCAAGAATATCGTTATCGTGGGCGGCGGCACCGCGGGGTGGATGACCGCCTCGTACCTCGTCCGGGCGCTCCAGCAGCAGGCGAACATTACGCTCATCGAGTCCGCGGCGATCCCGCGGATCGGCGTGGGCGAGGCAACCATCCCGAGTTTGCAGAAGGTGTTCTTCGACTTCCTCGGGATACCGGAGCGGGAGTGGATGCCCCAGGTGAACGGCGCGTTCAAGGCCGCGATCAAGTTCGTGAACTGGAGGAAGGCTCCCGACTCCTCGCGCGACGATCACTTCTACCATTTGTTCGGCAACGTGCCGAACTGCGACGGCGTGCCGCTTACCCACTACTGGCTGCGCAAGCGCGAGCAGGGCTTCCAGCAGCCGATGGAGTACGCGTGCTACCCGCAGCCCGGCGCGCTCGACGGCAAGCTGGCACCGTGCCTGGCCGACGGCACGCGCCAGATGTCCCACGCGTGGCACTTCGACGCGCACCTGGTGGCCGACTTCCTGAAGCGCTGGGCCGTCGAACGCGGGGTGAAGCGCGTGGTCGACGAGGTCGTGGACGTTCACCTGGACGAGCGCGGCTACATCTCCAGCCTGTCCACCAAGGAGGGGCGCACGCTGGAGGCGGACCTGTTCATCGACTGCTCCGGCATGCGCGGGCTCCTGATCAATCAGGCCCTGAAGGAACCCTTCATCGACATGTCCGACCACCTGCTGTGCGACAGCGCGGTCGCCAGCGCCGTGCCCAACGACGACACGCGCGACGGGATCGAGCCGTACACCTCCGCGATCGCGATGAACTCCGGGTGGACCTGGAAGATTCCGATGCTCGGCCGGTTCGGCAGCGGCTACGTCTTCTCGAGCAAGTTCACGTCGCGCGACCAGGCCACCGCCGACTTCCTCAAACTCTGGGGCCTCTCGGACAATCAGCCGCTCAACCAGATCAAGTTCCGCGTCGGGCGCAACAGGCGCGCGTGGGTCAACAACTGCGTGTCGATCGGGCTGTCGTCGTGCTTTCTGGAGCCGCTGGAATCGACGGGCATCTACTTCATCTACGCGGCGCTTTACCAGCTCGTGAAGCACTTTCCCGACACGTCGTTCGACCCGCGGTTGAGCGACGCCTTCAACGCCGAGATCGTCTACATGTTCGACGACTGCCGGGATTTCGTCCAGGCGCACTACTTCACCACGTCGCGCGACGACACGCCGTTCTGGCTCGCGAACCGGCACGACCTGCGGCTCTCGGATGCGATCAAGGAGAAGGTTCAGCGCTACAAGGCGGGGCTGCCGCTGACCACCACGTCGTTCGACGATTCGATGTACTACGAAACCTTCGACTACGAATTCAAGAACTTCTGGTTGAACGGCAACTACTACTGCATCTTTGCCGGCTTGGGGCTGCTGCCCGACCGGTCGCTGCCGCTCCTGCAGCACCGACCGGAATCGATCGAGAAGGCCGAGGCGATGTTCGCCAGCATCCGGCGCGAGGCCGAGCGTCTGCGCACCAGCCTGCCGACGAACTACGACTACCTGCGCTCGCTGCGTGACGGCGACGCGGGGCTGCCTCGCAGCCAGCGCGGGTCGACGCTCGCGACGCAGGAAATCCTGTAGTGGAGCGCACCTTGGACCGGGTTGGCGCATTCGCGGCCACGCACGCTGCAGTGGCGGCCAGCGATCCGCTGCAGGCGCGCGCGCTCGTTCTGCAATTGCCGGGCCTGAACCGTAAAAAGGACGTGCCCGGCATCGTCGGCCTGCTGCGCGAGTTCCTCCCGGCGCGCGGCATGCCCGCCGGCTGGGGCTTCGTCGAAGCCGCCGCCGCGATGCGGGACATCGGGTTCTTCCTCGGGTCGCTCAAGCGGCACGGGCACGAGCCCGCGGACGCGGTGCCCGGGCTCGAGCCGGTGCTGCTCGACCTGGCGCGCGCGACCGACCTGCCGCCGCGCGAGACGCTCCTGCATGTGACGGTCTGGAACCCCGCGGCGGCCGACGCGCAACGGAGCTACACCGGCCTCCCCGACGAAGCGCACCTGCTCGAGAGCGTGCGCATCTCGATGGCGGCCCTCGAGGCGGCCATCGCGGTGACCGTCGAGCTGTCCGACGTGCCGCTGCGATCGCCCGCGTTCGCGGAAGGGTGCGACGAGCTGGCTGTCTATCTTCAGAAAATGGTCGAATCGGTCGTTTACGCTTACCGCTTCATCTCGGTGCAGGTCTTCTACGACGAGCTCCGCCCCTTCTACGAACCGATTCGAGTCGGGGGCCAGAGTTACCTCGGCCCCGGTGCCGTAGAAATGCCCCTCTTCGTGCTGGAGCACGTCCTGTGGGGCTCGCAATCGGACCACCAAGGTTACCGAGAATTTAAAGAGACGTACCTGCCCTACGTGCTTCCCCAGTTAAGGGCGGTCTACGCTCGGTTCGCTGGGGGACCGGCGCTCGTTGACCGCGCGCTCGGCGAGGCGCAAGCGGTCGGCGCGCGGGGCGAGTTCATCCGGGCCGGGCTGGCGGCCCTCGACCGGGTTTTCGACGTCCTGTTGCGCTTCCGGGCGCCTCACCTGAAATTGGCGGAGCGGGCGTACGAAGCCGGGCGAAGCGGGCCCACCATCGGCAGCGGGGGGTACGCGCCCAGCATGCTCGGCGATCTACTCACGCTCACGCGTGCCGCGCGGTCGCGTTTGCGCGCCGCGCTCGACGAACCCTGACGCCTGACGCGCGCGGCCATGTGTTCCATCTCACAAGGAGTT
>Ga0207694_10004500_pt1 | contig 10881 bp, 13 predicted proteins | sample KBSC34metaG_FD_184353 | JGI IMG/M metagenome (GOLD analysis project Ga0207694, IMG submission 184353) | Corn rhizosphere microbial communities from Kellogg Biological Station, Michigan, USA - KBS C3-4 metaG (SPAdes) (version 2) | ecosystem: Host-associated > Plants > Roots > Rhizosphere > Soil...
AAGCGAGCTTCATGATGATGTTCCTTGAGAGTCGAAAATCAATTGACGGCGGTATGACCCGCGTCGACGACGCAGAGGGCGAATTCGCGCGTGTTGGGCTCGAGGCCCCGGGCCATGCAGGCGCGGCGGTCGCGCTCGACCAGGGTGGCCTGGTCGAGGCCGGCCATCGTCTGCTGCAGGCTGGCGACGCACAGGTCGTAGTCGATATTGGCCGGATTGAGCCCCATCGTAGTCCCGCAGGCCTCGCGGGCCTGAGCCGTGCGGGCCGGCGTGGAGCTCTGCGCGTCGGCCGGGCTCACGGCGCAGGCCGCCAGGACCAGGGCCGATGCCAGTATCGGCAGGCCGCTCATCAGGCGCCGTACTTCAAGAGAGTATGTCATCGATCGATGCTCCATCTGAATTCGATGAAACACCGATATAGAGGGTCAATATGAGAGCAACCTGAGTGAAAAATTAAAATGTGCTCATTTATTTGATAAAGGCGTCAGTTGCGGATTTCACCTCTATCTGACCCGTTTGCGGACATGAGAGAATCTTAATATTACGATCATCGTTTCTTCATCTTTTCTTTTTATATAAAGAAGCGACACGGGCGTCACAACGACTGCCATCCTATCGATAGGTGGAAAAGCCATGAATACGGTTCGACCCGCGATGCCGTTTTACCGGGACCGGCTGAGAGCCGCTTCCGCTCTGATCGGGCTGGCGCTGCTGGCCGCATGCGAGAGCCCGCGCGTCGCGCAGGCGGCGGAGGAATCGGCCGCATTGCCGATCCAGCGGATCGACGGCATCTGCGCCAGGGAACTCAGCTACGACGTCACCGGCCCGTATTATCAGAGCTGCCGGAACTATCTGCGCGGCCATGCCCAGGCGCAGCCTGTCGTCATCCATCTGAGCGAGCCGGCCGAGCATCGCGCCTGCGAAGAGATCGGGCTGGCACGGGACACGGCCGGCTATAAGGACTGCGTCCAGGAACTGTACCAGCTGGATGTCAGCAGCGACCATCTGTGAGCCCGCCGGCGCGGAGCATTCAACCGTTATAAAATAACATGCGGACAGACTGATCCGTCCACATCTCACCAGCGTAGAACTAAACGACAGACGGATTTGAGAGAGTTCGCCTGTCGTACACCCAACTAAGGGAGGCGGTTTTCCTGCACCCGTCCCTCCCTCTCTTGCCCCCGGCGCGCGCGGCTTAGATGCTGCGTGTACCGGGGGAATTTTTATGCCTGCGGCCCAACTCTTTCGACGCTCGCGGCCGAACCAAATCGGGCAATGCCGTGCTATAATCGCGGCACGGGTGCAGAAAGTTCCAAAATCTGAGGGATTTCAACGCGGTGGATGGTGGGCGCGACAGGGATTGAACCTGACCCCTTCCATGTCAAGGAAGTGTGCTCTCCCGCTGAGCTACGCGCCCGCCGATAACGGCGTCTTCCACCGGAAGGGCCGCTGTGTATCATCCTGTTTCGGCGGTTGCAATCCGGCGAGCGGCATGCCGCCGAGAATGGACCGGGAAAGGAGATATAAAATGAGCCTGACCCTTATCATCGGCACCAAGAAATGGTCGAGCTGGTCTCTGCGCCCCTGGATGGCGATGAAGGAGGCCAAGCTGCAATTCAAGGAAATCATCATCCATCTGCGCCAGCCCGACACGAAGGCGCGCATCCTGGAATATTGCCAGGCCGGCAAGGTGCCGATCCTGATCGACGGACGGGAAATGGTGTGGGACTCGCTGGCGATCCTGGAGTATCTGGCCCATCGTTTCCCTGAGACAAAGCTGTGGCCGCAGGAGCTTCCGGCGCTGGCTTATGCCCGGTCGATCGTGGCCGAGATGCATTCCGGCTTCATGGATCTGCGCCGCGAATTCCCGATGGATATCGGGGCCGACGTGCCCACGCCCGAACATTCGGCCGGCGCCGCCGGGGACATCGAGCGGGTCCAGCAGATCTGGCGCGATGCGCGGTCCCGCTTCGGTTCCGCAGGACCGTTTCTGTTCGGGCGTTTCACTATTGCGGATGCGATGTATGCGCCGGTGGTGACGCGTTTCCGTACCTACAACGTCCCTGTCGATCCGGTCGCCGCGGCCTATATGGATACGATATTGGCCACGCCGTCGATGATGGCCTGGTATCGCGCGGCGGACGACGAAGAGGTCGAGTGAGGGAACCTCGTTAGCGAACATGCATTGAGTTGTCGCGTGGCGCTGAGGCGCCCCGCGATGTAGGATCGGAGGAAAACGCCCCCTGGGGCGCCTGGCGGAGGAGCAGCGATGGGAGTGGTAATTCGGCCGGCCGCGTTCGCCCGCGAGATCGCCGCCTCGCCGCGCCTGCAGCCGATCCAGAAGCCCATCCGCGCATTACGCGCCCGCTGGTACGATCTTCCCGTCGCCGCCGTGTTCCTGGCCTTCATGGCGCTGGCCTGGATCCTGGCCCTGGCCGGCACCGCCTTCGCCGTACGGACAGTGCTGGTAATCTGCTTCGCCACCCTGGCCGGCCGCGCGCACGGGGTCGGGGTGCCGGCAGCGGTCCGCGCCCGCCATCGGCGCTAAGCACAACTCACCCTCGCGCAAAGGCGGCGGCCGCCTTATATAGGCCGGATGACCCCGCGCCGCCCGATGATACCCGCGACCTCAGACGACCTGCCCAAATCGGGGAGGCCGACCGGCGATCTGAAGGCGCTCGCCTCGCTCGCACCCTATCTCTGGCCGAAAAACGCCTTCGAGCTTCGCGCCCGCGTCGTGCTGGCGATGTTCTGCCTGCTGCTGAGCAATCTCGCCGTCCTGGCGGTGCCGCTCGTATACGGCCGTGCGGTCGACGCGCTGTCGGGCAGGACTTCGGCGCTGGTCGCGGTCCCGCTCTGGCTGATCGCGGCGTACGGCCTGGCGCGGCTGATGTCGCAGTTCTTCAACGAGGCGCGCAACGCGATCTTCCAGAAAGTATCGCAGCGCGCCATCCGCCAGATCGCGCTGCAGGTCTTCCGCCACCTGCACAGCCTGTCGCTGAAATTCCACCTCGATCGCCAGACCGGCGGCCTGTCCCGCGCGATCCAGCGCGGCACCACGGCGATCGACAGCCTGCTGTCCTTCTCGCTGTTCAACGTCTTCCCGACCATCCTGATGCTGATCCTGTCGGCGCTGGTGATCTGGCAGAAATTCAGCTGGCTGTATGCGGCGGCCACGGTCGTCACGGTCGGCACCTACATCGTCTTCACCATCAAGATCAGCAACTGGCGCATCGGCATCCGCCGGCAGATGAACGACAGCGACAGCACGGCCAACACCAAGGCGATCGACAGCCTGCTGAACCACGAGACGGTGAAATATTTCACCAACGAGGAGCACGAGGCCAAGCGTTACGACCACGCGCTGGAAAAGTATGAGGCCGCCGCGGTCCGCACCGTGACCTCGCTGTCGGTGCTGAATATCGGCCAGGCCTTCATCGTCGGGGCGGGCGTCACGATCATCATGCTGATGTCGGCGCGCGACATCGTTGCCGGCCATATGACCATCGGCGGCTTCGTCACGCTGAACACCTATCTGATCCAGCTGTCGCTGCCGCTGGGCATCTTCGGCACGGTCTACTCGGCGCTGAAGCAGGCGCTGGTCGATATCGAGGGCATGTTCACCTTGCTGCGCGAGCATCGCGACGTCGCCGACAAGCCGGGCGCCAAGCCGCTGGAGGTGATCGGCGGCGCCGTCACTTTCCGCGACGTCGATTTCGCCTACGATCCGCGCCGGCCGATCCTGTCGGGCGTCAGCTTCACAGTGCCGGCTGGCCGCACCGTCGCCATCGTCGGCTCGTCGGGCGCCGGCAAGTCGACCATCGCCCGGCTGCTGTTCCGCTTCTATGACGTGACCGGCGGCGGGATCGATATCGACGGGCAGGATATCCGCGACGTCACGCAAGCCAGCCTCAGGAGCGAGATCGGCATCGTTCCGCAGGACACGGTGCTGTTCAACGACACGATCTATTACAACATCGCCTACGGCCGCCCCGAAGCCTCGCGCGAGGAGGTAGAGCGCGCCGCGCGCATGGCCAATATCGACGGCTTCGTCCGTGCGCTCCCCGACGGCTACGACGCGATGGTCGGCGAACGCGGGCTGAAGCTTTCCGGCGGCGAGAAGCAGCGCGTGGCCATTGCCCGGGCACTGCTGAAAGACCCGTCGATCATGTTGTTCGACGAGGCGACCTCGGCCCTGGACACGGCGACCGAAAAGGAAATCCAGGCCAACCTCAAGACCGCCAGCGAGGGCCGCACCACGCTGGTGATCGCCCACCGTCTGTCCACCATCATCGACGCCGACGAGATCCTGGTCCTGTCGGCCGGCCGCGTGGTCGAGCGCGGCACCCATGCCTCGCTGCTGGCCCAGGGCGGCCTGTTCGCCGAAATGTGGCGCAAGCAGCAGGAAGCCGCCAAGGCCGGCGTTACCGCCGACGATATCGCCCCCGCCCCGGCGGCGGAGTAGGCAATGCGGTCTTACGAAGGCGGCTGCCATTGTGGGCGGGTACGCTTCCGGGTCACGGCGGAGCTGACCGGCATCGCCGACTGCAACTGCTCGGTCTGCACCAAGAAGGGCTTTCTGCACCTGATCGTGGCGCCTGAGCAGTTCGAACTGCTGAGCGGCTCGGACGACCTCAGCACCTATCAGTTCAATACAGGCACGGCGAAGCACAGCTTCTGCCGCCATTGCGGCATCCACCCCTTCTATGTCCCGCGCTCCGACCCGGACAAGATCGACGTCAATGTGCGCTGCCTGGACGATATCGACCTGACGACGATCCAGGTCACTCCGTTCGACGGGCGGAATTGGGAAGATGCGATCGAGAAGCCGGTTTCCTGGCGATAAAAGGCGCTATCGCTTGACTTCCGCCCCGGGCTTCGCGTAGGTTCCGCGCCTTCGCGCGAGCCCTCAAGGCTACGCGCATATTCGTTTGCTCCAGTTTAAGGATTTCACCATGGCCCGTCGTTGCGCCGTGACCGGTAAGGGCGTCCAGACCGGCAACTATGTCAGCCATGCGAACAACAAGACGCGTCGCCGCTTCCTGCCGAACCTGCAGCAGACCTCGGTGTTCAGCGAGGCGCTGGGCCGCAATATCAGCATCCGCGTGTCGACCAACGGCCTGCGCACGATCGAGCACAAGGGCGGCCTCGACGCCTATCTGATCGGCGCGCGCAGCACCGAGCTGGAAGCCGACATGCGCAGCCTGAAGAAGCAGGTCGAGAAGATCGTCGCGGAGCGCGCGGCCTAAACGGCCCCAGGCTTCAGACACAAAAAGGGCGGCCTTGGGCCGCCTTTTTCATTTCAGCGCGGTTTTTTAACGAAGCGACGCGCGGCGGGCGCGGCGGCGCAGCATCACGCTGGTGCCAACGCCCAGAAGCAGCAGCACCGCCGGAGGGCCAAGCGCCCATTCCGCCATCTCATCGCTGCCGAATTTCAGATAGGTCGAGAAGATGCCCGACATATTCCAGGTCTGGGCGGCCTTGGCCGAAACGCCGCTGCAATCCTTGCCGACGCAGCTGGCCGAGGCAAAGCCTGAGTCCAGGTCGCTTTCGACATCGCGGGACATGTCGGCCTGCATGGTCACCCGCTGATACAGGTCGTAACCGACCGCGGTGCCCCAGCCGAGCGAGAGAACGATCCAGAGCGCCAGCAAGAGCCGGGTGCGCATATACCACCTGGTCACAGCAACCTCGCGGTCATCTGCTTTAGCAGCGGCCGAAAATGAGCCGGCCGTCTCTCTTCCTGCAGTGGTATCCAGCGACATGAACATCGTTCTACCCATGCCATCGATAAGGGATTATAGCGGCATTCAGTTCCGTTTGCCGCCTGTTTTTTTTGATCCCACCGGGACAACGCCAGGCCCACGGGAATCCTGCGCGGTCCGGCGGGCCAGCCAGCCCCGTCTTTCGAACCGTTTTCCCAGCAAAACCGCCACTGCCGCGCCCAGCATCGCACCCGCGATAACATCCGACAGATAGTGAACGTCGAGCACGATCCGGCTTGCCGCGATCAGCAAAGCCGCCAGCAAAAACCACGGCTTACGCCGCGGCCAGAGCATGCCGAAGACCACGGCGGCGGCGAAAGACGTTGTCGTGTGGCCCGACGGGAAGGAGGCGAATTTGGCGCTATAACGGAAAAATCCGAAGCCTGAGTCGTCGCCAGCCAGCCAGAGATAGGGCCGCGCCCGGCCGAAAAGGATCTTGAGTACGTCGTCCGCCAGCCCGGCCGCCGCGACGATGATGAAAATCGAGGCGATCGTGCGAATCGGCCCCTCGAGTCGTCCGGCCAGCCCGGGGACCGCCAGGCTGAACGCCAGCCCCAGGATGATCAGGATGCCGGTCGGATAGAGCACCACCCCGCCCTGGCCGAACCAGGTGACGAAACGCGCGACCCTCAGCGCCAGCGGATCCATCCCGGCCATGGCGCGGGCGATCGGATGATCGACGGTGAAAGCAAGCAGGATGGCGGCAATCCCCGCCAGCGCGATCAGCCCCTGGCGGCGTCCCCCGCTCACGGCGCCCGCCGATAGAGGGTCAGCGCGATCCGCTTGCCCTTCGCATAGTTGAAGCCCTCCACGGTCGCGAGCGGTTCGGCTGTAACCTGGGCCTGGGCCAGCGCGGCTTTGAAAGCATCGGCCTGGTCCCCGCCGACGATGGCGACCGCGCTGCCGTTGTCGCCCAGCAGCTTCGCCGCGTCGGCGCCGCTGCCGAATTTCGTGCCGGTGCCGAAGGCGATCAGCGCGCTGGGCTCGGCATAGCCGGCGATGAGCAGCGGCCCGTGCCCGGCAGGCATCTTCTGGAACAGCGCGTCCTTCAGCCGGGGCGCGAGCCAGGGCGCATCCAGCGCCGGGATCGCCGCCCCGAAAGTGAGGCCGAGGGCGGCGATCGAGCCCGCCAGCACGAACGCCGCCGCCTTGCGCCGCGCGCCGCGCCAGGTCAGCCACAGGCCGGCTGCCGCAACGCCCCAGATCGCCAGCGCCGCCAGGATGCCGCGAATCGACGGCCTGCCGTCGCCCAGCGGTCCGGCGGCGATCACGACGGCGCCGAGCGCGAGACCGACCAGCAGCCACAGCGCGACGACCGCGCGGGCAGGCCAGGGCCGGGCAGCGGCGGGGGCGGTCAGCCGGTCGGCAAGCGCCGCACCCGCCAACAGCGCGATCGCCGGATACAGCGGCAGCACATAATGCGGCAGCTTGGTCGGCACGATCTCGAACACCAGCCAGGAGGGCACGATCCAGGCCAGGCAGAACGCAACCGCGCGGTCGCGCCGGTTGCGCCAGGTCCAGGGCAGCGCCAGCAGGGCGAACAGCGAGCCCGGCCAGAAGGTCACCGGGAACATCGCCAGATAGGCGCCCGGCGGCGCCCCATGCGATTCCTTGCCCCCCGCCAGCTTGGCCGCCATGTCGTTGCCGAGCGACTGGGTGATGAAGGCGCCGTCGGTGGAGATCGTGATCGCGACCAGCCAGGGCAGCGCGATCGCAAGCGCGATCAGGATCCCGGGCAGGGGCTTGAGCCGCCCCAGCCATCGTATGTCCCGGTCGACGACGGCAAGGACGAGCGCCGCCAGCCCCGCCACCATCGGCACGATCGGCCCCTTGATCAGGATGCCGACGCCCATCGCGATCCAGAACAGGCTCCAATGCCAACGCCGCGAGGGAACGCCCCCTGGCCGCGGCATCCAGGCCTCGGCCAGGCCGGCCATCGCCACCAGCACGGTCAGCAGCAGCGCGGCATCGGTCTTGGCCTGCCGCGCCTCCATCCCCAGCAGCAGGGTCGCGGCCAGCATTGCCGCGCCCATGAACCCGGCCTCGGCCCCCAGCCAGCGCCGGCCGATGGCGAGCGTCACCAGGATCGCCCCCAGCGCGCCCAGCAGCGACGGCAGGCGGTAGGTCCAGATCGGATTGCCTGTATCCTCGCCGCCGGCGATCCGGGTCGCGGCGGCCTGCAGCCAATAAATGCCGATCGGCTTCTTCAGCCGCGCCTCGTCCTGCAGGCGGATATCGATATAGTCGCCGCTTTCCAGCATCTGCCGCGTCGCCTGGGCGAAACGCGATTCGTCGCGGTCCACGGCCGGAATGGTGGTGAAGCCGGGCAGATAGAGCATCAGCCCGAAAATCAGGATCAGCAGATAGGCAAGGGGCGAGCGGATCGGCCAGGCGCCGGGGAGCGTGTGAGGGCGTGCAGAGGCTATATCGAGATCGGATTCGGTCACTCTAGCCCTGCGTCAGAAGCTGTGGCGGCGGCTGCCAGCCACCGCAAATCCGCCCATCAAAAACGTCAGCGAGACTCCATCAGTGCCGGCAAGGTCACATAATGGAACAGCAAGGGGCGGATGACATATTCGATCAGAAGCAGCACAACCAGCGGCGACAGATCCAGCCCGCCGATCGGCGGGATTATGCGGCGAATGGGCCGCAAGACCGGCCGCGTCAGCCGGTCCAGGATATCGACAAGCGAATAGGCCAGGTGGTTCCGCGTATTCAGTACGCCGAAAGCGATCAGCCAGCTCACGATCACCTGGGCAAGCACGACCCAGATGACTATCCCCAGAAGCGCATCGATCAACTGAGCGATAGTCGCGATAATGTACATTGTGACCCCGGTTCATTCGTCAGCGCGGAAGCTATCGGTCTCGGTCGACGCACGCAAGAACGGTCGAATTGGATATCCGGCGGCTCGGCTTGACACCGCCCTGCCACCTGACCATATTCCCGCCCCTCAGGCGATGCCGGTTCGGGGCTATAGCTCAGCTGGGAGAGCGCATCGTTCGCAATGATGAGGTCGGCGGTTCGATCCCGCCTAGCTCCACCAACCGCCGCCTGTAGTTTCCCTTATTTCAGTTCGTCATTCCCGCGAAGGCGGGAATCCAGCCAATACGCGCGGCAGCGCGGAGAAGACTCTGGATTCCCGCCTTCGCGGGAATGACGGATGGGATTTGGGCGAGGTACAACGGGGATCAGCATCTGACGCCATCGGAAGGCCGGTCATGCATGGGTTCCTGGATAACCTGATCCTCAATACCGACAGCTATAAGGCGAGCCACTTCCTGCAATACCCGCCGGGGACGGAGGAAATCTCATCCTATGTCGAAAGCCGAGGCGGGCGCTTTCCCCACACGCTGTTCTTCGGCCTGCAGGCCTTCATCAAGCAGTATCTGCTGACACCCATCACCCGTGACGATATCGAAGAGGCAGAGGCGCTGCTGACGGCGCACGGCCTGCCCTTCAACCGGGCGGGTTGGCTCCGCATCGTCGATGAGCACGGGGGGCACCTGCCGATCGAGATCGCGGCGGTGGCGGAAGGCGAGGTCGTTCCGACCCGCAACGTGCTGGTCCAGGTGCGCAACACCGACCCGGCGCTGGCCTGGGTCACCGCCTATATCGAGACCGCGCTGCTGCGCACCATCTGGTACCCGTCGACGGTCGCCACCCTGTCCTTCGAGGCCAAGCGGGCGATCCGCCGCCATCTCGACCGGACTTCCGACGATCCTGACGGGCAGATCCCGTTCAAGCTGCACGATTTCGGCGCGCGCGGCGTGTCCAGCCTGGAAAGCGCGATGCTGGGCGGCATGGCCCATCTGGTGAATTTCCAGGGTACCGACACGGTTTCAGCCCTGCTGGGCGCGCGGCGTTATTACGGCGCGGCCATGGCCGGCTTCTCGATCCCCGCGGCCGAGCATTCGACCATCACCGCCTGGGGCCGCGAGCGGGAGGCGGAGGCCTATGCCAATATGATCGCGCAGTTCGGCAAGCCCGGGCAGCTCGTGGCGGTCGTGTCCGACAGCTACGACGTGTTCAATGCCGTCAGCGAATTGTGGGGCAAGAAACTCAAGGATCAGGTGCTGCGGAGCGGTGCCACACTGGTGGTGCGGCCTGACAGCGGCAATCCGTCGGAGGTGGTGGTGGAGGTGGCGCGGCGGCTGGCGGCGGCCTTCGGCACCTCGACCAACAAGGCCGGCTTTGCCGTGCTCAATCCCCAGGTGCGCATCATCCAGGGCGACGGGATGGACCTGGGCGAGATCGACATTGTGCTGACCGCGCTGACAAGCGCGGGGTTTTCAGCCGAGAACGTCGCCTTCGGCATGGGCGGCGGCCTGCTTCAGAAGGTCGACCGCGATACGCTGAAATGGGCCATGAAGGCATCGGCCATCAGGATCGACGGCGTCTGGCACGACATCCACAAGGACCCCGTGACCGATCCCGGCAAGATGTCGAAGAAAGGGCGGCAGGCGCTGATCCGCGACGCCGGCGGCTGGCGCACCGTGCCGATGGCCCAGGCCCGCGACAACCGGCTGGTGCCGGTCTATCGCGACGGGAAATTATTGCACGAGACGAGCTTCGATGCCGTCCGCGCCCGGGCGGACACGGCATTGAAGGACATGAACGCCGCTTAGTCTTCCGGCGCGACCGTAACCTTGAGGCCGGCCAGTTCCGCCTTGATCTCGATCTGGCAGCTCAACCGCGAGTTGTCGGGCTGGTAATGCGACGACTCCTCCAGCAGCTCCCGCTCGTCGCGGGTGATCTGCGGCATCTGCGCCTTCCAGGCGTTGTCGACATAAACATGGCAGGTGGAGCAGGACATCATGCCGCCGCAGATCGCGGCAAGCTCGAATTTCCCTTCGTCACGAATGACTTCCATCAGGGTAAAGCCGTTGGTGGCGTCGACCGCGAACTCGGTCCCGTGGCGGTCGGTCACGAAAATTTCTGGCATCGTTTCTATCTCGGACGTCTGTGGGCAGGCACTGCGGATGTCCTACTATCGTGACGCGAACGGAATGGCAAATGGCCGCCGCGTCGGAACCCGCAAAACGCTCCCTATATGCGCCCCGGAAGAGGCGGCACGGCGCCGCCGGCGAACAGGCCCGCGACCCAGTCGACGAAC
>Ga0207694_10004503_pt1 | contig 10875 bp, 6 predicted proteins | sample KBSC34metaG_FD_184353 | JGI IMG/M metagenome (GOLD analysis project Ga0207694, IMG submission 184353) | Corn rhizosphere microbial communities from Kellogg Biological Station, Michigan, USA - KBS C3-4 metaG (SPAdes) (version 2) | ecosystem: Host-associated > Plants > Roots > Rhizosphere > Soil...
CCTAGTCGCGGGCCTTCGAAAGGAGGCTGTCCGCGTTCTGGACCTGCTGAAAGATAGCGTCGCTGGCTTACCGGATGAATTCATTGACCTGGCCGGCCTGGTGTTGAGTCGACGGAGCCAGATTCTCAACAGCTTCAGGCTCGCGGCGGAAGACAGTACGCTTGGTCAACGCATTCGGATCCACGGAGATTATCATCTAGGTCAGGTGTTGCAGGTGAAAACGGATTATGTGATCCTCGACTTCGAAGGCGAGCCTGCGCGTCCGATTGAGGAGCGGCGCGCCAAGTTGTCTCCGCTGAAAGACGTAGCCGGCATGCTCCGATCCTTGAGTTACGCAGCGTATAGCGGTTTGATAGCCCACACGGCACGCCGTCCTGAGGATTGGGAGAGTCTCGAGCCTTGGGCACGGCTTTGGGAACGGTCGATGGGGGCGGAATTTCTGCGCGCCTATCGCAATACTGCTCAAGACGCGAGGTTTCTTCCCTCATCGGACGATGGCTTTCAAAAACTGCTTGCGGTCTTTTTGCTGGACAAGGCCCTATACGAACTCTCCTACGAACTGAATAATCGCCCCGCTTGGGTGCGCGTTCCTTTGTTAGGTCTTTTGTCGCTTCCGTTGGAAGCTGGAGGACGTGAGTGGAACTGGATGCCATCTCGCAGCCCGAGCTAGAACAGATCGAACGAGTCGGTAACGCCGACCTCGTGATCGGTATTTTCGACTTGGAGCATCAGGAGGATGGTAGTACCGCTGTCGCGATGACGCGCGACGCTCTTGCGGAATTATCTATGCCCCTGCGGGCAATCGTGGTCTGCCATAACGGGAGCCATAGCCCGGCAGCGACCACCCCCGAAGGTACAGGAGACGATCGCTCTCCGATAGTGTCTTCTTGCAGCCTGCCGCTTCCCGGGTCGGCCGAAACACCGCTACAAAGTGTTTCCAATGCCTACCGGCGGGTCTTCGCCGTCGGAAGCAAACTCGGGGTGCGTGCGTGCGGCGTAATTGCCTCTGGGAACCGTGACGCGACTCGCCAATGGATTTACCGCCTGATCCAGCCGGTGTTGGATCTGGGATTCGATTTCGTTGCGCCCTGCTACACCAGGCAGAAGATGGAGGGTCTCCTCAATAGGAACGTACTCTCTCCGCTGCACCGCGCTCTTTACGGCGAACAGCTTGAAAATCCCATGGGTCCTGATTTCGGCCTCTCGGGAAAGCTTCTGCAACGGATTCTCGGGCAGGATTCCGCGCGGCGAGGTGGGTCCGAACACAATGTTCTGGCAGCGATTGCTTCCGCTGCTGCGTGTGGCGGCTTTCAGGTGTGCGAAACGCACTTGGGCGTCCGCACACAGCGCCCTACGGACTGGGGGAACCTGAGTACCCTTCTGGCGGAAGTTCTGGGAGCTACATTTGTCGAAATGGAGGGGCGTGCCGCCCACTGGCAGAGCATTCGAGGCTCGAAGACTTTACCCAGATTCGGCTCGCCCGAAGCTTCGCCGCCAGACACCGGAACCGTGGACGTACACGGCATGATTGAATCGTTTCAGTTAGGAACGCAAAACCTGCAGGATGTTTGGGGTCTGATTCTGCCTCCCACAACTTTGCTGGAATTGAAGAGGTTGTCCCGGGTGCCCGAGAATCAGTTCAGGATACCTGACCATCTGTGGGTTCGAATCGTCTACGATTTCGCGCTCGGACACCGGCTCAGGACTATCAGCCGCGATCACCTTCTTCGATCGATTACGCCGCTTTATCTAGGATGGATCGCGTCCTACGCGCTAGAAATGCAAACGGCCGGACTTGCGGAGGTCGATTCGCGTATCGAACGCCTATCCAAGGCATATGAGGACAACAAATCTTATTTGGTTTCCCGTTGGCGATGGCCCGATCGTTTTAACCCGTGACGTTGAGGAGGGAATATGTGGGATGACGTTGGACAAGCACTCAGGCTTTCGATGACCAAGATGTTAAGCCAGTTGGCTAGCCTGTTGCCCGGCATTTTGGCGCTGGTGACTGCGCTATTAGTTTCTGTATTGATCGCGTGGGCTCTATCGGCTATTCTGCGGCGGTCGCTCGCCGGTTTCGAGTTCGACCGGAGGGTTTCCCAATGGGGCCTCCCGGCAGTGGCGGAATGGTCACCCTCATCCAGCCCCACGCTTCTGGTGACTCGCGCGATCGCCTGGATCATCATACTCATGGGGTTCCTCATCGGCATTTTAGCCTTTGACGGTGCGCTGCCTTCACAATTCGTAGTACGCCTGTTTACATATCTGCCTGACGTGATGACGGCGATCGTGGTTTTGGTGGCGGGCAGTATCATTGCCCGGTTCCTCGCGCGTAGCGTGCTGATCGGGGCCGTCAACATGAACTTGCAATACGCGCGGCTTCTAAGTGTTGGCGTGAAATGGCTGGTGACGGTTCTCGCCGTGACCATTGCGCTCGAGCGTCTTGGTATCGGAGGCGGCATCATCCGTCTGGCATTCGGCATTTTGTTCGGCGGAATTGTGCTGGCCTTGGCTCTGGCCGTCGGTCTTGGTTCCAAAGATCTCGTGAGCAGATCTCTCGAGCGTGAGACGAGCAAGACATCTAGCACGAATATGAAGGAGCCGGTCGGCCACTTGTAGGCTGAGCGCTGCAGAGACAGTGACAATACGAGGTAAAATTTTACGTGACTCAGGTAGATGCGACGTACGGCGCCGCCATCGAATCATTGCGGCGGTGCTGTTGCCAGTGGGGTCTGAAGGCGTCCGGTCGTCCTTTGGGGCATCATCAAATCTGGGCGCGCGACAGCATGATCGCTTCGCTGGGCGCTCGCTTTGTCGAGGACAACCAGATTCGAGAAGCTATCCAGGCGAGTCTCTCCCTGCTGAAGGATCATCGCGGGCCGCGCGGAGCCATTCCGAACAACGTCGATTGCGCGACGCTCCGCCCCAATTTTCGCGCCTATGCTGACGGAGGATTGTGGTGGATCGTCGCCAGCACGTTGTTCACTCCTGACCTCGATGTGGTGCGTGAGGTTCTTTGCTGGTATGAATACCAGGACGTCGATCAAAGTGGCTTGCTGAGCATGCAGGAAGGCTCGGACTGGCAGGATCTCTTCTGCACGCGAGGAAAGGGTTTGTATCTCAACTGCCTTTACGTGTTGGCGTTGCGCCGTGCCGCGGAACTTTTTAAGGACGACGAAGCCGATCGTCTTCGTCGCCGGGCAGCGCTAGTCGCGGACCGGATCAATGCCATTTTTTGGTATAGGGGCGACCGGGATACGCAACGGCATATTGCACACTCGTTCAGCACCGAAGGCACGTTCCTGCGGGATTCGATGGGACGCACACGGGAGATGCCGGTGAAGCGGTATCTGACCGATGAGCAATATTATTTACCGTACCTCGGATTTCGCAGCCTGGGCGAGTGGTTTGATTCGTTCGGTAACATTCTAGCCATTCTGGCTGGGGTCGCCGACCAGCAGCAGTGCGACATTATCCTGGATTTCATCTCGCGATATTCACTGGATATCTGGCCGCTTCGGAGCCTGACGCCGGTGGTGCGCCCGGGCGACGCGGACTGGCGCGATTATTATGGGTCGCTCAACTCTCCGCATCATTACCACAATGGCGGTGTATGGCCATTTCTTGGCGGATTCTACGTCGCTGCCCTTGTGAAAGCCGGCCGAGCGGAGGCCGCTGAGCTTGCTTTGGGGAGCCTCGCTCAGTTAAACCAATGCGGTCAATTTAACGAGTGGCACGACGGTGAAACCAGCGCACCGATGGGTGCGCAGGATCAAGCTTGGTCGGCCGGGATGTATCTCTTCGCGTGGGAGTGCGTCAGACGCGGCCAAGCGCTGGTGTAATGTTCCCAAAGATCAAACGCCACTGATAGTGGAAACCGGCTGAGGCGATTCGGAGGATTCCACGAATACCACCAGCGAACGTTGCGTGACGTAATAGAGTTTTCGGCTTTTACGCCTCTTCGCAACCACCGGCTCCCGGGTATCAACGTAGAGTTCCCAGATTTTCCCGGCTCTCAGCGGAGGAAGCGAAAAGCGAACCGTTTCATGATGAGGATTGCATAGGATGAGGAACGTGTCGTCGCAGATCGGCTCGCCCACGGCGTTCACATCGTCCAACGTACGACCGTTGAGCAACATGCCGACGCAACGGACCCAGCCCGCATGCCACTCCTCTTGACTCATTTCTTTCCCGTCAGGCCGGATCCATAGAATATCTCCTTGCAAATCGCCATTCACCAAGCGATCCGGAGCTTCGGGATCGATGCGCCGGTCCTGAAAAAACTTTCTGCGGTGCAGATTCGGATGATTCTTGCGCAACTCGATCATGCTGCTTGCGAATTGCAGCAAGCTGCGGCGGGTGGGGTCAAGGTCCCAATCGAACCAACTGGTCTCATTATCTTGCGCGTAGGCATTGTTATTTCCATTCTGCGTGCGGCCGACTTCGTCGCCTCCGCAAATCATGGGAACCCCTTGCGAAAGCAGAAGGGTCGCCAGGAAATTTCGTTTCTGGCGTCCCCGAAGTTCCAGGATTTCCCGATCGTCCGTGGGCCCTTCCGCTCCGCAGTTCCACGAGTGATTATCATTCGTGCCGTCCCGGTTGTCCTCCCCATTGGCCTCGTTATGTTTCTCGTTGTACGCCACCAAATCCTGCAAGGTGAAACCGTCGTGGGCGGTGACGAAGTTGACGCTGGCGGTGGGATGACGGCTATCGCGCTGGTATAGATCGCTGCTTCCGGTGAGACGATAGCCCAGTTCCGCCAGTTGACCGTCATCTCCTTTCCAGTAGCGCCGCACGGCGTCGCGATAACGCCCGTTCCATTCGGCCCATAAGGGCGGGAATTTGCCAACCTGGTAACCGCCCTCGCCAACGTCCCATGGTTCGGCGATCAACTTGACCTGCGAGATCACCGGGTCTTGATTGATGATGTCAAAGAAAGAAGAGAGCCGGTCCACCGCGTGCAACTCCCGCGCGAGAGCCGCGGCGAGATCGAAGCGGAACCCGTCCACGTGCATTTCCAGGATCCAATAGCGGAGGCTATCCATAATAAGCTTCAACACCTGAGGATGGCGCACGTTCAGAGTGTTGCCGGTTCCCGTGTAGTCCATGTAGTAACGCGGCTGGTCCGTTACCAGGCGATAGTAGGTTCGGTTGTCAACACCGCGAAAACTCAGGGTGGGTCCGAGATGGTTGCCTTCCGCGGTGTGGTTGTATACAACATCGAGGATTACTTCGATGCCGGCCCGATGCAGTCCTTTCACCATGGACTTGAATTCGCCCACTTGTTGCCCTTGACCGCCGCTGCTTGAATACCGCGCTTCCGGTGCGAAAAAATTGATTGTGTTATACCCCCAATAGTTGCGGAGGCCCCTATCGAGCAGGATCTTATCATCAAAAAACGCATGCACGGGCATAAGCTCCACGGCCGTGATCCCGAGATTCTTGAAATAAGTGAGGATCGAGGGATGTGTGAGTGCTGCGTAGGTCCCACGAATCTCTTCCGGTACTTGTGGATGCCGGGCTGTGAGGCCCTTCACGTGAACCTCATAGAGCACCGAATCATGGAGGGCCGTGAGTGGGGGCCGATCGTTTTCCCAATCGAAGCTGGAAACGGTAACCACGCCCTTGGGTACGGCGGCGGCATCGTCGCGTTGGTCCGGCTGCAGATCCTCTTCGGGTTTTCCGAGTTCATAGCCGAAGACCGGAGCATTCCAATCCACGGAGCCCGCCAGGGCCTTGGCATATGGGTCGATTAAGAGTTTTGCCGGGTTGAAACGAAGTCCTTGTTCCGGATCGTACGGACCGTGTATACGGAACCCATAATACTGGCCCGGCCGGATGCCAGGTACGTAGCAGTGCCAGACATGGCCGGTCGATTCGCGAATGGCGATTATTTTGCATGCGTCGCTTTCCGGATCGTCGAAGAGACACAGTTCCACCCCGGTCGCGTCCTCGCTGTAGACCGAAAAATTGACTCCTGTTCCGTCCCAGGTGGCTCCCTGAGGATAGGGTTTGCCGGGGAGAATCGCCCTTCCCATCGTTGCTAGATGTCCCTTCCGTTGTTAATGACTCGTAAGATCGCCACCGAATCGGACGGCATTTCGACGCTGGTCTTATGGATGATGCAGTCAGCCTCGGAAGCGAGAACCAGTGCGCCGGGGAATGCAAACGGCACCCTGCGCGTTTCTTGCGAAAGATTCAGCGCAATGACGTACCCGCCGCGGCGGAAGGCCAACCACTGCTCGCTCTCTGAGAACCGCACCTCCACCTGATCCAGCCGTCCATCGGCGAATTCAGGGGTCCTCCGCCGCAGAGCAATCAGTTGCTTGTGCCATGCCAGCAGACTTGTATGGGGCTCCCGTTCCAGTTCTGCCCAATTTATCTTTGACCGCGAGAACGTCTCTGGGTCTTGAGGATCGGGAATATCCGCTGCCTTCCACCCGAATGCCGCAAATTCCTTGCGCCGCCCTTCCGAGACTGCCCGCGCGAGGTCCGGCTCTTCGTGATTTGTGAAGTACTGAAAAGGGGTATCCGCTCCGAACTCTTCTCCTTGAAACAGCATCGGGATGAAGGGAGCGCATAACACGATGGCCGCACCGATCTTGAGCCTTCCAACGTTCATCAGACGACTGCTCCGCTCGCCCTTGGCGCGATTGCCGACTTGATCGTGAGTCTGCAGGTATCCGAGAAACCGCCAGCCGGGAAGGCCTTCAGGCTTTCGTCCGTGCGGCCGCCCCCGAAAGAGGGAGCGCCGTCCATCGAAGACGAATGCGTTTTCCAGCGCGCGACCCACATCGCCGAGCGTGCCGAAGTCCTGATAATAACCGGCGCGTTCGCCCGTCAATACGCTATGCAAGGCGTGATGAAAATCATCGCTCCATTGCGCGTCGATTCCATAGCCCCCCGCCTCGGTGGGTGTCACCACACGGGGTTCGTTCAAGTCGCTCTCGGCGATCAGGACCAGACTTCGGCCCAGATGCGCTTCTAACCGCTTCACTTCGCCCGCAAGCTGTTCCAGGAACGGAACGGCAGAGAGGTCAAAGAAGGCATGGATCGCGTCAATGCGCAGTCCGTCGAAATGGTAATCGCGCAGCCACATAAGGGCGTTGTCGCAAAAAAAACGGCGGACCTCGCTGCTTCCGGCGCCGTCCAGATTGACGGCGGGTCCCCAGGGAGTGCTGTAGCGGGTCGTGAAGTACGGGCCGAAGCGGCCGAGGTAATTACCGGACGGACCGAGATGGTTGTAAACCACATCCAGCAGCACTGCGAGTCCCGCCGCATGGCACGCATCGACGAAGCGCTTCAGGCCGTCCGGTCCGCCATAACCATGATGCGGCGCGAATAGATCCGCGCCGTCGTAACCCCAGCCCCACGCTCCCGAAAACTCCGCGACCGGCATAAGTTCTACGTGGGTGATGCCGAGTTGCTGCAAATATTCAAGGCGCCCCACTGCGCTATCGAACGTTCCTTCCTGAGTGAAAGTACCTATATGCAATTCGTAAATGACGGCCGAAGAAAGTATGGGTGGCCGCCATCCCGCGTCGCTCCATCGGAATCTGGAATGGTCCAGCACGCGCGACCGCCCGTGCACGCCATAGGGTTGCCATGGCGACCGTGGATCGGGCAACGCGTCGCCGCCATCGAGCACGAAGGCGTAGTCCATTCCGTGGCCTGCGCTGGAGCAATCGCAACGCCAGTATCCATTTTGTTCCGAGCTCATGGGAACTAAGGAACCGTCGAGGAGCAATTGAACGTTCGCGGCGAGCGGCGCCCAAACACGGAACAAGGTCATTCGGATTTTACCCTGGTCAGAAGCGCTACCGGGAATCGGCTCAAGAGGGCGCTAATCTCAGCCTTGCCCTCCCCTATCCGTTCGCCCGTGAACTGGTTTTCCCAGGTTCCCGGCGGCAGTTCCAAACTGCTTCCTTCCCAGCTACCGGCGCCGATCAGAAGCCGTGGTACGACGGTGATCACATCCTCGCCGCGCCGGAACGCCACCAGAGATCCGGCCTTGGGACCTGTTGCCCAGAGCGCACTATACGCTCCCTCGGCTCCAAAGCATTGCGAATGCGCGGCTCTGGTCCGCAAGGCTTGCCGAATGATCCAGAGTTTGGGCAATCCCTCGCCGGCGCGCGCCATGATTTGCTCCGCGGTCAGTTGATCGGCCTCTGACAGCAGACGAAGCCGCAAAGCAAAGTCCACCGGTCTGCGATTGTCGGGATCCACCAAATTGAGATCCCAGAGTTCGCAGCCCTGATACAAATCGGGTACTCCTGGCGCGGTCAACTTCAACAGGGCTAAGGCAAGCGAGCTCGTTTGAGCGGCCGGCAGCAAGAGTTCCAGGAACACCTCGAGGTCCGCCACGAAGGCGGCATCGCCCAGCACGGATGCGACAAATTTTTCAAGAGCTTCCTCGTACGCTGGGTTTGGCTCCACCCAGGACGTACGTTCCTTTCCTTCTCGAGCGGCCTTTCGCATGTATTCGACCGCTCGCTCGACGGAAATCGGCCAAACGCCCACCAGCGTCTGATAAAGCAAATACTCCGCCTTTCGGTCCGGCATGTCGCCAGTGCGATAAAGTGCGTTTGCCGCCGTCCATCGCATCACGGCCTCGGTCCACGCCGGCGCCATCTCGGAAAGCGCGCTGATTCGCGACCGCACATCCTCCCCGCGTTTCGTATCGTGAGTTGACGTGCTCAGCATGGTGTATGGTTGCCGCGCTTGCGTCTCCGAACACCACTTGTGAAACTCTTCGACAGAGACGCCAAACCGCCCCGGATTCCCACCGACCTCATTCAACGAAATGAGCCGGAAGTAGCTGTAGAACGCGGTGTCCTCGACCCCTTTCGCCATGGTGGCCGCCGTGAGCTGCTGAAAGGCCATGACAAATTCGTTTTCGAGCGCACCCCGCACTTGAAGCGTCAGAATGTCGCGCAGAAAATCGATCAGCCGCTCGTCGAGATCGGCACGCAAGGCGCGGGCTGCGTCGAGCGCGCGCGAAATCGTTTGGGAATCGGCCTGTGAAACCTCCCCCGATTCGGCTCGCACGTAGGTTCGATAAACGGGAAAGCAGGCGAGTACGGCCCGAATCGCTTGGTGCAACTCGTGACGTGTATAGTCGCGATAATTACGATGCTCCTCGCAAATTTGCACCAATAGTGCCGTGAGGCGGTTGACATCGCCGCCTAGAATGTCCCGCAGAACTTGAGACTTCTTTTCATAGACGATCGCGCCGAAGTCCACGGGTTCGCCGGTGAATACACGATATAACTCGTTCAGAGGGGCTTCGCCGTGGGGGTCCACGAAGAGGCCGCCGGCTAGATTGAGGAAATCGTAGCCGGTGGTGCCCGAGATGGTCCAATCGTCTGCAAGGGATTCTTCCGGCTGCAGAATTTTTTCGGCCACCACCCAAGCCTCGGGCGCCGCGCTGCGCAGCCTGCGGAAATATTGAGCAGGGTCGCGAAGGCCGTCGGCATGGTCCACGCGAACTCCGTCCAACTGACCGGCGCGTAACCATTGAAGGATTAACGCGTGAGTATCCGCAAAGACGAACTCGTCTTCGACGCGGACGCCTACCAGGGAATTGATATCGAAAAAGCGTCGATAAACAATCTCGGTGGCCGCCGTTCGCCAACGGGACAGCCGGTAGTTCTGTCGCATCAGAAGAGCGTCTACGCGATCGGAATCGGCGTTCAGAGCGGCTACGCCCGAGTCGATCGCGGCGGCGATCTCAGGCCGCTCCGAACATAAACGCGCCAGTAGGCGCCGGATCGTCTCCTTATTGCGATGATGGGCGTTCAGTCCTGCCCAGTTGGTTGCGGCGATAGACTGCCGCAGATGAGCGAGTGCGTCCGCAAGGAAACTCAATTCCGGGCTACCGGCGCGTTGGGCGCAACTCTCAAGCAGCTCCGAAACGGATTCGGGCGCGACAGGAAAAGTGTGGTCGTAGTAGCGGAGTACAAAACTCCCCTCACTCCTCTGCAGTGTCAATTTGCCGGCTTCGATGACTCGGCCCGAATGATCTTCGAGGATGGGCAGTAGAACTTTATTGCGCAACCTCTCCTCGGGTGCATTCCAATCGATGTCGAAATACGGCGCGTACCGGCTAGCTTGTCCGTTTTCGAGTGTGTCCCACCACCACTGATTGTAGTGGCCGGTGATCGCCATATGATTGGGAACGATGTCCAGCACCTGACCAAGGCCGACTTCGGCGAGTTTCTGTACTAATTTTTTGCGCCCCTCCTCGCCGCCCAATTCCTGGCTTACCTGATGGTAGTCGACGGTGTCATAGCCGTGCGTGCTACCAGGAGCCGACTGCAAGTACGGCGAACAATAGACATGCGAGATTCCCAACTCGCGCAGGTAGTCCACGACTTCGCTAGCGGCCTCAAAGTCAAAGTCAGGCCGAAGCTGTAATCGGTAAGTGGCGAGCCGAAGCAGCAAACTCAGATCCTCCAGGGTTTGCCGCAGTGGCAAAGCGAATTACCAGAAGTGCCCGAATCCTATAGCAATTTTATCTCACTGTTCCGCTGGCGCATCCACTTTTAGTTCCTTACGGACCCTTAGCTCAGTTGGTTAGAGCGCTTGCTTGACACGAAGGAGGTCACAGATTCGAGTTCTGTCGGGCCCACCACTTCTCAATCATTAAGCGTTTCCCGGGGAAGAAGATCCCCTGCCCTGACTCGCCAGTATTTGTAGGCAGTGCTTCGCAGGTAATGTGGCATGAGCACCGGGTCGACCGGCGGCCGAATGCGGCAGCGGCGAAGGTGGCTCAGCACTGAGCACGTAGTGGTGCAAGAGAGCTATGGCTCACTTCTCACCCGAGAGCTGCCTGAGGGCGGTACCCAGCTGCTTCAGTTCCTCGCCGAACCGGGC
>Ga0207694_10004505_pt1 | contig 10873 bp, 4 predicted proteins | sample KBSC34metaG_FD_184353 | JGI IMG/M metagenome (GOLD analysis project Ga0207694, IMG submission 184353) | Corn rhizosphere microbial communities from Kellogg Biological Station, Michigan, USA - KBS C3-4 metaG (SPAdes) (version 2) | ecosystem: Host-associated > Plants > Roots > Rhizosphere > Soil...
ACGCGCATGACGATTTCCAGCTCGCCCTTGAAGCGTTCGCGCTCGACCACCAGGCGGCGCGCGTATTCCATCGCGGCCTTGGTGTCGTGGATCGAGCAAGGGCCGATCACGACCATGACACGGTCGTCCTGGCCGTGCAGGATGCGATGCAAGGCGGTGCGGCATTCCGCGGTGGTGCTCTCGACTTTTTCGCTGCCGCCGAATTCACGGATCAGGTGCGAGGGGGGTGTCAGTTCTTTCATTTCTCGGATGCGTAGATCGTCGGTGCGCGGCATTTTTTCTCCTGATTGCAATCTGAATTTGGGAATTCGAATGGGTAAAAAAAAACCGCCATCACTGGCGGTTTTTTAGAAATTCGGTTTGGTCTCTACTTACGAACGCTTACCGCTTTTCACCGCCGTGGGGCTGGAATAGCTAAAGTAAAAATAAAAAAAGTAAGCGCGGGCGAAAGACATTGTGTGATCTATGCGAATAGTCGTTAGTTACAACAGAAAACGATAATGCAACAATTTCCCGGCTTTGGCAACACCGGTCATTAATTTTTCACAAAAACCGCATTGACTGACGTTTTTTTGCATTTAAACCGTCACTCAATGCCCTCCACGCACAATTTATGCCGTACCGCCCACCGTAACGCCGTCGATGCGCAAGGTCGGCTGACCGACGCCGACCGGGACGCTCTGGCCTTCCTTACCGCACACGCCGACGCCGGAATCGAGCTTCATGTCGTTGCCGATCAGCGAAACACGGTTCAGCACGTCAGGACCGTTGCCGATCAGCGTGGCGCCCTTGACCGGGTACGAAATCTTGCCGTTCTCGATCATGTAGGCTTCGCTGGCCGAGAAGACGAACTTGCCGTTGGTGATGTCGACCTGGCCGCCGCCGAAGTTGACGGCGTACAAACCGTTCTTCACCGAGGCGAGGATTTCAGCAGGATCCTTGTCGCCGGCCAGCATGTAGGTGTTGGTCATACGCGGCATCGGCAAATGCGCAAATGATTCGCGACGGGCGTTGCCGGTGACCGGCATCTTCATCAGGCGCGCGTTCATGGTGTCCTGGATGTAACCCTTCAGGATGCCGTCTTCGATCAGCGTGGTGCACTGGGTCGGATTGCCTTCGTCGTCGATGTTGAGCGAACCGCGGCGATCGGCGATGGTGCCGTCATCGACCACGGTGACGCCCTTGGCGGCGACGCGTTCGCCGATGCGGCCGGAGAAAGTGCTCGACCCCTTGCGGTTGAAGTCGCCCTCGAGGCCGTGGCCGATGGCTTCGTGCAACAGGATGCCGGGCCAGCCCGGTCCGAGCACGACGGTCATCGGACCGGCCGGCGCCGGACGTGCGTCGAGGTTGACCAGTGCGGTGGAAACCGCTTCGGAGGCATATTTTTCGAGCAGCTCGTCGCTGAAATAAGCATAGCTGTAGCGACCGCCGCCACCGCTGCTGCCCATTTCGCGGCGACCGTTCTGCTCGGCGATGACGGTGATCGACACGCGCACCAGCGGGCGGATGTCGGCGGCGATGATGCCGTCGCTGCGCGCCACCAGCACCACGTCGTATTCGCCGGCCAGGCTGGCCATGACTTGCACGACGCGCGGATCCTTGGCGCGGGCGATGCGCTCGATGCGTTCCAGCAGATTGACCTTGGCGGTGGCGTCCAGCGAGGTCAGCGGATCGTGCGGCAGATACAGCGAACGACCGCCGTTGGGCTGCATGCTGCCCGCGATCTTGACGCGGCCGGCGCCCTGGCGGCCGATGGTGCGGGTTGCCGCAGCGGCGTCGAGCAGGATCGCTTCCGAGATTTCATCCGAATACGAGAACGCCGTCTTGTCGCCCGACACGGCACGCACGCCGACGCCCTGGTCGATGGAGAAGCTGCCGGTCTTGACGATGCCCTCTTCCAGGCTCCAGCCCTCGCTCTTGGTGAACTGGAAGTAAAGGTCGGCGTAGTCCACCTTGTGCGTGAACATGCTGCCCAAGGCCTTGAGCAGCTTGGATTCGTCCAGGCCGAAGGGAGTCAGCAGCACGTCGCGCGCCACTTGCAGGGCGCCCATGTTGGGTTCAAATAATTTCATAGCGTCTTGTCGGAAGGCAAAAAGGTCAAAGCTTGCGATGGCGTAGCGCCGGCAAGCTTTCTCGAACGTATTGTAGACGATGGGGGTCAATGTCGCCGATCACAAGTCCTTCTCCCTCAGGAAGCACCGAGACGATCTCGCCCCAGGGATCGACCAGCATGCTGTGGCCCCAGGTACGGCGGCCATTGACGTGCTGCCCGCCCTGGGCCGAGGCCAGCACGTAGCACTGGTTCTCGACGGCACGCGCGCGCAGCAGCAACTCCCAGTGCGCGCGGCCGGTGGTATAGGTGAAGGCGGCAGGCATGACGATCAGGGCGCACTCGCCCATGGCGCGATACAGCTCCGGGAAGCGCAGGTCATAGCACACCGACAAGCCGACCCGGCCGAAGGGTGCCTCGAAGCTGCGCACTTCGCTGCCGTATTCGATGGTGCGGGCTTCGTCGTAGTTTTCTTCACCCCGCACGAAATTGAACAAGTGGATCTTGTCGTAACGCGCCACCCGCTGGCCATCCGGTCCATAGACCAGTGAAGTATTGAGCACCTTGCCGGAAACCGCCGACTGCAGCGGCAGTGTGCCGCCCACCAGCCACAGCCGGTGCTCGCGCGCCAGGGCGCTCATGCATTCCTGCATGGGACCGCTGCCATCGGCTTCGGCATGGGCCAGCTTGTCGCGCTCATGTAATCCCATGATCGGCCAGTATTCCGGCAGCAGCGCCAGTTGCGCGCCCTGCTGCGCAGCCTGCGCCACCAGGCGGCTGGCCGCATCGAAGTTCTGCTGCGGCTCGGGGGTGGAGACCATCTGGATCGCCGCCACCTTGAAGGAATCGCTCATGTCTGCCTCTTGCCAACGTGGGGAGTAAAAAAAGAATGCCGCCAGTATCGCCCATCCGCGCCAGCCGCGCAGGCCAGGCCGGGGACAGGACCAGGATCAGGCACCGGAATTGATGGCCGGTCTCGGCGCGGGTGCGCCGCGCCGCTGGGCCGGGGCCGGTGAAGGAGGCGGCACCACGTCATTGCCCGGCTTGCCATCCTCCTTGCCGCCCTTGCCCTTCTGCAGCACCTCGCGGGCACGTTCTGCATCCACCGGCGAGACCTGCCCCTGCTTGACCACGATGGGGTCGCTCCAGGGACCTGTCACCTTGTATTCGAAACTGAGCGACTTCATCACCGGATTGCGCAGGAACAGCTGCGCCAGCAAGGTACTCACCCCCACCACCGGATTGACCGCCATCGCCACCACCGAGGCCGTGCCGAGGTTGATCTCGGGGATCACCACCACATGCAGGTCCTGGGTCTCGCGGGCGATGTCGGCCGAGCCGCTCATCAGCACCGAGGCCGTCACGCCGGCCATCTTGAGATTGTCCGTGCTGGCGATGCCCTTGGCGATGCTGGCAGTCCCGGCCACGGTGTCGAAGGCAAAGCCTTCAGAGAACACGTCGCGGAAGTCCAGCGTCAACCGGCGCGGCAAGGCCTGCAGGTTGAGCACGCCCAGCAGCTTGGCAGCCCCCGGATCCACCTTCAGGAACTGTCCCGAATGCACGTCCATGTGCACCTGCCCGGCGAGCGTTGCCATGTCCATCGCATAGGGCGGTGCCTTCCAGCTGAGATCGCCATCGAGCTTGCCGCTTCCGCCGCGGATGGTGCCGGGATAACCGAAGCGTTCCAGCAGCTTGCCCGCATCTTCGATATCCAGCGCATAGGTGAAGTTGGAGGTGTGATTGCTGCCGAAGGTGAGCCAGTTGCCGGCAGCCCGGAACTGCGCGTCGGGATTGGCCAACAGCAGGCGGCTGATGCGCCATTCGCGGCCGACCGAGGTCAGGATGTTGCTGGCATCGAGTTCCAGCCGGCCCAGCTTCTTGCCGCCCAGTTCGAACTGCTCGGCGCGGATGTCCAGCGCGGGCATCTGCAGGTTGTCGTCGGTCTTGTCGGCACTGGCGGGCGGGGCCGCGTCGGCCGTCGGGCTGGACTTGGGAATGACCAGCGAGGACAGGCGCGCCGTGACCTTGCCGGCCCCGCTTGCGCTGCCGGGTTCGTCCCAGGTCACGGTACCGGCGGCTTGCTGGGACTCCAGGTTGATCTGCCAGGCATTGCGGCGATGCGCCGCTTCCAGGATCAGCTTGTTGAGCTTCTTGCCCATCAGGTTCAGTTCGCCGACGCGGGCCGAGACGCTGTCCGGCGCCAGGTATTGCGTGACATCGCTGTTGCCCAGGCGATTGCCTGCGGCTGCACCGTTGCCGGCGGCCGCCGCGTCCTTGCCCGCCAGGTCCTTCTTCAGAGCCAGCCAGGCGTCGGCATCCAGGCTGTCGGTGGCCAGGGCCAGCTTCAGACCGGAGGCCGGAGTCGGTGCCGGCTGGTTCCAGCCGATGCCGCCGCTGGTGACGCGCCACTCATTGCCCTTGGCGGCGACGCGCTCGCGCACGTAGCGCGACGCCACGTTCGAGCCCAGCGACACACGCATTTCCTCGCGTTCGATCAGCGGATCGGACGAGGCCAGCGGCAGCAGGTCGAAGCGCATCGGCAGGGAGTCCTGCACGCCCTTGCGCAGGGGCACCGGCAGGTCCACGCCGAGACCGGCCAGGCTGGACTCGACCGTGACTTCCGGCTGATGCTGCCGCACCAGCACCGTGGCGCTGTAGCGGGTGCCGCCCGAGAAGCGTGCCAGCAGGCGCTGCAGCGAAGGCTCGGGGTATTGCTTGCGCAGGTTCTCGATGTTGATGGCACCGTCCAGACGTACCTGGCTGCTGCCATCCTTCTGGGTGCCGCCGCTGATGGCCAGGTTATCGCCCAGGAACTGGCCGCGCACGCCATTGAGCGTGAAGCCGCGCTCGTTGAACTCGACCTTGCCGCTGGTGCGATAGATGGGCGGCAGTTCCGGCAGCAGGTCGACGTCATTGTTGGCGAAGTTGAAGGCCCCCTGTGCGCGGGTATCAATGGCATGGTGCAGCGGCATCTGGAACTTCAGGTCCAGACGCGCCTCGCCGGTGGCGGTGCTGTGTTCCATGACGTTGCCGGTCCAGCGCGCTACCGGGCTCTGGTTGACGTATTGCAGGAAGGCCGGCATGGGGCCATTGGCAACGCCATCGATTTCCAGCACGGCATCATGTGAATCGACATCCGCCACCCGCGCCGTCACCGGTCCCAGCCGCGCGCCCAGGGTACGGGCGCTGTCAGCCTTGATCTCCAGCCGCGTGCGATCGACGCTGATGCGCCCCCGGCCCTCCTCCAGCAGCGGCCACTCGGGCTCCTTGCCATCCCGGCCAACGTGGCCGGGGGTGTAGTTCAGCTTCAGCCCCTCGAACTCGCCTGCCAGCTGGAATACGCCCTTGGGCTGCTCGCCCGGCTTGGTGGTGTGGAAAGGGAAATCGGCCAGCGCGCCCTTGAGCTTGAACTGCACCTCCTTCAGATTACCGGCCAGCAAGCCCTCGGTGAGCCAGCGATGCAGCGGCTCGCTCATGTGTTGCGGCAGGTAGCGGCGAATCGCCTTCACATCGAAGCTGGTCAGCTCGCCATGCAGGTCGACGCTGCCAGCCGAACGGCCCTGCAGCGGCAGCAGGTGCTGCCCGCTCAGGCTGCCGGCCACGCCGGGCTGAGCGAACTGCATCTGGTCCAGATCCACCTGCAGGGTCTGGTCCTTCAGGTATTGCCAGCGTGCCTGCAGCTTGAGGCTGTCAAAGGGCAGACTGGATTCGCGGAACAGATCAGTCGGCAGCTCGAATGCCAGTTGCTGCGCATCGACCTTGACCGAACCACCCTTCTCGCTGGCATCGATCTCGCCGGACAGGTTGCTGAAACCGGGGAAGGCCGCCCACTGTGCGCGGGCTTGCTGGGCAGCGTTCTTGCGCGGCTCGACGTGAGCCGGCAAGCCCTTCAGCCCCAGGCCCTTGAAGCGGCCATTGACGCGGTAGGAACTCAGCTCGGGATAAGTGCCCTGCCACTGCACGGTGAAATCATGCAGCTCTCCGCGCGGGGCCAGGTCGTCCAGCAGCTTGCGCTGGGACGGCGCCAGCGGCAGGCGGGTGGCCAGCTGCGACAGCGTCTGCAGGTTCAGATAGGTGGCCTTGACGCTGGTGCGCTCGGCCTTCAGCGGGGTGGCCGGTTCATAGCTCTCGGCAATCGAGGTCGGCGGCAGCACGAAGCCGTCCGGGGTCTCGATGGAAAAATCGGTCAGGGTCACCTGATGGCCGTTGGCACCGAAGGTCGGCACGCCGTCCTCAGCATTGGGCCCCAGGGTTTCGCTGGCGGAGATGCGTCCATTGACGCGTTTCAACGACAGCGGCTCCAGCTGGCGCGACAGGCGGGCATTGAAATCGGTGAGACCGAGGTCGGCGGTGAAGTTGGCGACCTTGGCGTGATCCAGCGTCAGCCAGGCGCGCACCGAGCCGCGGCCGCTGTTGATGGCGATCGGATAATCGAACCAGGCGCGCCAGACCGACAGCTCGGTATTGCGCAGATCGGCATAGAGCAAGCCCTTCCAGCGCGCGATGTCGGAACTGCGCGCAAAGGCCGGATGGCTGAAATCGGCCCGTACATCCAGGGGAGCCGCCATGTCCTGCGGCGGAATGGCGCGCAGCGAGAGCCGATGGCGCAGCCAGCGGTTGTGCAGCACCAGGTTGACGTCTTCCAGCACCAGCTCGGGTGCCTGGCGCAATTCGTCATCCCAACGCAGTTTGCTGTGACGGATCACGATTTCGCGCTGCGACAGCAGCCAGTCCAGGTTGCTGCCATCGCCCCCGGCCGGTACCGGGATGCCGGCCACATACAGCTTGCCGGCTGCATCGCGGCGGATGGCCAGGTCGGCCCCTTCGATACTGAGGTTTTCCAGACGCAGCGACGCCACCAGGACGCTGCTCCAGGACAGCGTGGTCGATACGCGCGGCAGGCTCAGGGCGGCTTCGCCCTGCTGGTCGTGGACGGTGAGATTGGTCAGCGAGAGCTGGGGCCGCAATCCGCTCCAGGAAGCATCAATGGTCTCGATGCTGACCGTACGGCCGAGCTGGTGCGAGATCAGGGCTTCAATGCGGGGCTTGTAGTGGCCCACCTCGGGCAGCACCGCATAGCGCAGCACCAGAAACAGCGCGCAAAAGACAAAGTAGGCGGCCAGCAGCAGCTTGAGGGTGAAACCCAGGACATGGTGGGTAGCCCGGTTCAGGCGCCGATAGCTGCCCCGTGCAAATCGCCAGCACAGCGCCCAACGGCCAGGCTTCGGTGCGGCGTTATGTTGTTCTTGGGACATCAGGTTGCAAGGCGGCTCGGCAGAAAAATGGAATCGGGCAGGCAGCATGATCGCATGGAAAACCAGCCCATGCCATCTTGGCAAAGGGGCTATGAGGGGCAAAAACGGCGATAAGTTTAAAAAGGGAGGCTAGAATCGCCGGATTCGCTCCTTTTTACGTCCATCGTCAGTCCGCAGTCAGCTGGCATGCCGGGGAACCTGCCCCGGCCTCCGCCTTGCCTGCATTGTCGGCATCGGCGGGACGGGCCTGAAGCCGGGGGAGCACCGGTTTTCTTCCTTTTACACCTTGTCGTGGAGCTTTGCGGTCTCTTATGCCTGTTCATCATCCTTCCCTGGTCGACGCCTCCACCTCCCGCTACTACACCCGCTGGACCCAGGCAGATCCGGCCCGCCCGGCCCTGGTGGCGGAGGCCGCCCGCCAACCCATGGACCGCGAGGCCATGCAGCAGCGCCTGGCGCGCGACCTGGAAGCCGGCCTGAGCCTGCCGGCCGCCATGCGGCGTCTGCGCAACCTGATCATCTGCAGCCTCATCACCCGTGACCTGGATGGCCGCGCCGACCTGGCCGAAGTGGTGGCCACCATGACCGGTTTTGCCGATTTCGCCGTGCAGACCCATCTGGCAGCCCTGATGCAGGAGCAGATCGCCCTCCATGGCACCCCGGTGGGTGAAGAATCAGGACGCCCGCAGGAAATGATCGTGCTGGGCATGGGCAAGCTGGGCGGGGGCGAACTGAACGTTTCTTCCGATATCGACCTCATCTTCGTCTATCCGGAAGATGGCGATACGCAAGCCGGGCTCGGCCAGAAATCGCTCTCCAACCATGAATTCTTCGTCCGCCTGGGCAAGAAGCTGATCGGTGCACTGGCTGAAATCACTGAAGATGGCTTCACCTTCCGCGTCGACATGGCGCTGCGTCCCAACGGCAATTCCGGGCCGCTGGTGGCCAGCTTCAACATGGTCGAGGAATATCTGGTGCGCCAGGGCCGAGAGTGGGAGCGCTACGCCTGGACCAAGGCGCGGGCGCTGACCGGCACCGAGGAAGACATCGCCGCCCTGGAGGCGATCAGCCGGCCGTTCATTTTCCGCCGCTACCTGGACTTCGGTTCCATCGATGCGCTGCGCTCCATGCACGGCCAGATCCGCGCCGAGGTCAAGCGCCAGGAAGCCCTGCACCCCGACCGCAGCAACAACGTCAAGCTGGGCCGGGGCGGCATCCGCGAAATCGAATTCACCAGCCAGGTGTTCCAGCTGATCCGTGGCGGACGCGATGCCGAACTGCGCGACCGTTCCACCCGCACCACCCTGCGCACCCTGGCGGCCAAGGAACTGCTGGCCCCTGACGTGGTGGAGCAACTGCTGGACGCCTACACCTTCCTGCGCGACCTGGAGCATCGTCTGCAGTACCTGGAAGATGCGCAGACCCACACCCTCCCCGTCAATCCCGACGACCTGCTGCTGGTGGCCAACATGATGGGCTACGCCGACAGCGCCGCACTGCTGCAGGCGCTGGAACACCAGCGTGCCATCGTGGCCGCGCAGTTCGATGCCATCTTCGCCGACAAGCAATCCGAAGGCGAAAGCGATGGCCCCACGGTGGCGGTGAGCGAGAACGACAATCTCGAAGGCCTCACCGACGCCCTCCGCCTGGTCGGCTTCCCCGAGGAGGACATCGAGAACGGCGCGCGCCGCCTGCACCTGACCTGGCAGTCGCCGCGAATGCAAAGCCTGCCCGAGGCCAGCCGCAACCGGCTCAATACCGTCATCAACAATTGCCTTCCGCTGCTGGCCGCGCTGCATTACGACCAGTTGCCGGCACTGGGCCGCCTGCTCGACTTCCTCGAAGCGATCGCCCGCCGTGCGGCCTATCTGGCGCTGCTCACCGAATATCCCTATGCCCTGCAGCGCCTGGTACGCATGATCGGTGCCAGCGGCTGGGCCGCCACCTACCTGACGCGCCACCCGCTGCTGCTGGACGAATTGCTGGACGACCGCAACCTCAAGGCCGCCTCCGACTGGAATGCCTTCGCCGACACCTGCCGCCGCCAGCTGGCCACGGCCGAGGGCGATACCGAACGCCAGCTCGACATCCTGCGCGAGCTGCATCACGCCGAACTGTTCCGCCTGCTGGCACAGGATCTGGAAGGTGATCTGTCGGTGGAAAAGCTGGCCGATGAACTTTCGGCCCTGGCCGACGTATTGGTGCAGGTCACTCTCGAAGCGATCTGGCAGACCATCGCCCAGCGCCATGTCGATGTACCGCGCTTTGCCGTGATCGCCTACGGCAAGCTGGGCGGCAAGGAGCTGGGCTATGCCTCGGACCTGGACGTGGTCTTCCTCTACGACGACGAGGACCAGGAGGCCCCGGGCCTGTACGCCAAGCTGGCGCAGCGCTTCATCACCTGGATGACCAGCCACACCCCGGCCGGCACCCTGTTCGACATCGACATCGCCCTGCGTCCGGATGGCGCCAGCGGATTGCTGGTGTCGCCGGTCTCCTCCTTCGAGAAGTACCAGCTCAATGCGGCGTGGATCTGGGAGCATCAGGCCCTGACGCGGGCGCGCTTCTGTGCGGGCGATGCCGCCATCGGCGAGCGTTTCGAGGCGCTGCGTGAGCGTGTACTGCGCCAGCCGCGCGATGTGAACAAACTGGAAGAGGAAGTGCTGTCGATGCGCCGCCGCATGCGCGATGCCCATCCCAATCGCAGCATGATGTTCGATCTGAAGCACGATGAAGGCGGCATGATCGACATCGAGTTCATGGTGCAATACCTGGTGCTGCGCCATGCCTGCGACCATCCGCAGCTGACCGGCGACATCGGCAACATCGCCCTGCTCAAGCTGGCCGGCCAGCTCGGGCTGATTGATGCGCTGCTGGCGGCGGAAGCGGCCAATGCCTACCGCCTGTTCCGCAAGCTGCAGCACCAGATCCGCCTGCAGGGTTCGGAACGCGCCCACATCGATGCGATCCGGGTGGAACATGAACGGGCTTGCGTGATCCGGCTGTGGCAGCAGGTCTTCGGCTGATCTGCTTTCCGGCGGGATGAAGAAAAAAACGAGAGTTGCCTCTCGTTTTTTCATTTCCCTTCATCTGCACTGGATCGTGCGTGAAACCCTTTAATTCATGGGCTTGACGGCCACCAGGTTGATCAGCGTTTCTTCCCGCTCTGCCTTGGGCTTGATGCCGAAGACGCGTTCCAGTATCCCCAGGTCTTCCCGGCTCCACCACAGGTAGGGATAGGAAATCGACTCCGGCGCGACCTCGAAGCCGGCGCTGCGCACCAGGGCCAGGTACTCGCCGGCGGTCTTCTGGACCTCCATCGGATGGCGGAACAACAAGCGGATGATCCACGAATGGATGTAGCGCCTGGTCGACTCGGCAAAGAGCAGGATGCCGCCCGGCTTGAGGACGCGGTAGAACTCGCGGATGGCCTCTTCCTGATCGATCAGGTGATGGAAGGTCTGGTGGCAGAACAGCAGGTCCACGCTATTGTCTTCCAGCCGCATGCGCGAGCTGGAGCACTGGATGAACTCGGCGCGCAGGCCCTCGGCCTCGGTCTCGGCGCGTG
>Ga0207694_10004509_pt1 | contig 10865 bp, 7 predicted proteins | sample KBSC34metaG_FD_184353 | JGI IMG/M metagenome (GOLD analysis project Ga0207694, IMG submission 184353) | Corn rhizosphere microbial communities from Kellogg Biological Station, Michigan, USA - KBS C3-4 metaG (SPAdes) (version 2) | ecosystem: Host-associated > Plants > Roots > Rhizosphere > Soil...
GGTGGGTGGGAACATGGCCCTGCTCGTGCTCGTGTACTCGGTGCTGCTGTGGGGCGGGTCGAACGCGTTCAACTCGGCCCAGGATCGGGACGAGGGCCCGGTCAACCTGCTGCCCCATCCCCCTCCGATCCCGTCGCACCTCGGCGCCTTCGGCCTGTCGTTGAAGCTGGCCGGGGTGCTGGCATCGGCCGCGTTCGGCGCTGCCTGCGTGGCGCTGGCGGCAGGGGCTGCTCTCGCGTCGCTCTTCTACTCGTGGCGCCGAATGCCGTGGCGGCGCGGGAAGGAGATCCCCGGCGTCGACAACCTCATCAACGCGGGGGGCTGCGGCCTTGGCAGCTTCGCGTACGGGTGGTGCGCCGCGGGCGGCCTACCCGACGCGACGATGGGTTACCTGGGCCTTGCCTGGACCGTGTGCCTCTTCGGCGGCATGCCGACCGCGCAGATCTTCCAGCTCTCTCCGACGGACACCGCCCAGAGCGCGCGAAACTGGACCGCCTGGCTGGGCGCGGGACGGACCCTGAAGGTGGGCGCGGCCCTGTTCGCCGTTCACTTCTTCCTCATCGCGTACGCATCACCGCTGAGCGCCTCGACCGTCGTGTGGGGTGCCAGCGTGCTGGTCGGGGCGGCGCACAGCGCCTGGTGGTCGCGGCGGCCCTTCGATCACGCGCACGCCCGGATGCTGCGCCAGATGACCGTGTTGACGACCGGTCAGCTCGCCTGGGCCATCGGGCGGCTGTAGCTGCCAGAGGCCCTCCTCGGCGGCGGCGCCCGTCGCGGTAAGATGCTGCGATGCCCGCCGCTCCGAGGACGCTCAACCTGAAAGCCGCGCCGTGGAAGATCGCCAGCCTCGCGCTGCTCAAGCGGGACGGGCGCTTGCACCTCCCCGATCTGCAGCGCGGGTTCGTGTGGTCGGCGGACCGGGTGCGGGCCCTTTACGACTCGCTCTATCGCTCGTATCCGGTCGGTGCGCTGCTGCTGTGGCAGCCGAAGTGGGAGGGGGAGGCGCCGTTCTCGACGCGCGCGTGGGACATCTGTCCCCCGGACCCTGGCGCCGGACGGGGCGTGCCCGAGCCGGCGCAGCCGGTGATTCCTGGCTCGCTGTTCGTCCTCGACGGGCAGCAGCGGCTGACCTCGATCTTCCGGCTGGTGTTTCGCAGCCGGCTTCGCGACCGGACCACCCCCGACCCGGACCTGCTCGTGGCGCTGTCGCCGCGCGACGAGTGGGTGGAGAGCCCGTTTCACCTGCGGTCGAAGGCGCTGCGCACCCGGATGCGCGACGGGCTGCTCGTGCCGGCGGAGGTGCTGTTCGAGGGGATCCGCGCCGGCAACGAGAGCCTGGCGGTGCAGCGCGCTCTCGGCGAGTGGCTGACCACCGCCGACGAGCTGTTCTTCGAGGCGCTCGATCGCGCCAACGCGATCCGGACCGCCATCCTGCAGGCCGAGGTGATCGCCTACGAGATCGACGCCGACGCTGGGGACGACAACGTGATCGAGATCTTCGCGCGCCTGAATCAGCAGGGTGTGCGGTTGCGTCCGGGGGATCTGGCGGCGGCTCGCCTGACCGGGCAGATGGCGAGCTTCCGGGCGCGGGCTCGCGAGGCCTTGATGGCCAAGGAGCTGCAAGGGTTCTCGGCCCCCGAAGGCGCCGAGGAGGGCGCCCGCACAGGCGCGTTCGTCGACACCGATCTCTTGATCCGGGCGGCGCTCTTCCTGGGGGGCGGCGGCGTGCGCTACCGCGACGCCGAGAAGCGGAACGTCCAGAGCCACTACCAGAACATCGAGACAAACTGGGACGCGGCCATCGCCGGGTTCAAGAGCGCGGTGGCGCTGTTTCGCAACGCCGGCTTGCCCGACGGTGACTGGTTGCCGTACCGCTACCTGCTGTTCCCGCCGGCCATCGCGGCGGCGAGCGGCCACGACCTGGACGAGCGCTGGACGGGCTGGGCGCTGGTCGCGAGCTTGTGGCGCCACTACTCGGCGGAGGTGGACACCAAGCTCGCCAAGGACGCGGCGCTCGCCGCCCGCGGCGACATCGACGGCCTCATCGAGCATGTCAAGCTGCGCGCCAAGCGGACGGAGAGCGTGATCCCCGAGGACGACGATCTCGTTCACAACATCGTCAGCGAGAACGCCGTCCTCTTCGGCCTGCTCGCCTATTTCCTGCGCGTGGACGCCCACTCGTTCCCGAGCCGCAAGCTGATGAGTGGCGCCCAGGAGCCGCTCGAGCCGCATCACATCTTCCCGCGCGCCAGCCTCGACCGTCACCCCGACCGCGACAACGAATACGTCCCCGATCGGCTGGGGAACCTGACCGTGCTGGTGCGCTCCGACAAGGAGGCGATCGGCGAGACCGCGCCCGACGTGTATCTCGGGCTCATCGAGCCCTCCGATCGCGCCGCGCACTTGATCCCGAACGACACGGAGCTGTGGTCCGTGCGGCGATACAAGGAATTCTGCGAACAGCGCGAGCGCGCCATGGCCGCCATGTTGCGCGACCTGCTGTTCACCTACGGATTGGTGTGAAGAGCCGCTGATCGGATCGCCTCGGTCGACACCGAAGGAGGCGTCTCGCCGTCGCTGCGGTGGGGATCGACCACGCGTCTCCGACGGAAGTCGCCCGCGAGCGAGACGCCGTACCAGATGGCGGTTGCGCTGGCGCAATAGCCGTCGCGGGCGGACATCCGGAGCAAAAACTCGCGCGCGACCCCTAGCCCTGACCGAGTGAGGCCCTATGTTCCTGGGCCTCACTTGGCCTAATCAACCTTCAAACTGGAGCTCGACATGAACCTGACCCGGATCGTCTTCCTGGCTTTGGCAGTTCTCCTTCCCGCTGGCTGGACCGTCGCCAGCGCCACCGAAGAGGCTCCTGCCGGCGACAAGACCGAGAAGACCACCAAGAAGTCCAAGAAGAGCAAGAAGGCCGACGGCACCGAAGAAACCAACACCACCGAGACCAAGACCGAGAAGAAGGCCGAGTAGCGAAGCCTGCCCGCGAGTGGACCGTCATCCAGAGGTGGCGGTCCACTCACGTCGGTCTCACTGCTCGTCGGTGCCGAGGGCCAAGATCCTTTCACGCGCGCGTGGGGGTCCGGATACCGTCGTCCGGCTGGACCAGCCCCGCCCGCGCGCGGCGCGCGCTGGTGGCGAGCAACGCTTCCCAGGCCTGGGCCTAGTCGCCCCGTTGCGAGTCGAGAAGGACTTAGGAACGTTGACCAGCGTGGCCCCGCCATCGATGAAACAGCCGTCATACGTAGATTATTACGAAGCTACGTATAACGAGCGAAGTATGCCCAGACGTGAGCCGGGGAGGATCTCGCACCGCGGTCGAGCCAGGTCAGCAGGAAGGGTGCGGAGCGCGACCTTTGCCGGAGCTCCGGGCCTTGTCGACTGGCGAGTGACCCTGCGTGCAGAAGACGGTCCACATCAGACGGTCGGCCGAGCGCCCGTGAGTCCATCAACGTCGGGGGACGGGATAGTCACTGGTGCGGCGGGTCCTGGTCCGTTCCGCCTCTCCCTGGAGCTGTGCCGAGAGCGCGAATTCGAGCGCGACCCGTTCGGCTTCCTGGTCGTACTGACGGGCATCGATCAGCGACTTCAGCAGCGCGTTCAATAGAGCGTAGTCGACCGCCCTCATTCCCGAGAGCTCGGACGGATGAAAGCTGAGTCTCACCGTCGGTGGCAGGGGGCAAGTCGCGGCCAACTTCTGGGCGTCGGCCAGCGGTTCCGGCACAGCACAGGCCGGTCCAAGGACAGCTGCCGCCGCCGCCGCCAGAATCTCTCCTCGGTGCAGTGGGATCTTCGCCGTACGAACACGAACGCTGGCGTCGCGCAGCTCGACACGGATGCCGGTGCACGCTCCGGCGAGCGCCTCGACCATCCAGTCGCGCCGCCGGTTTTGGGGCTGCCTTTCGGCGCCGCGCGAGACTCGCGCCAGCCACTCGGCGCACGAGGGGTCGCCGGTGTCAGGAGGCCGCGTGGCCGCGGTCTCGACCAGCCCACCCGTGGTCACGTCGTAGACGAGGCGGCGGCCCTCGGCCGTTTCGAGCGCGAAGCGGTGTAATCCCACGAAGCCGACCCACGCGCCCCAGTGATAGCCGGCCTCCGACGGCGCGCCGAGGTTCTTTGGACGTCGGAGAATGTCCGTGACCCGGAGGCTCTTGATGAGATCGCCGCGACGGTAGAACGAGACGATCACCTCGTCGCCGCTGTACCCGCGCCTCAGGACTTGAACGTCCCAGTCGCCAGCCGCTACGTACTCCCCGTCATCGTCGAGGTAGCCAGCATAGGGCCAGCCCCTCATCTCCCAGAGCTTCACGCGTCCGTGCGACCCGTCGCGCCGGAACACGAGGGTCGACCTTTGGTTGGGTCCGGGCACGGCGAAGAATCGGCCGTTCGCCGATTCCATCCGCGGGTCAGGATCTTCGATGAGGGGCGCGTCCGCCCGTCCCGTTACCGGTAAGGCGCCGATCACGATGGCCATGACAGCCACCGTGAAGGCCCCATAGCGGTACGCCCAGCTCGCTCGGTCAATGGTCATCAAATCACCGTCGCTGTGAACCGGCACCCAGGGACCATCTTCGCCAGCGTCTCCAGGATCAATCTCAGGTGCCTCGGCCGCACCGTGCGTCCGACGTTCATGATGCTCTGGAGATCATTGAAGAACGGATGCCCCGGGATTGTATTCCTCGCCGTCGCCTCGCGAGTAGACGTAGCCCAGCGTGTGGCCGAACTCGTGCGCCGCCACGGAGAAGTTCGGCCGTTGAACCTCGTCACCCGGTAACGCCTGCGTCGTAGCGTCGACTGGTATACGCTGAAGCAACTTTGTGGAAGACCATGACGATAATGACGGCATGACCACGAGAGTCACGCATCGAGGAGGGTGAGGGCTGACGATGCTTCTGGAAATCAAGACAACGGCGCTGGGGCGCCTGCAGGGCTCAGGAATTTGCTTCGGGAATGCGGACGTCATGACGCTTGCGCCGGGGCAGACAACGACGGCCGGCTCACTGGTTCTGGCGGGCGACCCACCTGAGTTAGCCAAGGTCGGGCCTTCCGTCACGACCGAGCCGAAGGGTGCGCTCGATATCACGCTCGGCCAGCGGCGACCTACAGGAATTGACCTGACGGTCCGCGCGATATCTCCCGCGCGGGTCACTATCTCGCACGATAAGGCTCCGATTGGCGTCGTGACGGTCGGTCATCACCAGTCGCACCTGGGTCCGCAGGCTACCGACCTCCTCGCTGAGGTGAGCGACGGGGCTGATGCCCGAAAGATCGTAGCGATTCAGAAGATTCTGCAGAAGCCCAGTCGGTCCATCATCGACCAGAAATTCGGGCCCTACGGCAGCTCGCAATTAGCCTGCGGCTCGGTCGTTCAGAGCGCCGGCGAACAGCTCTTTGGACGCGTGGACCATTCGGGGCGCTCCTATCACATCCCCGTAAAGATCGGAGCTTCCCGGCCGACGCGCGAAGATGTTCGTTATGACCCGAAGGTGACCGCATCCGCCGTCGCGGGGATCAAGGCGCTGCTCGACAAATCGATCGCGGTTCGAGTGGGGGTCTTCTACAAGATCGAACCTGGAATGGTTGGACCGAACGGTGCTCTGCAGGCAGAGCGTGCTGGAGGTCATACCGTGTTGATCGTGGGTTACGTCGATACGACGTTTCTCTACCTCGACCCGTATGCCGGAGGCTCGCGTCTCAAGTACCGTGGTGGTTTGGCCGTCAATAGGGGGGCGATCTGCGAACATCTCGGTGTGTTTTCGCTTTCATCCGAGCGAGGAAACCACCTCGAGGTCAGCGATGTTTCGCTGGAACCGGACTTCGGGAGAATGGAAGTCATCTCAGGACCGCTTTCTCATTGATGCGACCAAGGCTCGGCATTCGACGACGTGATAGGTGGCTCGCCGTGTTGGCTGTCCTGTTGCTGTCGTCGTCCGCGGTGTGCCGAAGAGCGCCTGCGGACAGAGCGGCCGGTGGCTCGGCGACCACCGTTCCGAACCCGCCGTCTCCTCTCGTTCTGTCCGGCAGCATCACGACTCGGGTGGTGATCGGGGCACACCGGGTCGTGGCGGTCACCGATGATGTCATCGTGAAGGCCGGCGGCCAACTGGAGCTGGGACCGGGAACTGTCGTGAGAGTTTCGCGCGGCAAGGTCGTCCTCGTGAACGGCGGCCAGCTGATCGCGCGCGGGACAGACGCGGATGTCGTCAGATTCACCTCGTCTGCCGAACGTCCTGGTCCCGGCGATTGGGTGGGTGTCGTCATCGATTCGAGTGACCTCGCTGCTCGTCGGGGGAGCCGGTGGCCAAGGAGCATCATGGAGCATGCGCTGGTGGAGTACGCGGGTGGGCTGCGCGTCGGAGACGCGTCTCGTGGTCTGGCCGGTGGTGTGGTCCTTTCCGGGTATTCCGGGTTCGTGGACGGCGAATCGTCCGCGGCTGGATTGGATCTGACGAGCGTGGAGATTCGAGACTGCGCCACACGCGGTCTGGATGCCTTATCCGACGCTCGGGTGGTGTGGAAGGATCTTCACTTCGGCGCGAACGGTGGCGTGTCGGCGCGCGTCTCCGCAGAGCTGGTGGTCGGGTTGGGCAGCGCACCGACGGAGGCAGTCGAGCTGTCGGGGATAGTGCGAAAACCGCTGACCCTACCAGCCGTCTCGCATCCCTACATCGTGGGCGACCTCCTGCGGGTGGGAAGCTTCGAGAAAGAGGCACCCGCCCTTCTAACCATTCCTCCCGGCACCATCCTGAAATTTCGGCGGAGAGCGGGGATTCGAGCCGGCGGCCACGGCTACGGCGGAATCATTGCGCACGGAACGACGTTCACCTCGGCTGAAACTCCAGCCATGCCTGGCGACTGGCGCGGCATCTCCATCCTGGTCAACGGCTCGGTCGACCTGGACGGCAGCACCGTCGAGTTTTCCGGAGAAGACGGTCTTCCTGCCGTCGACTACGGTGCCGCGGAGCGTGATGTGAAGATCCGCGAGACCGCGTTCAAGAACAATGGCGGGCCGGCAATCGGTGCACCACGATCATGCAAACGTTGGAACGGCGCTTCTCTCGCGAACTCGTCGCATGGACAGCCGATCTGCCGAGCCTTATAGCGAAGCCGAGCACGGAAGAGCTGTCCGACGGACGAGAAAGGTTGGTCCCCGGTGGCCCGCGAAAATCTCTGCCGAAGCGGGACAACCTATTGCCTGGAACAGAGCGTTAAGTAGTTACGTTATCGAAGAATGCGGTCAATCTCGTTCCTCGCCTGAGTCAGTGACGGAACAAACTTTTCCTCGTCCGGCAAAGGAGGACTCCATGCTGCCAATGCAGCTGAAATATTGGTCCTTCCGTGCGCCATATCCTTCTCGACTTCCGACTTAAAGCTGCGGCTCTCGTCGAGAGATCCGCGTGCGGGTCTCCACCCACAGAGCCAGGCTACCCAGGTTTCGATCTCCCACGAGGGAATGCAAATGGCAATTCTCTCGTTGTTGCGCTTTGGTTCCGAGCAAGAAACGAGAGACTCATCAAAACATCTCGCACGTTCGCGAAATCCTATGTGATCACCATCAATAACGGCGATTAAGGCCACTCGTTCCGATGGATACCTCCGAACCGTTCTTCTTACGTGATCAGGATACTGGTGAAGAACCCAGGCCGATGCGGCACCTTTCCCCTTCGGGGCGGGAAGGATCTTCTCAGGTGCGCAACCTAACACTTGGATGCCGAGGCCCCTGAAGAACTGCTCGTGACGCCGATCCTCGCAAAGCAAGGTCCATCGTACCCGACCGCTATTCGTCACGGCTGAGGTCCGAGGAGCAGGTGTTCCCGCAGGCTCTCCGATGCCGTATCACCAGTTTCGCGGTCGACTTCGAGGCGGGAAATTCGAGCCACATCCCCGGTAGGCCGGCTGAGCATGAATGCGTCATCGGCGGCCAAGTAGTCGATGATATCTGGATGGTGTGAAGCTACGACAATCTGCACCTTTCGGTCGTCCGCAGATTCTCGGAGCTGGTACAGCCATGGCCGGATTTCGTCTAACGCTACGAAATTGTCCGGCTCGTCGAAGATTAGTGTTCGCCCGACATGTGCGTGAATGACAGCGTAAAGCGCGATCAAGCAGCGCTCGCCGTCTGAAAGATTCGGCAGATTTGTCGTGAAGGATCCGTGTTTCCCGCCAGCAAGCAACACCTCAAGGAGCTTACCGTTCCCATCGCCAAGGTCTCGAAAGCGCAACTGATCAAAGCCGGTTAGTACCCCCGACAGGGACTCAGTCAGACGGGTAAAAGCACGAGGATCCTCCTGGGAAATGGTGCGCAACCAAGAAGGCAAGTTGCTACCATTCTGAGCAAGACCTTTCGCTTCTTCAGTAGACTTCCACTCCATAAATCGAGGCTCTATCGAGAAAAACATGATTCCTAATACGCATGTTCGGAAGCGCTCTAGATGAGAGCCACGCGCAACAAAGCTGGCTAGGGCCGATGTCTGCGTTGAATATTCAAACGGATCACCTCGTTTGGTGTGATCGTCATTGAATAGTTGTACACGCCCGTCAACCATGCGGAAAATAGGGCTCGATCCAAATAGGAGCTCTTCCTTGCCGAGCCGTGGTCGCGATGTTTCTGATTGGTCGATTTCGAGCACGTACGTATATGTTGAGCCGGCGTCGTCGACGACCTCGAGCTCGAAGTGCTGCTTAGTTCGCGACTCCCAGAGCGTTCTTGAGAACCGGAATCTGCCAAGATCTCCTCCCAGCAAGAAATCCCGCACCGTCCGAATTCCGTCTAGGAGGGTGGTCTTTCCACTGCCGTTTCGCCCGACCAGTAGGGACACTTCCGCTGGCGTGAACTCGAAGTTCACAAGGCAGCGAAAGTTGTCCGCGTAGAAGCGCTTAAGCATCACAGGCCAAATCGCTAAAGAGCACGGGAGTCAACTCACCGACGATGACACAGCGTCGACGTCTGTCAAATAGGCTGAGAGCGGCGCGTGGGACTACTTCGCGCGCGCACCTCGCTTAAGCATATCCTGACCGTCGCCGAACGGCCCACTCAGCGGCCAATAGCGCGATCGCCATCAGCAACAGCCCCGGGTTTGACCACACTTCGACTTGGTGGTGCTTGCCGATCCGGAGCTCTCTCGGATCTCGGATCGAGACGCCGTCCAGTGACGCTCGCCGGTACGTTCCGCCGCCTGCCTGGGCGATCTCTCGCAGCACGTCGTCGCGGAAGATCACGTCTTCCAGTTCCTTGCCTTCGGCGCGGACCACGAAGGTCTTGCTCTCGGCGACGGGGCGGCCGTCCAGAGTTGCCCGCGCCGTGAGCTTGTAGGCGCCGGGGGGGAGCGGGCCGATGTCGACGCGCGATTCGCCTTCGCCGTCGGTGGTCACATCCAGCTTTCGGAGGGGCTTGGCGCCTTCTTCCGCGTCGGCCGGCCGCACCGTCGCGGTGACCGCCACCCCGTTGGCAGGCGTGTAGTCGGGGTGCATGGCGCGCACGCGCACGGCGGGTGACTGGTGTCTCCGGTATTCGGCGCGGTCGAACTCCACCCGCAACAGCGTCAGCGCGGGGTCGTGGACCAGCCACCGGATCGCGTTCTCCCAGAAGTGCTGGAAGGCCCTCCCGTCATCGCCTTCGCCGGCGGCCTGGAAGCCCCAGTGCCAGGTCGTGTCGGTCAGCATCGCCATCACGCGGCCCTTGCCGCGCTCGCCGACGACCAGCACGGGCGCGGGCTTGCCCTCGGTCTTGAGCGACGGATGCACCAGCAGCGGGACGGCGCCTGGCTTGAGGCGCAGGATCTGGTTGATGCCCTCCAGGGCCGGCAGCTTCCCCCACCGCGCCTCGTTCTCCCGTTGATCCAGCAGCAGCGACGTGACGGGGTGGGCCTTCCCCTCGTTGGTCAGCTTGGGCTTGAAGGCCTCCGTCGTGAAGCTGCCTTCGCCGTGCGGCAGCTCGACGGGCAGCACTTCCTGCAGCGGCGTGTCTCCGTACCGGCCGCTCGCGAACGACAGGTCCCCGCCAATCATGGCCAGCGCGCCGCCCTCGACGACGTAGTCCCGGATGCCCGATAGGAACGGCTCGACGCCGTAGGGGCCGTAGTTGAAGTTCTGGAAGATCACCAGATCGAACGAGTGCAGCTGGTCCTCGAAGATCTCGTACGTGGGGAAGGGGATCAGGGACATCTCGTTGCGGTTCCAGGGCTGCTCGTCGGTCTCGGTCCTCAAGATGAAGAACGACACCAGATCGACGTTGGGGTCGCGGCGGAGCATGGAGCGCAGGAAGCGTTCATCCCACGACGGGCGGCCGCAGACGTGCAGCACGCGGACGCGGTCGCGCAGGACCTTCACGGTGAAGATCTGCGCGTTGTTGCTGGCCAGCGCCTCGCCTCCCAGCACGGGCGTGGAGACCTTGAAGACGTAGGTGCCGGGGTGGTCGGGGACCCAGTCGAACGAGATTTTCTCTTCCGACGTCGAGCCGCGCAGGGCGACGGTGTGGGCGGCGATGGGGCGGCCGTCGCGGGACAGGGTGACGTCGACCTGGCGGTTGGGCAGGCCGCTCTGGCGAACGATCGCTTCGATGGTCACGGGGGTGCGGACGAAGGCGAACTCGTCGGCGAGGACGGCCGCGACGGAGAGGTCGCGCAGGGCGGGCTCGCCGATGCCGACCGTGTGGACGGGAGCGCCGAGGGCGGCGATGGCGCGGCGGGTCTCGGCATCGAGCGGGCCCTTGCCGATGCGGCCCGTGTCGACGCCGTCCGAGATGATGACGACGGCGCCCAGGTCATGGCCTGCGGTGCGGGCGGCCAGCTCGCCCAGCGCTTCGCCGATCCGGGTGGCGTCCGCGGCGGGCGCGGCCTTCAGTCCTTCCAGCGTCGTGG
>Ga0207694_10004517_pt1 | contig 10860 bp, 8 predicted proteins | sample KBSC34metaG_FD_184353 | JGI IMG/M metagenome (GOLD analysis project Ga0207694, IMG submission 184353) | Corn rhizosphere microbial communities from Kellogg Biological Station, Michigan, USA - KBS C3-4 metaG (SPAdes) (version 2) | ecosystem: Host-associated > Plants > Roots > Rhizosphere > Soil...
TTGGCATCGACATGAACACCGATCACACGCTGGAGGAAGTCGGCAAGCAGTTCGACGTCACCCGCGAGCGGATCCGCCAGATCGAGGCGAAGGCGCTGCGCAAGCTGCGTCACCCCAGCCGTTCGGAACAGCTGCGTTCGTTCCTCGACGTCGAGTAAGCGTCACCAGCGCCAAAATGAAGAAGCCCCGCCGATGCGGGGCTTCTTCATTTCAGGGGTTCAACCGACGTCGTAGAAGAACTGCTCGCGCACGATCTTGCCGCCATGCACGCGGTACACGCAGATCTCGCTCATGTTCACCCGGCCGCGGCCCTTCATGGTCACGTCCATCGCCAGCGCGACACTGAACCAGTTCTCCGCGACCACCGGCTCGCTCACGCTGCCGCCATGCACGGCCTCGATCATCGCGCCGAACTGGCGCCCCTTCTCGTAGATCGCCGCCAGCCCCTGCACGCTGCCAAGAGCGCCCGGCGGCAAGCCGTCCGGTTCGATGCTCGCCGCATCCTCGGCATACAGCTCGCGCTGCGCGTCCTCGTACTTGCCTTCGCGGCACAACTCGACCAACCGTTTCGCGATCGCCTGGGTGTTCATGCGCACTCTCCAGCTGTGAGGGGACGACAAGCCTACCCCCCAGGACAACCGCATGCACCACTGACGTCCACTCCACCATCCTCGTATGCAACCCGCACCCTACGGTAAACTGCCGCCCTTGTACGGGCCTATAGCTCAATTGGTTAGAGCATCGGACTCATAATCCGCTGGTTCCAGGTTCAAGTCCTGGTGGGCCCATTCCTGCATCAATCCGACGCGGATGTGCGTTAAAGCATAAATTGTCCGATCCTGGCCGAGCAGCAAGTACATGCAGAGCCTGTTCGGCTGAACATCTGTTCCGTCCGGTTTGAGACCACAGCCAAGAACGGACATTCGCAAACGCCCTTTACTGCCTCTTCACCGATCCCTTGGCGCCCATTCCGCGGGCTTGCCGCTTAGTGGGAGCACGGAATTCCTCAGCATATTGGCGTCGCCCATTTAGGGATGGGCGCGAAAGTCCGGCTATGATCAACCTGAACGGAGGGACGGGGGCCGGGATGTCGACGCCAAAGTCAAAACACAGTGCGGCCGGGCCCTATTTGGGCTTCGGCCTGCAAACGGTCCGCCTCTGCGCCCGCTTGCTGTCCGAGGCCCAGGACAGCAAGGTCTTCATTGAACACGATGATGACATTTCAGTTCATTACGCAAATGGTGAAAAGCTTCTCGAGCAGGTCAAGAGCGCCCAGAAGCAAAATCCCATTTCGGACTGGGCCAGAGATCTCTGGAAGTGCCTGCACAACTGGCTGGAAGATCAGTCTCCGATCTTGAACACCAATCCAGCAACCCAGTTTCGCCTTTTTGTAACACCCGTCCATGAAGGGGGCTTCGCCTCCGCACTATCAGACGCTCAAACGGCTGAGGATGTGGCAGACCTCGTCGAAAAGGTCAAGTTCGAGGCAAAGAGCAATGGAAAAACGAAGACCGGAACTTTCAAGCTCGCGAAGCGATTTCTAGACGCAACTCTGGCAGAGCAATTTGCGTTGGCCGCAAACTTTCGACTGATCTGCCAAGATGATCCACTAGACGAGATCAAGCAACTGTATCGACTTGCTGTACCGGAACAGTTGCTCAATCAGATCCTTTCCTATGCCATCGGCGAAGCGAAACGCCAGTCCGACATCCTCCTCCTTGCGGGTCATCCTGCCGGACTACTCGCGGGACCCTTTCAGGATCAGATTAGGAAGTTCGTGCAACGCGTAAATCTTCCAGCGCTATTCGAGTTTAATCCCATCCCTCCGGATCCGACCATTGTGGGCGACACGCTCTCAGGCCGCCCAACATTCATCCAGCAACTTGAGCTGATCAATGCTGACAAGGAACAACAACTGACTGCGGTGAGCGATTACTTGAGAGCATCGTCCGACAAGACCAATTGGGCTGCAGAGGGAATTCTTTTGCCCAACTCGCTCGATGTTTGGGACGACACATTGAAGCGCCGACACAAAGCAGTCCATCAGAGTATTACGAGTCTTCATGCTCACTTGAAGCCTACCAGCCTTGGGATGGCGATCTACGCCGAATGCAGAAAACTGGATCTGAGCTTAGAAACAAAGTCTGTTCCGGACCACTTTACTCACGGATGCTTGAACGATCTGGCGGATCGTCGGGAACTAGGCTGGCACCCAGAATATGCAACTCTGCTCGATAAGTAGGAAACCAGATGCAACCGACCGAACCAGAAAGGCAAGATAGCGATCGAGCTCGGTTATCTGAGCTTGAATTGGTATACAACCCGACACTCGGTGCTTACCTGCTTTGGTCAGCGACCCGTGGCTACTTCTCGGAAAACAGCAGGGGTATGCCACTTCCGCTCGCCTTTCTGGTGCTTCCCTTGGCCCTTCATTGGCAAAGCAAGAGTATTGGGGTTGGCACCAACAAGACATCCGGACTGACGCTGTTCGCAGCGAAGCTGGGCGCACACCAGGAAGATTTGCTGGCAGTCCATCAGCGCTCACTCGCGTTGCGTGGGCTCACGCTTTCGTCCATAGCTCTGGCTTGCGCGTCAAAGCTGATGGCGATTGACCCAGCTTCTGCTCAGGTCCTTTCACTGGAAGTGCCCAAGCTCCCCAAACCACCAGAAGGCATTCAGAAGCTAGGCGTTCTATGCGACAAGTTCGGCGCTTGGTTCGCCCGTCTGCCTCCCGAACAAGTTGGCTCCATCCTGAGGATCGAGTTCTAATGCACTTTCAGCTGCTCAAACTTGTGCTTTGGCCAAAGAGTGACCAGCCACCTCGCATCGTCAAATTCGAGGCTGGAATGGTCAACGTGATCAGCGGGGCTTCAAAGACCGGCAAGTCTGCTGTCATCCCTATCATTGACTACTGCCTGGCCTCGAAGCATTGCTCGATACCTGTTGGAGTCATTCGTGAGAAGTGTGCTTGGTTCGGCGTGGTGGTGGACACCATGGAGGGACAGAAGCTGCTTGCCCGAAGAGAGCCCGGCGCTCAGATGTCTACAGGCGACATGTTCGTTATTGAGTCCGCCGTCGTGGATGTTCCGTTAGCCATTACGGGAAAGAACTCCAACGACGAAATCGTGCGCAGCATGCTTGATCGCTTGGCCGGACTCACTCAACTGGATTTCGAAGTGAACCCGGAATACGGCTTCAAGCTAAGGCCTTCGTTTCGAGATCTTGCAGCATTCATGTTTCAGCCTCAGAACATCGTGGCAAACCCGGGCGTGCTCTTCTACAAAGCCGACACAACTGAGCATAGGGAAAAGCTCAAAACAATAATGCCGTACGTGCTTAACGCAGTGACACCAAAAGTCATGGCACTGAAGCATGAAGCCGACCAGCTAAATAGGAAGCTCAGAAGGCTAGAGTTCGAGTTGAAGGGAATGCTTCAAGTGTCAGCCAGGCGTATCTCCGAAGGCCGAACTTGGCTCAATCAGGCGCGCGAGCTTGGCATTTCATCGAGCCCCGCAAGCTCTGACTCTTGGCCGGAGATAGTTGGAGAATTACAAGAAATTTCCAGTCAGGATGCATCAACAAAGACAACCACGATATCCGGCATAGAGAAAACGCTGGAAACGCTAGAAAGACTGCGCCGCGAAGAGAGCAAGCTCGTTTCAGAGGCGTCCACCCACCGGCAGCGTCTTATGGAACTCCGTCGACTTCAAGAGGGTAGTAGTCAATTTGCGGGCGCTCTACGTCTTCAACGTGAGCGATTGACGCTTTCGACTTGGATGAGAGGCGAAATAGAAAAGCGCGATGACGCCAAGTTGCTATTTCCTGCAGGAACTACCGAGTCTCTTAACCAGCTTTGCAATGCGCTGATCGAACTTGAAGGAAAGCTACAAGCGCATCCACTGGCTACCACGACTCTAGATGCTGAGCTTCAACGGCAACGACTTCAAACTGAGCAGGCGCTTTCAGCCTTATCGTCCATTCGTCAAGAGATCAGGGCCTACGAAGCTACTTCGGAGCTCGCGCAGCAGGAAATTCGCCGCACCGCTTCCATCGAAAGGTTCTTGGGAGGATTGCAGCAGATCCTTTTGCAATACGAGAAGTCTGACGAGACTGGTGAACTAACTAGTGAAATTGCGGACTTACAAGCCCAGATCGACAAGATCCAGGCACAGATACAGGAAACGAGCATCCAGAAGCGGCTCGACAGCATTCTTAATGAAATTCAGCAGATCACTGGGACCATTGTCCCAACGCTCAACGCTGAATGGGGTGATAGCCCAGTTCGCCTAAACACGAAGGAATTGACGGTCCAGATTTCACGGGACGGTCGCAATGACTATCTGTGGGAAATTGGCAGTGGAGCGAACTGGCTTGCCTATCATGTGGCCATTACTCTCGCACTTCAGATTTATTTCTTGAAGCACCCTCCTAGCTCCGTTCCTAGCCTGCTGGTCTATGACCAGCCCAGCCAGGTTTACTTCCCAAAGCTTACGGTTGATCAAACCAAAGGGACGGCAGATTTCAAACTGACTGACCAAGAAGACATTCAGGCAGTTCGCCGTGTTTTACAAGTTATGGGAGAACAGGTTGTTGCAACCGATGGAAGATTGCAGATCATTGTTTTGGATCATGCCCATAGCGAGGTCTGGGGCGATCTTCCTGGTATTACGCTTGTCGAGGAATGGCGAGGCAAAAAACTGGTCCCGATAGATTGGTAGCGCTGTCGTCGTCCGTCTCCGGGCCTAAGGTGGCGATCTACCCAATGCATGTGCCGGCGGTAGTTGGATGAATGTTGTCCGGATTTGACTCGTGGAACGTCTATTGGTTTGAGACAGGTAAAAATTGAGGTGGTGAAATGGCGTGAACAGCCTTTCGTCCATGTTGCGCAAGGTGCGTGCCGTCGTCGTGCGCAGCGGCGTTGCGTCTCAGGATGCGGACGATGTAGTGCATGAAGCGTTTGTGCGCCTCGAATCCTATGCAAGGAAACATGAAATTCGTTCGCAAGAGGCATTTCTGGTGACGACCGCCGTAAACCTGGGCCGTGATCTGGTCAGGCATCGCACGCGCGTGCCGATGGACAGCGAAGGGTTCGACATCCTTAGTCTCGCGGACTCAGCGCCGCAGCCCGAGGAACAACTCCTCAGGCAGGAAAGCCTGCGTCGTGCCGCGTCGGGTCTGCAACGACTGGATGCGAAAACGCGGCGTATTTTGTTGGCCAAACGGCTCGAAGGGTTGACTGCTACGCAGATTGCCAAGCGCGAAAGCTTGAGTGTTGCCGCTGTGGAAAAGCGCGTGGCCCGTGCGCTCCTATTCCTGACGCAATGGATGGGGGAGTTATGAAAAGGAATACATCTGATCATATCGACGAATTGACTCTAGCCGAGGCATCCGCATGGCTTACGCGTCTGCAGGACTCGGCGCGCTTGCTGGAGACCGAGGCGGCTTTCAAGGAATGGTTGGATACCAGTCCGAGGCACGCCCGCGCATTCGCGCGCGTCAACGATGTTTGGGAACTGATCCCAGGCGCGATGGCGTACGCTCAACGGCCGCAAACCGACCGCCATCAGCGGCCGCATGTCAGCCGCCGTCAACGCGCGCGCACGCGATTTGCGCCATGGGGCTTTGCGACCGCCATTACTGCGCTTTTGCTTGTGGTCGTCGGCATCGTTCGCACGCAGCTTCCCGTTCCTGCGGGCCACGCTTATCAAACTGCGATCGGCGAGCAACGCACTGTCGTACTCGCTGACGACACGCGCGTGACACTCAATACGGATACCAGGATCGTTGTCGAATACCGCGAGAGCGAGCGCCACGTACTGCTCGAACGCGGCGAGGCCTTGTTCCATGTTGCGCACAACCCGAAACGGCCATTCATCGTACGAACAGGCGACGAGCAGATTGTAGATCTCGGCACTGTGTTCGACGTGCGTCACTCTTCACAGCCCATCGTGGTGACTCTGCTGGAAGGCATGGTCTGGGTCGGTAACCAAGCCGCGTCGTCGGGGCAGCCCGCACCCACGACTGTGCTCGTGCCGGGTCAACGGCTGACCATTTACGGCGACGGCGCACGCCTGCTTGACCGACCGGATGTTCAGGAGGCCGTGGCGTGGCAGCATGGCCAAGTCAGTTTCAATGACACCTCCCTGGCGGAGGCGGTTGCTGAACTCAATCGTTACAGCGACGTCCACATTCGCATCGACGATCCGGTGCTCGCAGCATTGCGTGTTTCCGGCGTGTTCGCGGTGCGCAATCCCGCGCAATTTGCTTCAGCCGTGGCGAGTCTGCACAACCTTCGCGTCATGCATGAAGGCAGCGTCATCGTACTCAAACGTTGATGCTCGCCTTACCGCCCAGAGATTCGCGCTTGCTGCGGTGAATTTTTGCAGCCTCAAGAAAAATGACAATTCGATGTCCGGATCGGCTTGGTCTGACGTCTAGAGTATTGGGGAGCATCAAACACCAATAACGGCGTCATTTCAGAGGGGGGCTGATTGCATGGTTACTTCATCCAAACTGGCGAGTGCAGGATTCTTGTTCGCTGTTCTTGCTACGCCGGTTGTCGCGCAGGTGCAGGTCGCATATGTGTTCAACCTGCCTGCTCAGGCATTGTCCGATTCTTTAAGTCAACTGGGCAACCAGACGCGGATCAACGTGATTTTCGAGCCCGGCGCGGTCACAGGTCGCAAGGCACCCGCCCTGCGAGGTCGCTATGAACTGAAACAGGCACTGACGAAGTTGTTAGGTGGAACCGGTCTCACTGCGCGCTTCACCGACGCGACGACGGTGGTGATCAAATCGACCGCTCACTCTTCTCCTTCATCATCAGGTGCAGGAAAGAGCCAGGACAGCACCTTGCTGCTTCCCACTGTTGTCGTCACAGGCCATGCGCAAGACCTCACGGCGACCCGCGCGAATACGCCTTTGAAGGACATTCCACAAAGCGTTTCGGTCATTTCACGAGAAACGCTCGACCAGCAAAACGCAACCGACGTAGCGTCCGCACTTCAGTATGCAACGGGCTTCACTCTGGTCCAGGACAGTTCGCAGGACACCTACATTTATTCCCGAGGTTTTTTGGTCAATACCATTCATATCGACGGTGGAGCCCCGACGAGAGTTAACCTGGGTGGAGTCGGCGTCACGTCACTGGATCTCTCGGAATATGATGGCCTTGAGGTTTTGCGTGGATCCGACTCGTTGTTCGGCGGCATGGGCAACCCCAGTGCGACGGTCAGCCTCCAACGCAAAGAGCCGACAGCGACCCCCCAGGCCCAGTTCGAGGCATCGATTGGCTCATGGAGCCAGCGTCGCCTCGTCGGCGATGTATCCGGTCCGCTCACTGCATCCGGCACGCTCAGCGGTCGTTTGGTGGTATCTGCGGACGACCAAGACTATTTCTACAACATCGCTAGTCAGCGCAATAGAAAAATCTATGGAATTCTGAAATACGATATGGGGCCGTCCACCACCCTTGAAGTCGGCGGGAGCTATCAAAAAGAGTCCGGCGTCAATAATTTTGCGGGACTGCCCAGATATGACGACGGTGCCGATCCGCATTTGTCCCGTTCACTGGCCCTGACGGCGCCCTGGGCAACAGAGAGAAACACGTTTACCGAGCTGTTTGCGAAGCTGGACCACCACTTCAACGACAGTTGGAGGTTGAAAGTCGATGCAACCCAGGTGTACCAGCGCACGCCTGAGGACACGTCGGCTGGCTACGAAGGGCCGATCGGTTCCGCCACCGGATTGCTGACTACCCCGCTTACAGCAAACACAGGTTCGGGATACGACAATCAACAAATGCTTGATGCGACGGTGACAGGCTCGTTCGACTGGCTGGGACAAAAACAGCAAGTCATGTTCGGTGCCGATTATCAGCACGAGGTTACGCCATCGGCTCAGTTGATTCCCAACCCCTCCTCCGGAGCCGTGATCGATCCATTCGCATTCGACCCGGCACTCTACCCCGCGCCAGATCTGTCGCCGGGCAACATCCTTGCTGCTGTGAATGCCAACTTCAAGATCATCCAGTCGGGCATTTACGGTGCCTTCCGTTTTCACCCCACCGAGAACCTGGCGCTGCTTGTCGGTGGTCGCCTCAGCGACTATCGCTCGAATCAAGAGATCGATGTCAGCGTGTATGGTCAAGCTTTTCCGCCATCGATCAACAATTACAAAGACTCCAACAAGTTTACGCCGTATGTGGGCATCACCTACGCCCTCAGTCCCCACTACACGCTCTATGGCAGCTACGCGGATATCTATTTCACCAGCGGTGGCGACCAAACGAAGGATCACACGCAACTGGCTCCAGCCAATGGCGTCAACATGGAAGCGGGAATCAAGGGTGCCTGGTTCGATAACACGGTGAACGGCTCACTGGCACTGTTCAAGATCGATCAAAGCGGAATTGGTGCTTTGGATCCCGGCGTGCCGCCCTCCTATAACTGCTGCTTCATCTCGTCGACGATAAAGAGCAAGGGGTTTGAAGCCGAGCTGTCGGGCCCGATCACTCCTAACTGGCAAGTAACAGCTGGTTATACCTACGACATTCACCAGACCACCAACGCTTATTTTGTGAGCGCGCTGCCAAGAAATCTTTTCAAATTGTGGACCAACTATCACCTCCCTGCGGCTTGGCGACGCTGGAGCGTGGGTGGGGGACTGCTGGCGCAGACAACTAACCGCGTTGCGGAATGTACCGGCTACGCCGACGACAGCTCCTGTTCTCAGTTTGCTCGATTCCGTCAGGGTTCTTATGTGATCGCGGCCTTGCGTGCGGAGTATCTGTTCAACGATCACTGGTCTGCATCGTTGAACCTCAACAATATCTTCGACCGCACTTACTACCAGACCTTGGGCCAACTCGAATTGGGCAACTGGTACGGTGCGCCGCGGAATTTCATGTTCAAGGTTGTGGGCAAATTCTGATGCGCTCGCGATTTGGCAGGCGCCTGGCCTGCTTTGCGATTTTCCGCATGAGTCGGAATGGCAGCGACGTTTAAGCTCAAAAAATGTAATGCAAACAGGAAGGCCGTGAATTGATCGGCCTGATTAGCCAACCTCATCCAAAAAATTTGTCGTTGCTGGAGAAATCTATGCGTAATGTCTTGTTATTCCTTGGCCTGAGCCTGTACGCCACAATGGCTACGGCTCAACTTCGTGAGGGTCTGTTGCCGATCGATGAAGCGTACAAGGTCAGCGCCGATATCCAGGCACCCGGCGTCGTCACGGTCCATTTCGTGATTGCGCCCGACTACTACCTGTACCGCGGGCAGATGAAATTTATCGCCGGCAAGGATACGACGCTTGGTGAACCGAAGTTGCCTGACGGCAAGCAATATCAGGATCCCTACCTCGGCGAAGTTGAGACGTACCACCAAAGTGTCGACGCGACCATCCCTTATATGGCCCCCGCCGGAGCGAAGAGCATCCACCTCATCGTGGGTTATCAGGGTTGTCACGAGGTCAAACCCAAGCTGTGTTATCCACCACACACAAAAGCGATCGACGTGGCTCTATCGGGCACTGTGGCGCCGGCCGGCATGCTGGTGCAGCAGACTGCCGCGAACGCGGCCGAGTCCACCCAGGCAACTGGTGCCGCACGTTACGCCGGCAGCCCAGCGACTCGGGCGCTGCTGAAGTCAGCCAAGACGGCAAGAGATTCCGGGGATATGGCCACGGCATTCACGGACTACAAGAAGGCGGTTTCGATGGATCCGGATTTCGCCAATGCGCAATTCGAGTACCTGATGGCCGCACGGTCCATGAACACCCTTAATCTGATGTATAGCAAGTCACCTCCGACGAATCAAAAGGAGGCGATGGCGAAAACGAAAAAGCAAGACGATATCGTCGGGGAAAAACTGATCGGAGAATACGAGGCATTGGCCGCGCAGCATCCGCACGATGCGATTTATCCCTGGTCATTGGGACTGCTTTACAATGAAACAGATCTGGCTCGTCAGGAGTCGTATTGCCGGCAAGCGGTAAAGCTAGACAAGAATTTCGCGCAAGGCTATATGTGTCTGGGGCAAATTGCGGGTGTGCGCGGCCAAGATAAGCAGGCCGTTGCCTACATGCGTCACGCGGCGGAACTTGCTCCAGACGATGAAGAGATCGCCAGCGGCTATGGGTATCAACTTGGTGTCGATGGCAGCGCCCATGATGCCGAGATCAAGGCGTTGCTTCAGCGCTTTCCGGACTCCATGGCGATTGCGTATACGCTCGTCAACCAGGCAAATGCCCTGAGTCCGAAACAGGCCCATATCGCGGCACTGGAGAGGTTGCGCAAAGATGCGCCGGGGGCAAGCAACCCAGTCGCTTCGGCGGCCGCGGAAGATCTTTTTCCGATCTATATGGCCAGCGATCTGAGCAAGGCGAAGAGCTTGGCTGCTGATATGTCTGCCTCGAAAAAGGAGGATAAGACCGCGTCCGCGATGGCGAAATACATGAGCACGCTCTGGGTCGGCCGCGTGACATACGTCGATGGCCTGATCAAGGCGCGACATGAGCTTGACACAGGACACGCACAGGCGGCATTGGCAAGCCTGAAGGCGGTGGAAAGCCAGAAGGACCAGGGATCGGACAAGAGCTGGTATCTGCTGCAAGCACAAGCGCTTGATGCTGCTGGCCGAACTGCGGATGCGGTTGCCATGTTGCGCGACAGCTTCGTTGCGGAGCCGAATGACGCTGTGCAGAAGGCCATGTTCGCCTACGGCACCAAGCTTGGCAAAACCGAGGCCCAGATCGGTAGTGACTTGTGGGTCGCGTTTCAGGCCAAGGCGAAGCCCGCGACATCGTTTACCCTGGCACGTCTCGACAATAGCAAACCATTGTCGCTCTCGGACTACCGCGGGA
>Ga0207694_10004519_pt1 | contig 10853 bp, 8 predicted proteins | sample KBSC34metaG_FD_184353 | JGI IMG/M metagenome (GOLD analysis project Ga0207694, IMG submission 184353) | Corn rhizosphere microbial communities from Kellogg Biological Station, Michigan, USA - KBS C3-4 metaG (SPAdes) (version 2) | ecosystem: Host-associated > Plants > Roots > Rhizosphere > Soil...
GATCTGTTCGAGAATGGAAGCCCCGCGTCCCCCATATTCGGTCGGCCAAGAAATACCCGACCAGCCGCCTTCGGCCTGGCGCCTTTGCCAGGCCAGCACAAACTCGCGCGATGCGGGACCGTCGACGGGTGGCGCAGTGCCAGCAACATTGGCCCGCAGCCAGGAACGCGCTTCCAGGCGGAAGGCTGCAATGGACTGGGGAATGTGATCGGCGCTCATGCGGACTTCGGGGATGTGCCGGATGGGAAAATTCGACTCGATTGCATGTTCGCTCGGAGCGGCTGCGGTCTCATCATCCCAACACTAGGATCTTTCCGAAGCCGGCCCTTAGTCCGCGAAGACGAGGTTCGCCGGCGCTCTCCCGACGCAGAGTTGCCGATGCTGGCAGTGCCGGCGCGGCGACTTTTCGCCAGGAGTCCGAGGAGGCGGGAATGGTGTGGTTGGCGGGCGATGGCGCAGCGATCGCCGGCGAGGGAACGGATCATCGCGATCTGTCGGTGTTCCGCTACCAGCCAGATCGCGATCAGATCGCAATCGCCGATGACGTGACCGGCTCGCTGAAGGAGCTTCTGCCGCTTTCCCGGCTTCACCGGCATCATTGGGAGAGCGCCGAGATCTGGTCCGAGCTCGACGCCTTGGGATTATTCGGAATCAGCCTGCCGGAATCGGTGGGCGGAAGCGGACTCGGCGCCGTGGAAGAGGCGCTCATCGTCATCGGACTCGGACAGCAGCTTGCAGCGCCCGCGGTGCTTGCCACGCTAGGCGCTGCACACGTCGCGCCCCAACCGGTGGGATCGCGCCGCATCGCAGCCGGCTATCGGAATGGTGGCCGCATTCTTGCGGTCGAGGAGCCAATGGCGGACCTCGTGCTGGTGCGGGGTGAGGGCGAGGCCGCACTGTATCGGCTGCCGATGTTGGCCCGTCCTCTTGACGATAGTCTCTGGTTGGCCGCACTGCATGAACTCGCCGAGCCGGGAGAAGCGGTCGCTGAAATCGGGGACGATCTCGCCTTGAGGTTGCGCATGCTGGATGCCGCCGTCTTGGCGGGGATTGCGCAGGCGGCGGTGGATATGGCGGTCGATTATGCCGGTTTCCGCGAACAATTCGGCCGACCCATCGGTAGTTTCCAGGCGGTAAAGCATCATTGCGCCAACATGATTCTCGCTGCCCGTCAGGCGCGCGACCAGACCACGTTCGCCGCAATGGCGATCGATACCGGCCGGCCCGATGCAGTGCTTCAGGCTGACTGCGCCTTCGTCGCGGCGGCGTCGGCGGCGCTGGAGAACGCGGCGCGCAATATTCAGATCCACGGCGGCATCGGATTCAGCGACGAGGCGGACCCGCATCTCATTCTGAAGCGCGCGCGGCTTTATCTAGCCCTGGCCGGCGGGGTGGAAACCGCCCACCAGCGGATCGCCGGCTATCAGCCGATTTGGTGATCTCTGAGGGTAACCGGAGTTTCGGGAGGATTAGAGTGCAGGTTGCGGTAATCACGGGCGCGGGCAGCGGGATCGGCTTGGCTTGCGCGCGCAGGTTCGCGGATATGGGGATGAGCATCGTAGGCGTCGGCCGAGACGCTGAGAAGCTTGCCACGATGGAAGCGCAGATCGCCGATCCGGAGCGCGTCGCCACGGTTGCGGTCGATATTACCGCCGACGAGGCGCCCAGGCAGATTGTGGACTGCGCCGTGTCGCGCTGGGGAAGGATCGATTTCCTGATCAACAACGCCGGAATCGGCCGTCCCAAGCCGCTTCATGAAACCGATGACGCGACGCTGGACTATTGTCTCGGACTGATGCTGCGCGCGCCCTTTCGCTTGGCGCGCGAGGCGCTGCCGCACATGCGGCCCGGTTCGGCCATCATCAATGTTACGTCCACCTACGCCGTGGTCGGCGGCTTGCGCGGGGGAGCCTACTCAGCAGCGAAAGCAGGATTGACTGGACTGACCACACATATCGCCTGCCAATACGGCCCGGCCGGTATCCGGGCGAATGCCGTGGCGCCGGGTGTGGTGCCGACGCCGATGACGGAGGGACGGCTGGACGACGAGAAGTTCCGCCGGGTCAATATCGAGATGACCCCCTATCCGCGCCTGGGGACCGTCGACGATATCGTCGGCACCATCGCCTTCCTGTGTTCGCCTGACGGCAGTTTCATCAACGGCCAGACGATCGTGGTCGATGGCGGCTGGAGCTCGACCAAATACCTGTCGGAGCGGGCGCTGACCACGACATGGATCGATCCGGAGCCGAAGTAGGGGCGCCGAGCTTCCTCGGGAAGCTCGGCTGCCGGTTACGGGCGCAGGAGGAAGGAGAGAGCAACGCTTTCGAATTCGGCCTTCCGCTCGATCATCGCCCAGTGGCCGCAATCGTAGAAGGTGTGAAGCTCGCAGCGCGGGATCAGGCGCATGGGAAGCAGCGCCATATCGATCGGGCTGACCCGGTCGTCACGTCCCCAGGCCAGCAGGGTGGGACATGCGATCTTCGCGAGTTGCGCCCAGGACGGCGATCCGTTGGCGCCGGAGAGATTCTTGGTGATCATGGAGACCGCGGCCCGTGAATACATGCGGCGCGCCCATTCCAGCGTCTTGGGCTCGGTCGCCCGCTGCAGCCGGTCGGCGATCAGCTCTTCGGTGATGAGGCTCTGATCGTAGACCATCGACTGGAGCCAGCGCACCAGCGCATCGCGGCTGGGCGCCTCCGTGAAATCGACCAGCAGCTTGATGCCTTCCGACGGCATCGAGCTGAAAATATTAACCCCGATCCCCCCGATCGAGATGAAGCGCCGGACCAGATCCGGGCGCTGCAGCGCGACCGATGTTGTCACCGCGCCGCCCATGGAGTTGCCGATAAAATGCGCCCGGTCGATTTTGAGCGCGTTGCAGAAGCGCAACACGGCGGCCGGCGCATCGAGCATCGGATGGCCCGTGGCCGGCGCCTCGCTGTCGCCGAAGCCCGGCATATCCAGGACCAGGCAGCGGAAGTGCCGCGCGAAGAGCGGGAGATTGCCCTCGAAATTGGCCCAGCCGCTGACACCTGGGCCCGAACCGTGCAGCAGAATGAGCGGATCGCCTTCTCCGGCTTCGTGATAATGGAGCCTTCCTTCGGGCGTATCGAGGTACCGGCTGGTTTCCTCATATAATCCTTTGCTCATCATCGATCCTTCGGAGTTGATTGTTGCCACCGCAAGCGGCGCCGAGCAGCCTCTCGGCGCGATGTTAAAGGTCTAAGAGGCCCGCCCGCCGCTGTGCGCGACCGCTGTGACACCCTCATTGCCCTCCCTTTGCGACCAGACCGAACACGAGCGCGCGCCTCGGCACATCCGCCAGAGTGAGAAGGATTTGATTCTGCAAAACCGTCCGCGCGGACTAGGACGGAGGCCTATCCGACCGCCTAGCCTCACTGCCGGAGCGACCTTCGCCACGTCCGGTGAGGGCCGATGACGATTTTGCGGGGAAGGTGATCGTCCGATGCATGCTGCCCAACAGGCACCTCGTCCGCGGGCTGCTCGGACGACGTTCATCGCCCGCTCGCCCAGGTACGGTTCGAAAGTTCTAAGAAGGTACAGCCCGGCACCGCCCATGATCAGCCATCAGGCAAGCTCTAAAAATACGTTCCCGGTGGTCGCCGCATCACTCACGCCAGCGGATCTGAACTGTGGGTGACATTCTTCCCATGAAGGCTACCCGCAACCTGCCCACGAGCGTGGCGTGCGATGTCTTGGTCGTCGGATCCGGTGCGGGCGGCATGGTCAGCACCCTGCGGGCGTATGATCTCGGACTCGATGTCATTCTTATTGAAAAGAGCGACCGATACGGCGGCACGAGCGCGGTATCGGGCGGTGGGATCTGGATTCCCAATAATGACGCGATCAAGGATGTCGATTCGCCGGAAATGGCCATGGCATATCTGCGGGCCTGCACGAAGGGCAGGGTCTCGGAGACGAAGCTGCGTGCCTATGTCGACCACGCGCCCGAGGTACAACGCTATCTCGATATGCTGGGCGTACGGTACGTGTCGGTGCCCGGCTATTCGGACTACTGCCCGGCGCTGCCCGGGGCGCTAACCAGCGGTGGCCGGACGATGCTGCCTCTTCCGTTCGATGCCCGCCTGCTGGGCGACGAGATATTCCGCCAACGGGAGCCGCATCCGACGCACAAGATGTTCGGCCGGATACAGTTGGATCTTCCCGAGATGGGTCCACTCATTCGGCGCACCCGCGGCTGGTGGCTGGTCGCCCTGCGGATGATGTTCCGATATTGGCTAGATCTTCCATTCCGCCTGCGTAGCGGGCGGGACCGGCGCTTGACGACGGGAAATGCGATGATTGGCGCCCTGCGAAGGGCCATGCTCGACCGCAATATCCCGCTGCATCTGAATACCGGCCTCACGCGCCTGGAAACGGACGGCGACAGGGTGAGGGGCGCCGTGATCGTGCGCAATGGAACCGAGCATCGGATCGAAGTTCGCCAAGGCATCATTCTGGCCGCTGGCGGATTCGAGAAGAACCAGGAGCTGCGCGACCGGCATCTGCCGAAGGCCATGCCGACGGATTTCAGTCTCAGTCCCGGTCTCTACAATTCGGGCGATGCGCTGACGGCGGCTATGGCGATCGGTGCCGATACCGAGTTTCTGGACCAGGCGTGGTGGGTGCCGGCGGTGCGCGTGCCCGCTCCGGGCTTTAACAATGCCGACATGCGCGCGGCGCTGTTCTTCGAGCGGGCCTACCCCCACACCGTCTGCGTCAATCGCCTGGGTAAACGATTTATCAACGAAGCCATCTCGTATAACGACTTTGGCGCGCTGATGCTGGAGGACGATAAGCTGACGGGAGCGAACGCGCCCTGCTGGCTGATCTTTGATGCAACCGCCCGCTGGCGTTACCCGATCGGCCCTCTCCTGCCAGCTGCTTTCTGGCCCGATTGGCGCTTGCCATCCGAATGGCGCGACAATGTCTTTTATCGTGCGCACACGCTGCAAGAGCTCGCAGCCAAGATCGAGGTCGATGCAGGGGCCCTTTGCGAGACGATCGCCCGTTTCAACGGTTTTGCCGCGACGGGCGTGGATGAAGATTTCCGGCGCGGAGAAACAGCCTATGACCGCTTCTTCGGCGATGTACGCAACAAGCCTAATTGCACTCTCGGCGCCATTGCGACAGCTCCCTTCTATGCGATGCGTCTCGACATCGGCGACATCGGCACCAAGGGCGGCCTGAAAACCGATGCGAACGCCAATGTGATCGGCCGGGACGGGCGGCCAATCCGCGGTCTTTACGCGACGGGCAACGTCTCGGGCGCGGTCACCTACGATTCCTACCCTGGCGCGGGCGCAACTTTGGGGCCTGCGATGATCTTTGGTTGCCTTGCGGCGGAGGACATAGCTAGCCAGGCCAAAACGGCCGTTTCCGAGCCGATCATGACGGAGGCCAACTGATGATGTCCTCGAGCCTGCACGACCTTCGCGATGGTAAGAGTAGTCGTATCGGCGCACCCCTGCCGGCGGCATCGGTTGGCGCATGGGACGTCGAATGCGATCTTCTCGTCATCGGTTACGGGATCGCCGGCGCGAGCGCCGCATTGGAAGCCGCCGACCACGGGCTGGATGTCGTGCTCATCGACCGCTTCCGCGGCGGCGGCACGAGCCAGTTGAGCGGCGGCGTCGTCTATGCCGGTGGTGGAACGCCGATCCAGCGCGCCTGCGGCGTCGAGGATTCACCCGAGGCAATGGCGGAATATCTTGAAAAAGAGGCAGAGGGGACGGTCTCCTCCGAGACTGTCCGGCGGTTCTGTGAGGACAGCGTCGACACGCTCGCCTTCCTCAGCAGGGCAGGGGTGCAATTCAGCGGCCCGCGGGCGCCAGTGAAGACCTCATACCCCACAGCCGAATATTATCTTTACTTTCCGGATAACGCGACGGTGCCGGCGTATCGCGGCCGTCATGCGCCGGCCGAGCGTGGTCACCGGTCGAAGGATCCTGCGCTTGTCCAGGGAGCCCCCATTCCGCCCGGAACCAAGCCCCATGGCGGGTTTTCCGAGGGCGCCGACATGGGATGGTTCCTGATGGCGGCGGTGAAGGAGACGGTCGCACGTCATCCGCGGATCCGGGTGTTACGACAAGCGCGGGCTGCGCGGCTGGTGCAAGCCGAAGACCGGAGCGTCGTGGGTGCCGAGGTCCAGATGCTCGTTCCCAAGAGCAGGGCCGCTTCGCTCCATGGCTGGGCTGAGGATCGTGCCCGTAACCTGACGCTGCAGCTGCTCGGCCTGTCTGCGCCGTTCACTGGTCTCATCAATCTGGTCGAGAAGGCAGCGCCACGGCGGCGCCTCATCCGGGCGAGGCGCGGCGTTGTGCTCGCCGCCGGAGGCTACATCCGCAACAGGGCGATCCTGAAACGCTTCGCCTCGCCCTATCTCTCCACGTTCCCGATCGGCTGCTTCGGAGACGACGGTGCCGGTTTGCGTCTGGGCCTGTCGGCCGGCGGCGTGGCCGACCATCTCGACCGGATCTCCGCATGGCGCTTCATCAATCCGCCCTATGCCTGGACCAAGGGGGTCATCATCGGCCGCGAAGGACGCAGGATCACCAATGAGGAGCAATATGGTGCGCATATCGGGCGTGCCATTTACGAGAAATCGGACGGACGTGCCTGGCTGGTGCTTGATGCTGCTATCTGGGAGGACGCGCTCCACTCCGTTCGGACCGGAAATCTGTATGGATTCCAGCAGTTCCCGGTGAAAGAGGCACAGAGGCGGGCGGCGAGCGCCGACACGATAGAGGGCTTGGCGGCTAAGCTCGGCGTCCCCCCCGCGGTGATGCGCGCCGATGTCGACGCCTATTCCGATACGGCGAGGTCCGGCGCGCCGGATCCCCTGGGCAAGAGCGATGCCTGCCGCCAGGCATTTGGCGCGGGTCCGTTCTATGCCATCGATCTGAAGCACAAGACGCCCAGCAATCCGGTCACCGCCTTCAGCACTGGCGGATTGCGGGTGGATGAAGGTACAGGCGCCGTCGTCGACGCCACAGGCCGGGCGATACTCGGGCTGTTCGCTGCCGGCAGAACCGCTGTGGGCATGCCGTCCAACAATTATGTCAGCGGATTGTCCCTGGCCGATGGCGTCTGGTCAGGCCGGCGCGCTGCGCGAGCGATCGCGTCCGAGGCGGGGGTGGGCGCCGAGGCGATCCCGATGTCGGCGGCCTGACCATCAGCATCGGGGTCCGGAGGCGGGCCTCGCGACCACCGCCAAACCGAGCAGCCGGTCTAACGCCGCGCCCGGATCGCGGCGCCGGTCAGCGCGATGGTGCCCCGGATTCCCAGCCCGTCGGCCGCATTGATGACCTCGCCTGTCGTAGTCGCGGCGTTGCCGCGCGAAGCCAACGCAACATAGAGGCCGGTATAGTCTTCCGGGTCCATGCATTGGAGCGGAAACACGTCCTTCAGCCCGGCCGCAATCTCCGGGGTGGCGGGGGAAAACGTGGTGTTTTGCATATCCAATGCCCGGCTTCCCCTTAGGTCCGAGCGCATCGGCCCAGGCCCGATGCCGTTGACGCGGATATCCGGGGCGAACTGGTATGCGAGTTCGCGGACCACGCCGACGACCGCGTGTTTCGAAGCGGTGTAGAAGATGCCGCCGCCGCCCGGGATGAAAGAGGCCGAGGACGCGGTAAAGAGCATGCATCCGCGGGTCTTGAGCAGTTCGGGCGCGGCGGCATAGGCCGCAAGAATGTACCCTTTGACGTTCACGCCCATAACCTCGTCGAACGCCGCATCCAGCCGCTCTGCGGGTAGCTCCATGAGCAGCGTTGGAAAATCCATGATCCCGGCATTCCCGACGAGTATGTCGAGCCTGCCAAAATGCTCTACGGCTGCCGCGACGGCGCGCCGGTTATCGTCGAGCGAGCGCACATCCCCGTGGACGGGAACCACATCCTCGCCGAAATCCCGCGCCAGTGCCGCGGCTTTCTCCTCGGACGCCTCGAGAACGACGACCTTGCATCCTTCCTTGAGGAAGCGGCCGACCAACGCCCGCCCGAGGCCCGAACCACCGCCCGTAATCAAGGCGACATCGTTCGCCAACCAGGTCATCTGTCCTCTCCGTCACGGATCAAGCCATTCGCGAGACGCTGCATCTCGGGTGGGAAACTCACCTCGTCTGCGCGGACTAATCGCAACACTGGCGGAAATCTAAGATCGGCAGACTTCGCGCGGGCGGCGGGCCGCTTGGGACTTGCGTGACGATTCGCTCAAGGTCCCATGGCGTCGCTCCAAAGAGGGGGAGAGCGCAGGTGAGCAGTACTGAGGTCGTCACTTTCGACTACAGCGGACGGCATGTGCTGGTCACCGGCGGGACGGCCGGCATCGGAGCGGCGATCGCGCGGGCCTACCGGGACGCCGGGGCCAAGGTGACGATCACCGGCCGTCGTGCGCGCCTCACCGACTATGAGGGCGATCTTTCGGATTTCGAATATTTCCCGATGGTCGCCAATGACCGCCAGCAAATCGCAACCATTGCCGAGGCATTCTCAAAGCTCGATATTCTGGTGAACAATGCCGGAGAATCGCATCCCGGAGGGCACGAACGGCGCTTCGAGCCAGATATCTTCGAAGCCACCGTCGGCATCATCCTTTTCGGTCCGTACAGGCTGGCAAATGCCTTGCGGCCGGCCCTCGCCCGCAGCGACCTCGGCGGTGGCGCAAGCGTCATCAATCTGGCCTCCCTTTCGGCGTTTTTCGGTATGGACGCCGTGCCCGGCTACGGCGCCGCCAAGGCCGGAATCGTTCAACTGACCAAAACGCTTGCCATCTCATGGGCGGCGGACGGAATCCGCGTCAACGCGATCGCCCCCGGAAACACCAAGACCAAGATATTCGACCATGTGATCGATATCCCGGAGGTCATCGATCCGCTGATAGGTCGCACCCCGCTGGGCCGCCTCGCCGAACCCGAGGAGATGCCGAGTGCAGTGCTATTCCTGACAAGCCCGCAAGCCGGCTTCATCACCGGCCAAACGCTCCCCATCTGCGGCGGCTATTCGATTTTCTGAGAGTACCGATCGATACCGTTGAAAGGCATTCGACTATGCGCATCGAGGATCTTGCCGAACCGAGGCAGACCGCTGCGGCGCTCCAGGCCATAGCTTTCGCTGCCACCCAGCCGGTTTCGCTAGTGCGGGACCAGGTGCTGGAATCGGCCCGTACCCAAACCGGCCTTTCCGATTTCGGCGCGATGGATTTCGTCGAGCGGCTCGACGTGATGCTCGCCAGCGCACGAGAGGATGCGGGGCTCAATGCCCTCGGCAGGAAGTTCTTTCACGACGACATGGTGCGGTATGCGGCCAATCGCCTGCGCCTGGAGGATGTGGTGAGGCGTCATCCCGAAATCCTCGAGATCGAGATCGAGCGCCCCATAATCATCGTCGGCATGCCGCGAACCGGCACGACCCATCTGGTCAACCTGATCGCCAGCGACGATCGGCTGCGGTCCATGCGCTATTGGGAGTCGCTGATGCCGGTGCCTGCCCCGGACGCGCCCGACACAAGGCTGGAGCAAGCCGAGGCCGGCTGGGCGATGCTGGACCAACTCCTGCCGATGCAGAAGAACGTCCATGAGCTGAGTCCGAGCCACGTTCACGAGGAGATCGAGCTTCAGGCGATCGACTTCTCCTCCTACCTGATCGAGTGGATATCCCGCCCGTTCCGCTGGCGCGACTACTATCTCTCTCACGATCAGACGCCGCATTATCTTTACCTGCGAAAGGCGCTCCAGGTTTTGACCTGGCTACGGGGTCCGCGGCGATGGGTGCTGAAATCGCCCCAGCACCTGGAGCAGCTTGGGCCTCTCACAACGGCATTTCCCGATGCCACAATCGTGATCACGCATCGGGATCCTGTTGCCGTACTCGCCTCATGCATCACGATGAACACCTATATCGATCGCTTGCGGCGAACCAGGGTTGAACCCGCCCAGGTGGCGGACTACTGGGTCGACCGAGTGGAGCGGATGATGCGGGCCTGCGTGCGGGACCGGCATATCCTGCCGGCCGACCGTTCGCTCGACGTGATGTTCCACGATTTCATGCGCGATCAGATCGGCACGGTTCGCCGCATCTATGGAATGGCCGAGTTGCCCATGACCCCACAGGTGGAGGAGACGCTGACGCACTTTGTCGACTCACACCGTCGTGATCGCCACGGACAGCTCTCCTACGATCTGGAGGGCGACTTCGGAATACGACCCGCCGACCTACGCAAACGCTTCGCGTTCTATTACGAGCGGTTCTCAGTCCCCGTGGAGGCGGTGAACGCGTAAAAGCGCTCCATCCTTTAGCGTGCGATGCGTGAGCAACCTCGGGCGAGCCCGAGAACGGCATAAGAGGGGTCTTCTTCCGAGCGGGCGCCCTGAATGAACAGGTGACCCGCCAGGTAGTCCTCCCCGATTGGGGCGCTTGAGGTCCATTCACTCACGCAGCGGCGCTCCTTGATCCGCCAGATGTCGTCGCGGCGTTCGAAGCGGTCGATATAGCGGCCGACCATCTGATCCAGCATCGTCACGCCGTCGGCGTCACGGGTCAGCGAGGCGAAGAACAGCGTCTCGGCACCCGCCGTGTCGCCTGTAACCTTGATCCGCGATTGGCCCAGCAGATGGTTGCAGGACTTCCATCGCGTCATCAGGGCCTCGGTATTGCGATCGGCGAATTGCGGCCCGGCACACTTCACCGGCCCGTGATCGTCCCAGCTGTCCGGATGATAGACGTCGGCAGTCGCATCGCGATCGCCACGGTCGCAGGCATGGACATAGGCTTCGATGGTTTCACGGATCTCGGAATGGTCGATAAGGCGTTGCAGGCGTGGGTCCATGG
>Ga0207694_10004522_pt1 | contig 10848 bp, 6 predicted proteins | sample KBSC34metaG_FD_184353 | JGI IMG/M metagenome (GOLD analysis project Ga0207694, IMG submission 184353) | Corn rhizosphere microbial communities from Kellogg Biological Station, Michigan, USA - KBS C3-4 metaG (SPAdes) (version 2) | ecosystem: Host-associated > Plants > Roots > Rhizosphere > Soil...
CGCTGAGTGCCGACTGCTCATCCGGAAATGGCGTGTACGTAGCCCGCCCTGGTTCCTTGTTGATTCCATAGACTCGGGGATTTTCCCAGTCGCGTGCCGTGGGGCTGATAACTTGAGCAGCCACAATGGAGTTAAGTGCAAACACACACAGCAACGGCGAAAATACCGTGGAGTTCATTTGGCTCTTATCACTCGAGATGATTGTTGCTGCTAAATTCTACGCTGTAACGCAGCCACCAAGGGCGGATCAGAGCCACTGTTTTGTCTCGACACTCCAAACTGCATTCACCGGCGAATCTTATCGGTTGTCGAAGAGCTGTCTGGAGATCCGCCTAAATGAGCACCGAGCGTTCTTTGTCAGACAAAGGGCGAGCTTGCTTCCAGAGTGCGACGCAGTAAGCAGCGGCTCACGGAGGCTCCCGCTGCGCAGCGATCTCACCGCTCCATGTGGTACGTAGATCAGGATCAGTAGGCAATCCTCGCGGCAACTCGAGGTCGTAGATCAATCGAGGATTGGACGGCCGTTATTTATGATAGTCGACGCAATGGAGAACAACATGGCCGCTAGATGGATTCTGTTGGTACCTGCTCTCGCAATGAGTCTGATCCCAAGGGTGTTTTGGGCTCAATCCTGTGTCGGGCTTCAGGATGAAGGTTCCCCCACAGTCGCGGTCACGGCTGCGAAGGTGGTTCCAGCAGGTGCATTCAAGGAGGCCGGGAGCTTGCCGGAGTCAACCAACCTTCCCTCATTTTGCCGGGTCACCGCGAGGCTAAAACCCACAAGCGACTCGGATATCGGAATCGAGGTCTGGCTTCCAATCAGCAATTGGAATGGTAAGTTTCTCGCCGTCGGCAGTGGAGGATGGGGAGGCTCAATTGCCTACGGTGAGATGGCCACTGCATTGCGTCGTGGATATGCGACAAGCGCCACCGACGACGGGAACAGTGGCAGCGGCGCCCGCTTCATCATGGGACACCCGGATAAATTCATCGATTTCGCCTATCGAGCAGAACATGAGATGACAATCGAGGCCAAGGCGCTGATCAAGGCGTTTTACGGACGGGATCCGAATTACTCCTATTGGAATGGCTGCTCGGGCGGTGGCCGCGAGGGACTATTGCAGGCCGCTCGGTATCCGGACGAATTTGATGGCATTATTGCGGGCGATCCCGCCAACGTCCGTCGAAATGCGTGGGCTCTTTGGCTCGCCAACCGAGCTTTCAAAAATGCGGCGGAAAGTATTCCATCAAGCAAATATTCGATGATCCATACTGCTGTGCTCGATGCGTGTGATGTGAACGATGGGGTGAAAGACGGATTGATTGACAACCCCGAAAGCTGCCAGATTGATTTCAAAAGTCTCAAGTGTTCGGGCGGGGAGCGAGCCGATTGTTTGACTGCGCGACAAGTTCAAACCGCGGAGACGATAATCAGCCCAGCTACCGATGCTGGCGGAACTGTCTTTTTCCCGCGTCTGGAACCCGGTACGGAGCTGCGGTGGGGACGTCTGGCTGGCGGACCGGCGCCAGCCGATCTTTTTCTCGATGAGTTCCGTTACATCGTTTATCAAAAACCTGAATGGGACTGGCGTACCTTCGATCTCGCTCGTGATGCTGCAAAAGCCGAGGCGGTTGACAAAGACATAGACGGGCTGAACCCTAACCTTAGCGCCTTTGCCAAGCACAACGGCAAGCTGCTTCTTTACCACGGTTGGGCTGATCAGCAGGTAGCACCCCTCTCAACGGTTCAGTTCTACGAGTCAGTGCTCGACGCGACTGCGGAACGCCCGCATTCGGATGAATGGATTCGGCTATTCATGGTTCCTGGTATGGCACATTGCTCAGGCGGTGAAGGTCCGGACACCTTCGATAAGATCCGTGCCATCGAGCAATGGGTAGAGAAGGGAAAGGCCCCCACCCAAATCATTGCCTCGCATCGCAAGGCGGACAAAATTGATCGCACCCGTCCTCTGTGCCCGTATCCAGAAGTAGCTCGCTACAAAGGAACAGGCAGCATCGACGAAGCGGACAATTTTTCGTGCGCGTCAGCTGGCGGCATCCGCTCCAAGGTCGGTCACAACTGACTGGGCACACTCCAGATTCTTTGCCATTACGCCCTAGAATAGCGTCCAAATTAGACAAAACTTCTAGATAAGCGTCGCGCTCTTAGGGTTTTAGCTCGTTCGCCTCGCATTCGAGCAAACGTGAAATGGCGATCAGGTCGATCAGTTCCCAGTGTGTCGGCAGGCGTGGTGCAATCCACATCGCTCAGTTTGGTGGATGATCGATAAGTGATACGTAATACTCAAGTACCCGAGTGTAATGGGGGATCCGTGGCTGTTATCCACCATTAACGTTCCGGGGGAGAAGTGTGCAATGCCAGCATTGAAGGTGTAGTGATCGCGGAAGACATAACGTGCAGATGCGTCGAATTCGCGTCCGATGCTATCCGACGCAAATCCCACCGTAGGTGGTTTTACGAATACTCCTCCGCTTCCGGTGTAGACGCTGTCGTGCAGGTTTGCGACTTGAAGGAATTCTTGTTGGAGTGAGACCGTCAGCTTTTTTCGCGGTGAGATATCAAAATTGAGCCGCTGCTGCTGGATGTTCTGCCAACCCAGCAGATCGGTGAGTCCGAAGACGTTATGGGAGCTTGGATACAGCTGGTCGAATGTGCTGATTCGGTTGAGATTCCTGTGCGGATTACCCGTCGCGTAGTCGTACTCGAGCTGTATCCGCGGGTTCCCCCGAATTTGTGCCCCGTAACCCAATTTGCCATAGCCCGCGCCCGCGTGGATGGAATTAGAGGAATAGGTGCCGCGCTGCAGGGCCCCTTCCGCTACATACTCAAAGCCCAAGGGAAGGCGTTCCAGTACGCGCATTCCCAACGTGAATTCTGCTTCGTTACCCGGGGTGCCCTGCTGGCTTTTGATACCCGGCAGGGCCTTCACCAGCAGATAGGGTTCGAGAGTTGTTTTGGGTAGAAGAGTCGCGATAGTGGCGTAGATGCCATGGAAGTTGAGGCCTCGAGAGTGATTGTCAAACGATGTTGGCGCAACTTTAACAACAGATGCACTGAATATATCTAGTCGGTTTGTAATTCCGAAACGACCTGAAATGCCGTCGAACGTGCGGCTGGTATTGGACCAATCAGAGATCCCTACAAGGCGCTCTCCGCCAAATGTGAGTTCCTGCCTGCCGGCCTTGATTGACGTCTTTTCCGCGCCAACCCGGAGAAATCCCTGACGGAGGTCGAAAGAGTCCCTCATATTTGAGGCGGTGTATTTCAGCGGAAGTCCGAGCGCGTGTAGGTCCATGAATTGGGCGTATCCTACGGCCCAAGAGGTGGGCTTAATCTGAATGCCTCCCGTGACACGAGAGAGTTCGTACACGTGGTCGTTGCCGAAAGTGAGTCCAATGGCTGTTTGCCTCTCAGTGCGGCCCCTCACAAGAAGGTCGAGTGATAACCACGTGGGGATGGCAGGACCACCATAGGTGGCGGTCTGTGCATGAGGCTGAGGATAGCTGCTCTCTGCATAGGAAATGACAGAGAGGAATAAAGACACAAACATCGGTAGGATATACATCCGATGAGAACGAACGGGACGCGCAGTGGCCGAAGAATTTCTGAGTTCGTGTATCGGCTTGGAGTGCCGCATCGCCATTGGGACTAAACCCCTATCAATTGTGTGCTTAATATTTCAGCGTGCCTAATGTGCCGATACGCAATTGCGTACCATGAATGCCCGCACTCGCGATGACCAGGACACACCCACTCCCCCCGCGTTGACAACTTGCAACCTCATGAGCATCGCAAAGATTCGCCGCGGCCGTATCCAGATGCAAGTGCGGAAAGCCGTGGGCCAGACAGGCTTCACGAATTCGATGTTGGAGCCACCCGAGTTGTTAATCCCCTTCGAGGACGATGAAGGGCCTTCGAAAAGATCGTTTTTCCAGCAATTCTGTGGGGACTTCAATGGACCTCATGAGTGGCTGCCTGGTGCCTAGTCAAAGGCCGCTCCGTCAACTAAATGCCTCAAAGGAGCGTCGAGTTTGTGGCCATGACTGAAGGATGGATACCAACGATTAGGCTTTCGTCGTCTTCCAGTCTTCTTTACAACTTTGTTTCGATGAGTTTTCTACCCGGGTCGGCGTTTTGAGCTGCCGCGACGCGTCAGCCCTCCACGGGCTGCACTCTGGACCTAAATTCGTTGCCTTTAGCGGTCTTCATCTGCGAGCACGAGTACTCGCCGGCCTGCAGATCTCCCTCCAAGAAACTGGATTTATGAAAAGAGTTCGTATGTGAAACTTCTCTCTTGACTATTGCGGAAGTCGCAGATTACATTTCGGCGCTATACATCGAAAGGTTGATGTTGCGGTCGGCAATCGGGCGGAGTTGAAAGTCCTTGGTGGCAAATTCCGTGCTACGTAGGCGGCCGGATAAGTTGAGTTTAGTGCGTGTGCGCATCATTTTAGGAGGCTCTGTGTACAAGATAGCGTTTCGGTTCTTCGTGTTGGCGGCAGTCGTATTTGCGCTTCTGCAGGTCACTACCAGCTATGCACAGGAAAATGCAACTTTGACAGGGACTGTGTACGATCCGAGCGGGGCCGCTATTCCGAATGCTCAGATCAGCATTACCAATACTGCGACCGGTCAGACCAGAACGACCACCTCCAACGACGTCGGTCTGTTTGCTTTCCCGACCGTGGGCATCGGCCAGTACACCCTGACTGCAGTAGCGAGTGGATTCCAGAAGTATACAAAGACCGGAATCGTGATCAATGTCGCGCAGACCTTGAGATCAGACGTAAACCTGACGGTTGGCGCCGCGAATACCGAAGTCTCGGTGCGTGCAGAGGCGCTCCAACTGCAGTCAGAGACGAACGAATTGAGTAATCTGATCAGCGGCGAGCAGGTGACCCAGCTGGCGACAAACGGTCGCAACGTAACCGCGCTCGCGGCGCTCGGAACAGGTGTTTCCGAGAATCTGCCATCCTTCGCAGGTGTACAGGCGCTCACGTCGGCGAATGGCTTAAGTTTCAACGGAACGCGCAGCTCGCATAACATCTACCTGCTGGACGGAGGTGAGCTGAATGACCGGGGATGCGGTGGGTGCTTTAGCTCACTGCCTTCGCTGGATGCGTTGTCGGAGTTCCAGACGCTCGCCAGCAATTACTCCGCCGATTATGGTATCGGTTCTGGCGGAACGATCACCATGGTCCTCCGCTCAGGGACAAACAAGTTTCACGGTGCGCTTTGGGAGTTTCTCCGCAACGAGGACCTGGACGCGAACAATTACTTCACTAATTTGGCCGGCAAGCCCCGTCCCAAGTTCCGTCTCAACATCCCTGGCGGTAACATCGGCGGGCCGATCTGGCGAGACCGGACCTTCTTTTTTGTGAACGAAGAGTGGCGGCGGCTTATCCAGGGGAGCTCTCCGTCGGTGGTGAACACGATCGCTGATAGCAATTTTGCGACGTTGGGGCAATCGCTGACATATACCGTCCCGAGCAACGGCACGATACCAATCGTTCCAGCGACGACAGACCCGGCCAAGCTGGCCATTTACTCGGCTAACGGCCTTGTCGCAGGCAATCCTTTCCGCAGCCCATCCGGGGGGGCGTGCACTACGGTTTGCGTTATTCCCGCCGCGCTCATTGACCAGAATGCAGTCCGCGAGCTCAATGCCGGCACGTTCCCTCGCCCCAACTTTGGAACGAGCCAATACATTTCGTCGGTTCCGCAGCCGACTAACGTCCGAGAGGACGTGGTGCGTATCGATCACAGGATCAACGGAAAGCTCCAGTTGATGGGGCACTACCTGCATGACGCTGTCTCGCAGACGTTCTACCCGCCACTGTGGGGCAATAGCTCATATCCGACGGTTGGGACTGCGATGCTGAATCCCTCCTGGTCGGCCACGATTAAGTTGACCCAGACACTTTCCCCTAGACTGCTCAATGAGACGGCATTCTTGTACAGTGGCAACAAGATCCGCCTCGATCCAGTGGGACCAGTGGGGAAACCGACGGGATGGAGTGCGACCACATTCTTCCCTGACGCGAATAACCGCGGAAATCGTATGCCGGAAATTCAGCTCGGCGGACCATACAGCACGAATTGGAGTTCGAGCTACTACCCATGGAAGAACGCCTACTACGGGTATCAGATTCGGGATGACGTCTCCTGGAATATGGGACGCCATCAGTTGAAATTCGGCTTCAGTTGGCTGCACGCACCCAAGAACCAGGAGCTTCAAGCTAATACCCAGGGAACGGCTATCTTCAACAACAGCAGTTTCTCGAAAGACTCGTACATCAACTTCCTGCTGGGGGATGCAGCCACATTCAGGCAACTGGACTTCCTGGCAGGCAAGCATTGGGTCAATAACAATTACAGCGGGTACGGCACGGACAACTTCCACGCGACGCCGCGCCTTACGCTGAATTTGGGGCTTCGGTATGATGCGATGCCGCACGCATTTGAGCGGTACGACCGATTCGCCAACTTCCTTCCGCAGGATTACGATCCCAAACTGGGCTATCCTCTCAACCCGGACGGGACTATCAATCCCACGTTCCTGACCAACTTCAACGGTACCCCGTTTTACCTGAACGGTATTCGGGAAGCCAATGTTGGCGGGTTCCCGCGCGGCGTCGTGCAGGACTACTACGCGACACTGCAGCCGAGGATCGGGTTTGCCTACGCTGCAGGTGCGAATGGGCGAACCGTCATTCGCGGCGGGTTTGGCTTGTTCTTCGAACGTGTTCAGGGCAACGACGTATATAACGCCGCCTTGAACCCGCCTTTTGCCTACCAGCCAGAAGCTAGTAATGTGTACTTCTCAAACCCCAGGGTCAGCGCTCAGTCAGGAGCGGTGGCAAGTCAGACATTCTTCCCGTCGACGATGACTACGCTGAAATACCGGTATGGAAATCCCGGGACTGCAATGTATAGCCTTGGCGTTCAGCGCCAGATCATGCCCGGGGTGATCGCGCAGATGCAGTACGGCGGCTCCAGTGGATGGAGGCAGAGCAACGATAGGCAGATCAATACATTGCCCTTGATCGACCCAGTGGTTGGGTACGCCAAGAGAAAAGCTGTAGCCACGAACAGCGCTGTTAACGCTAGTGGCAATGCGTGCACCGTCGGCACTGCCGGGTGTTTTGCCCCCACCGCGAACCTCTACCGCCAGTACCCTGGGTACGCCAGCATCAACCAGGAGGAGAATGAGACAAACTTCAGCTACAACTCATTGCAGGCCCAGATCCGAATGGAAGCCAAACATGGAGTGACGGTCCAGTTCGCCTATACCTACTCGCACGAAATCGATGAGGTCAGCGGCGATCTGGGTGGGCTCGCGAACCCGTTCAACGCAGCATACAACCGCGCGTCAGGAGACTTGGATCGGCGTCACGACTTCAACGCAAACTACATCTGGGCTATGCCGTTCTTTGCCCACAGCGATAACGTACTTGCGAGGACGACGCTGGGCGGCTGGGAAGTCTCCGGAATCACAGTCATCGATACAGGAGTGCCACAGCAGGTCACTTATAACGGCACCGACACGCTCGGTCTGGGTGGCGGCACTACAAACAGGCCGAATCTCCTGAAGAAGGTGACATATCCGAAGACACGGCTGGCGTGGTTCGACAAGTCCGCATTCGGGGATCCTGTCGCGCCTTGGAATGGTGGTGATCCCGGTCTATCCGGCTTCGGCAGCGCCGGCAGGGACGCAGTCCGTCGTCCGGGCCGTCTCAACTTCAACCTTTCACTATTCAAGACGATACCGTTCAGGCACGAAGGCGGGCCTAGCCTTCAGCTCCGGTTTGAAAGCTTCAACACGTTCAACCACACTCAGTTCAGCGGCATGGATGCGGCCAGTCACGATGCAAACTTTGGCCAACTCACGTCTTCCTACGACGCCCGCCGCCTGCAACTCGGAGCGAAGTTGACGTTCTGATTGCTCAACTGAAAAAGGGGCTCGGCTCAACAGCCGAGCCCCTTTCCTCCTAACGAGTTTGCGCGCGGTCCTCCAATCTTGGTAGGAGAGTCTTCACAATTCCTTTTCCTTCAGTAATCGTAACCAAGTGATTACATTCGATGTTGGTGAAGCGTTCCGTTAGCCCGTTCGTCCAATGCACTTCGATATCTGCGTGAGTCTCCGCTCCTAGGCCGAAGTGCAGGCGGCGATCATTGACTGAGTAGAAGCTCGACTGAGCCATTACTGCCTGCGCTTGCGTCCTTGGACCATATCGCGCTAAGACGCGGGATCCGATTGCGCTGCGATTCGAATTCGTGCCAACCAATAAGACTTTAATCCAATTCAAGCCGCTGGTGACGTCGTTCTTCAGGAGAGATGGCGGCTCGTTTAGATTAATCACCACCATATCTACATCGCCATCATTGTCAAAGTCACCGAATGCACAACCGCGGCTGCAATGGGTGGCAGAGATGCCCGGCCCGGCTTCTTCGATCATTTCCTCAAACCTCCCGTTCCCGAGGTTGCGGAAGATGTATCGAGGCGTTTTGAGCGGATATTCCGGAAATTGCCGTTCTACTTCCGGATAGACCGAACCGGTGACTACCGCGAGATCTGGCAGCCCATTGTTGTCAAAATCAGCGAAGCCGGTTCCCCATGAGATGTATCGTGTTTCCACACCTATGCCGGCCGCAGACGTAACGTCGGAGAATCCAGCGTTACCGTCGTTGCGATACAGCACGCTCGTGTCATCAGAAAAATGTGTTTTAAAAATGTCGAGTCTACCGTCAAGGTTGTAATCTCCTACGGCGACACCCATTCCTGCTTGCTCTTGGCCGTCATCGCTGAGGCCTACACCTTGTTGCACACCTTCTTCGATCAGCGTTCCATTTTTGGCATTTCTAAAAAGAAGGCTGGGCGTTGAATCGCAGGCAACATAGATATCGGTCCAACTATCGTTGTTGAAATCTGCAGCTACGGCCGTCATGGAGTAAGTGTGCTCGGCACGTGCTATTCCGGCTTCTGCGGAAACATCTCGGAAGGTGCCGTTGCGTTGGTTCTTATAAAGATAGTTTCGCGCAAGGGGCAACCCGCGAGGCCCGCAGTTTACCGGGACACCCTTGAAGTTACAGAAGGGGTTCGCGCCAGGCTTTGGCAGCCGCTCGGGGTGCAGATCGACGTAATTGGCAACAAACAAATCTAGGTGCCCGTCGCGATCATAGTCAACGAAAGTACATCCCGACCCCCAGCGAGGAGCGCCTTCGTAGAGCAATCCGGCTTCCTTTGTTACATCGGTGAACGTGCCATCTCCGTTGTTTCGATACAGCACGTTCTGACCGTAGTAAGTGATAAATATATCTTCAAAGCCGTCATTGTTATAGTCTGCGACCGTAATGCCGCTGGCCCATCCGCTCCGAACTAATCCCGCGATTTCAGTAACATCGGTGAATGTCCCGTCCCGGTTATTCTTATAGAGCCGGTTCGTCGAACCTTGCGGTGGATTATCCATACGGGTGCCGCATAGCACGAAAATATCAAGCCACCCGTCGTTGTCGTAGTCGAGAAAGGCAATGCCACAACCGACGGTCTCGACGATATAATTTTTCTGCGAGATGCCGCCGTAGATAACGGGCTGCGTCAGGCCCGCCTCCATGGCGACATCGGTAAATTTGCATGGGAAGGGAACGCCGGACCGCTTTCCTCGCGGTTGTGGCTTCACGTTTCGCGTAGAAACGCCCTGCGCAACCGAGATAGTACTTGCCGAACTCAACCACAAAAACTCGCGACGCGTCAGAAGTAATTTTCGATTCATCATTCAGTACAACTGAGGATTATGGCCGACCGGAAAAACTCTACTTTGGCGACAGATTGGGGTCGCCAGATACTTTCTCGATTAGCGAGTCCTCAACCTTGGAATGCAGTTCTTTGGTCTTGTCAAACTCGAGTTTCGCATTTTCTTTCTGCCCAAGCACCGTATACAGCCGGGCCAGCCGGTAGTGAGCATCTGGTTCTGTCGGATCCAATTGCACGGCGCGCTTAAATGCACCCAGTGCCTCCGTATTTCTACGGTCCTCTGCATAGATTATTCCCAGGTCAACGTATGCGCCGCGCAAATCATCCTGCAGCTGTACAGCCTTATTCAGCAGTGGCTCCGCCCCGCGCCGATCGCCCTGCTTTAGGGCAATATCTCCGAGATAGAAATAAGCCTGCGCATATCCAGGATTATTCTCCACTTCGAGTTGTAGCTCGGGTAAGGCTTTGTCATACTCGCCTTTCTTAAAATAGAGATAGCCTAGCTCAAAATGCAGAAGCGGCTCGTTTCTCGCAGTCGACGCTATCGGTTCCAACTCAGCAATCGCTTCGTCCGTCCGCGATACAGCATCCAACGTCTCGCCGAGCAGCATATGAGCCTGAACGGCATCAGGATTCAACACCAAGATCTTTTGGAACTCCGTCAGCGCGCAGTCATATTGACGACTCCACAAGCAGCTCTGTGCAAGTACATTGTGTAGTTCGAGGTTATTTGGATCCTTGCCGGCTGCCTCCCGTAGATAAAGGATGGCATTCGAGTACTGATGAAGCCCGTAGAAACTCATCCCAAGAAGCAAGGAGGTCCGGCTTTCTTCTGGAACGTTTTTCTTTACCACTTCGAAAGCCCCAATCGCTTCTTTGAATTGCCCTTGCTTGAACTCCGCCAATCCCAGCAGCATATAAACGTTCGGCTGCTTCGGATTGAGCTTCAAAGACGTGCGATATTCTTTTATTGCCGCAGACAGTTCGCCCTGACCTGAAAGCGCAACCCCGAGATTGCTGTGGAGAGCTGCATTTCTTGGATACTGCCGGACAAGATCACGCAGCACCAGCT
>Ga0207694_10004523_pt1 | contig 10847 bp, 10 predicted proteins | sample KBSC34metaG_FD_184353 | JGI IMG/M metagenome (GOLD analysis project Ga0207694, IMG submission 184353) | Corn rhizosphere microbial communities from Kellogg Biological Station, Michigan, USA - KBS C3-4 metaG (SPAdes) (version 2) | ecosystem: Host-associated > Plants > Roots > Rhizosphere > Soil...
ATGAGGCCGATCTTCATCGCGTGGGGAGCCGGCATCGAATCCGGCGCACGGGTGGAAGGGGTCAGAACCATCGACCTGGCTCCCACAATCGCCCGGCTCCTGGGCTTCGAAATGACTGGTTCGGACGGGAAACCGATCGCGGGGCTGTCGCGGCGGCCGGCCGCTCGCTAATAGGAACCAACTATTGACCGGCCGGGAGCGGCGGTGCCAGACTCGCAGGACATGGCCGACCACGACGTTCTCACAAACCAGAAACAGATTCTCGACAATCAGAAGACGATCCTCGACAATCAAACCACCATCCAGCGCAACCAGGAAGCGATACAGAAGAATCAGCAGGCCCTCGATGTCATCCTGAAAAATCAGGCCTCCATCGTCGCGAACCAGGAGAAGATTCTCTCGCTTCTGGAAAAGAAGTAGAAAAGTTCGGATGGCATCGTCCGGAGAGCCGGACGATGCCGGCCCAGCCTAGCGCTCGATAATCGGACGCAATGGCCGCCAGTAGATGTTGCGAAACGCCACCGGTCCGTGATCGCCCTGCAGCATCAGTGGATTTTCAGCCGCTTCGGGAATGTCCATGTGAGCGCGCGTGGGTCCGGGAGCTTCGACGTCGTTCTGCACGGAGAATCCGTTGAACACCACCCGGAGAAACCGCGCATTTTCGGTCTTCTTTCCGTTTGCATCGAATCGCGGAGCGCGGAACCAGATGTGATAGCTCTGCCACTGTCCCGGGGGACGGCAGACGTTTCGCGAGGGCGCCGAGCCTCCTACGCCATGCTCATCGATCCACTGGTGGTAAATGCCCCCGCAATCGGACGAGGTCATCGGCTCCGTGGACCCGTAGCTGTCGAAAATCTGCACCTCGTAAAGGCCGTGGAGATACACTCCCGAATTTGAACCCTTTGCAATCAGGAACTCGAGGTAGAGTTCCGTATCGCCGAATTTTTGATCGCTAACCAGGTCCGAAGTGAAGCCGTGGGCGCTGTTCAGAATCTCTCCGCTCGGCGCGGGTTGTCCCGACAGGCGCGTCGGACCCAGCAGCCGGTCGAAGAGGACGTAGCGGGTGGTAAACCAGCCGACTGGTTTCCCGTCGAGAGCGTGCCATCCGGAAACATCGCGGCCGTTGAGAAGGGGTGTCCAGCCATCCTCCACCATGAAAGGCGGATCGCCATGGGCGTCTCCATCGTTCAGGCTGGGACGGCTTTGACCGGGCAGGGTGCTGAGGGGAAAGGCGAGGACTGCAAGAAAGATAAGAGAGTGCGAGAGGCGCATAACCGTACGATTATAATGCCCTCCCGCACCCTTACAGGACAGGTTAGTTCTTGAATTCCACCGAGCGCGCCTGCGTGAGAGCCTTATTTTCGAGCAGTTGGTTGAGCACGCTCTCCGGAACCGGCTGATCGGTGACGATCACCGCGACGGCTTCGGCGAGAGCATCCTTGCGTCCCAGCGAGAACGACGCGATGTTAATGCCGTTGCGGCCGAGTACGCCGCCTACGTATCCCACCACGCCCGGCACATCCTGATTCTTCAGGAACGTAATATGGCCTTCCAGCGGCGCTTCGCAGGCGATTCCATCCACCTGCACCAGGCGTGGCTTGTTCAGGACTACAGCGCCCTCTACTCGCGTGACGCCCAGATCCGACTGCAGTTCCAGCCGCACCGAATCCGTGTGCACAGAGCGTTTTTCGTGCGTTTCGACAACATCGAGGCCGCGGTCTCCCGCAAGCTGCATCGCGTTGATGGCGTTGGCGCGCTGCTCAATAGAGCGGCGCAGGACACCGGCGAGGCCGGCGTTGCGGATCAGGTGGGTGTTCTGATCGGCCAGCTTCCCGAAGTAATAGAGGCGCACCGCGCTGGGATTCCCCTTGGAAATGTACGCCGCGAAAGCGCCGAGGCGCTCCGCCAGGTCGACGTAGGGGCCCATCGTGCGGTATTGCTCCGGCGTAAGCGCCGGCATGTTCACGGCATTCACCGCGACACCGTTCTTCAGATATTCAACGATCTGCTCGGCGATGCGCACGCCGACGATCTCCTGTGCTTCTTCGGTCGATCCGCCAATATGGGGCGTCGCCAGCAGCGTGTCGATCGCCAGCAGCGGGCTGCCCTCCGGCGGTTCCTTCTCGAACACATCGAGCGCCGCGCCGGCCACGATGCCGGAGGCGAAGGCTGCTTCGAGAGCCTTCTGGTCAATCAACTCGCCGCGGGCGCAGTTGACAATACGCACGCCTTTCTTCATCTTGGCGAAGGCGGCATCCGAGAGAATGTGTTGTGTTTCCGCCGTCAGGGCCACGTGCACCGTGAGGTAGTCGCTTTGCGCGAAGAGCTCGTCGAGAGGAACCAGTTCGATCCCCAGGTCCTTGGCGGTTTGCGAGTTGACGTAGGGGTCGGTTGCGAGAATGCGCATCTCGAACGAGCGCGCCCGCTTCACAACCTCCCGGCCGATGCTGCCCAGGCCCAGGACGCCGAGCGTTTTCCCGCGCAGTTCGTTCCCCAGGAACTTCTTCTTCTCCCACTTGCCTTGTTTCGTCGATGCGCTCGCCTGCGGAATCGACCGGGCCAGGGAAAGCATCAGCGCCAGCGTATGCTCGGCCACCGAAACGGCGTTTCCGCCCGGAGTGTTCATCACCAGCACCCCGGCGGCGGTGGCGGCTGGCAGGTCCACGTTGTCCACGCCTACTCCGGCGCGGCCGATGACTCTCAGCTTCGGCGCTTTCTCGAGCACGGCCGGCGTAACTTTGACGGCGCTGCGCACGATCAGGGCATCGCAATCGGCCAGATGCTGGGCGTATTCCTTGGGATTCGACACAACCACATCCCAGCCGGTTTGCGCCTGCAGATGTTCTACGCCGGCCTTGGCCAGCGGTTCAGCGATCAGTATCTTCATGTTTTCTTTCCGCGCCTGCTCTCTCGGGTTCTAGACCGCCACAGCTTTCGGTAATGCAACCTCTGCGTACACCCGCTGCACGGCGGCGACGCCTTTACCGAACTCGACCGGTATTCCGTTGGCCGCCAGGATCAATTCCAACTCGGCCACCATTGCGAACAGATCGGGAAAATCGAAATATCCCAGATGCGCGATCCGGAAAATCTGTCCCTTCATGGTGCCTTGACCGTTGGCGATGATTGAGCCGAAGCGCGTGCGGAATTCCTTCACAATCACGCCGGAATCCATCCCTTTCGGAGCGCGGATCGCCGTGACGGACGCGCTGGGCGACCCGGGGGCGAACAACTCCAGACCCAGTGCCTGCGCGGCCTCGCGGGTGGCGCGCGCCAGAAGTTGGGCGTTCTCCACCAGCTTGTCCATGCCAAGGTCCTTCACGTACTTCAGGGCTTCGCCAAGCGCAATGATGAGCGAAGTCGCGGGAGTCCATGTGGAATCGAAGTTCGCCGCATTCTTGCGCTCTTTCTTGAGATTGAAATAGAGCTTCGGAAGCTTCGAGGTTTCCGCCAGCGCCCAGGCCTTCGGGCTTACGGACAGGAATGCCAGACCGGGAGGAATCATGAACGCTTTCTGCGATCCGCCCACAACGATGTCCAGGCCCCAGCCGTCGATGTCCAGGGGCATCGTTCCGAGGCCGGTGATCGCGTCCACCACGAAGATCGCGCCGGTCTTCTGAACAATCCTGCCCATTGCCTCAACATTGTGCGCCGCGCCCGTGGAAGTCTCGGAGGCCTGCACGAAAACCGCTTTCGCGGCCGGATTGGCTGCCAGAGCTTCCGCCACGCGCTCGGGTGACACGACTTCCCCATAGGGGGATTCCAGAACCACCGCATCCAAGCCAAAGGCCTTGGAGAGCTCCACCCAGCGTTCGCCGAACTTTCCCGCGGAGCAGACGATCACCTTGTCGCCGGGCGAAAGGAAATTGGAAACGGAGGCTTCCAACGCTCCCGTTCCCGAAGAAACCAGCATGAGCACGTCATTGGCCGTGCCGTAGACTTCTTTCAAGTCCGTCAGCACCTGACGATAGATCTTTCGGAAGTCCTCGGTCCGGTGATGGACGTCCGAGCCCATCATGGCGTGAAGTGCTTGTGGAAGAAGGGGTGTGGGCCCCGGAGTAAGCAGGCGTTGTTTCTTGATATGCATGATGTGGGATGAAACTGTTGGCACCGCCGCAAGCGAACGCCAGCGCGGCCGTATTGCAATCCAGAGAACACGGCGTGCGCCACGCCAAGTGCACTAAGCTTTAGAATAGCAGACAGCATGGCACTCCTAGAACGGATCCAGAGAGACATGGTGGACGCGATGAAGGCGCGGGACGAAGCGCGCCTGAGCGCTGTCCGGATGATTAAAGCGGCTCTCAAGAAGCACGAAGTGGATACGATGAAACCGCTGGAGGAGGCATCCGAGCTCCAGATCCTCAACTCGCTGATCAAACAGCGCCGGGAAGCGGCGGATATGTTTCGCAAGGGCGGGCGGCCGGACCAGGCTGACAAAGAGGAAGCGGAGCTCAAACTCATTGAGAGCTACATGCCGGCGGCCCCTTCGGACGCCGAGGTCGACGACGCCATCGCCGCTGCCGTAACGGAAACCGGCGTCACTTCACTGAAACAAATGGGTGTGGTAATGAAGGCTGCCCAGGCGCGGCTGGCAGGCCGCCGCGTGGACGGCAAGGCGCTTAGCGATAAGGTCCGATCCAAACTGGCCGGACTTTCGGATTAGGTTCCTAGTACGAACGAATCAGTAAGGCCCACAGGCGAATTGAAACTAAACTCTCATTGTGCCGCCGGGACTTCTACCGCAACCTGATTAGAGGATGGGAGAGCAATGAGCGAAGCGGAAGAAAATAACGGTGCGCTGGAACGCAGAACCTCAATGCGGTTCCCGTTGAAGCAGGAGATGAGGCATCGCGGGCTGAATGACGGAAACAGCTCCGGCGTGGGAGAGACCTTGAACATGAGCCGTCATGGAGTTCTGTTTACCACAAGCGAGGAGTTGCGGCGAGGCGATCACATTGAAGTGTGCATCAATTGGCCCGCCCGGCTGAACCGCAGTATAGGCCTCCAGTTGGTCGCGCGCGGGCGCGTGGTTCGCACGGAGCCCGGTAGAGCGGCCATGACCATCCTGCAGCACGAATTTCGCACCCAGGCGATCAAGCCCGCCAACGGCAAGAATTAGCAGCGGCGGTTTCGCCGGCCGTGGAAGCTTCAGCCGCGTGGCTGCGCGGCCGCGTTCTTTAATTTCCAGTTGATCTGGCGCATCATCCCGAACCACACTTCGGCGTCGTGCTCCGACAGGTTCATGCGGCGCATCAATCGCCGCACCTTCTCCGTGGTGGAGTTGGAATGCAGGTACCCGGATTCCGCCAGTGCTTCCACCAGCATGTTGGTGAGCCTGTCCAGTTCCTCCGCGCTCGCGGCGCGATGCGTTTCCGCCTTCACTGCCGCCGATGCCCGGACCAACTCGTAGAGGCAGACCGCTACCGATTGCCCCAGGTTCATGGAGCCGTGTTCCTCCCGCGTCGGGATGCGCATCAGCCAGTGGCAATAGCTCATGTCCTCGTTGGAAAGGCCAAATTTTTCCGACCCGAAGACCAGGCCCACCCGCGTTGCCGCCAAATGCTTTCGGATGATCCGGCCGCCGGGCTCCAGCCGGCGGATGGTATGCCGCAATTCGCGGTTGCCGATCGACGTGGTTCCCACCACCAGCCCGCAGTCCGCTATGGCTTCCGGGAGTGTCGAATACTCCCGCGCGGCTTGCAGCACATCGCCGGAGTGCACCGCCGAACGCGCCTCGCGAAAAGCCACATGGTACGGGTTCACCAGGCGCAGATGCAGACAGCCGAAATTACTCATCGCCCGGGCGGCCGCGCCTATGTTCAGCGGATTCCGCGGCGCCACCAGAACCACTCTGAGGTTTTCCAGGGCTACTGCTCCAGATACGTGTAGCCGTTCAGGCCTTCCTCATAAAAGCGGAGAAGGCGTCCGGATTCTTCGATTCCGATGCGGCCTTCGCGCAGAGCCAGTTCCACATCCCGCCGGAACTGTTCCAGCAGAGCCTTCGAGGAAAATTGCACGTAGTCGAGGACCTCGCGCACCGTGTCGCCGCGCACCACCGTGTCGAGAATCACCTCGCCCGAGTCGCTCAGGCTGACGTGTACCGCGTTCGTGTCGCCGAAAAGATTGTGCAGGTCGCCGAGGATTTCCTGATAGGCGCCCAAAAGAAATGCGCCCAGGTAATAAGGCTGGCCATTGAAGTGGTGCAGCGCCAGCGTGCGCTTCACGTCGCGCCGGTCGATGAACTGATCGATCTTCCCATCGGAATCGCAGGAGATGTCGCCCAGGGTCCCATGATGCGTTGGCGCTTCGGTGAGCCGGTGTATGGGCATGATCGGGAAAAGCTGTTTGATCGCCCACGAATCCGGCATGCTTTGGAACAGCGAGAAGTTGCAGAAGTAGGTGTCGGCAAGCAGGCCGTCGAGCCCTTCCAGTTCCTCGGGGAAGAAGTCGAGCTCTTTTGCGAGTTTGTATACCCGGCGGCAGATGGCCCAGTACAGGTTCTCGCACAGGCTCCGCTGATTCAACGGAAGATAGCCCAGGCTGAAGAGATTCAAGGCGGAGTCGAGAGCCTGTTGCGCATCGTGATAACTCTCCAGCAGGTTCTTCGCGCTCAGGCCGCGATAGGTTTCCTGAAGATCCAGAAGGGGCTGTTCCGCGTCGTCCGCGACAGGAAGAATTTCATCTTCGCCGAATCCCGACACGCCCAGGACGTTGAACACCAGCACGCTGTGGTAGGCCACAATGGCGCGCCCGCTCTCGGAAACAATCGTGGGATGATCTACGCCCGCCTCGTCGCAAATGCTCTGCACGTGGTAGACGACGTCGTTGGCGTATTCCTGCAGTGTGTAGTTGACGCTCGACTCGAAATCCGTCTGGGATCCGTCATAGTCGATACCCAGGCCGCCGCCGACATCCAGATAACGCAGGCCCGCGCCGGCACGCTTCATTTCCACGTAAACGCGGGCCGCTTCAATCACCGCTCCTTTTATGTGACGGATGTTGGTGATCTGGCTGCCGAGATGAAAATGGAGTAACTGGATGGAGTCTTCGAGCCCGTGCGCGCGCATCTCCTCCAGCGCCTTCAACGCCTCGCTCACAGTGATGCCAAACTTCGAGCGGAACCCTCCCGAGGATTTCCATCTCCCCGCGCCCCGGCTCGCCAGCTTCACGCGGAGGCCGATCACCGGTTTCACTCCCACGCGCTCGGAGTGCTTCACGATGAGATCCAACTCGGTGTACTTCTCTACCACCGGGATGATATTTCGTCCGATCTTCTTCGCGAGCATCACCATTTCGATGTACTCGTCGTCTTTAAATCCGTTACAGATGATCGGTGTATTGTTATCCGCGATCGCGAGCACGGCCAGGAGCTCGGGCTTCGACCCGGCTTCCAGTCCGAACCCGTAAGGCTGCCCGTACTGGAAGACCTCTTCCACTACCTGCCGCTGCTGATTTACTTTGATCGGATAAACGCAGCAGTATTTCCCCTGGTAGTTATGCTCTGTGATAGACGTGTGAAAGGCCTGGTGTAACTCGCCCAGCCGATGCTTCAGAATTTCGGCAAAGCGGACCAGGATGGGAAGAGAGATACCACGCAGATCCAGCTTCTCGGTAAGCTCCTTCAGGTCGATGCCACGATTGGGATCTTTGTTGGGATGTACCCAGAGATGGCCGTTATCGCCGACCGAGAAGTAGCCCTTGCCCCACCGTGCCACGTCGTAAAGCTCGTTGGTGTCCGTGGTGGTCCAACGCTCGGCCGGTTCGCGAACGGTGGATTCGCTTGGTTTCAATTCTGTTACCCATCCTCTGTTGCGCAAGATGCGCGTCGGAGCACACCAAAACCCTATGAGCGGTTGGCGGGCTCACCCTAAGTGTCCGCTGATTTTGCCGCTGTCGCAAGTATTTTTTCGGGGGCTGGGAGAGCAGGCGCGGGCACTGCTAAAATAGTCGCCTTCCGGCAATTCTTACCATGGCATTTTCAATTTCTCTATCGGACAGGACGGCGCTGGTCACCGGCGCGAGCAAAGGCGTTGGAAAGGGCATCGCGCTCGGTCTGGCGCGAGCCGGTTGTGACGTGGCGCTGAACTACAACTCGGATCGCTCCGGCGCGGAAAAAACCGCATCGGAGATAACGGAGTTGGGAAGGCGGGTCCTCCTGGTTCAGGGCAACGTGGGCGTTGCCTCCGAAGTGGACCGGATGTTCGAAGAGGTGGCGACCTGGTCGGAGCGTCTGGATATTCTTGTGAATAACGCCGGCGTCCAGACCTGGAGTCCTCTTCTCGAGCTGAAGGAGGAACAGTGGGACCACGTGATCGACACGAATCTGAAAGGCTGTTATCTCTGCACGCAGCGCGCGGCGCGGCGGATGGTGAAACAGAACCACGGCCGCATTGTCAATATCGGCTCCGGCTGCAACAAGGTCGCGTTTCCCAACCTCGTGGATTACACTGCCAGCAAAGGCGGCATTGAGATGCTGACCAAGGTGTCGGCAGTGGAACTGGGGCGCCACGGGATCACCGTGAATTGCGCCGCGCCGGGGGCCATCGAAGTCGAGCGGACAAAGCACGAAGCCGGCGATTACGCGGGCACCTGGGCCAAGCTAACCCCCGTGGGGCGCGTCGGGCAGCCCGAGGACGTCGCGAATGTTGTTGTGTTCCTGGCCAGCGACGCCGCGTCCTTCATCTCCGGTCAGACCATTTTCGTGGACGGAGCGCTCTTCAGTCAGCCCGCTTGGCCCTACTAGGAGGGAACAATGACCCTGCGAGCAGTGCTCGTTCTTTGGTTCGCGGCAGGGGCCGTTTTTGGCCAGAGCGTCCTCATTCTGGCGGGGCGGCTGATAGATGTACGTGGCGGCCGGGTTCTCGAAAACCAGCAGGTTCTGGTAAATGCGGACCGGATCATGCGAGTCGGCCCGAACGTGTCCGCGCCGCCGGGCGCGCGCATCATCGACCTGAGCCATTTCACCGTCCTCCCCGGACTGATCGACTCGCATACGCACATCCTGCTCCAGGACGATGCGGTCGAACCGGCCTATGACGATCAGTTGCTCAAGGAATCCATCCCTTACCGGACCATCCGCGCGACCGTCGCGGTCCGGCTCGCGCTGATGCGCGGCTTCACCACCATGCGCGATCTGGAGACCGAAGGCGCCATGTATGCGGATGTAGACGTCAAGAAAGCAATTGATCGCGGCGTCATTCCAGGCCCGCGCATGTTTGTGGCGACGCGCGCATTCTCGCCCACCGGAACCTATGGCTTGCTCGGCTATTCCTGGGAACTGAAAGTGCCGGAGGGCGTGCAAATCACCGACGGGGCAGACAACCTGCGCCACGCCGTCCGGGAGCAGATCAAGTACGGCGCGGACTGGATCAAGTTTTATGCCGACCGCGGCGTTTTTCTGAAAGACGGCGCCGTACACTCCCGCGTGAACTACACGGCGGAAGAGGCCAAGGCGCTGGTGGACGAGGCGCACCGCCTGGGGCACAAGGTTGCCGCGCACGCGATCGGCCGCGAGGGCATTCAAGCGGCCCTGGACGCGGGCGTGGATACCGTGGAGCATGGCGACGGCATCGATGAGGATCTGGCCGCGCAAATGGTCAAGCGCGGCATTTACTGGTGCCCGACTTTCAGCGTCGCCATTCACCACCTGCAAAGCCGCATTGCCGCCGGCGTGCCCCCCGGAGTGGACACCACCAAACAAGCGGCGAGTGCGTTCGCCATCGCGCTGCGCCAGGGCGTGAAAATCATCTTCGGCACCGACATCGGCGGTTACCCCTGGACCGACAGCCAGGCCGAGGAATTCGGGCACATGGTCCACGCCGGAATGACGCCGATGCAGGCGATCCGCTCGGCGACCCTCACCGCGGCCGCGATGCTCGATCAGCAGGACAACCTGGGAGCCATCGAAGCCGGGAAATGGGCCGACATCATTGCCGTTTCGGGCGATCCTCTTTCGGATGTATCCACGCTGGAGGACGTCCGGTTTGTGATGAAGGGCGGCTCCGTATACAAGCAGTAGCCGCTAGTTCCTGATATAGAGGGCGATTCCGGGCTGGCTGCTTACGGCCTCAGGCGCTGGGCTGTAGCCGCCTTGGGAGAGAATCTGCCCCAGCACCATGGTGACGGCTACCTGCGGTTGGTACCGAAAGCCGGAGTTCGCCGGGTTGTTCCTTGCCAGTTCCTCCTCCGTTGGGATGGTCACCGTGATCTGGTACGCTTTCCCGGGCAGCCCGCCGGCGGGCGCAAAGGCGGACGTTACCCCGTTCGCGTAGAACCCTTCTACGAAAATGGAGACCGGCAGCGGCAAGACCACGTAGCCGCCCTCCAGGCTGATGTCTCCAACTCCAGTGGCAAAAATAGTGATCGCGTCGCCAGGCTTGGCCGGGCGGTTGGGCGAGTTGAAAGATCCGTCGCTATTGCGGATGTAGCCTTGGCCGAGTCCTGAGCCGTTTATGGAGTAAATCCCCGGAGCCGCGACTGCGGCCGGCAGAAGGACCGGGTTCGAGAGCAATCCGCCGGATGAGATTTCAATCTTTGCCGCGCCGGACGTTTTGAAGCCGCCGGGCACCAGCGCTACCACATGCGTTCCCGTGCGCGATACCGCCGGAAGCGGTACGCCGTCGATCCGGATCTGGGCATCGGGGCCAAACCCGGATCCTCGGGCCTCAATGGCTTCACCGGAAGAAAGCGCCACTGCGTATTTGCTCGCCATGTTGACGACCGAATCCAGTTCCACCGGCGGCGCAGGAGAAAGGTTGATTCGATTGGCGATAATCGCGGTGCCCGGATTGTAGACAGGGGGAATGGTGTGCGGCACTGCAACGGCGGTGGAACCTGCCAGCGCAATG
>Ga0207694_10004525_pt1 | contig 10847 bp, 10 predicted proteins | sample KBSC34metaG_FD_184353 | JGI IMG/M metagenome (GOLD analysis project Ga0207694, IMG submission 184353) | Corn rhizosphere microbial communities from Kellogg Biological Station, Michigan, USA - KBS C3-4 metaG (SPAdes) (version 2) | ecosystem: Host-associated > Plants > Roots > Rhizosphere > Soil...
GTGAGAGGGAGCGCGGTGGCACCGATCAGTGCCACGAGCGCGGCGGAGCGAAGATAGCGTGTCTGTGTCATAGTGATCAAAGCAACCCGGCGGACCGAGATTCGGGTCCGACGAACCGCATGAATCCGCGACGAGCAGACCTTGACAAAAGGCGAAACGAGCTCGTTCATCTGGCAGAAAGCGAGCTTCTCCGCCATTGTTGGCCTTCGCGCGCCCGCTGCCTACATCTACAGCATGATGCCTGCGCAGCCGCTTCCCGATGTCATCGATCAATGGTTCGCGCAGCGGGGCTGGAGGCCACGGCGGCACCAGCTCGAAATGCTGGGCGCCGCACGCTCCGGGCACGACGCGCTCCTAGTGGCGGCGACCGGAGCGGGTAAGACGCTGGCGGGATTCCTGCCGGTTTTGGCGGACCTGATCGCCCGGCCGACAGAGGGGCTCCGCTGCCTCTACGTCTCGCCGCTGAAAGCCTTGGCCGTCGATGTCCGGCGCAACCTGCTCGATCCCGTCGCAGAGATAGGGCTCGACATTCGCATCGAAACCCGCACCGGCGACACCCCGCATGAGCGCAAGGCGCGTCAACGCATACGCCCGCCGCACATCCTCCTGACTACACCCGAATCTCTGAGCTTGCTGCTCTCTTACCCTGAGTCGACGCAGCTCTTTGCCGATCTCGAAACCGTCATCATCGATGAAGTCCACGCCTTCGCCCCCACCAAGCGCGGCGATTTACTGAGCCTGTCGCTGGCGCGGCTTCAACGCTTTGCGCCTTCGATGCGGCGCGTTGCGCTGTCGGCGACGGTTCAGGACGTCGATGGCTATCGCCGCTGGCTCGCGCCCGCTGGCGATGGCGACGAGGTCGTGCTGGTCGAAGGCGAGCCAGGCGCCGAGCCCAATATCGCGATCCTGCTGCCGGCGGGCGCGATCCCCTGGTCGGGCCACGCCGCCAGCTATGCGGTGCCGCAGGTGATGGCGGAGATCGAGACGCACAAGACCACGCTCATCTTCTGCAACACGCGCGCGCTCGCCGAGCTGATCTTTCAGCAGCTCTGGTCCGCTAACGAAATGAAACTGCCGATCGCGATCCATCACGGCTCGCTGTCGCTGGAGGCGCGGCGCAAGACTGAACAGGCGATGGCGGACGGCAAGCTGCGCGCGCTCGTCGCTACCGCCAGCCTCGATCTCGGCGTCGACTGGGGCGATGTCGATCTCGTCATCCAGATGGGTGCGCCCAAGGGATCGTCGCGCATGCTGCAGCGGATCGGGCGCGCCAACCACCGCCTCGAGGAGCCATCGGAGGCGGTTCTCGTTCCCGGCAATCGCTTCGAATATCTGGAGGCGCGCGCGGCGCTCGACGCCATCCATGAAGGCGAGCTGGACCCGGACGGCTTCCGGGAAGGCGCGCTCGACGTGCTCGCCCAGCATATCATGGCTTGCGCCTGCGCTGGTCCGTTCGATCAGGCGCAAATGCTTGAAGAAGTTCGATTTGCTGCACCTTATGCTGCAGTTGACGCCGAGATCTTCGGCCGCATTTTGAACTTCATTTCGACCGGGGGCTATGCGCTCAAGGCCTATGATCGTTTCCGCCGGCTCACACAGGATCCCGATGGACGTTGGCGCATCACGACCCCCAACGTTGCCGCGCAGCATAGGTTGAACGCAGGGATCATCGTCGAAGCGCCGATGCTGACGGTGCGCTTCCGCAATGGCCGGAAGCTCGGGACTGTCGAAGAAGGATTCGCCGCCGCGATGGCGCCGGGGGACAGCTTCATGTTCGCGGGATTGGGCCTGGAAGTGGAGCGGTTGGAGGGCACCGACCTCATCGTCCGCGCGACGGCAAAACCGGCGCGCATCCCAAGCTATATGGGCGCGCGCATCGCGCTCACCACCAATCTTGCCCGGCGCGTGCGCAGCTACATTGCCGATCCATCGCAATGGCCGCGCTTTCCGGAAGATGTACGCCAATGGCTTGAAGTGCAGCAGCGCCGATCGGTGCTTCCCGGCCCCGATTCGCTGCTGATCGAAACCTTCCCGCACGAGGGACGACACTATATGGTCGCCTACAGCTTCGAAGGGTGGAATGCGCACCAATCCCTTGGCTTTCTGCTCACGCGACGGATGGAAAGCGCCGGCCTCCAACCGATCGGCTTCGTCGCCAACGACTATGCGATCGCGACCTACAGCCTGAAGCCGGTGCTCGACCCCGCGCCGCTCTTCTCGCCCAATATCCTCGAGCAGGAATTCGTCGACTGGGTGCAAAGTTCGGCGCTGCTTCGCCGCGCCTTTCGCGAGGTGGCGGTGATCGGCGGTCTTATCGAACGCCAGCATCCGGGCAAGAAGAAGACGGGGCGGCAGGTGACCTTTTCCACCGACCTCATCTTCGACGTGCTCAAGCGCTACGAGCCCGACCATCTGCTGATGCAGGCGGCCTGGGCGGATGCGCGCCAGCGGATGACCGATGTCGGCCGCCTAGGGAACCTGATCGATCGCGCGCAGGGCACGATGATCCACAAGACGCTGTCGCGGGTGTCGCCCATGGCGGTGCCCGTGCTAGTGCTGATCGGCCGTGAGCATGTCGCGCAAGGCACAGTCGACGATGCCTTGCTGATCGAAGCCGAAGCGCTGGCAGCGGAGGCGATGGCAGAGGATTAGCGCCGATTCCGATTGGCGGCACTCCTGCGCGGGTGTACAATCCGGGCGGGAGGATGTGCTGTCGTGGCGGCACCGAAACTGTGGAAATATGGCTTCGGTTTGATCGCCATGGCGACGATGGCGCCCGTGGCGTTGGCCGCGCTTCCCACGCCCGATGCCCAGCCGGCGCAGAGCCAGGACATTGCCACCCGGGACGATGGCAGCGATCGCATGACCGTGGGCGTGCGTATCGATGGCCATGGCCCGTTCGCGTTCGTGGTGGATACCGGCGCGGAACGCACTGTCATCTCGACCGAACTTGCGAGCCAGCTCCGCCTCGCCCCGACCGCGGCCACGAAACTGCTGACGCTGACCGAGCTCAGCATGGTGCCGACCGTGCTGATTCCCAATCTTTCGGTCAGCAATGCGGTGATCGGCCAGATCGATGCGCCTGCGCTTGCGCGCGATCATCTGGGCGCGGCTGGCATCCTCGGCATCGATACGCTCCAGGCCCAGCGGGTGGTTTTCGATTTCAAGCGCCGGGTCATGACGGTTTCGCCCGCCGCGGAACGCGACGATCCCCGCTCCGGCGACGAAATCGTGGTGCGCGCGCGCAGCCGCTTCGGCCGGCTGGTGCTGGCGGACGCGGCGGCCGAAGGCCAGAAGATGCACGTCATCATCGATACCGGCGCGCAGGTCAGCGTCGGCAACCCGGTTCTGCTGCGCAAGCTGCTGGCCCACCGCCGCCAGCGCGGGCCGACGGAAATGGAGCTGCGCAGCGTGACGGGCGGGATGACGATCGCCAATGCCGCGATCTTGCGCAGCGTAAGGATCGGCGGGGTCCAGCTTCGCGACATGCCGGTCGCGATCACGGACAGCGAGGTGTTCCGCAGACTCGGGCTGGATGACAAGCCGGCATTGCTGCTGGGCATGGACGTTCTGCGTTCCTTCGAGCGCGTGTCGGTGGATTTCGCCAATCGCAGGATTCGCTTCCGGCTTCCGGGCGATGCGCTGCGCCAACCGATCGTCCGCAGCGCCGCCAACGGTTCGCCGCAACCGCCCGCTTGAGCGTTGCCTCCTCGAGTCCTTCGCTTCTATAGCGGAGGCATGGTTCCCCTTTCGTTCGCAGGCCAAGAGTTTCTCGCTTTTGCCCAGGGCGCGCTGTTCTGGCCGCGACGGCAGGCCTTGATCGTCGCCGATCTGCATTTCGAAAAAGCCAGCTGGTTCGCGCGCTTTGGCCAGTTGCTGCCGCCCTATGACAGCATCGCCACCCTCTCCGATCTGGCGGCGCTGATTGCCGCCACGCAGGCGCGCGAGCTCTGGTGCCTCGGCGACAGCTTCCACGACAGCAAGGGCGCGCAACGCATCGGCGAAGAAGCGGCAAGGCTGTTCGACGAGCTGGCTTGCCGGCTCGATTGGTACTGGATCGTGGGCAATCATGATGCCGGGCTGGAGGCGCCGCCGTGCGGCACGGTGCTGGCCGAAGCCGAAATCAGCGGTCTGCTGCTGCGGCACGAGGCCGCGGCAGGCGAGATCCGGCCGGAGCTTTCAGGCCATTTCCATCCGAAGCTGCGGCTGATGCTCAAGGGGCGGCACGTTGCCCGCCGCTGCTTCGTCGCGAGCGGCAACAAGCTGATCCTTCCCGCTTTCGGTGCCCTGACCGGAGGGCTGGACGTGCATCACCCGGAAATCGTGCGTGCGGTGGGGCCGGGCGCGCAGGCGCTGGTGCCGGTGGCGGATCGGCTGCTGCGCTTCCCGATCGCTGCCTGAAGCTCGCTTCAGCGCCCGTGGTTGACGATCATGTCGACGTCGGTGCTGCCGTCCTTGCGGGCGTTGAAGCTTAGGTAATAAGCGCCGTCATCCTTCTGCCGCACCCCGGCGAGAACATGTTCGCCCTGCGCAAGCTGATGCTCGGCGGTGAAGCCGTTGCGCACCGCCTGGGTATAGTAGAAATCCACCAGCGTCTGCAGCGGGGCCTTGCTGGTAAAGCTTACCAGCCGCATCCGGCATGGCGCGATAGTATTGCCGCCCGCCTCGGTGACCTGCGCATCGGGATAGAGCGGGAAGGCATCGGGCAACATCGTCGCCCAGCGCGTGCTGTATTCGATCTGCTGGTCGCAGCTTGCGCTTCCCGGCTGCTCCTTGGCCATTTGCCCCAACGTGATCGCGCCGCTGGCCTTGCCTACGCTTGGCTTGGGCGCTGGAATCAGCTTGCCGGGCGCAACCGCCGGGCCGCCTCCGGCCGTATCGGGGATGGGTGCCTGCAACCCAGTTGAAGGCGTGCGACCGAAGCGGTTGGCCTGGCCGACCAGATTGGGATCGACCATGATCTGATCCTCCAGCGCATCGGTGACCGCCGGATCGATATCGTTCGCCGCCTTGCGATTGTCCTTGCCGCTGCATGCGGCAGCAAGCGTGAGCGTCATCAGCGCGAGGCCGGTCAATATCCGGTTGATCATTCGCAAGCTCCGCATCGAAATCGCGCGCTACCTAGCTGGGAAGGGGTTGAGGAAACGTATAAACACACCATTTGCCAAATGCGGGCGCGCCCGCTGTTGTGGAAGGGACGCCATGCTCAATTTGATGTCGCTCTTTGTCGGCGGGATCGCCCTGATCCTGGCAGCCGTGGCGTTCATTCCCTTCGTTGGCTGGGCCAACTGGTTCATCATTCCGCTCGCGATCATCGGTGCTGGCATTGGCGCGGTTTCAAGCTCCAATGCCGGACGCAACCTCAATCTGTTCGTGATTTTGATCGGTGTGTTCCGGCTGGTGCTCGGCCACGGAATCCTGTGACGGGTTCAGCCCTGAAGCTGCCCTGTCGATGTGCTGCCACGCGTAAGCTGGCCGCTGGCGAGCAGGAATAGATCGCCCCCCTTCGCGGCCGCAGCAGGGCCGACATCGCGCATTAGATAGGCATGGTTGGCATCCGAAATCTCATCGATGCTAATGCTCGGCTGCCGCTTGATCATTTGATCGCAGATGGCATCGTCCTCCTCGCGATCTCCCGTTAGATCTCCGACCCGTTCCAACAGGATCGGCACCGCGGCTGGCGTCCGGCTCGCGTTGAGCGCAGCCATGAGCAATATGCCTTCCAGCACCTCCGCCCGCGGAAGCTGCACACCGTTGAAGATCAGGAAAAGCGGCGTCTGGCCGACGCTGTCATGAATGATCACGAACAGATTATTATCCGAAAGCATCATCCAGCCATGGAAGAACAAGCCGGCGCCACCCATCCGGACTTCGAGCAGGCCATTGGCGTTGACCCGGATCATGCCATGATCCTGAAAGATCAGGTGCGGCATCAGCACCGAGGGACGGGATGTGCGCCAGAATCCTTCATAGGCCGTGCCGCGATGCTCGGTATTGCGGCGCACCCGATCGATGAACTGGACCGGCAATCCCTGCACGGCCGGTAGCGGCTGCTCGATCCGCGCCGCAGACGGATCGATGCCGATCCGTTCGGCGAACTGCGGCAGGTCGCGTTCCCAATCAAGCATCGAGAAACCCGGAAAGCGATCGGCTACGACAGCGGTGATGCGGGAGAGATTATGATGCGAGGGATGCACGGCGCCCGCAGCCCAGCGCCCGACGAGCGACTTATCGACTCCCAGCACGCTGGCAAGCTTGCCACGGGACATAGCCACTGCACTCAGCACGAGATGAAGCCTGGCTGCAAAGGGAGAGCGTGCGCTCATGGAGGCCATGATAAGCTATGCGTACACATCTTTGCAACGGGTGCATATCGATGCACGCGCGTTGCACAACAAACCATGCTTCAGTCTTCTATGATTCAGATGGCGAACAGCTAAGGCAGGCTGCCACCTAACGTCGCAGCCGCATCGCCGCATGCTCACGCGGCTAGCGCGATTTGGCGCTCTTCGAAGAACTGCCAGTTTCGGGTGCATTGCCTGGCGTGATGCCAAGCTCAGCCAGCGGCTCCTTGGGTTCATCACTGACCGGCTTCGGCGGCGTCGAGCCGCTTGATGCGGCAACGGCTATATCCGACTGCCGCGCCAACTCGCTATCGTGAACGGCCTTCACGAACGCCGCTCCGAGCAGGACGAGCAGAAAGACGCATGCCAGTCCCGTCAGCCCGATCCGGACCCTCTGCATCAATCCTTGCCGTCTTTCGACATGGGGCCAATGTAGTTGAAACGGTCCATTCTGTCGATATTTCGTTGGAAATATCACCGTTTCAAGGGCAGCTCAGCGGCGCAGCCACTCCGGCGCCTTGAGGCCTTTCGATTCCAGCCAGTCCGGATTGAACAGCGAGGAGAGGTAGCGCATCCCGGAATCACACAGGATCGTCACGATCGTCTTGCCCGGCCCAAGCTCGCGCGCCAGGGCCATTGCGCCGGCAATATTGATGCCCGACGAAAGGCCTACGCAGAGGCCTTCATGCTCAAGAAGGCCGAACAGCTGCCCCAGGCCTTCCTCGTCGGAGATCCGGAACTGGGTGTCCACCGGCGCGCCTTCCAGATTGGCCGTGATGCGGCTCTGGCCGATGCCTTCCGCGACTGAATTGCCTTCGGCCTTCAACTCCCCATGAGCGAAATAATTGTAGAGCGAGGCACCATAAGGGTCGGTCAAGCCGATCACGATGTCCGGCTTGCGCTCCTTGAGGCCAAGCCCCACTCCGGCGAGCGTTCCGCCCGTGCCGACCGCACAGGTGAAGCCATCGACCTTGCCGCCGGTTTGTTCCCAGATCTCGGCTGCGGTCGTGCGGATATGGGCCATGCGGTTGGCGGTGTTATCGAACTGGTTTGCCCACAGTGCATTAGGCGTTTCCTCGGCGATGCGGCGCGAGGTGTGAACATAATGCGCGGGATTCGAATAGGCGGTCGGCGCCACCAGCACGAGCTCGGCGCCCAGCGCCTTCAACGTGTCCTGCTTCTCGCGGCTTTGCGTATCGGTCATGACGATGATGGTGCGATAACCCTTGGCGTTGCCGACCAGCGCCAGGCCGATACCCGTATTCCCCGCCGTGCCTTCGACGATGACCCCCCCGGCGCCGATCGCTCCTTGCGCTTCGGCATCTTCGATGATCGCAAGCGCCGCGCGATCCTTCACCGAACCGCCGGGATTCATGAACTCGCACTTGGCAAGAATTTCGCAGCCGGTCGCTTCGCTGGGTCCGGCAAGCCGCACGAGCGGCGTATTGCCGATCAGTTGCAGCGCATGGGGGGCAATGGTCATAGCCAAGGATTAGCTGAGTCGGCGCGCAGGACGCAAGGAAGCTAAACCTTTCGCCGGCGAACCCCGCATTGCTGCCCAAATGGCGAGCATTGGCCGATCCAAGCGATTAAAGCATGTGCAGGCACCATTTTTTTCTTGCCCGTGGCGCCACTGTCACAATTCTGGCCCTTGACGCGCGTTAAGACATTGGTCAATGGCGCGCCGCATGAAGACTCCGAAGCCCCTCCTGATCGCCGCTCCCCTCGCCATTCTCGCTCTGCTTGCCGGTTGCAACAAGCCAGAGACCATCACCGCGAATGATGACGATCCCGATGCCGCCAAGGTCGCCGCCGCGCCGCCGGTGCAGCTGCCGCCGATGGTGATGGCGAGCCGCACCTATCGCTGCAAGGACAACAGCCTCGTCTATATCGACTTCTTCAACAACAATACCGCGACCTACAAAACGAAGAAGGAAGCGACCAGCGGCACCACCCTTACCTCAGCCGGCGAGGGCAAGCCCTATACGGCCGAAGGCTATTCGGTCAGCGCCAACAGCGACAATATCGCGCTCACCGCGCCGGGCAAGGGCAGCACGACCTGCAAGGCCTGACGCCGATCCACAGCATTCCGGGCCGGTGGGAGCGATCCCGCCGGCCTTTTTCATTGCGGCGGCTGACAAGCGTCCGGGGCTTCGCTATCGCCCTCGCTCATGACTGATTCCGTCGCCGCGATCACGCCTGAAATCGTTGCCGAGCATGGCCTCTCCCCGGAGGAATATGAGCGGGTGTTGCATGCGCTGGGGCGCGAGCCCAATCTGACCGAGCTTGGCATCTTCTCGGTCATGTGGTCCGAACATTGCAGCTATAAATCGTCGCGCATCCACCTCGCCAAGCTGCCCACCACGGGCGAATGCGTGATTCAGGGGCCGGGCGAGAATGCCGGCGTCATCGACATCGGCGACGGGCAGGCCGCTATCTTCAAGATGGAGAGCCACAACCACCCAAGCTATATCGAGCCCTATCAGGGCGCGGCCACCGGCGTCGGCGGCATTTTGCGCGACGTGTTCACCATGGGCGCGCGGCCGATCGCGAACATGAACGCGCTGCGCTTCGGCCGGCCCGATCACCCCAAGATGCGCCACCTGATCGCCGGCGTGGTGCACGGCATTGGCGGCTACGGCAATTGCGTGGGCGTTCCGACCGTGGGCGGCGAGGTCAACTTCCACAAGGCCTATGACGGGAATATCCTCGTCAACGCGATGACGGTCGGCGTCGCCGAGACCGACAAGATCTTCTATTCGGCAGCTTCGGGCGTGGGCAATCCGATCGTCTATGTCGGCTCCAAAACCGGGCGCGACGGCATTCATGGCGCGACGATGGCGTCAGCCGATTTCGGCGACGACAGCGAGGAGAAGCGGCCGACCGTGCAGGTGGGCGATCCGTTCACCGAAAAGCTGCTGATCGAGGCCTGCCTCGAGCTGATGGCGTCCGACGCGATCGTAGCGATCCAGGATATGGGCGCGGCGGGGCTCACCTCCTCCTCGGTCGAGATGGCGAGCAAGGGCGGCGTCGGCATCCGCCTGGACATGGACAAGGTGCCCCAGCGCGAAACCGGCATGACCGCCTATGAGATGATGCTCTCTGAAAGCCAGGAGCGCATGCTGATGGTGCTCCAGCCCGGCAAGGAAGCCTTTGCCGAGGCGATCTTCCGCAAATGGGAGCTGGATTTCGCCGTGATCGGCGAAGTGACCGACACCGGACGCATGGTGCTGGTCCACAAGGGCGAGACCGTGGCCGACATTCCGCTCGGCCCGCTCGCCGACGATGCGCCCAAATATGACCGGCCCTATCTGAGCCGCGAGGACTACAAGAGCTGGGCTCAGGTGAAGCCGCTCGAAGATATTCCCGAGAGCAGCGATATCGCCGCTGACCTGCTCAAGCTGATGGCCTCGCCGGATATCGCCAGCCGCCGCTGGATCTGGGAACAATATGATCACATGGTCGGCGCCGACACGGTGCAGCGCCCCGGCGGCGATGCGGCGGTGGTGCGCGTCCACGGCACCCAAAAAGGGCTTGCGATCACGACCGACTGCACGCCGCGCTATTGCTATGCCGATCCGGTCGAGGGCGGCAAGCAGGCGATCGCCGAAGCTTATCGCAATCTGTCAGCCGTCGGCGCGACGCCGCTCGCGGTGACCAACTGCCTCAACTTCGGCAATCCGCAGCGGCCCGAGATCATGGCCCAGTTCGTCGGTTGTCTCGAAGGCATGGCGGAAGCCTGCCGTGCGCTCGATTTCCCGATCGTGAGCGGCAATGTCAGCCTCTACAATGAGAGCAAGGCGACCGGCGGCGGCTCCGCGATCCTGCCGACGCCGGCGATCGGTGGGGTGGGCTTGCTGCAGGATTGGTCGAAGAGCGCGACGATTGGGTTTAAGGCGGAGGGGGAAGCAATCCTCGTCCTTGGCAAAACGAACGGCTATCTCGGCCAATCTTTGTGGCTTCGCGATATTGTTGGAAGAGAGGACGGTCTTCCACCACGAGTAAATCTAGAAGACGAACGCATTAACGCAGCTTTGGTCCGCACGCTTCTGACCGATGGCACGCTAAGTGCTGTGCACGATATCTCGGACGGGGGACTACTGGTTGCCATTTCAGAAATGGCACTTGCCGGTAACCTTGGCGCTCGCCTTACCTCGCAACCGACAAGTGTCTCAATTCTTGGATGGCTATTTGGTGAGGATCAAGCTCGCTATTTAGTTACCACGACCAATGCAGAAAGGGTGCTTGGCAAAGCAAAGGAAATGGGCGTCGAAGCTCACTATATCGGCAAGGTTACCGCGAAGGGGTTAGGGGTTGACCAGTTGTTCGCTCTTCCCCTGGCCGATCTCCGTGCCGCACATGAGGGATTTTTCCCCAAGCTTATGGGCGCTGACGCAGCCCTCGCCTGAACCATTGCGTCACCCTGAACTTGTTTCAGGGTCCACCGTCACGCAAGCGCTGGCAGCTCGGTGGATGCTGAAACAAGTTCAGCATGACGATACG
>Ga0207694_10004528_pt1 | contig 10841 bp, 5 predicted proteins | sample KBSC34metaG_FD_184353 | JGI IMG/M metagenome (GOLD analysis project Ga0207694, IMG submission 184353) | Corn rhizosphere microbial communities from Kellogg Biological Station, Michigan, USA - KBS C3-4 metaG (SPAdes) (version 2) | ecosystem: Host-associated > Plants > Roots > Rhizosphere > Soil...
TCGCTCGCTACGCACCCGATCTGATAAAAGACCGCTACTACCGTTGGCTCAATAAGTACTACTATGTTCCGCTATCAGTAGTGGGCGTGCTGCTCTTTATATTCGGCGGTTGGGGCGTATTGCTGTGGGGAGTGTTTCTGCGTCTTACCCTCGCGCTTCATTCGACCTGGCTCGTCAATTCAGCTACGCATCTGTGGGGTAGCACCAGATTTCAAACCGGTGACGATTCGCGTAATAGCTGGTGGGTGGCGCTCCTGACATTTGGCGAAGGCTGGCACAACAACCATCACGCTCATCCAACGTCGGCGCGTCATGGTCTGCGCTGGTACGAGATCGATTTAAACTGGCTCGGTATTCGTGCTTTACAACTTTTAGGACTGGCCCACAGTATCAAGCGCCTTCGATTCAATCGCGCCTCCTCCGCCTGGCAGCTTGTGCGAGGCCCTATTAGATCCGGACGTATCTGACGTCTTTCATCTCTGCGCAACCTCTGCGCCTCGGCGCCTCGGCGCCTCTGCGGTTAAATTGTTTTTACAGATAAGTTCAGCGCAGAGGCGCAGAGTACGCAGAGGGAATAGGACACGGACTTTTCAGTAGCGCTAAACATGGACCAACCCGGATTTGCAGCTCACAATTTTCGTTTTTGAACGTCGCCTGGTGCGGCGTTACTAATTTATAACCAAGTCACAACCCCCAAGAGAGAAAGCTTTTATTATGATTAGCAAGGTTCTTTGTTGACAGAGGATCAGAAAAAGGTTTCTTTGTTGACAGAGGATCAGAAAGGAGTATCATACCCGCGATCTCAGTGACGGTACGCTTACTGGCATTGTCTCCCTGCCGTTTTTTAGGAGGAGTTCTCTTAGCCTTCCCAGCAGGCTAAAGCGCTTGTTTTGAATCGCGCATTAGCAACCGAAACCCGTATAAACCATAGTTGTTAATTGCAAGTAGTTCAGCGCCGGTATCGGCATTACTACTAATTGATAAGGCGTCGAATCTTGTGTATCGGAATTAAATAGATTATTTCTAGTTTTTGAATTCTAAACGTGGATTTTAGACATAAGGAGAGTCGCTAAAAGCAAAGCTCCGTCGTTACTAGCCGGTAACGACGGAGCCATCTAAACAACACAACCTTCACTGCATAGCTGGAAGGTGCGTAGCTCGGACAGCCCGCATAATAACAGCAAATGCAGTGGGGACTCAACATAATGTCAGGAGTCGACATTGCACATGCCTCCTCCCGTTAACTCACCGCTATAGTTTTACTTATAGGATTAGAACGCTCGGATCCGAACGGCGATCTGTCGCCGCAGTGTCCGGCAAGTTCACGGGACGAATCATTGCCAGAGCGAGCAGGAGGAATGGAAATGCCGTGCTGACTCCATTTTCAAGATGGAGCTAAAACATGGGTGAAACGTGGGCAAACAGCCGTCAATGGTACCTCGTATATACGAACCTCAAACAAGAAGAACGGGCCAACGATAATCTGAGGGCCTGGGGCGTCGAGACCGTGCACGCCAAACTACGGACTCGACGTTATAACGAATTCACTGGCGCGCCAACTTACATCACGCAACCACTTTTTCCGCGCTATCTGTTCGCTAAATTCAATGCACGGGAACAGCTATCCAAGGTCCGTTTCACTCGCGGAATTCAAAACGTTGTATGTTTCGGCGAGAGCCTGGCCACCGTTGACCAGGGGATCGTCGACATTATTCGTGACCGCATTGACGAGAATGGTTTTGTAAAAACGGATCACGAGCTGAAGCCCGGAGACAAAGTCGTCATTGACGCCGGCCCGTTAAAAAATCTGATGGGCATCTTTGAACGTGAGGTCAGAGGAAGCGATCGGATAACGATCCTCCTCACTGCCATCGGTTACCAGGGTCATCTTATGATTGAGCGAGACCTCGTCAGACGAGCTGCGGGATAAGCAATTCCTCTGCGTAGTCTCTGCGCTCTGCGCCTCTGCGGTTTACATGCGTTTTCATTCTTTACCGCAGAGACGCAGAGTACGCAAAGACTACAGTTCTTCCTGTTGACTGCCTACACAAAGCCACATATACTCCTGTAGACAATCAACAGGAGACTGCATGGCTGACACTAAGCACGTAGTTCTGCCGGGAACGCTGAATCTATTGATCCTCAAGACGCTCGCCACTCTCGGCGAGTTGCATGGTTACGGCATTGCCCGACGTATCGAACAGGTCAGCGGCGATCTGCTGGAGCTCAATCAGGGCACGATCTATCCCGCACTCCTGAAACTTGAACAAATGGGCTGGATCCGCACGCGTTGGAGCACGTCCGAGAATAATCGCCGCGCTAAATATTATTCACTTACCCGCGCCGGACGAAAACAGTTGGCCGTGGAAGAAGACGCATGGCTCCGCACCTCCACAATCGTGACTCGTTTCCTCACGCCGGCGGAGAAATAAACCATGACCAGCTTACGAATCTTTCTCTCGAAACTGCGCGGTCTGTTTCTGAAACGAAGACTCGAACAGGAAATGCAGGACGAGATCGACGCGCATCTCGAGATGCAGATCGAAGACAACCTGCGCCAGGGAATGACTCCCGAAGAAGCACGCTACCTCGCGTTGCGGAAATTCGGCGGCGTCGAAGAAGTGAAAGAGACTCACCGCGAGCGACGCAGTCTCGCGCCAGTTGAAACCTTCCTGCGCGATTTAAGATACGGCTTCCGCATGTTGCGCCGTAGTCCTGGCGTCACCGCGGTGGCAGTCCTCTCCTTAGCACTCGGTATCGGTGCGAATACCGCTCTGTTCAGCGTTGTCGATGCCGTGTTGTTGAAGACTTTGCCGGTAGAAGATCCGGAACGCTTGCTGGTGTTTGAATGGCAGGCCGGAAGACAGTACAGAACGAGCGGCATGAGCGGCACTTCGAATGTCGATGGACCACCGGGGACCAGAAGTCTTTCACTGTTTCGCTACGACGTGTTTGAAAAACTTCACCACGCACAATCCGCGACGCCGGAGAGTCCACTCAGCGATCTATTCGCTTTCGCTCCACTCCCCGAACTAACAGCGAAGCTGGGCGATCAGGCGGAGATCATCGACGGCCAGGCCGTGTCAGGCAACTACTTCAACGGCCTGCGACTAAACCCAACTCTGGGACGCGCGATCACCGCTGACGACGATCGCCCCGGCGCTGCGCCGGTTGTTGTTCTCAGTTACCAGTTGTGGCAAGACCGCTTCGGCGCCAACCCAAACGTCATCGGTCAACAATTCAAACTCAACCAGCAATCTCTCACGATCATCGGCGTCACCCCACGCGGATTCAACGGCACGCTGCAAGTCGGGTTTAACCCAGCCGTCACGGTCCCGCTGTCCATCGAACCGCTGTTGCGAGGTGACAACAGCAATTTAAGTACGGCGACATCGCCCGGAGTCTGGTGGTTGAATGTGATGGGCCGGCTCAAACCAGGCGCGACCGAAGAACAAGTGCGCCAAAGCTTGAACGGCGCTTTTCAAACCGCGGCACTCGAGGCGATGCCGCCGCCGCGCAAAAACAGTGACCCCGCGCAGCTCGCTCCGAAAGATTATCCGCGCCTGCTCTTTGAAGCGGGTAACCTCGGAATGATGGACCGGCGCAAGACTTATGCGTCGACTATCTACGGTCTCTTCATCGTAGTCGCGGTCGTGCTTCTTATCGCCTGTGCAAACCTCGCTAACTTGCTGCTCGCGCGAGCAACTGTGCGACGACCGGAGATCAGCGTCCGTGTTGCAATTGGCGCCGGACGCTGGCGATTGATCCGGCAACTGCTGACTGAAAGCCTGCTGCTCGCCACACTTGGCGGCGCAGTAGGGGTTGTCTTCGCTTTCTGGGGCAAGAGCGCCCTCGTTGCGCTCACTGACAACGAGACGGGGCTCCTACCTAATGGTGTCGAGCTCAGTCTGAACTGGCGCGTCCTCGTCTTTACGCTCGCAGTCTCGTTACTGACGGGGGTGTTGTTTGGTTTCGTGCCGGCGTGGCGTGCGACGACTCTGGATTTGACTTCAACACTGAAGCAAAGCGGCCGAGCAACCGGCCGTGTGTCGGGTTTGAGCAAAGGCTTGCTGGTGGCCCAGGTAGCGTTATCAGCGTTGTTGCTGGTGGGCGCGGGATTGTTCATCCGCACGCTCTACAACCTGCAACGAATCAAGCTTGGCTTCAACCCGGAAAATCTTTTGGTCTTCAGGCTGCAGCCTGAGCGAGCGGGTTACAAAGAGGAGCCGTTGTTGCGCTTCTACCAGCAACTCTTTGAACGCCTGGACCATCTGCCGTCGGTGAGTGGCGCAACGTTCGCGCGCGTCGAGCTGGTTGCAAATGAGAATTGGTCGAATGGTTTTCTGCTGCCCGGCGAAACGGTCGACGCGGCGGAGCACGACACCATGCGGCAAATGGTGCGTGAAAATTATTTCGCGACGATGGAGATTCCGTTCCTGCGTGGACGCGAGTTCACCGCGCAAGACAACCAGCACGCGCCTGCCGTCGCCATCGTCAATCAAACTTTCCAACACGAGTATTTTCCGAACGAAGAGGTCCTTGGCAAGCGCATCACGTTCAACGACGACGAAAAGCGTGAAGTCGAGATTGTCGGCGTGGTGGCTGACACGAAATACGATCGCCAACGCGATCAGAATCAGCCGTTGCTGTACACGCCCTGGCAGCAAGAGCCGGCAAATATCGGCGAGATGCATTTCGCGCTGCGCACCGTAGGCAATCCGGCTGCGCTGGCAGAACAGGTGCGCTTCGTCGTCCGCGAGCTCGATAATAATCTTCCAGTCACGCAGGTCGGCACGCAATCAGCGCGGGCTGAGGCGACGCTCGGACAGGAGCGGCTCTATGCGCGCCTGCTGAGTTTCTTCGGCGTGCTCGCACTCGTACTCGCAGCCATCGGGCTCTTCGGCGTGCTCGCGTATTCAGTCAGTCAACGGACGAAAGAGATCGGCATTCGCATGGCGTTCGGCGCGCAGGTAACTCAAGTCATCCGCCTCGTAATCTGGCAGGGGATGAAGCTCGTGCTGCTGGGATTGGTGGTTAGTGCGTCGATCGGTTACGTGTTGAAGCGCCTGCTCGAAGGTCAATACTTCGCACCCGATAGCTGGCAGCAACAGATGGCCCAACAGCTCTACGGAGTCAAAATAAGCGATCCGCTAACGTTGATCGCGATCGCAACGCTCCTGACTCTCGTCGCCTTGCTCTCATGTTGGCTCCCTGCGCGCCGCGCGGCGAAAGTCGATCCACTCGTAGCCCTCAGATACGAATAAATTCTTCTCTGTGCAACCTCTGTGTTCTCTGTGTCTCTGTGGTGATGATCAGCTTGTTAACCACAGAGACACAGAGCACACAGAGGTTGCACAGAGAAGATTGCTGAACTAACTTGTCAGACATGAATGCAGAGTGGACAGTTCACAAATTTGGCGGGACCAGTCTCGCTGATGCCGATCGTTATCGAGCAGCGTGTGAGATTATTCTTTCCGAACAATCGGGTAAGCGGGTTGCCGTAGTGGTTTCAGCGATGAGTGGCGTCACCAACGCGCTCATTGAATCTGTGAATCTCGCGGCCGCTCATGACGAGTCGTACTTACACAAATTTCAGGCGCTCGAAGACCGGCACCTCGAGACCATCGCCGCGCTACAGCTTCGAAACAGCTCCACTCTCAGCGACATAGTTCACTCCGATTTCAACGCTCTCAAAGAAGTGCTGAGAGGCGTTTGGATCACGAGACTCGCTTCCGAGCGCATCATTGAATTCGTATCCGGTCACGGCGAGCTGTGGTCGGCCCAACTCCTCCACGCTTACCTCGAATCGCACAACCATCGCTCGACCTGGCTCGACGCCCGCAAGGCTCTCGTCATCGAACCAAACGCCAACACCGTCATGGTCGATTGGCAAACCTCGAAGCAAAAACTGCAAGCACATTCAATCGAGACTGACTTCCTTGTAATCACCGGCTATATCGCCTCGACGCATGACGGCGTCGCGACGACGTTGAAACGAAACGGCAGCGACCTCTCAGCTTCCATCTTCGGCGCACTGCTCGACGCTGATACCGTCACGATCTGGACAGACGTTGACGGCGTTTACAGCGCCGATCCACGAAGAGTTCCGGAGGCTGTCGTGGTGCCTGAGCTTTCGTACCAGGAGGCCGCCGAGCTCGCGTACTTTGGTGCAAAGGTTATTCATCCCAGCACGATGTCACCCGCGATCGCACAAAACATCACGGTTGTGATCAAAAACACTTTCAAGCCCGATGCGCCGGGCACAAAGATATCCGCTACCTCACCGATGGACATGCCGATCAAAGGGTTTGCCGCAGTCGAAGACATGGTCCTGATCAATGTGGAAGGCACGGGGATGATCGGCATTCCCGGTGTGGCCCACAAAGTGTTCGGCGCTCTCCGTGCAGTCGATGTGTCTGTCGTGATGATTTCGCAGGCGAGCTCAGAGCATTCGATCTGCTTCGCGGTTCCGCGCGTAGACGCCGAGCTGGCAAAGAAGACTGTTGAAGAGGCGTTTGTTGTCGAGATGCAGCGCGGAGAGATTCAGACGGTCGATCTCACGGACGGTTGTTGTATCGTGGCGATGGTAGGCAACGGCATGATCGAGCGCTTGGGTATGGCGGGGAAGTTTTTCAGTGCGCTCGGGAAGGCCGGCATCAACGTGAGGGCGATCGCGCAGGGATCGTCGGAACGAAACATCTCCGCCGTCATCGAACAGGCTGAAGCAACGAGGGCATTGCGAGCCGTACATTCCGCTTTCTATCTCTCGAACCAGACGCTTTCAATCGGCGTGATCGGCGCTGGGTTAATAGGTGGCACGCTGCTGAGTCAACTGCAAACTCGAATTGAAGAACTCAAGCGACATCGCGGCATCGATTTGCGGGTGCGCGGGATCATGAACAGTCGCCAGATGGTCCTCGCCGATCGGCATCTCGCGCTCGATCGCTGGCGCGATGAGTTATCCGAGAGCTCGAAAAGCGCTGACCTCGAGAGTTTTATCAATCATGTTAATGCGGACCATCTGCCACATGCCGTGCTGATCGACGCGACCGCGAGTGCTGAATTGACGACGCACTATGAGAGCTGGCTTTCCAAGGGAATCAACATCATCACGCCGAACAAGAAAAGTAACGCCGGGCCGTTAGCTGCGTATCGAAGCTTGCGCGAAACCGCCCGCAGGCATCAGCGGTACTTCCTTTATGAGACGAATGTCGGGGCGGGGTTGCCAATTATTCAGACGCTTCGCGGTCTGGTCGAGACGGGGGATGAAGTCATTAAGATCGAGGGCGTGTTATCAGGCACACTCTCTTACATTTTCAACTCGCTCGACGGTCACCGTACGTTTTCTGAAGTTGTGCGAGAAGCGCATTCGTTGGGTTTGACTGAGCCGGATCCACGCGAGGACTTATCGGGCATGGACGTCGCTCGCAAACTGATCATCCTCGCGCGCGAGATGGGTCTTGAAGTCGAGATGGACTCGGTTCATGTCGAGAGTCTGGCGGATGAAGACGATCGGACGATGGCGGCGTTGTTGAGTTCTGCGCGCGAGTCGGGCCAGGTAGTGCGGTATGTTGGCACGATCGATAGCGTTGGTCATTTGTCGGCCCAGATGCGCAGGTATCCGGTGGACCACCCGTTTGCAAGTCTGAGTGGCAGCGACAACATAGTGAGTTTCCAAACCGCGCGCTACAACACACAGCCGATGATTGTAAGAGGACCCGGCGCCGGCCCCGAGGTAACCGCCGCAGGCGTCTTCGCCGATCTCCTCCGCCTCGCCTCCTTCCTCGGCGCACCACACTGATTCGTTTTCTCTGCGGCCCTCTGCGTATCTCTGCGTTCTCTGCGTTAATGGCAATTTTAACGCAGAGGTCGCAGAGATACGCAGAGGGCCGCAGAGAGTTGCGAGGGCTCTCAGAAGGAATACTTCAACTGGTAACGAATCACGCGGCCGCCGCCGTCCGAGAATTCCGGATGGAGGAACTGGCCCGCCGCCGATGTAAACACGTTCGCCGGCACACCAGTGCTCCCCGGTGAGAATGGACTCACGCTCGCCGTCCCGTACTGCGGATGATTGAAGACGTTATAAAACTCCGCCCTCAACTCAACAGAACTTGCTTCACCAACATGAATTCGCTTCAGCAGGTTAAGGTTCCAGTTATTCTGACCCGGCGTCCGCAGCGTGTTGCGCCCGAGATTACCGCGACGCCCGGTGCCCGCCAGCAATCCGATGTATTGCGCGTTCGCCGGATTGATACACGCACCCGCCGCATCAGGATTCGTGTAGAAGGTCGCGCCAATCGCAACACCACATGGATTAGCTGCGGCCGTTGCAATCGCCGGCACGGCACGAACTCCTGGTTGACCATTCGGATTGAAGTCCGGTCGATCGAGGTTTCCACCAATCGAGTCGGCATCCTGTCCGTTCACGACCGTGAGTGGCACTCCGGTTTCAAACGTCGTCACACCTGAAAGCTGAAAACCTCCAAGCAGGTGCCCGACAAACCCACGCTGGTCTCTGTAAAAAGGAAGCTCGTAAACATACGTCAACGAGAACCGGTGCGTGCGATCGAAGAACGACACCCCACGCTCGGCCGCCTGCCCACCGAAGATCGATGGGAACGAAGCCTGCTGCGGCAGGTTGGTGTCCGCCACTGTAAACACCTCGCTCGCATTGTCGATCAGCCTGGACCAGGTGTAAGCAGAGCTGAGTGAAAAACCGTTCGTGAAACGGCGCGTCACCAGCAGTTGAGCTGAGTGATAAATCGATGAACCGCCGTTCGTACGAATCAGACGCGACCCTTGCAGGTTGTCGAGCCGGCCCGAGATCAAACAGCCGGTCGTGCCCGGCGTGCAGGTGGTCGAGCCCGTAAAGCCCGCCGGAGTGATGCGTTGAATTCCGGGGTTGAACGCATTGGCTACTGCCGGCACGCTGGGATTCAAATCTTCATTCAAGTAGAGCTTGGTTCCCTTCGAGCCGACATACGACGCATCAATAAGGAGGTTGCCGGGCAATTCCCGCTGAAGTCCCACCGACCAACGCTGGTAATAAGGATTGACGAGGTTCCCGACCACGAGCGTCTGCGAATCGAGTGGAGATAATGGACGCGGAGTCAGCGGCAACGCACCTGTAACGTTTGATATACCTCTTGGCAAGGCGGCGCTGACCACGGATGGTACTGCGGTCGCTACGACGTTGGGCGAAGAAGTCGCGGCATTCGAAGCGATATTGTTGAAGAACGAATCGTAACCAAGCTGGTAACCCATGCGAATGACCATTTGCCGGTTGCCAAAGACTCGTCCGAGCAGTCCGTGTTCGAACGCAGGTGCATAAGCGAGACCAAACGTCGGCGCAAAGTTGTTGTTATCGTCTGCGACTTCGTTGGGTTGGCTGAATGGACCAGTAAACGTCACGGGATTTACGTTGAATAACCCGGTAAACGCCGCAGTCTGAAGCGTGTTAATGGCGTTACCGAAGTTCTCGTAGCGCAAGCCGAGTGTGAGCGTAGTCGAGTCGGAAACGCGCCAGCGATCCTGCGCGAAATACGCCTGGCGGAAGAGGAACGGATAATACCTCGGGCTTCCGAAATCTCGCTGTGTGCCACCGCCCGAGCCGGCGAAGTTGTCGATGTAATTACCCAGCGCAGTGAAGCCGCCGCCCGAGCGGTAGGTCAATAGACCACGCTCGACGATCGGCGCAAACTGTCGCGACCGCTGCTGGAGTAAATCCAAACCAAAACGGAACGAGTGATTTCCGCGCAGGTAAGTGACGGTGTCCTGAAAGACATAATTATTGGCGACGCGACCCTGCGGCAGGTTCGTGGCGATACCAAATTGGGCGAGCGTCGAGATGTCGAATCGCGGCAACACGAGGCCGAGTGGATCTTCCGGATTCAGTGGAAAATCGATGAGGATCCGGTTGTAAGCAAGACGCGCCTCATTGGTCCAACTCGGTGAGAAGATATGCGTCTCGCTCAGCAGCAGATTCTGATACGTGTTGTTGTTTGCCGTTCCAAATCCGGGGAAAGTGATTCCACCACCGAGCGGATCTTTTTGATTGTCAAACAAGTAACGCGCTGAGAATTGATCGTTCTCCCCGATCTTGTGATCGATGCGCAATTGCGCCTGACGCTCGTGATACGTTTGCGGAACGAAGAGTGAACCCGTTCCAAATTGAATGTTGCAAGGCGCTGGACAACCGGGACGAGCGCCGATGTCGATGTTCTGGAAAGACGACTCGCCGATAACGTTCTTCGTCACGTCCATCAGGAGATCGACGCGAGGATTAACGCCGACGGGAAAGAGATTTCTCAACTGGTTGCGCCCGGTCTGAGTAAGAACAGTTCTGGAAGCCTGTGTTGAAGCACTGCGAAACTGTTCCTGCCATGCGGCAAAGAAGAAAGTTCGTTGCCGGCCATCGTAACGCCACATCGAACCACCTTCACCGAAGTGCGGGAATAGCAATGGACCACCCAGCGTACCGGCGTAATACTGCTCGGTGCCGCGTGCCGGATGCCCGCGCTCGCGGAGTACGGCCGAGAGAGACTGGGTGTTGGTGAGGGCGTCGTCGCGAGTGACGTCGAAGAGATAAGCCACACTGCCGTGAAAAGCATCGGTGCCTGACTTCGTAACGGTATTGACGACAGCGCCGCCTGCACGACCAAACTCCGCATCGTAGTTTGAAGTCTGCACTGAAACTTCCTGCACCGCGTCAGGATTTGTGATTTGGAAGGCCTGACCCGCGACTGAGATGTCATTATTCTCGGTGCCGTCGATCAGGAAGTTGTTCGAGCGCCCGCGTGAGCCGTTGACTGAAAACGTGCCGACGCCGAAGCCGAAGCGGT
>Ga0207694_10004531_pt1 | contig 10838 bp, 6 predicted proteins | sample KBSC34metaG_FD_184353 | JGI IMG/M metagenome (GOLD analysis project Ga0207694, IMG submission 184353) | Corn rhizosphere microbial communities from Kellogg Biological Station, Michigan, USA - KBS C3-4 metaG (SPAdes) (version 2) | ecosystem: Host-associated > Plants > Roots > Rhizosphere > Soil...
CAGCTGTGCATGTTGCTTGGCGGGCTGGCCTGCGGGCTGGACCTGGCCGAGCAGGACGACCTGCGCCTCTTCGTGCGGCACCGTCACAATCTGTTTGAGCTGCACGACAAGCTGTCTCCCATCATCGCCAGCGTCATCGTCGAGATGACCGAACTGAACCGCCATGATCGCGCCACCGATGTGGCTGCGCTGACGCTGCGCCTGCGTACCTGGCGTGACCAGCCGGTGGCGCTGGATGTGGAACGGGCGCTGGCGGGCAAGGATGGCGTGGCCCCGCGCCGCATCGCCGTGCTGTCGCACCTGCGGGATCGCCTGTTCGACCTGTCCCGCCGCAACCGGCTGCTGTATTTCCGCCCCACCAGTGCCAACGTCAACCTGACGGTGGCCAGCGTACCCCTGATGCTCAACGTCGACAGCATCAAACCGGAACAGATCTGTACCTGGGGCGGGCCCTTCGCCGAACAACTGGTGGCGGGCAAGCCGATTTCCCTGCAGAACTGGCTGCGCTTCGATGACCAGCTCTATCTGCCCGCCACGCTGGACAAGCTGATTTCCGAGACACGCCACGACCGTGCCGAGTTCGGCTTCAGCAACCTGCGGCTGGTGGTGGCTTTCCTGCGCTGGCACAACCTCAAGGAAGCGCCTGATGAGCGCATCGTCACGCCGCTTCTGTGGCTGCCGGTGGAGCTGGTCAAGCGCAAGGGCGTGCGGGATCAGTACCTGATCCAGTGCAGTACTTCCGAAGCCGAATTCAATCCGGTGCTGCGCCACTGCCTGTCCCAGCTGTACGACATCGCACTGCCGGAAACCATTGACCTGGCCAAGACCTCCCTCCAGCAGATCCACGAGGACTTGCGCAACAAGATCCACCAGTCCGAACCGGCGGTGGAGTTGCGTCTGGTCGAGAAGGCCTCGGTGCGGCTGGTGCGGCAGAAGGCCATGCAACGCATGCAGCAATACACGCGCCGCCGCCCGGGCGGCGGCGCGCAGCGCAGCCGGGCCACGTCATGGCTGCCGCCTTACAGTTATGCCCGTGATGATTATCGTCCGTTGGGCAAGGCGCTGTTCGAGCACTATGTTCGTCCCAGCGAGCTGCCGCAGCGCTTTGAGGCCGGTGCCACGCTGCGCCGCCCGCAGATGGTGGCCACCAGCGAAGCGGCCGTCAGCGAGCAGCAGGAAGAGCGGGCCGGCTATGTCCTGGAGGAATCCAGCGGGCACCGTTACGCCTGGGATCTGGATCTCACCCAGGTAACGCTGGCCAATTTCAACTACAGGAAGATGTCGCTGGTGCGCGACTACGCCCAGCTGCTGGAGGACGCCAACGGCAATCCAGCCTTTGATCGCATCTTCTCGATCCAGCCACGCGAGCTCGATACCAGCCCGCCGGCACCGCTGGCCCCCTCCGAGCAATGGAACGTGGTGTCCTCGGATGCGACCCAGAACGCCGCCGTGCAACTGGCGCGCACGCAGCGCAGTTTCATCATCCAGGGGCCGCCCGGCACGGGCAAATCGCAGACCATCACCAACCTGATTGCCGATTATGCCGGGCAGGGCAAGCGCGTGCTGTTCGTCTGCGAGAAACGGGCGGCGCTGGATGTGGTGTTCCACCGTCTCAAGCAGAGCGGGCTGGCGCAGCTGTGCTGCCTGATCCACGACTCACAGGCCGACAAGAAGGCCTTCATCGCCGATCTGAAGCAATGCTATGAGCAGTGGATCGCCCAGCCGTCTGAGGGCGAGCGCTTGCGCGCCCGGCGCGCCGGCGTGGCGGCAGGCTTGCAGGAGCAGCAGCGGCGCATCGACCAGTTCGAACAAGCCATGGCAATGGTGCCGGAGAGTGTCGGCCTGAGCGTGCGCAGTCTGTTGCGCCGGCTGGCCGAGCTGCCGCCGCCACTGGACGTGGGTGCAGCGGTACGTGAAGCTTTGTGCGCGTGGACGCTGTGGGACGGGCAGCGCGAGCTGACCCGGCGCTTGCAGGGCGTCATGCAGGAACGTTTTGGCACCAGCGTGCCGGCCACCCATCCCTTTGCCACGCTCTCTGCCACGGTCTTGCGCCAGCAAGGGGTGGTGGCGGAACTGGAGCGTCGCTGTGATGCGGTCGATGCCATCCTCGGGCGTCTGACGTCTTTGCTGGAAAGCAGCCAAAGTCCGATCGTCGCCGACACCCCCCTGAAGGCCGCGCAGCAGGTCGTCACCGAAAGCAAGCGCCTGGTCGACAGCGGCCTGGCGCGCCATCTGGATCTGCTGGATCCTGCTTCACCTGGCCAGGCGGCCTTGTCGCAATGGCGCGAAGCGATGGCACAAGGCCAGCAAGCCGTGACGGCAGCCCAGTCGGTCACCGGCCACTGGCGCGACAAGCTGCGGGCGGACGATACCGAGACCGCGCTGCGGCTGGCCGGCCAGATGGAATCATCCTTCTCGCGCTGGTTCAAGCCTGCCTGGTGGCGTCTGCGCGGAGAACTCAAGCGTCGCTACGATTTCAGCCAGCATGCTTTGCACCCTGGCTATGCCACCGTCCTGACGCAACTGAAGGCCGAACACGAGGCGCTGTCACGGCTGGCTGCGACGGAGGAAGAGGCGCGTCGACGTTATGGGGCCAGTGACATGCAGCAGTTCCTGCAGACCCTGGAAACGCTCAGGAACCGCATGAACACGCCGGCCGGTCTGCAAGCGCTGGTCGATCATCTGCGCCGCGCCGGGGATCCGGCTGCGCTGGTGATGGGCCTGGCGGGTGCGCATGACGATGTGCAGGCGCTGGCAGCACTGGTCGATTCGACGCTTTCAGCTCCGGATCAACGGAATCTGGAACAGACAGGCGAGCTGTTCCGCGATCTGCGCGAAGCCCTGGAAGATTTGCCGGACCTGCTGCCGCTGTTGCAGGCGGTCCATGACGCTGACGCCACCTATGCTGCGACGGTACTGGGCGTGCATGCCGATCCGCTGGCGCTGGAAGCTCTGGTGGCGGATGAGGCCTGGCGTCGCCTGGGGCGCGCCCATCCGGTGCTGGAACGCTTCAGCGGCACCGACCTGGCGCTGGCGACCCGCGCGATAGCCCAGGCCCAGCGCAGCTTGCTGGACATCAATGCCGAGGCGATCAAGGCCACCTTGCAGGGACAGTTCAGCGAGCATGTACGCCTTTCCGGGCTCTCGGCCACGCAGCTCGATACCCAGGGCAAGGCCCTGAAGAAGCAATACGCCACCGGCCGCCGCGAACTGGAACATGAGTTCGGCAAGAGCATGCGCTATCGCTCCATCCGCGACCTGGCCGATGATGAGACCGGCGCGGTCATCAATGACCTCAAACCGATCTGGCTGATGAGTCCGCTGTCGGTGTCCGATACCTTGCCCTTGAGCAGCACGCTGTTCGACGTCGTCATCTTTGACGAGGCCAGCCAGATTCCTACCGAAGAGGCGATCCCGGCACTGAGCCGCGCCCAGCAGGTGATCGTGGTGGGCGACGAGATGCAGTTGCCGCCGACCAGTTTCTTCTCGGCGGCCGGCAGCGGCGAGGAAGACGAGATCCTGGTGGAAGAGGATGGGGAGCGCATCGCCATCAATCTGGATTCCGACAGCCTGCTGAACCAGGCAGCCCGCAATCTGCCCGCCACACTGCTGGCCTGGCACTATCGCAGCCGCCATGAGACCCTGATCAGCTTCTCCAATGCGGCCTTCTATGACGGCCGTCTGGTCACCATTCCGGACCGCCTGCGTGAACGCCCGCTGGAGCAACTGCCGCGCCCGCGCTCGGACCAGGACGATGCCGGTACGCTGGCCGCCGACCTGCTCATGGGCAGCCCGGTCAGCTTCCACTGGCTGGAGGACGGGGTCTACGCCGATCGCAGCAATCAAGCCGAGGCGCGCTACATCGCCCAGGCCGTGCGGGAAATGCTCAATCGCGAGACCGGCCTGAGCCTCGGTATCGTGGCGTTCTCCGAAGCCCAGCAAAGCACCATCGAAGCGGCGCTGGAGGCGCTGGCCTCTGAAGATCCGGAGTTCAGTACCCGTCTGGAGCGCGAATACGTGCGCGAGGACGACGACCAGTTCAATGGCCTCTTCATCAAGAACCTCGAAAACGTGCAGGGCGACGAGCGTGACGTCATCATCCTCAGCATCTGTTACGCCCCCGGTCCCAACGGCAAAATGCTGATGAACTTCGGCCCGATCAACCAGCGCGGCGGCGAGAAGCGGCTCAACGTGATCTTCAGCCGGGCACGCCATCGCATGGCGGTGGTGAGCTCGATCCAGGCGGACGCCATCACCAACGTCCACAACGACGGTGCGGCAGCCTTGCGTAGCTTCCTGCAATTTGCGCAGGCCAGCGCCACCGGCCGCTTCGATCACGCCCAGACCATCCTCGGCGCGCTCAACCAGGGGGCGCGCAAGGCCTTTGCCGCCGAGCTGCAGCCAGACAGCATCCGCGATGCACTGGCTCAGGCCCTGCGCCAGCGCGGGCACCGGGTCCAACTGCAGGTCGGACGGTCGCAGTTCCGCTGCGATCTCGCCATCGAGGGCGCGGAAGGTACCTATGCACTGGCCATCCTGCTCGACAATCCCGCGCAGGCAGTCACCGATACGGTGGAGCGCTACGTCTTCCGTCCGGCCATCCTGCGCAGTTTCGGATGGAAAGTGCTGGACCTGCCGGGACGTGACTGGTTGTGCGATCCGGTTGCGGTGATCGAGCGCATCGAACGGATATTGGCCGAGGGAGAGGAGGCGGTGTTGCCGGAGCAGAACGCCGCTCCGGGCGAGCAGCCCGCCGAGTCAACAGCCACACCGACCGCGCACGTTGCCATCGATGAGTTGTCCGAAGCGACCGCTGCGAGCGGTGCCGCCGCCGAGAGCCGTGCGCTTTCCTATGCGCAGGGGAGTTCCAGCAAGTTCTGGAACATCAGCCGGGCAGGTGCCGAGCTGACCGTCACTTACGGCCGGACCGGGACGCAAGGTCAGCGCCTGATCAAGTCGCATGAATCGGAAGAGCGTGCACAACGTGAGATGGAAAAACTGGTCGCCGAAAAGCTGCGCAAGGGATACGTCGACGCACCCTGATCATCCAAGGCGCAGGGAAGGGCCGGAGCGCTACAGCCAGCCTGCGCAGTGCCGCTCCGGTGCAGGCAGGTGAGCTTACTCGGGGAAGCGCACCAGCCGCTTGGCATCCTTCGGTGCCTGGTATTGCGCCGCGTTCATCTGCATGGCCAGCAGCGTGTAATAGGCATTGATGCCGGTCAGATCGACCACGCCCTTCTTGCCGAAACGCTTTTCGGCGCGGGCGAAGGTCGGATCGGAGACGCGCTTGTTGCGATGCAGTTCGAGCGAGAAGTCATAGACGATCTGCTCGTCCTCGCTCAGGCCCTCGGGACGGCGGCCGTCGGCGATGGCCGCCGCCACTTCCGGCTTGATGCCGGCTTTGATGGCGATGGGATAGTGTACGTACCACTCGTAATCCTGGGTCCATTCACGGGCCGTGATGAGGATCACCAGTTCGCTCAGGGTATTGCCGATGGCCGAGTTGTAGCGCAGGTAGTCGCCCATCGAGCGTGCCTGCGTCATCACTTGCGGGCTGTGCATCAGCGGTTCGAAGGGGCCGAACACCGGCACCTTGCGGGCGGCCAGGAATTCATCGGCGGCTTTTTTCTGTTCCGGCGTGTATTGATCGGGCGGGATCACCGGCAGGCGATCCGCAGCCTGGGCCACGGCGGCCGAGAGCAAGGTCGAGGCAAGGGCAATGCGCAGGAATCGTTTCATGAAGGTCTCTGTCTCTGGATGTTGGTCTGGTTATGGTGCCGACGCTGGCCTTGGCGGGCCACCGGGATGGCGGCTTCAGGATAGGGGAGCTTCAGCGGATTGTGTTGCTGAGTCTTCACTTTCGCCTGAGCCCATGTGAATGTCATGCAACATCGGCACGGCCTTGCCGATTTCGCTCCCGTCCGGAGGTGCTGCTGCGCGGCGTCATGGTGCCGGGACCCGTGCGCGGCTACAATCTCTGCCCACTGAACAAGCAACGAGACCTTACCGATGAAAACCTACGCCGTGCTCCCGTGGCTGGCCGTGATGCTGGCGCTTGGCGGTTGCGCCACCGAGGCCTATCGCGCCACCGAGAGCCAGTGCGCCCCGGCCGCCTATGCCCAGTACCCGATCATCCAGCAGACGCGGATGGAAATGCGCACCCGCACCATCCAGGTGCCGACCGGGCAGACGCGCTGCAGCTCGGTGGTCAACGGCAACCGGACCGATACGGTCTGTCAGGACATCCTGCGTACCGAGTATCAGCAATATCCCGTCTACGTGACGGTCGACATCAATGAATATGGGCGCAACCAGGTGATCGCCGCCTGCGCCCGTGCGCAATGCGTGAGAACGCACGGCAACCCGGACTGCGAGTAGTCCGGCCAGACGGGATCGCGGTGGTCTATGGTTCGGCCTGATCGGGCGTGCCGAGCGCCGCAGTCTGCTGCGGCAGCAGACGCTCCAGCATGGCGCGGTGGTAGGGATCCTGGGATTCCACATAGCGTGCCGCCGAATGAATGTTTTTCCATCCCACGTATTCCATCAGGGCGCGCATCTCCCAGCCATTGGCGCTGGCCCAGCTGGCAAAGCCGCGCCGCAGCGAGTGCGAGCTGTAGAGATGTGCATCATCAATCCCTGCCGATTTCAGGATCCGTCGCAGCAAGGGGATGATGCTGGCCGCATTGACCGCTTCTTCGCTGATGCGGCCCCAGCGATCGATGCCGCGTAGTACCGGTCCGCTGCTCAGGCCGCTCACCGCCAGCCAGTCGAGATAAGCCGCCACCGGGCACAGGCGTGACAGCGCCGGCGTCTTGTAGGTGCTGCCTTTGAGGCAGCGGTCGGTCTTGGTGCGAGGCAGGTGGATGCGCATGCCTTCGCCTGCCACCGCCTCGATGCGTTCGATATCCAGCCGCGCCAGTTCGTCGCTGCGAAATCCCCGCCAGAATCCGATCAGCAACAATGCCTTGTCGCGCGTATGCCGCAGCAGGTCGGCAAAGCGCGCCTGCTGGCGTGCCAGTTCCCGTTCGCGCTCCAGATGGGCGATGGTCTGCTCCAGCGCGGCCAGCTGCAGCGGTTTGGCGCGTTTTTCCTGGGCAGGATGCAGTTCCAGGATGCCGCGCAGCATCTTGCGCACGACCGGAGCCTTGGTCGGGTCCGGGAATCCCTGATCCACATGCCACTGGCCCAGCGCGGAGATGCGTTGCTTGAGCGTGTTGTGGGCCAGCTTGCCGGCGTGCTCAGCCAGATAGCGCACTAGGCTGTCCGCGGTGGCTGGCAGAAAACCACCCCATTCCACCTCGAAATGCTTCACGGCCGCACGATAGCTGCGGCGAGTGTTGTCACGCGTGGCGGCGTGCAGATAGTCATCGATATTCAACGGTGCTGGTGCGGCTGGCATGGGCTCATTACAGACGGGTGAGGGCAGATTAGGAGGATTTTACGCGATCAGATTCGATAATCATCCAATATCTTGTCTTAATTATTTTCGACATCTGCATAAATACTCTTCCATAATAGTATGTAATTACGTATTATGTAATACATCATTAAATAACGGATTTGGACCATGGCACGTACCGGCCTCTACAAATCGGAAGTGAAGAAAGCGCGCGATTCCTTGCTGGCATTAGGCCGGCATCCGTCGGTGGACGCCGTTCGGGTGGAGCTGGGCAATACCGGCTCCAAGACTACAATCCACAAATACCTGAAGGAATTGGAAGAAGAGGAGGGCGCCCAGGGCCAGCCGCGCAGCATCAGCGAGGCGCTGCAGGACCTGGTGGAGCGGCTCGCCGTGCAGTTGCAGGAGGAGGCGCGGGCTGAGGTCAAGGCAGTGCGTGCCGAAACGGAGACGGTAACGGCCAGATTGGCGCAGGAATTGGCATTGCTGAAGGCCGCCCATGGCGAGCAGGGCCTGCGTCTGGATCAGACGCAAAAAGCCCTGATCGCCGAGCGCGCTGCCCATGAGAAAACCCGCGATGAACGCCAGGAGCAAACCGCCATGGCACGCACCCTGGAAGTGAAGCTCGCTGCCTTGGAGGAACGCCTGGCCGAAAACGAACAGCACCGCCAGTCGCTCGAAGAAAAGCACCAGCACGCCCGCGATGCCCTGGAGCACTACCGCAGTGCAGCCAAGGACCAGCGCGACCAGGACCAGCGACGCCACGAGCAACAGCTCCAGACCCTGCAAGCCGAATTGCGCCAGTTGCGCCAGGATGCAGTGGTGCGCCAGGAGGACGTCACCCGACTCAATCAGGAAGGCGTGCGCCTGATTGCCGAGTTGTCGCATGCACGGCAGGCGCTGGCAGAACAGCACACGCTGGCCACGCGTCGCGAACAACAAATGGAGGTGCTGCAGGAACAGGCTTCCGCCAAGCGCGTGCTCGAAGCGCAGCTGGCTGCCAGGAACGAGGCCTTGACGCAACTGCAGGCCCGGGTCATCAGTGCGGAAGAAGAGGCCGCCAGTGCGCGCCGGCAATGGCAGCAGGGCGAGCGCGAGCTGGCGGCGGTGCGCGCACGACTGGAAACGCACGAAGCGCTGCTCAAAGAGTGGCGCGACCACTCCGCTGCGCAACAGGATAAAAAGGCAGCGCTACCGGTACCGAAAGAGCCTGATACCGACGCCGGCTGATACCGGGGCAGGGCAGGGGTACCGTCCGCGCACTCGCCGCACTTTCATGCTTGACCTCGATTCAGCCAGCCATGCCCGCCGATGAAGGCTCATGCAAAAAGCTGATATCCAAGCATGTTTTACTTTGTAGCTCCAAATGATCTGATCGCCCACAATCGGGGCTCGCGGCGGCTTTCGAGGCCGTGTCCGCAGCCTCCATTGAACGACTCCACGATCAGGTCATGCACGCAAAGAACTTCATTCGCCGCTTCCGGTTTCCGCAGCATCTGGCTGGTGCCATCCTCGCCCTGAGCGCAGCGCACGCGCACGCTCAAGCCCTGACCATCGGCGTGACGCCCGGCGTGATCAAACGGCTTTACAGCCTGCCCTGGCAAAAACCCTGAATGAAGCTTTGTGTCGCTGGCGAGTGATCTTCTCGTGCCTCGCCGGCCGCAAGCCCGCTTCCAGCGGCCTCCCGTTGCGCCGACGCTGCCAGCGGCTGATTCACGACCTGAACATTTTTTCCAAAAACCCATTTTTTTCGGAGCCCCGCATGCAGCCGTCTCGTCTTTTCCGTCATTTGCTGGTCGTCCTGACTGTCCTTTCTGCCCATGCCGGTGTGGCGCACGCCGCCGACAAGCTGCGCATCGGCGTGGTGCCTGGGGCCTATGGCGACTCCATCGCAGTGGCCGCCAAGGAGGCCAAGAACCAGGGCATTGACGTGCAAGTCGTCGAATTCACCGACTGGACCACGCCCAATGTGGCGGTGGATGCCGGGGATCTGGACCTGAACTATTTCCAGCACCAACCCTTCCTCGACAATACCATCCAGAAGAACGGCTACAAGCTGGCCAGTGCCGGCACCGGCATTCTCGCCAACGTCGGCCTGTATTCGCTCAAGCACAAGACCTTTGCGCAGGTGCCACAGGGCGGCAAGGTCGGCATCGCCAACGACCCGGTCAACCAGGGGCGCGGGCTGCTGTTGCTGCAAAGCGTGGGGCTGATCAAGCTCAAGCCCAACGTCGGCTATCTCGGCAGCCTCAATGACATCGTCGAGAACCCCAAGAAGCTGAACTTCGTGGAAGTGGAAGGCCCGCAGCTGGTGCGCATCACGCCGGATGTGGACCTGGCCCAGGGCTATCCGCACTTCATCGTGGCGGCCAAGGCCTTCGATCCCTCCAGCGGGCTGGCCTATTCCGGCATCGAGGATGCCCGTTTCGCCATCCAGTTCGTCACCAAGGCCAGCCGCGTGAATGATCCGGTGATCCAGAAATTCATCCGCATCTACCAGAACTCCGAGACCGTCAAGGCCGATATCCACCGCGCCTTCAACAGCGACAAGCGTCTCTACACGCTGGCCTGGCAGAAGCCCTGAAACCGCAGCATCTGTCCCGGAAGGAAACCGCATGGAACTCTCGATCACGGCCAGACAATCCTTGACCGCTCCCAGCCGTCCCGAGGCGGAGCATGATGCTGCCGCACAGGCTTCGGCCCCCGGCGGCCCCTGGCCCGGCAGCCGTCCCAAGGGCAGGGTGGCCTTGCGCCAAGTCGGCAAGACCTATCTTTCATCGGCTGGTCCGGTGCAGGCCTTGCAGGACATCGAACTGGAGATTGCACCCGGCAGCATCTTCGGCATCATTGGCCGCAGCGGGGCCGGCAAATCCAGCCTGCTGCGCACCATCAACCGGCTGGAGACGCCCACCAGCGGGCGCATCGAAGTCGATGGGGTGGATATCGCTACCCTCGACGATGCGCAACTGGTGCAATTGCGCCGGCGCATCGGCATGATCTTCCAGCATTTCAACCTGCTCTCGGCCAAGACCGTCTTTGACAATATCGCCTTGCCCCTGCGTGTGGCCGGCGTACCGCGCCAGCAGCTAGAGGGCAGGGTGCGCGAACTGCTGGCCCTGGTCGGCCTCGAGGACAAGGCCGATACCTATCCGCGCCGCCTCTCCGGTGGCCAGAAGCAGCGTGTGGGCATCGCCCGCGCCCTGGCCAGCGGGCCCGAGATCCTGCTCTGCGACGAGGCCACCTCGGCGCTGGACCCGGAAACCACTCACGCCATCCTGCAACTGCTGCGCGACATCAACCGCAAGCTGGGCATCACGGTGATCCTGATCACGCATGAAATGAGCGTCATCCGCGAGATCGCCGACCAGGTGCTGGTCTTGGAGCAGGGGCGCATCGCCGAGCTGGGACCGGTGTGGCAAGTGTTCGGCAATCCCGCGCA
>Ga0207694_10004532_pt1 | contig 10835 bp, 9 predicted proteins | sample KBSC34metaG_FD_184353 | JGI IMG/M metagenome (GOLD analysis project Ga0207694, IMG submission 184353) | Corn rhizosphere microbial communities from Kellogg Biological Station, Michigan, USA - KBS C3-4 metaG (SPAdes) (version 2) | ecosystem: Host-associated > Plants > Roots > Rhizosphere > Soil...
TAGACGGGCGAGGCCACCAGCAGCAGGTCGGCCTCCTCGATCGCCTGTACCGCGGCGAACGCGGCCGGCGGCAGGGCAGCACGATGCATCGCGCTTCCGACCTGCGGCCCGATCTCGGATAGCTTCACGACCGTAGTGCGGATCGGGAGCGCGGCGTGCAATTCGCCGGCGATGGCCTCAAGCAATGCCTCCGTTCGGGAAGGCTTCTGCAAGGAACCTGCAATTGCTGTTACGGAAAGAGGAAGCGTCATATGCAAATCTCGACTGTGTGTTTCCTGATGAGCATCAATCGTGCCAATTTTAGAACTCACGCCATTTCGGGCGTTTCGGGATAAAATCCGCCCATGCTCGGAGCGCTTCTTGATTATGGGGACGCACGATTGCTGATCGACTGTTTCCTGGGCAGCACTCAGGAGTAGAAGGTCGGTATCGGCCCCTTGTCGTTGAGGGCCCATTCGCCGAGTTCACGCAGCTTGTAGTCGATGGGATCGTGCAGAGCATGCGTCCGCAGGTTCCGCCAGAAGCGATCGAAACCGAAGCGCCCCATGGTCGAGCGCGCGCCCATAACGTCGAACATCCGGTTCGTGATCTCCATGCCGCCGCGGATCGCGGACACCTTGGCCGTGGCAATGGCTATGGCGGTTTCGGACCGCTCGGCCGGGGTCAGCCTGTCCTCGCGTACCCAGGCGTCGTCGAACACCGCCGCCGCGCGGTCGTTGAGCAACCGCGCACCCTCCAGCGACAGCCAGAATTCGCCCGCACGTTCCAGCGCGTAGGGGTCCTGCGCCTGCTCATCCGCGGTGGAGAGAAGCCAGCGGCGCGCCTCGTGAAGCACATATTTGCGCGTCGCGCGGAACGCGCCTTCGGCGATTCCCAGGTAGATGTTGGAAAGAATGAGCTGGGCGATCAGCGGCCGTAGCGTGGCGAAGGTCGAGCCCAGCGGTCCGGGCGTCTGGAGGATCTCCGCCTCCTCGATCCGCACCCGCTCGAAACTCACGCTGCCACTGTCGGTCTGACGCTGACCGATATTGTCCCAGTCGTCGTGCAGGACGATGCCCTCCCGATCCGTCGGGATGGCGGCAATCACGAGACGGTCGAGCCCGTCCTGCCGGGCTGATACGATCAGACGGTCGGAATCGAGCGCGCCTGAACAGAAGCTCTTCCGACCGCTGAAAGCGCGCCATCCCTCATGCGGCGTGCTGACCATGCGCGTATCGAGCGGATTGAGCGCATTGCCCCAGAACAGCGGAAGCCGCGCCGTCTCGGCATAGGCCTGCTCCCACTGGTCGGGCGTTCCGAACAGGCGGACGGTGGCGAGTAGCAGATGATGGAAGGCAAAAAGATGGGCCACCGAGCTGTCGGCCGCGGCGAGGATCCGTACCGTCCTCATGACAGTCTGCCAGTCGCCCCCCGAACCGCCATAGGTGGTGGGGATGCTGAGGCGCAGTAGCCCGCTTTCCCTCAGAAGATCGCGCTCCGGCTTCGGGGTGCCGGCGGCGCGGTCACGGTCCACCGCGGAGGTCTCCAGCAATTCGGCGAGGGCGGTGGCGCGCAGGAACGGATCACCCGCCACCCCCGGCCGGGGCTTCGTCCGGTCCATCGGGGGTGCCTGATCGAATGATTGGGAGTTCGTCGTCATATTCCATGCTCCATATTGCCGGTCCAGCAGCAGCTGGCAGGTGCAGAGCAAGCGTCGTGCCATTCGTAAAAATGGCTCAAACAGGTGGTTTTTTCAGACTGTACGCCGGAGAAAACATCGGTCTGCTGATCGACTGCTGCTGTAGCAACAGTCGATCAGCAGAACCTCAGAAGGCGTAGAGAAGCCGGACGTTGACCCGGTTGGCTTCCTTGAAGCCGTTGTTCACGTCGATGTCACGCCCATAGGTCAGTATCAGTTGCGTCGGGCCGGACGGCTTGATCGCCGATCCGACCCAGAAATTCGTTTGGGTCGTCGCCGCATTGGTAATGCTGGCCTGGGTCCATTTGCCGAAGTCGGCGTGGGAAATGCCAGCGCGTAGGTCGATCGCGCTTGAAAGGAAGTAGCGAAGCGAGCTCTGAACCTGATAACCCACTTTCTGGCTCATCTGGCCGCCGGCATGGTTGTTGCCGGTCTTCCCGTAGATGGTGATATCGGCGCCCGCATCGAGCGCTACGCGCGGGGCAATACGGACGCTGCCCGCGGCCTGTAGGTTCAGCTTCCACCGATCCTCGCCGACGTTGACCGCGCGGGTGTTTTTGTAATCGCCCGTGGGCAGATAGAGATAGGGCGTGACGCCGAAATAGGTGTTGCTATCCGGCTTGTTCACAAGCCAGACCGGCGCTGCCAGAATGATATCGCCAAGTCCGCTCGTCCTCCCGAGCGTCGCGCGATCTCCCCGTCCCCGCAATCCCGCTACCGGAACTAGAACCTGCGGGGCAACCGTCACGCCACCGATGTCGATATAATGAACGACGCGGAAGATCGCGACGTCGCTGTTGAGGCGATTGTCGCCCGGCAGTTTCTCATCGTCGACTTGCTGTTCATCCCGCTCAGCGTGCTGGAGATAGACGAGCGCCAACGTGGTGCCTGGCGTGGCCGCGTCATAGTCACCGGCGTCAAGGTCAACTGCGGCGGCTGGCGTGCTGGTAAGAAACGCAGAAGATGCAAGAGCGGCAAGGGACAATGCGCGCGCACCGCGACGAGGGTCAACTTTGCGGAATGACGAAATTGGCATGAAGAGTTCCAATGAAGATGTTCGGAACCCGTCTGCACAGCAAAGGCTGTGCCAAATATTGAAAGACGCGAAAATAGCGGGCTAGAGGCTGCGAGCAGATCGTTTGATTGCGTGTACGAGCGCATATTGCTGACCAGCTGATCCTAGGGCAGCAGCGGCTTTTCGAGTCGCTGAGGATCTCCTTTTTAGCCTGCAGACTTGAGGCCATTCGGCGCGCCTTCAGATAGGTCGCGTGGATCATGACTATTCGACCAGCTCGTCGGTGTCAGCCGATGGTATCCTCGCGACAACCTTGGCACCTTTCCGATCTGCTTCCCCTCCGAGAATGCGGCCGGTGACGATGGCTGGCACATCGACGTCAGTTACGGGTACGAACACACGGACTTCATGGAGTGGCGTGCCAATGTGAGCAACAAGGGACGCGCCTTGCTGATGCTGTTCCTGTTTTCGGATGTTGGTCCCAACGATGCGCCCTACCGGCGGTCGGGTCGCATGCTGACATCGCTACGCAACTCGTGCCAGCGGCGAGGCTGGCCTGACGCTTCGTGACCTCGCCGCCGAAGGCTTCACCGGCTCGGCGCAGCGACGAGAGGAACTTGCTTTGGGGAAAGCTGGCACCGTATATCTGTGCCATCCCTTCTTCGTGCACGCTGCGCAGCGGTACAGGGAAAAGTCGCCATGCTTCATGGCTCAGCCGCCGTTGCCATCGCGCGAGCGTATATCACTGTTTCGGCGAGACGGAGGCTACTCCCTGTCGAGCAGGCGATCCGACACGCCACGTCGGGCCTGTAGGGCCGTGCACCAATGAGAAGTGCACATTCCGTGCGACTGCTCTTGCACTAAGCAGCCGTTCGCCGTTGGCGCGGTGAACGGCTGCAAAGTCCCACTTGCAGCCTTCCGAACGATCTCGCCCAGCGTCCGCTTTTCAGGCGATCGGCGCGGTAGCCTAAGCGACCGGCATGAGGCGCTTAGCTGCTGGGCAGCTCCCGAGCCCACTTTCAGCCGTTCCTGCCGTCGTGCAGTTTGCCCAAATGCGGACTAGAGGAGTAGCCGGATGTGGTGGAAGCTTGGTATTCTTTTCCTCATCACGGCGGCAATGATCTTCTGCATCATCCCTGTTCGGACGCATGCTGTGCTGTTCGATCCGGCCAAGCCCCCGGAACCCGCAAAGTGGACGCTGTCCGGGATGATCGCGAACATGTATCTGACACCCGGCACAGTCTGGATGATGTGCATGCTGCTTGCGCGCTGGCAGCCTACGTCGCGTTCAGGATCGTCCGTAGCGGCTAGCCGCCGCTCGCCGACGATCGTCTGCTACTACCCCACGTCGGCCATTCGTTTCACCTTGGGACGGTACGGCGTCTCACGATCCACTTCCAAGCGTTCGGTATATCGTGGCTCTTGCCCAAAGCTGCCCCTTATTCGACCCAACAGTCGCCCGACGTTGACGGCACGCTGGCGGTAAAGCATTCTCCTTTTGTGATCGCCCGATATGGTTTCTTGCCCTCAAACTTGATCACAGCTTTAGCTGAGGTTGATACCAAGCTGCGTATTGGCGACGATGCCGCTACCAGCTTGAGCAAGGCTCTGGGCCTACTTGGCGACCTTGACCCCGGTTCTGTTGCTCAAGCGGACAGGGATATCGCAGTCGCCGCTGGCCTCCAGCGACAAGCGCTGCAATCGACATTGAGCAAGTTATTCTCGCATCGAGATAGTGGCGCTTCGCTGCTGCTTCGAACGCCGGGGCTCGAATACCTCTTTATTTTTCACCGTGACGGTCGGCTCCGCGAAGCCGCGTTGCTCAAGATCACGGGAGGCTTGCCCAGCCCGTTTCTATTTGCTGCGGTTGTATGGCGACTCAACGATTGGGCGGCACCTGTTCGCCAAGCGGCCGCCCGATGCGCAAATAGGTCGTTTCCTGTGACCAGCCCAACTGTCATAGCGCGAACAGCGGCAGAACTCCTTGTTCGGCAGGCGACTTGGCGTAGATGGGCGGAAGAGCGCTCGATCATCGAAGATGTGTTCAGTCGCAGCGACGTGGCAGCAGAACTGGCCAATTTGATGTGCGCGCAGACGACGGGCCCCCAAGCTTCTACGCTGCGATATGCCTTGCGTACGCCAGCGCTCGACAAGTTTTTGGAGCAGATTTCCTTGAAGGCCACGCAACCGTCAGTTCGTGCGGTCGCTTTGGGAGCTTTGATAGACGGTAAGGCAGAATGGCCCTCCGGAACTGCATGGCGATGGATCGACAAGCCAATGGGGCTGCGCCGCCGGGAGACCGTGTTCGACCACCGCCCCTTGACCGGAGCTCCGTCCCAGTGCGCTCTCATTGAGCGGGGCCTCAATGACAAATCGGCGGTTGTACGAAGAGTGGCGCTGACCGGCATCATCCGGCACATGCTCGGAACGGCTGAGGCTCGCGCATTGGCGACCCCTCTCCTATCGGATCGATCACCGTCAGTTCGAGAGAGGGCGGAATTTATCGTCCGACATAAAACTGATTAGCTCAGCGCTGAAACTCCGGTCGATAAGCTGCCATGCCGAGACTGCCGACGCCCAAGGCTTCACGGTCCGTTACCTACCCCTTCCGAACACTTACCGCCAAATCGGATGTGATGGCAGCTCGCGATCCAATTGCGGGCGCTCCCTTCGCGCGGTAATCCGAGGCATGGCTGCTGATCACAAGACCGAAACCGGTGTGCTCGAACAGCACTACAAATGGTTCTTCGTTCGAACTAAAGCAGGCCATCGTTGGCGGATTGAAGGCGATCAACGTAGGTTCGAATATCTCAGAGGCATGTCAGTTGAGGTTCCCGGCCCCGTCGTTCGCGGCACGATTATCGTCGAAGGCATCCGCCCAACCTAAACCACGACTACGACCCCAATTGCCGTCATTCCAGATTACGCCACACCGTCGTATAAGCTGCCGATGATTTATCGCCGCACGACAACGTTAGGACATCAATGGCTATCGGACGCAAAAACTCTGGAAGAACTTTAACGGCGATTGCAGCGATTTGCGCGTTCGCGGCTACAGCGGCTAGCGTGCAGGCCCAAACGGGATCGCCATTACCGCTTCAAGGTCTGAAAGCACCTGAAACAGAATGTGTTGCGATTGCCGTTCCGCACGGGACAATTGCAGTCGGTCGTGGCGTGCGGCGAATAGAAATCAGGTTGATAGGTGGTGCTTGCGAGCCTCCCGGCTCTGGCATCTCAGCTCTCTTCGCTATCTACCCAGCGGCGGACAATTCACCCTTGGATGTGGTGAGCTCTCGTGATTGCCCCAGCTATCAAGCAAAAATCGATGAACTTTGGTCCGCCAAGCCGTATCATGTCCGTTCTCGTTCTACGCTTGCCAACATCCAGGTCGGTCCCTTTGCGATTGTCGATACTGGCGATCTATTCGAGCTGAAGAGCAGCCAGGGTAAAAGGGCTGCGCAGATTTGGCTTCGTGAGATGTTGATGGCGGTGAGGCCATGCTGGAATACGATTAGGGATGATCAAACGCGGAGTGTCGTAGATGATCTCTACAAGAGGCTGTCGATAACTTTCCCGAAGTTGCCGAAAGTGCAATCGTAGCTAATTGGCGTCCGCTCGGGATGCCGTTACCGAAAGCGGACTGTCAGGACACCACCCCACAGCTGTCATAGAGTCCAGCTCAATCGATGGCAGTTCCTAGGAACAGCGAAAGATACCGAACGGCGACCGCCAAGAGCCTACCTGTCCTCGATTGCCGTCTCCCTGCCGGCCGTCGCGATCATCCGCTCGCCGGCTTCGCGCTGGTCAAGCCCGATTGTCCGCGCCGCCATCCATTCGGGCACATGCCAGCGTTCCGGAAGCGATCTGGCGACCGCCCCTGGCAGGATCGCCATCAGCAGCGATGCTCCCGCCGCTGCGACGAAGCCGGTGGAGATGAGCAGCCGCCGTTGATGATGCGCAGCCCGGCCATGATCGACCATCGCATCGATCCGACCGATCGCCCGGAGCAGCTCGTCGCGCGTGTCGTGCAGCTGCTTCTGGTCCGCCGCGCGTGCCGCCTCACTGGCGTCGGAGATCTCGGCCGCCATCGCGGCGGGCGACAGGCTGATGGCAGGACTTCGTTCGATTGTCGCGATGCGCTCAGCGGTCTCCCTCAGGGCCGCGAGCATCGCACCGAGCGTAGCGCTATAATCGGGGATGCGCTCGCGTGCGGCGGTCAGCCCTTCCACCGCAGCGCGTGCAAGGCTTACCTCGCGGCGCAGCTCTTCAAACGCCGTGGCGGCATCCGAAGGGACAGTGAGGCTGGCTTGGTCGGTCATGCGCTGAGCCTATCGGCCTAACCCCCGCCCGCGCGAGAGGCCGGGACTGTTCAGGAGCTCGTGGGACAGCGATGCTCCGTCTGCCTTGCTGATTCCAAGGTCTTTCACGCGGTTGCGCAGCAGCGACTCGAGCTGGGGGTCCCGGTGCAGGCTCTTCGCCATATCGGTGAGGCTGCGCCGGATCCGATCGCTCGCATCATGGTCGCCCTCACGTTCGAGCGCCTGGAGCCGGCGCATATTATGCCGCCAGGCCGCGACGAACTGATCGGCACGCTGGGCGCTGTCGGTCCTGAGCTCAGCCTCAAGCGCCATCGCCCGGATCGCAGCGGCGGTCCTGCCGTTGGCGGCCTGGTCGATCAGCCCATGATCGGCGTTGAAGGCGCTGCGCAGATCCCGCGCCGCATCGGGTTGGATCGCATCGAGCGCCCTGCCCGCGTCCCGGAACGCAGTGCGCTGGTGCGGCAGTTCCTCCATGCCGCGGGTGCGCATGCGCAGGATGTCAGCCGCGGCGCGCGCATAGCGCTCGACCGCCCTGTCGAGCGATGTCGCCTGCGGTTTGGGTAGAGGGGCAGGTGTGAGCTTCAGTCCGGCGAACGGATTGCGCGGCGGCGGGGGCTCGGGTGTCGGCGCATAATCCGACACCATGTCCTTGCCACGCTCGCGTGACAGTGTGGCGACCAGCCTGCCCTGATCGGCAAAATCATCCCAACCATAATGGAGCTCGACCCGGTCGCGATGCCGGGAGAGCGCGACATAGGTGGCGTGGGCGTCAAGCCCTGGGGTTGCGAGTACATGCACTTGGTCAACCGTCATGCCCTGCGCCTTATGGATGGTGGCGGCATAACCATGATCGACATGGTTGTAGTCCTTGAGATCGAACCCGACCGAGCGGCCATCATCGAGCAGAACCGCCATGCGTGCAGGCGTGACGCTTTCGACCACCCCAAGCGATCCATTCTTCACGCCGAGCCCGCGCTCATTCCGCAGGAACAGGATCCGGTCACCGGTTGCGAACATGCGTTCCCCGCGCTCAGTTTTGATCGCGATCTCCTCGCCCAGATCATCGCTCTCACGCATATGTTTGCGTGCCAAGGCATTGAGCGCCTGCACCTCGTCATTGGTGTGGGTGAGGATGATCCGGCTGTCGCCTGGGGACGCCAGCCGATCACGGTCCCAGCGCTCGACCAGATCGGCGCGCGCTGCCTCGCGCGTCTCGGCCGCATGGACAGCCCCATGCTCGGCATAGGCTTCGATCGCTTGGCTCGTTCGCTCGGTCGCAAGCCAGCGGGTGGCATTACGCTGCCAGTCCGCCTGCTGACGCCGCACATTGGTGAGTTCATAAGCACCGTGGCGCTCTGCGATCGACCGGAACGCAGCGCCGGCTTCGATCGCCTGCAACTGCTCGGGATCGCCGACCAGCACGATCTTGGCGCCGCGCTTCTCGGCTTGTGCGATCACCCGCTCCATCTGGCGTGTGCCGATCATGCCGGCCTCGTCGATCACCAGAACATCTTTGGAGGTCAGCAGCTCACGATCCTGCTGCCACTGATGCTCAAGGCTGGCGATCGTGCGCGACACGATGCCGGAACCCGCCTCCAGGTTCTCAGCGGCGATGCCGGACAGCGCTGCGCCCTGGACACGGTAGCCGGCGCTCTCCCAGGCTTCACGCGCGACCCCCAGCATCGCGGACTTGCCGGTGCCGGCATAGCCGATGATCGTGCTCAACCCCTTAGGCCTGGTGACCTGCTCGAACGCATCGCGCTGCTCGCTTGAAAGGATGAGCCCGCGCGCTTCACCCCGCGCCAGCGCGCGCTCCTGATCGCGCTCGCTGACAATATGGCGGCGGCTCGCTTCAAGCCTGACGGTGGCGCGCTCGAGCCGCTGCTCGGTCTCGAGCATCGCGCGTGAGGTGAACCGCTCCTGGCCAGTACCATCCTTGCCAAGCTTCACCAGTTCGGGCGAAGCGCGCACCGCTGCCATCACCTGGTCGAACTGCTCCTTGCCGTCTGAGTGCCGATGCACGAACTTCGCCAGATCGCGGGTGGTGAACGTGGCCTGGCCGTGGGTGATCGCATCGAGCGCGAGGGCCGGGTTGGCGATCAGCTTCTCGCCATTGGCGCGCGCGATCGCGCGGTGATCCTCGATCCGCTCGAGCGCCAGGCCCTCGCCCGCCATGCGCGATGCGGCGGGGCCGATCTTGTGCTGGGGTTCGAGATCGATCCCCTGGGCTTCGAGGCTGCGATGATCGATGCGCGCATCGATATCGAGTTCGGCCAGCCGCTGGTTGACATGGTCAGCCCAGGCCTCGCGCCACTGCTCCAACAGATCGGTCCGGTTCCAGTCGCGCACCTTTGCGCCGAACCCGTCCTCGCCAACCTCGCGCATGGTCAGCATCACGTGAGCATGTGGCTTGGGCTCACCATCAGCGTCCATATCCCAATGGACATTGAGATCAGCGATCATGCCGCGCGATACGAACTCGCTTTCGACAAAGTCGCGCGCGAGCCGAATGCCCTCCGTCTGATCCAGCTCACGCGGGATCGCAAACTCGACCTCGCGTGCGAGCTGGGCGTCCTTCCTGACCTCGGCCGTCTCGACCGCGTTCCAGAGGGTCTCGCGATCCGCAAAGTCCTGCGGAGCGCCGTCCGGGAGCAGGATCTCCGAGTGAACCACCCCGGCCTTGTTCGAGAAGTCATGATGCCGATCGAGCCGCTGGTCGTGGAGCCGCGAGGCCGAGCGATAGGCCGCGGCCGCCAGCGCCGAGGATCCGTTGGCGCGGGCAATGACCTTTGCCGAGAAGTGGTAGATCGCCATGGCGACAGTACCACTTACACTTCAGAAGCCACGTCGGCACGACGTATAAGCGCGCCCTCAAAAGATTTCATCATATTCGGGACGGGCCTGTCCCAGCAGAGTTCAAGGCATTGAGCCTGATCGATGCGAGCGATAACTGGACAATCCTCATCAGCAACTGAGGACCGATCCATGCGCAAGCCCCGTGACTATGATGCCGAGCTGAAGGCACTCGATGACAAGGCCAGGCAGCTTAAAGTGCGCAAGCTCCAGCAGCTGGGCGAGCTGGTGATCGCGACCGGCGCTGACGGCCTGCCGGTCGAAGAGCTTGCCGGCGCGCTGATTGACGTGGCGGAGAACAAAGACGGCACCACGCGGGAGGGCTGGCGCAAGCAGGGTGCGGCCTTCTTTCAGGGCAAAGAACCTTCCCCTGCTGGTAGCAACCGCATTGGCGCTGCGGCGAACGCTCGCGGCGCAACATCGGCTGCAGGCGAAGATCGCGCGTGACGACAAGCGCGCCTGGGTGGTGAAGCGGCGTGAACGCACCCGCCAGCTGATCGAGCTCGGCGGTCTGGTCGCCAAGGCCGGATTGGTGGAGCTGGTCGACGATGATCGCGCGGTGATCCTGGGGCTGCTGGTCGAAGGCGCCGCGATCTTGCGAAGCGAGCGCGGCGAAGAGGCGCTCACGCTCTGGCGGCGGCGTGGCCGGCGCGCGTTCGAGCAGGGCAGCGAAGTGGATTAGCGAGAACTCAAGCGGCGCGAGTTTCGAGCGACGCGATCGTTTCCTGGCAGATGACGTGAACGACCTGCCCCAGCTCTTCGACCCGTGCACCGAGCCAGGCAAGCTCCTCTTCGGAGATGCGGTAATGCTTCGAGTAGCGCGCCTTCACATAGGCGTCCTTCAGCTTCTCGAACATCGCCCGCTCCTTGCGCGCGTCCATTGGCCAGATGCCTTGCAGACGCCGATCGAGCCGCTCCGCCTGTGTGCGCAGAAAGCCCAGATTATGGACATGCGGCGTGTAGAAGGTCG
>Ga0207694_10004539_pt1 | contig 10828 bp, 12 predicted proteins | sample KBSC34metaG_FD_184353 | JGI IMG/M metagenome (GOLD analysis project Ga0207694, IMG submission 184353) | Corn rhizosphere microbial communities from Kellogg Biological Station, Michigan, USA - KBS C3-4 metaG (SPAdes) (version 2) | ecosystem: Host-associated > Plants > Roots > Rhizosphere > Soil...
CCCGATATCGACATAATGGGCATGACCATCGACGCCATCGACCAGCAGATAGTGACGGTCACGGTGCTCGTCGGCGAGACCGCGCGCGATCACACGGCCGACGACCGGCTCCGGATCCGTTTCCCCTGCCCCGAACAGGCTCCGCCCGATCCACGGCCGCTGGAGATTTCGGGCGGTCAGTTCGCGCTGCATGGTCCGGATGATGTCACCCCGCTCGCCAAGCGTGCGCAGCGTGCCCTCCAGATCCTCGGCGAGCTGCCAGCGGCCACCGCCGACATTCTCGGCGAGCCCCATGCTCGCGAGCTTCTGCAATCGGCCGGCCCGCAGCGACTGCTGGAAAGGGTCGCGGTCCGCCGATGTGACCAGGCGATCGGCGTCCATCGACCGGATCAGGCGCCTATCGATCGCGGTCATCCGCTCCTCGCCGATATCGTGGCGAAGCCGAGCCTCGATTTCCTGGTCGGTGCGTGGCCCGAGATCGAGCGTTACCAGCTCGGCCGCCCGCTCGCGAATGCCATGCGAGATATACTCGCGGGCGATGATCAGATTCTGGCCGGTGTCATCGACGCCGCGCAGCATGATGTGCGTGTGCGGATGGGCCGTATTGAAGTGATCGACCGCGACCCAATCGAGCCGGGTGCCGAGGTCGGCCTCCATCTGGGTCATCAGCCGGCGGATATAGGGCTTGAGATCGGCATATTCGGAACCATCCTCAGCCGAGACGATGAAGCGGAACTGATGGCGGTCACCATCGCAGCGCTGAAGGAACGCCTTGCCATCCGCCGTGTCGCGGTCGGCCGAATACAATTCGCCCGGCGTCCCCTGGCGGGTGACGCCGTCCCGCTGGATATAGCGCAGATGCGCGCGTGCGGCGGGCGTCCCCTTGGTGCCGATGCGCACCAGGCGCGTCTTCACCACCGCCCGTCGCGCCCGCATCCCGCCGAACCGATCGCGGCTCGACAGGAGCCGCCCCATGCTTGCGCCGCGGCCGATCCGGCTGCCATCGAACCGCCGGCTCCTGATCGAGCCCTTCTCGGCCGCACGGATCGCCGCGCCAACCACGCGTCCGAGATAGCGACGCGCGCGCTTTCCGCCCTGTTGACGCTGCCGACCGAGCCGTGGCGTGAACTCGTCGTCGTCGCTCATCGCTGGCTGCCGCCGTGGCCACAAATCTCGCGAATTCGTGCTGGAAATGGCGGATTTCCGCCAATCCCGTCGAGCATGTCTCTCGCGAAGCGCGGCTTGTCTCCATGAAAAACGATGTGCAGACAATCACTTGGCACCTGTCGCGAGACAGTGCCTTTCTCTTGCTTTCGCCTTCTTCCTTCTTCCTGCCCCTCTCCCCATCCTAGGCTCAAAGAAAAAGCCGGGACACGATGCCAAACTGGCACCGCGCCCCGGCCCGAAATGCGCAGATAGTCAAGCATCCGCGAAAGCCGCCAATGCCTGTTGCCGCCGCCCGAATTCGCGCTTGCCCATCAGTCCGTGCGGGTTTCCATCGCCATCGACGATCATCACCGCCACGAACCACTTGCCGTCCAGGCGCCCAAAAATCCGCACCCGGTCCAGGTCGATTTCGTCATCATCGATGCTCTCATAAGCGCCGATCCAGCGCTCCATGTCCCGCGCATCCCAGAGAAATTCGGTCTCCTCGGCCTCCAAAAACCGATGCGCCAGAGCCTCCCCGACCCCGTGTCCGAACTCGATCTCCAGCCCCGAAACCAGCGCCGCCATCACGCGATCCGACGCCACCGAAATCGGTTGAAACATGGTCATGATCATCTCCATCGCTTGCGTTCCCACCATCGAGAACACCGTGGAGAAGACGGGTGGCGGAGCGGCTGTCAGGGCCGCGGAGCGTAGCGGAGCGCCGCGTAGCGGACGTGGGGGGAACCGATTTTCGCAGAAAATTGGGGGGCACCCACGGGCCTTGAGAGCCGCTTCGGCAGCCGTCATGCTGGGCCTGTCGAGACGAGCCCCTCCACCGCCCGAGATCATGGCCCGACCTTCCGGACAACGAACAGCATGGGCTGCGCGCCAGCTTCTTCCGGGCCAGGCCGATCGCTCGCAACATCCCGACGGACGGCGAACAACAGGGGTTTGGAGGGTAAGTCCGCGGACTGCGGCACGGCCGGTGGCGAACCGCTGACCGACCCGAGATAAGCGACCGTCTCTCCGGGCAGTCGTCGCTTGCCGGCCAGATACGACGCGTAAGCGCCCGGTCCGGCATTATAGGCGCCGAACAATCCCGGGTAGCCGAAGCGGTCGTACATCAACCGCAGGAAGAAGGTGCCCGCGAGGATATTGTCGCGCGGATCGTCGGGATTCATGCCGAGAGCGAGACGCGCGCGCATGTCTGCCCAGGTCGCGGGCATGAGCTGCATCAGGCCCATCGCCCCGGCGCGGCTGCGGATGGGGCGACGATTCAGCGTCGTGTAACCCCGGCTCTCGGCCCGCATAACGCGCTCGATCCAGCTGGTCGGGATACCGAACCGGGTTGATGCCTCCTCGATCATCGGCCGCCAGCGCGCGACCTCGTCGGCCTTGGCGGGCGTCGCCACAAGCAGCAGGACGATCGGGAGCAATCGGGTCAGCGCGCCCACAGCAACCGCGCCTTTCCGACGACCAATCCACCGTCGGTCACGCCGAAATAGCGGCCATCGAACGAACCGGGGCTATCCGACATCAGCAGGAAGAGCTGGCGCCCGCGAAGGCGGACGCACCCGCTCCACCACGGCATTGGTCTCCCTTTGGCGTCGGAAGCGCGGCGATCGACTACCCTTGTTCCGTTGACGAAAATCTCCCTGCCGAGCGCGCAGACCTCGTCTCCCGCCGCCGCCGCGACGCGCTTCACAAGCGGCACATTGGCGGGGATGTAGCGCCGCTCCGCCGCCATCATCCGCGACGGACCAGGTACTCGCGCGATGACCATGTCGCCGGGTTCGACGGTCGCGCCGGGCGTCACGGCATACAGGCCGATCGGCGCACTTGCGCTGGCATTCCACGCGAGGCGCGGAGCCGGTGGAAAGGCGATGGTCAGGCCGAGGAGGGTGATGCCGGCGCCGATGACAGCGACGCGCCGGCCCAGCGTCCGCCGCTCTCGCTTGGCCTGCCGAAGCTGATCGCCCCATTCGAGAAGTGGCAGGTTCCGGCTGCGATCGGGGCGCCTAGTCATTGCGCTTCTCCCCGACCGCCTGCGCTTCCGACCAAGCATCGAGATCGTCGATGTGATATTGGACGAAGCGGCTATGCAGCCGGAAGACAGGCCCCTTGCCGGCGCGCCGCAGCCGCTTCAGCAGCCGACTGGAGAATTTAAGATAGGCCGCCGCCTGATCGGTATTGAGATAGGGGGAGCCGCGTTTCGCGCGGCTTGCGCGGGAGATGTCGTCGTCGCTGTCCATTCTGCCTGTCCGTGTCCGAAAGGGGCGGCGAACTGCCGCCGCCGGCACCGGGAATGGCCGGCGGGACACCGATCGGGGAGTGTCGGAATCGCGACCTGCCTTTTCGACACACTTGATGCGCCGGGAGCGTGAATGCCCCGCGCGCCGGAGCACGCGGGGCTCGCCTTCGCCGGTAGAACGATGTGGGTTATGCCGGGTGGCAGGGGATTGTCGGTCCCGTGCGACGGTAAGCTGACGGTGCAGACGCCCCCGCCTGCAAGGTCTCTCGCGAGCTATGGCAAATCCGGCTCACCGCTCGTGCCCCGCGCGCGGTGGCGCGCGGGGCATCCGGTTCAGCGCGACCAGATGAGCTTGTGCTCGCCGTCATCGCCCTGGCTGAGTGTCGCGTAGATCGGAGCCGGGAACGACGGATCGTCGAGCTTGAGGCTCAGATATTCTGCGCCGGTCTCGCGCGCCGCCTTGGTCCAGGCCGCCCCGAATTCGACGCCCGATGCGCTGACCCGGTGGTCAGGCGACTTCTCGTTGTCGCGCTCGCAGGGGCGGATGCTCGCCTTGACGCGAAGCGTCAGGGTCCGGATTTCGCCAGTGTAGACGCCGTTTTCGCCGCGGGTGAAGCTGCCGATCTGTGCCATGATAACCTCCTTCAAGTGATGCGATGCCGCCCGATGCGGCCTCGACAGGCGGTCGATCAGGCGGGCGGAGGACGGTCCCGCACCCGAAGGGCCGCAGCACAGCGGAGGACGGCCAAAGCCGGGCTTCTTGCCTCGCGAGGAAGGCGAGGGCACCGAGCCGGGGAAGAAGGTCGGCGACGCCGTTGCGGGACCGGCGGACCCCGCCAGACCCGCCGAGAGAGAGGTCCGCTCAGGGCGGCAGTCGATATGCAGGAGGTCTCGCAGAGCGCGGATGACGCTCGACAATCGGCCCATGGCACCGCGATATTCGAGCCCATGGTTCGTGCCCTTGCGTTCTCCGTCCTCGTTGGCGCGACACCGATGCCAGCGCTCGCCGGCGCAGCCGATCGTGACGGTTCGGGTCGAGTGGCCCGGGTGACCGACGGCGACACGTTCCGGCTGGAAAGCGGCGAGCGGATCAGGATCGCAGGGATCGACGCCCCGGAAACTCACCGCGACCAGGCCAGATGCGCAGGCGAGATCGTGCTGGGATTGCGCGTGAAGGACCGCGTTACCGCGCTGCTCGCGGGGCGGGACGTGACCTTTCGTCGCGTGGGCCGAAGCTACAGGCGGACCGTCGCCACCGTCGTCCTCGACGGCCGTGATCTCGGAACCGAGCTGGTTCGGCTCGGGATCGCGACGTGGTGGCCGCGCGGTCGGCCGAAGCCGAACTGGTGCGAGAACTCACGCCAAAGAAGATAGTCGCTTCTATCCCACGGCCACGACGCGAATGTCGAATGCTTGGGCGAAAGCGGCAATAGAGACCAGGGCGTCGATCCACGATCCGCGACCGCGCGGCATGACGTCGCCGATGTCGCCGCCAAGCATCGCGGCTCGCGCTGCCTGCAAGAGCTGATAGTCGCCGGAGTCGTCGCCCAAAGCGCGTTCGATCAAGCCAGCCGTCGTCTTCATGTGCTTGGTGAAGGGAAGCGCCTCGTTGCGTTCGCCTGCAGCCAAGATCGTCTCGAGGGACGGTCCTTCCACGTTCTCAGGTTCGGAATGGGCGATTCCGAAGCTGCCGGGACCCGCATAGGTCATGCGCTGGTGCCCGGTCAGCATCTCGGCGCTGGCGAGATGACTGTTGGGGATGATGTCATTCGCCAGGCCGAAGGCGAAGAGGTCGCTGCTCTTCCAGAACGCGGCTGCGGCATAAAGCACGGCGGCGCGACCGGCGGCGGTGCTGGCGATCTTCTCAAGGAGGCCCTGCTGCTTCGGCTCGATCGTGTAGCGGAAATAGGGATGGCTCCAACTCGCCCATTCGGTGGCATTGCTCTGCTTGAGCCATTCCGGTCGCTTATATTGGACGAAGAGATTGAGGTTGAACGGCGGGAGGCGGGCATCCAGCTCGGCGCCAAAGCTGTCGATTTCCGACGCGGTCATGCCGACGAAATGGCGCCAGCGTCGAAACCGCACATAGGGAAAGACGAGGTGCATCTTCGGCAGCGGCAGGAAGAAGGCCCCATCAAAACCGAGGATGCCCTCATCGGTCTGATCGGGAGAAAACTGGATATTCGTATGGCGCGCCAGCTCCGCGAGAAAGGCGTTCTCGAACGGCTTTTCCTTGAACTCTGCCCACATTCCTGACGTCCCCCTGGCCCGACCATAGCCGGGCGGTCGCCGTTTTGCGAACGGTTGGGGGAGATGCAGCAACCGCGCGCCGACGCCGGAACGGCGGAGGCGCGCGGCGAATTTTCAGGGTCCGGGATGCGGGCGGGGTCGCCCCCGCCCGTCCCATTTCAAGCCGCAAGCGGCTCCGGCTGGCGCTCCGGTTCGGGCGCAGGCGCAGGCAGCGCCAGCACCGTACCCGGCGCGGTGGGGTCCGGCTCGTCGATGGTGCGGCGCGCCGCCTCGACCTTGGCGTGGGCCTTGACGGTGCCGACGCCGCCGCGCGTCGTGTACGCGGACGGCGGGAACGCCATCCAGCGCGGCACCCATTTCTCGACCCTGGCGCGTCCATTCCCGCCCGCCAGATGGTCGGCGACGATCCGCTTCAAGGTCTTGCCCTTCTCCTTTGCATTGGCGGCGGCGACGGTTTCGCCCGCCACCTCGGCGACGATCCGGCTCAACACCTCCTTGTCGCGGACCAGCTCGAAAAAGGCGTCGTCGGCCTGCCAGTAGCGGGCCATGTCGATGCCGATCGTCATGCCGACCGCCTCGACGGCGGCGCTGCCAGCGGCCAGCGTCTCGCCGATGACGATGACGATCACGTCCATCACCGCACGGTCGGGCAGATCGAGCAGGCGCAGGAACACGCCCGCCAGACCATAATCGTCGCCATTGCCGCCGGTCACGGTCGGCTCGTCGGGGGAGAAGCCGAGCAACGCCAGCACCGCCCTGCGCTTCTCGTCGAAATCGGCCTCGCCCCGGCACGTCTCGACGCTCTCGCGCACATCGTCGCTGCGCGCGGCCTGCGGCTCGGGCTTCACGCTCCACAGATGCGAGCCGGTGATAGCGTGGGCCACCATCAGGCGCAGCGCGACCTTGGGATGGCCGGTCAGCGCAGCGCGCACGGCGGCATGGCGATGCAGGTCGACATAGGTCTGCATCGTGCTCGTCACCTCGGGCCGTGAGGCTTTGACGCCGGTGTCCGGTGCCTCGCCCCGTTCGAGCCGCTTGGCCTCCTTCGCAGTGAGATAGCCTTCGTGGAAGGTCACCTCGCCGCTGGCGCGCACGTCGATATAAACACGCCCGCCCTTGCGCTTCGGGGCCTTGGTGAACTCGTAGACGTGGAAATAGGTGTCGGGCGGAACGACCACCACGTCCGACCATCCGGCCTCCAGATAGCTTTCGCTGCGCGCCGCGATCACCTCGTTCTGTGCCGTCCAGAAGGCATCGCTGTCTGCGAAGAACTGCTCCTTGCCGAACAGGTCGCCGATGATCTGGCCCTTGTAGTCGGCGAGGTCGAACAGCGCCTTGTCGGTGCTGATCTCCTGCCCGCCGAACAGCCATGCCTTCAATTGCCGCCCCGTGGGGACATAGGCGTCGGGATTGTCGAACAGCGCCAGCCATGCGCGCTGCTGGCTCTTGCTGGCGAGGGTCAGATGTCGGACGGTCGCCGCGTCGATCTTCTCCTTGCGGTAAAGATCGCGGATGCGCGGCAGCAAATTGCCGAGCGCAAGGACGCGGCGGACCATCAGGTCAGGAAGCCCGAAGGTCGCGGAAATGTCCTCGATGCTGCGGCCTTCCTTCGCCAGCCGGACGAAGTTCTCCCATTGGGTCACCTCGTCGGCGTCGAGCCGCGCCATGTTCTCGATCATCGACGCCTCGATGGCGTCCGCGTCGTCGCCATCCTCAAGGATGGCGCAGGGCAGCGGCTCGCCCTCGCCCTTCTCATCGGCGATGATCTTCGCGGCGGTGAAGCGCCGCGCACCCGCGACGATCTCGAAGGCGTCGGGACCGCAATTGGGCCGGACGATCAAGGGCACGAGAACCCCGCGCTTGCGCACGGTGGGAAGGATATCGGACACGTCCGGGGCCTTCTTCGCATAGCGCATGTTGGCCTTGCTGACGGACAGCTTGCCAAGGTCGATAAAGTCGAGTTTCATCTTACGCACTCCTTCGGGAGTGCCGGTCCGTCGCTCTTTCCGGGGTTGGCGGGCCGGCTACTCAAGCGGCGAAAACGCGCCGCGCGTCATCCGCCAGAGGGCGGAAGCTCGGGGCCGTCGCCGCCTCGGGCGGCACGGCGGAGAAGGGTTTCGGCCCACAGGATCGACCCGGCGCGGCGCGCCCGTTCGGCCCAAGTCGAAATCGGATGGATGCTCTCGAACGACAGGTCGCGCTCGATCCCCATCCCGAAGGGCAGGCGGACGCTGGCCATTTCGGAGAGGCTGAAATAGCCGAGTTCCGGGCAGCCGAAGCCAAGGTCGGCAAGGCCGAACAGGGTGTCGCCGTCCTCGCCAAGTTCGGTCGCGAGCCATGTCGCCGCGCCGAGCGGGTTTAACAGCTTGAGCACCGGCACCGGGTCCGGTTCGGCCGTCTCGGCGGACGCGGCGGCGCGCCGGTTGATGTCGTTGGCGCGCAGCGCGAAGCGGGTTTCGGGGGGCAAGAGGATCATGCCGCGATCCTCTCGTCCTGCGCCTCGCGGTGGCGCGCGAGCAGCCAGTCGGCGGCCTTGGTGGCGGCGCTCGCCGCGCGGAAGATCGCGCGATTGTCCTCGCGCAGCACCTCCGGCCACGATGCGAGATAATCCGCGTGGCGGACGGTGGGCACGATGCCGAGCGCGGCGCAGAGGAAGGCCGATCCCATCTCGGCGACGAGTTCCTCGCGGGCATAGTCCTTGCTGCCGAAGCTGTTGATCAGGTCACGCGCAAGCCGCGCGGGGTGGCCGGTGGCGTGGGTCAGTTCGTGAAGGCAGGTCCGGTAATAGTTGATCTGCTCGAAGAAGGCGGGCTGCGGCGGCACCTGCACGAAATCCTCGCTCGGGACATAGAAGGCGCGGTCGCCGCCGATCCGGAAATCGACCCCCGACGCGGCGATGACCTCCTCGGCGACCGGCACGATCTCCCGCTCGGGAAGCGGGGCGGGATCGGCGGCAAGGCCGGGCCGAAGCCCATCGCACTGCGCGACATTGAAGACGGTGAAGCGCTTGAGGAACGGCACTGCCTTGGGGTCGCCGCCCTCGCGCGAGGCGCGTTCCTTCTCGGCCTCGGGGGTGAAGCGGTCGGCATAGACGACGGTCACGCCATGCTCGCCCTTGCGCACGCATCCGCCCGCGTCCTGCGCCTGCCGGAAGGTCAGCCACGATTGCGACGGCCAGCCATGCTCGATCACCGCGCCCCACAGGATCAGGACATTGACGCCGGAATAATTGCGCGAGGTGAGCGCGTTGCGTGGCAGGCCGGGGCCGGTCCCGCCGGTTCGTCCCCAAGGCTGGACCCACGGGAAACGCCCGGCCTCAAGCTGGGCGACGATCCGCGCGGTCACCTCGTCATAGAGGCTGGCGCGACCCTCGTCGCGGTTCGGCTCGGCACCCTCGCGGCGGGCACGGCGGCTGTTGGTCTTGCGCATCGCTATACTCCATCGCCACCCGAAAAGCAGCAAGCCTCCCCGGAAGGCGGGGGTGGGCGGCGAGACGCGACCAAGAGGCCCGGCTTCGAGCGGGCGAAGACACCGTCAGGGCGGAACGGATGTGGAGCACCCCGAAGGGGTTGGCTTCGCCCGCGACGGGCCTAGCCGGGAGCGCCGCCCGCACCCGCCGTACCGGGAGAGGCACAGACAACGCCGCCGCGCGACGGCGCGGCGTCATCAGCCACGCCAGCGATCGTCACCGCATGGCCGAGACCCGGCACGGGGCTTGGCGAAGACCGCCACCGGCGGTCGAGTAGAGCGCGGTCGCGCCCTGCGCGAGGCGCACCATTCCTGCCGCTATGCGTGCAGCCAGCCCGGATTCTCGTAGATCTCGGCATAGCTATCAGCCTCGATGCAACGGATGCCGATCGATTCGAGGAAGAAATGCTTGCCCGCCTGCCGTTCGTCGCGCCGGTCGTCGACGTAGACGTACCAGGCATCATGACGACGGTCGGGAAAGGTGCGGAAATACTTCGCCCGCTCGATCAGCAGCCAGCGCAGGAAGACCTCGTTCTCGGCCAGCGCCAGCCCCACGAACAGCAGCGGCTTGTTGAAGACGAGGTGCATCCACGACCGGGCGCCCTGCCAGTCGCGGCGGTTCTTGGCGCGGAACAGGTTCTCGTCGCTGCGCCCATGGATCCAGCCGCCCGCGCGGCGCACCGACCCCATGTAATGGCTGAGGCCGAGCCGGATGCTGGTCCTGTACCGGGCCATGCCGTTGACGTGCCAGATGCCGAAGTCGGCACAGGGGTCGTCGATCTCGTGGCGGGCGAAGTGGCAGCCCCAGGGATAGTAGGCTGTGAACTTCGGATCGCGCGGGAACTGGAACGTGCAGCCCCCGGCCTCGCTCAGCACCTCGTCGAAATTCGTGGTCAGGACCGGCGCGCGGTGGCGCAGCGCCCAGTTCATGATCCGTCGATGGTGCGGGAATGGCTGCCAATCGGACATCGATTTGCAGAACTCGGCCTGCAGCGCACCGGTCCGGCCATGCGATTTCAGCTCGACGACATCGTAGAATTCGGTGAGCGCAGTGCCCGGCGGAACCGTCTTGATTCCAGGAACGCAGTCGCGCGCGATGCCGATCAGCAGCGCGTCCCAGCTGTTGGTCGCGGCGGCGTTGGCGTGACGGTTGATGCCGTTGCCGATGACGAGCGCGAGGTCCGGCTCGCGCCGCCGCAGCAAGGTCTCCAGCTTCATTTCGTCCCCCCTCGTTCGACCCGTCCGCGACCGCGACGGCAGACCGCCTGCGCCCGCGAACGGAATTTACACCGCGTCCTCGGGCCTGACCGTAGTGCTCATGGCCTTGGCACTTCTACAGCGTAATCCATGTCCTGACCGACCTCTTCGTCGAGCTGGGCACGCAGCTGGTCGGCAGCCTCCGGGGAGGCGCAGAACTGATCCGCGTCGAACCCGAAGCGGGGCAGCGACCGGCCGAGTTCGGGGTCGGCCGTCGCGGCGCTCTCAAGCTCGGCATCGACCGCATCGAACAGTTTCTGATAGCGATCGGCGACCTCGGCCAGCCGCACTTCCAGCAACGCTGCGAGGCGCGCGGAGAAGGCCACTTTGTGCGCCGCGCGCGTCGTATAGGCGCCGATCCGCTTCCGGCGCTGCTGGCCATCGAGATAGAGGCTGAGGACGACCGCTTCCTTGACCAGAGGTCCGTCGAGCAGCGCCTCGCCACGGCCGAAA
>Ga0207694_10004541_pt1 | contig 10825 bp, 8 predicted proteins | sample KBSC34metaG_FD_184353 | JGI IMG/M metagenome (GOLD analysis project Ga0207694, IMG submission 184353) | Corn rhizosphere microbial communities from Kellogg Biological Station, Michigan, USA - KBS C3-4 metaG (SPAdes) (version 2) | ecosystem: Host-associated > Plants > Roots > Rhizosphere > Soil...
AAGATGCGGCTGGTCAGGTCCATCGCCGCCTCGCCGATCGGCCGGCCGGCCGGGAAGGAGGGCAGAGCGAAGTCGTAGAGATCGGCGCTGGGCTGAATCATCGGCGAGACATAGGCGAAGGCGCTGGCCTCCCGCGCGCCATGGTCCACCGGATCGTTCAGCCGGTCGCGCAGCACCTCCCAAGGCGTGTCCATGGCGGTGACCTGCGGCCGGTCTTCCTCGACCTCGACCTCGATCTCGGTGTGTACGCGCAGCCGCATATGCGGCTCGTGCATCTCGATATAGGTCATCGGATTGTCGAAATAGTCGCGGTGCTCCGCCAGCACCGAGGGCTTGGGCTCGACCTCCATCCGGAAGGCCAGCACCGTCTGGCCCGCCACCGCGCGCGGCGTCAGATGCAGCAGGTGGTGCGCCAGCATGATGTCGTTGCCGTAATGGTACGAGCTGGAGTGCCGCACGCGGTAATGCATGCTCCTAGGCCGTGCGGTTGAGGACATGGGTGAAATAGGCCTGGGTCAGCAGTTCCGAGATCTGCGGGATCATCCGGTCCAGCCGGGCGAAGGCAGGCCGCAGCGGGTCCTCCATCTCGCCCAGCGCGCCGCGCGCCGGATAAGGCTGGCAGGCCTGGGCGATGGCTTCCGGTACGGCGTCATGAGCCGCCCGCGCGATGCCGATGGCGGAATCGATCAGGCCGCGGTCGGTCGGCAGGCTGCCGGAGGGGTGGGGGAGCGCCGCGATATGCTCGGCCAGGGCCGAGAGCTGATAGACCAGGCTGCGCGGATCGGCCTCGTTGGCCAGAACCGCGGTCAGCATCGCCTGGCGGTCGAAGCCGCCTTCGATCGGCTCGGGGCTGATCGCGGTCAAGGCATTGGCACCCTGGCTGCCGCGCGGATCGGTCAGCGCCAGGATCGCGCCCAGCAGCCGGCGCTCCTCCATCGGCCGCTCGGATTGCAGCGCGTTGGGTTGCTTGGGCAGGCCGCGCATCATCTCGATCAGCGAAATGGCGCGCTCGATATGCTTGCCGATCTCCAGGAAGCGCCAGCCGGCATCCCGCATCATGCTTTCGCTGACCGCGCCCTGCAGCGCCGCGCCGAAGGTGATCAGCTCCTCCAGCCTGAGCAGCAGCCTGACCGGGGGCACCCGTACGATGGGGCCGAGCGGGTCCTGGATATGCTTTTCCAGCGCCATGAAGATGCGCCAGCAATCGTGGGGCATGCGGTCGCGCACGCGGCGGGCGGCGTTGATCAGCCGCTGGTAGTTGGCGACCACGCCGCACGGATGGGCGGGGTCGAGCAGGGCGGCCTGGACCAGCGAAATCGGCTGGAAGGACCCGGGATGGTCGATCAGCGGCACCAGCTCGCGCCATGCCGCCAGGTTCAGTACCGGCTCGGCGTCGCGATAGCGCCAGGGCTGGATCGCATCGGTGACGCCGATCAGCAGGGTGCGCAGCAGCCGCACGATGCTGTCGGAACGCTCGGCATAGCGCGCCACCCAGTACAGCCCGTCGGCGACCCGGCTGGGCAGCTCGCCCGCCGCCGCGCGCCGGATATTGGCCTTCGGCAGGGCGGCGACATTGCTGGCCGTGTTGGCGTTGCGGGCGGGCGGGCGGGCCTCGCCGATATGCCCCAGCACCCAGCTGTCCTTGCTGCCGCTGCCCAGCTGCATCGAGATGATCGGATTGTCGTTAGGCGCGGTACGGGTGAGGCCGCCCGGCATCACGGCGAAGCCGTCGCCGATGGCGGCGACGAAGACGCGCAGGATCATCGCGCGCGGCTCGAGCTTCTCGCCGGTCCAGACCGGCGCGGTGGAGAGACGCGCCCGTTCCTGGCCGACGAAGCCGACCGGCTGGGCCTTGATCCGCTGGGCCAGCGCCTCCCGCTCGGCGCGGGTCAGGTCGCCGCCGAACACCGGCTTGCGGCCCAGGAAGGCGAAGGCCGGCTTGATCACGAGCTTGTCGAGATTGGCCAGCACATAATCGCGATCCTGCTTGCGTCCGCACCACCAGGTCGGGATTTCCGGCAGCTCGAGTTCCGCGCCGATCAGCCGCTTTGCCAGCGACGGCAGCAGCGGCTTGAACGCCGCCGCCTCGGTCACGCCGCTGCCCAGCGCATTGGCCATCACGACATTGCCGGCGCGCACCGCCTCCATGATGCCGGCGACGCCGAGGGCGCTGGAGGCCCGCAGCTCCACCGGATCGCAGAAATCGTCGTCCAGCCGGCGCAATATGACGCCGACCTGCTCAAGCCCGCTCAAAGTCTTGAGATAGACCTGCCGGTCGCGGACGGTCAGGTCGCTGCCCTCGACCAGGGTGATGCCCAGATGGCGGGCGAGGTAGACATGCTCGAAATAAGTCTCGTTGTACGAACCTGGTGTCAGCAGCACGACGCGCGAGTTCAGGCGGGCGAGCCCATGCAGGCTGTCGCGGAAGGCGGCGAAGAACGGCGCCAGCGGCTGGACCTGGGCATCGCCGATGCTGTCGGCCAGCACCCGGCCGATGACGCTGCGGTTCTCCAGCGCATAGCCGGCGCCGCTCGGCGCCTGGGTACGGTCGGACAATATCTCCCACCGGCCCTCCGGCGTGCGGCCGAGATCGAAGGCCGAGAAGTGGAGATAGGTGCCGCCCGGCGGCATAGTGCCCCGGCAGGGCCGCAGGAACCGCGAATTGGCATGGATCAGCGAGGGCGGCAGCGCGCCGTCGGTGATCAGGCTTTGCGGCCCATAGACGTCGGTCAGCACGGTATTCAGCAGCCGCGCGCGCTGGACGACCGCGCTTTCGATCGCGCGCCATTCCTCGGCCGGGATGATGAAGGGGATGAGGTCGAGCGGCCAGGGGCGTTCGCCGCCTTGCGGGTCGCCATAGACGGCATAGGTGACGCCGTGCTGGCGCAGCAGCTGCACTGCCTCGTCATGGCGGTCGTCGAGCGCGTTGGGGTCGAGCGGCGACAGTCGGCCCATCAGCTTTTGCCAATGGGCACGCACCTGTCCTGTTCCGGTCACCATCTCGTCATAGACGGGTTCCGGCTTCTCAGGGCTGGACGCTTCAGCGTTCGTCAGCTCCGTCACGTCCCAACCGATCTTGTTGCTCAGGCGGTCTATGCTGCAACGCAAAGTCGTGCCTTCGTTCCGAAGGTGAGTCAATTGCAGTTCGCCGCGCAATAGTATTTCCCGGCTGGAAAGTGACCGCCTCGACACAGTGGTCGTTGCCGGTAATATCGCGCCGGTTCATGAGGGAAGGGGAAGCACCATGAAAGCCTGGGCCGTCGTCGAAGCGGGGCAGCCGCTGGAGCATATCGAGCTGCCGACGCCCGAGCCTACGGGCACCGAGGTGCTGCTCGAGGTCACCCATTGCGGCGTCTGCCATTCCGATCTCCATTTCTGGCACGGCTTCTACAATCTGGGCGGCGGCAAGGTGATGCGGATCCAGGATCGCGGCGTCACGCTGCCGCGCGCGCCGGGGCACGAGATCGTCGGGCGCGTGGTGAAGGCGGGGCGGGATGCGACGGGCGTCAAGGCCGGCGACCTGCGCGTCGTCTATCCCTGGATCGGCTGCGGCACCTGCGACCGCTGCCGCGACGGCGACGACAATCTCTGCACCGAGCAGCATAGCCTGGGCGTGATCCAGCATGGCGGCTTCGCCAGCCATGTCGTGGCACCGCATCCGCGCTATCTGGTCGATCCCGGCACGGTCGATCCGGCCGTTGCCGCGACCTATGCCTGCTCCGGCATCACCGTCTATGGCGCGGTGCGCAAGGCCCTGCCGATGCCGCCGGACTATCCCATCGTCCTGATCGGCGCCGGCGGCCTCGGCCTCTCGGCCATCGCCATGCTGAAGGCGCTGGGCCACGAAAACATCATCTCGGTCGACATCGCCGCCGACAAGCGCCAGGCCGCGCTGGACGCCGGCGCGACCGCGACGGTCGACGGCAAGGCCGAGAACCTCACCCAGGCGATCCTGGCGGCGGCGGGCGGGCAGGTGCGGGCGGTGATCGATTTCGTGAATAACGATGCGACCGGCCTGGGCGGCTTCGGCGCGCTCGCCAAGGGCGGCAGGTTCGTGGCCGTCGGCGTCTCGGGCGGCGAGCTTACGGTCTCGCTTTCCGGGATGGTTTTCCGAGGATTGACCGTGCAGGGCAGCCTGACCGGTTCGCCGCAGGATCTGCGGGATGTCGTGGCGCTGGCCGAAAGCGGCAGACTGAAGCCGCTGCCGGTCGAGCGGCTGCCGACGGACGCGGCGAACGATGCCCTGGCGCGGCTGGAGGCGGGGACGGTGACCGGGCGGCTGGTGCTGGTGGCGGAGTAGGACTCCCTCGCCGTCATTCCCGGGCAGGCGGGAAATCAGGAGTGCTGTAAGCAGAAGATTTTGACGCGGAGGGCGCAGAGGTTTCGCAGAGGTCGCGGAGATGCTCAGTATTCCTCTGCGTCCTCCGCGAAACCTCTGCGCCCTCCGCGTTAAAGATTTAATTTCTGAATTCCCGCTTTTGCGGGAATGACGATAAGAAAATTGGCTTCTATCAGCGACGGCCCCATCGGCGGCCGCCGCCGAAAACGACCCGCAGGATGGCGAGCAGCACGATCGCGCCGAGGGTCGCGTTGATGATGAGCGCGACGATCCCGACACCGAGATGGATGTGCAGTTGCGGCAGCATCCAATTGCCGATGAATGCCCCGAGTATGCCGACGATCAGGTCGCCGATGATGCCGAACCCGCCGCCATCGACGATCTTCCCGGCCAGCCAGCCGGAAACGATGCCGACCACGAGGATGATGATGAGGCTTTCGTTCGATAGATGCATGATCGTTCCTTCGGTGGGATGATCCCACGGTTCGGACGGCTGATGGGGTCGGCTTCGGTTGTTCGGAAACGGGCACTCGCGCCCGCCGAAAGCAGGTTCACCTAATCAACACGACAGGAGCGGGGTTTTGTTCCTGGGCGTTCCGCAAAGAAGCTTGGTTTCGGACCGACTGATCCTGCGCCGCTTTCATCGATTCCTGAGTGCGGCTCGCAAACCGATGATCGTCATGCCGAGAAGGCCGCATGCGACGCACAACAGGTGCAGTGCGCCGACATGTATAGCGCCCAGCAACGGATTGCCGACCGCGAACGGCCAGAAGGGCCTCATGTCCGGGTGCATCACGGCATCGAGCACGATATGGGAGTAGGTCCCGATGAAGGCGCTCGCGAAGGCGACGGTCCAACTTATGCGCGGATCGCGCTGTCCCAGCAGCCATAAAGCAAACTGGCTGACCGGCCGGCCGGCCACAGCCGAGACCACGCCGATCCCGAACGCTCCTGCGACCGTGTGGCTGGCCCCATGCAACACCGCATCCCGGCGGATGATCCTCACCAGCGGCTCCAAGTCCATCAGGACCTGCGATCCGCCGAAGATCATGAAGCTGAAATGTCTGCCCCCGGTCGACTTGAACAGGGCGCCGGGACCCAGGTGGAATGGCGTGAAGGGCATCCGCTTCGGCCTTCCGTAGCTGTAGCTTGCGCGATCACAATGATCGCATGAATTAAACGCCAAGGCGCAAAGACGCCAAGAAGAAGCCCGGTTTTATTTTCTTGGCGGTTCCTTGGCGCCTTTGCGCCTTCGCGGTTCAATTCCTGGATTCCCGCCTGCGCGGGAATGACGCTCTAAACCCGCCGCAAATCCAGCGTCCGCGGAAAGTCCGGGTTGATTCCCGGATCGCGCGGCTCGAACATCCCGCTTGTATGTCCAAACGGCTCGAACCGGGCCAGTCGCCGCCCCTCGGCCTCGTGGGCGTTGACCGGCATGGTTTCGAAGTTGCGGCCGCCGGGGTGGGCTATGTGGTAGGTGCAGCCGCCGATGGCGCGGTTGGACCAGTCGTCGATCAGGTCGAAGATCAGCGGGCCGTGGGCGGGGATGGTCGGGTGGAGCGCGGAGGGCGGGGCCCAGGCGCGGAAGCGGACGCCGGCGACGTATTCGCCTTCGGTGCCGGTCGAGGTGAGGGGGAGTTTCCAGCCGTTGCAGGCGACGGTGTGGCGCTCACCTGTCATGCCGGTGACCTTGACCTGCAGGCGCTCGACCGAGCTGTCGACGAAGCGGACGGTGCCGCCGGCCGCGCCTTCCTCGCCCAGCACGTGCCAGGGCTCCAGCGCGTGGCGGATTTCCAGCTCGATCCCGTTCACCACGACTTTGCCGTGGGTCGGGAAGCGGAAATTCATGTGGGGGGTGAACCAGGCCTTGTCGAAGGTGAAGCCGGCGAAGTTCAGGTCGTCGATCACGCCCTTCATGTCCTGCTCGACATAGTACGGGAGCATGAAGCGGTCGTTGAGGTCGGTGCCCCAGCGCACCAGGCGGGTGGCGTAGGGCTGGTTCCAGAACCAGGCGATCAGCGCGCGGACCAGAAGCTGCTGCACCAGGCTCATCTCGGCATGGGGCGGCATCTCGAAGCCGCGCAGCTCCAAGAGGCCCAGGCGGCCCGAGGTGCTGTCGGGATTGTAGAGCTTGTCGATGCAGAATTCGGCGCGGTGGGTGTTGCCCTGTACGTCGGTCAGGATGTTGCGCAGCGCCCGGTCGATCAGCCAGGGCGGCGGGTTGGCGCCCGCGCGGGCGATCTCCTTGAAGGCGATTTCCAGCTCATAGAGGGCGTCGTTGCGGGCCTCGTCGATGCGCGGCGCCTGGCTGGTGGGGCCGATGAACAGGCCTGAGAACAGGTAGGAGAGCGCTGGGTGGTTCTGCCAGTAATTGACCATGCTGCGCAGCAGGTCCGGCCGGCGCAGGAAGGGGCTGTCGGCGGCGGTCGCAGCGCCGACGACGATATGGTTGCCGCCGCCGGTGCCGACATGGCGGCCATCGATCATGAATTTCTCGCTGCCCAGATGGCAGAGCCGCGCCTCGGCATAGAGGTCCTGGATATTGTGTGAGAGCTCGTCCCAGCTTCCGGCGGGGTGGATATTCACCTCGATCACGCCGGGATCCGGTGTCACGGCCAGCACGTTGAGCCGCGGGTCGCGCGGCGGGCCGTAGCCTTCGAGGATCACCGGCATCTCGAGATCGACCGCCGTCTCCTCGATCAGTGCCACCAGCTCCAGCCAATCGTCCACCTGGGCGAAGGGCGGCATGAAGAGATAGAGCTTGCCGCCGCGCGGTTCGACGCAGATGGCGGTGCGGATCACCCAGGGCGCGGATTCGCCGGTGACCAGCAGCTGGCTGGGCATGTCCGCCGCCGGCGTGCGGCGCTGATGGACGATTTCGGTCGGGACGAATTGCCGGCGGCCCGCTGGGCGCTGCTGTGTCGGCGGCGGGGTCACGGTCGGGGCAGGCAGGGGATCGCGCTCGGCGAACGGGTCCTGCTCGATGATGTAGGGATAGTCGATCTCGTCGACCCAGGGCAGCGACATCAGCGGCAGGCGATAGCCGATCGGCCCGTCGCCCGGCGTCAGGAAGACATAGTCCTGGCGCAGCGGCCAGATGCTGGAGAGCCAGACCGGTCCGATGCCCTCGTGCCGGCGGCCGACCGGGAGCATGAAGCCCACGGGTGAATGCAGCCCCGCCTCGAACACCTTGGCCAGCCGCGCCCTTGTTTCCGGGTCGGCCAGCTTGTTGTCGCGCGGATCGACATTGGCCGGCAGCTTGCGCTCCACCTCCAGATAGTGCCACGGGTCCTCATAGGCCGGACGGCTCAAGGCCGGATCGATACCCAGCTTGCCGGCGAGCGCCTGGATGAACTTTTCGGCCTCGGCCGGGCCGAAGCCGTAATCCACATCCTCGCGCGCCAGATACTGGCCGTTGGCCCAGATCGCGTGGCCATCCTTGCGCCAGAAGGCGTTCAGCGCCCAGCGCGGCAGGCTCTCGCCCGGATACCATTTGCCCTGGCCGAAATGCAGCACGCCGCCGGGGGCGAAGCGGCGCATCAGCCGGTCGACCAGGTCGGCGCCCATCTTGCGCTTGGTCGGGCCGACGGCGTCGACATTCCATTCCGCCCCGTCCATGTCGTCGACCGAGACGAAGGTCGGCTCGCCGCCCATGGTGAGGCGGACATCGCCGTCATTCAGCTTGCGGTCGACGACGCGGCCGAGCTGGTCGATGGCGCCCCACTGGCTGCGGGTATAGGGCTTGGTGGTGCGCGGCTTCTCGGCGATCCGCGCCACCTCCATATGATGGCCGAACTCGACTTCACTGTAGTCGACCGCGCCCGAGATCGGCGCCGCGGCGGACGGATCGGGGGAGCAGGCAAGCGGGATATGGCCCTCGCCGGCCAGCAGGCCCGAGGTCGGGTCCAGGCCGATCCAGCCGGCGCCCGGCAGATAGACCTCGGTCCAGGCATGCAGGTCGGTGAAATCTTGCTCGGGCCCGCCCGGGCCGGTCAGCGATTTCTGGTCGACGACGAGCTGGATCAGGTAGCCGGAGACGAAGCGCGCGGCGAGGCCGAGATTGCGCAGCAGCTGCACCAGCAGCCAGGCGCTGTCCCGGCATGAGCCGGTGCGGCCGCTCAGAGTCTCCTCGCAGGTCTGGATGCCCGGCTCCAGACGGATCACGTAGCCCACCGCCTCCTGCACCTTCTGGTTCAGGGCGACGAGGAAATTGATCGTCGGCGCCTCGCCGCGATCGACCTCGGCCAGGAACTTGGAAAAGAGCGGTGTGGGCGTTTCGGTTTCGAGGTAGGGGCGCAGGTCGCGCTCGAGCGCGGGTTCATAGGCGAATGGGAAGGTCTCGGCCGATTTCTCCAGGAAGAAGTCGAACGGGTTGATGATCGCCATCTCGGCGACCAGATCGACCTCAACCGTGAATTCGCGCGTCGGCTCGTGAAAGACCAGGCGCGCGAGATAGTTGGATTGCGGGTCCTGCTGCCAGTTCAGGAAATGCTTCTGCGGCGTGATCTTCAGCGAATAGCTGAGGATCGGCGTGCGGCAGTGCGGAGCAGGGCGCAGGCGGACGATCTGCGGGCCGAGATTGACCAGCCGGTCATAGCGGTATGTGGTCTTGTGCGTCAGCGCGACTTGAATTGCCATAAGTCAGCGGGTCCCTCGCATCGCATGTGCGAGATAGTAGAATTGATTTTTGTGCATCGCACAATAGGAACAAGAAAGGTGTACTCTGCTTTTCTCGGGCGCGGCCCGATCCAGATTCAGGCAGCACTAATCCAATCAACAAGAGGCGACGATGCGGCGGCTCAAGGTTTCGCATGTCACGACCTATGACTATGCCAATCCGGTCAGTTTCGGCGACCATCGGATGATGTTCCGGCCGCGCGACAGCCACGATCTCAGCATCGTCTCGACCCATCTGGGCATCACGCCGGAGCCGACGGCGGTGCGCTGGATGCACGACCTGTACGGCAACTCGGTTGCTGTCGCCAGCTTCGATTTCGAGGCGACGCAGCTGCGTTTCGAAAGCGAGATCGTGCTCGAGCATTTCGAGAGCGACGAGCCGGACTGCCCGATCGAGGCCTATGCCCGGGTCTATCCCTTCCGCTACCCTTCGGATGAGATTCCCGATCTCAGCCGGCTGATCGAGCTGCAATATCCCGACCCGCTGCACGCCGTGGACGAATGGGCCAAGTCCTTCATTATGGCTGACGGGCCGACCGACACATGGGAGATGCTGGGCGCGATCACCAAGGCGATCCAGCGCGATTTCACCTATCTGGCGCGCGAGGCCGAGGGCATCCAGACACCGGCCGACACGCTGGCGTTCGGGACAGGCAGCTGCCGCGATTTCGCCGTGCTGATGATGGAGGCTGTCCGCGCGCTCGGCTTCGCGGCGCGCTTCGTCTCGGGCTATCTCTACGTGCCGGACGTGGATGGCACCGGCAATATCGGCGGCGGCGCCACCCACGCCTGGACCCAGGTCTATCTGCCGGGGTCGGGCTGGGTCGAGTTCGACCCAACCAACGGCATCATCGGCAACCGCGATCTGATCCGCGTCGCGGTCGCGCGCGATCCCAATCATGCCGTGCCGCTCCAGGGATCATGGACCGGCCTGCCCAGCGACTATCTCGGCATGCAGATCCATGTCGAAGTGACGGCTGAGCCGGAAGACGGGAACGATTAACGTCCGGCGAGGCTTAATCCCACAGAGATTCCAAGATCTTTAAGGGGTTATGCAATGTCACTCATCGTTATCATTCTACTGATCCTGCTGCTGGGCGGCGGTGGCGGCTATTACGGATACAGAAGCTACGGCGGCACCGGCCTCGGGGGCGTGCTGGGCCTGGTTCTGGTCGTTATCCTGGTTCTGTGGCTGCTCGGCGCCCTAGGTGGACGGGTCTAACAGCAGGCTCTGTTCAGCCTGCTGAATGCGGATATAGACTCCGGACCCTCACAGGTCCGGAGTCTTTTCGTATGAATCGCAGGCTTCTCTCATGCGCCGTGCTGGCGCTCTGTGTTTCCGCCGGCGCCGCTTGGGCCGAATATCCCGGCCATCCCAGCACCACACCAGACATCAACGCCGCCGATCTCGCGGCCCGCGACAAGGCGATAGCCGACGATGCCTTCGAGGGGCGCGGTCCCGGCACGCAGAACGGCGAGGCCGCGGCGCAGTGGATCGCCGACGAGATGAAGCGGATTGGGCTGAAGCCCGGCAATCACGGCAGCTATTTCCAGGAGGTGCCGTCGGTTCAGATCACCTTGGACGCAGCGAAATCGAGCCTCTCTTTCAATACGCCGCAGGCGCGCTGACACCCAAATTCCCGGATGAAGGCGTCTACTGGACCCCGCAATTCAAGTCGGACGAGGTCAAGGTCGCGGGCGCGCCGCTGGTCTTCGTCGGCTATGGCGTGGTCGCGCCGGAATATCACTGGAACGACTACGCCGGCGTCGATGTGAAGGGGAAGACGGTCGTCATCCTGATCAACGATC
>Ga0207694_10004546_pt1 | contig 10819 bp, 7 predicted proteins | sample KBSC34metaG_FD_184353 | JGI IMG/M metagenome (GOLD analysis project Ga0207694, IMG submission 184353) | Corn rhizosphere microbial communities from Kellogg Biological Station, Michigan, USA - KBS C3-4 metaG (SPAdes) (version 2) | ecosystem: Host-associated > Plants > Roots > Rhizosphere > Soil...
ATACCGGGCTGGAAAAGGTCCGGCAGGCCTATAACGAATTCGCCTTCCTGCCCACCCGCATCAAGGTGGCGCCGGGCGCGAAAGTGACCTGGACCAATAACGGCAAGGTCCCCCACAACGCGACCGCACAGGACGGATCCTGGTCGACCGGCGACGTGCCGCCGGGCGGCACCGCCACGGTCACCTTCGCGAAGCCGGGAAGCTACACCTATATCGACAAGGACCACCCGTTCGCCTTCGGGCAAGTGAACGTGCAGTAGATCGCCCGGTCATGACGCTGAGCGCCGCGGTCAATCTTGCCGTCTATCTCATTGCGCTGGCCCTCGGCGTATTTGCCGCTGTCAGATGGCGAAGGCAGAAAAAGTCTGTCCTTGCTGGTTTCGGACTGAAAACCGACCGCGGCACGGTCCATGATATAGGCGTCGGCCTAGGTATCACGACGGCCGCGATGACGGGCATTCTCCTCGTCCTGTTAGCTCTTGGCGCCATCTACGTGACACGCGCACCGTTCGATCCCGCCAAGATCCTGACTTTTGGTCTCTTCCTTGCCCTCCAAAGCGTGATCGACGAGACCGTGATGCGCGGCATGCTGATCTCCGGCCTGGCCATGATCATCGGCGGACGGCGCAGCGCCGCCATGCTCGTCGGCGCGTTCCTGTTCGGCCTGACCCATGGCTTCTTCGCTGGCGCGTCGTCGCTGTCGATCATGAGCAATAGCCTGGGCGGCATCATGTATGGCCTCGCCTTCGTGTTGACCGGACGCATCTGGTTGGGGGTCGGCTTGCATTTCGCATGGAATTTCGTCCAGGGCCCGATCCTGGGCTTCATTCTGAGCGGCCACTTTGTCCACGGCGCCTTGCTCTATAATGACGATCTCGGCCCCCCCTGGCTGACCGGAGGCGTTTACGGGCCCGAGGGTGGGATCGTCGGCATCGCTTTCCGGTTCGTGGTGATCGCGGCGGTACTGGTTTGGGCCGGCCGTCGGGTGCGCACGGGAATTGCACAAGACCCACCTCAATCCGGCACACTCACCTCGCAGGATGGCAGCGAATTCCAGCCCTAAGGGAATCCGCTGCCGCATGAAACGCCTCATCCTCGCCTCCCTCCTGATTGCCGCCTTCGCCTGGACTGCGGCCACCCTCTATGCCCAGCATGGGCTTTACGGCTTCAACGTACTGCTGAGACGTGGCGGCAGTTTCTGGGTTCCCGTCACCGCCGACGATCCGCGCCTGTCGGATGCGATGAAGCTGGCCTTGTCGGCCGATCCGCCCGTGCCGACGGCCGGCCCCTTCGCCTGGAAGGAGGCTGGGCCGGGCTTCGAGGTGGCGGAACTGCCGGTCATGGCGAACGGGGCCGAGGTCGACCGGATATTGCTGTCGCGGATCGATCCTGCCCGTTACCGCTTCGTCGTTCGCAATGCGCCTGCAGGCAGCACCGGTCTTCAGGACTGGATGTCGAAGCTGGGTGCGGCAGTCGTCATCAACGGCAGTTATTTCGGCAAGCGTGGGACCCCGGACACGCCATTCCTCAGCGACGGCAGGTTGCTCGGACCGATCGAATACAAGGCGACACATGGCGCCTTCGCCGCTTCCGATACGGCAACAGCGATCCATGACCTGAAGGCGGAGAATTGGACGGCAGCTTTTGCAGGCGCCCACGACGCGCTGGTCTCCTATCCGCTGCTACTGGCGGCCGATGGCACGACCCGGCCCGAAGCGGGCAGCCGCTGGCTCGCCAACCGAAGCTTCGTCGGCCAGGATCGTGCCGGCAGGATCGTGCTCGGCACCACCACCGATGCCTTCTTTCCGCTCGACCGGCTGGCGAAATTCCTACGCACCGGGCCGCTGGACCTGACGATGGCGCTGAACCTGGATGGCGGCCCTGTCGCCTGCCAGGGCGTCGCTGTCGGCAGCTACCGGCGCGATTTCTGCGGCAAATGGGAATTGGAGGACAATGACGGCAAGCTCAGCCTGCTGACCTGGAACTGGGGCAGCTGGTCCCTCCCCGTCGTGCTTGCAGCTATCCCGAAGTGACCAAAGGCCTCGCCATTGCAACCCGGGGAGATGCAACTGCTCCACGGGAAGGCCCGCAGATCGATCTCGTGTGGCAAGCGCCGAAAACCCTCGCACTGCACTACGAGCGGACCGCCCGGATATTCAAGAAGCTCGAAACGATTGCCGGGGTCAGCATCTTGTATCCTCTATGAAACTGCGTGCAGCCTTTATTTTTCCGCCTGGGTTGCCGCCGCCGTATCCACCGAGGGGATCTTGGCGGGATCGCCCAGAAGCAGCTCCGGGTTGATGCGAGCATTGTGCCAGCGGGCGCCGAAGAACAGATGCGCCCCGGTCGAGCGGCCGGTATCGCCGACCAGGCCGATCGTCTGGCCCTTCCTGACCTTCTGACCGGCCTTCACCTTGATCTTCGAAAGGTGGAAATACTCGGTGACCAAGCCGTCGCCGTGGTCGATATAGACGGCGTTGCCGGCGAAGAACTGATCCTCCGCGAGGGCGACCCGCCCGTCCTCGACGGCCCGTACCGGCGTGCCCGCATTGATCGTGTAATCCGCCCCCATATGGGGCTGGCCGGCCGGCGTGTCGTTGAACACGCGCTTCACGCCGAAATCGCGGCCTTCCGGCAGCGGCTTGGCGGGTGCGCCCAGCGGCAGGGTGAACCGCGGCGATCCTTGGCTGCGCGCGAAGACCTTGTCGGTCTCGGCTTCCTCACGCTTGGCGCGCTTCATTTCCTCATGTGTGGGGTCGGCCTGCGGGATGTTGCCGATATCGACCGTCTGGGTCGGATAGTCGAAAGGCTGAACGGAGATTTGCGCCGACTCGCTGCGCCCATGGCCTGACCGCGTGACCTTGAGCGTCCCCGGCTTCTCCAGCAGGTCGACCGGGTAATAACAGGTCTCGTGCAAAGCAGGCCAAGACCGTTTGCCCATGCCGCATGTCTTTGTGCCCGGCGCCGACCAGCGGACGATGGTTCCGGGGGCAGCCGTGACCGTCGGTCCCGGATCGACCTCCGCCTTGTGGCCGGCCTTCGTCGCCGCGCCTGCCGGCAAGGCCACAAGACCCAATCCAACAACGAAGCCACGGATCACAACGCTTGCGTGCATGGTTCTTCTCTTCCCTGAATGCCTCCCGTCACAGAAAAACCCCACGCTGCGCGATTCGCTCCCAGCCCGCAGCGCGTTTCCGTGGCCTGACCGAGCATGAACGGCCATCTCAAGGGCTGGCGTTGCTTAAAATAATGAACTATCCCATCCCCAACACCGGAGTTTAGGGGGATGGGGGACATGGGGAACGTTTGGCGCCTGGGACTGCTCGCGTCGGTCTGCGGCCTGATGGCTGTGCCGGTCATGGCGCAGGAAGTGACCACGAAACTGGGCGGGAATGCGCAGACCGTGGCGGTCAAGGCGCATTCCGAGCCGGTGGTGGCGAGTGCGCGGCATCCGGCGGCGCCGGATGGGCAGAAGGCGCCGGACGGCGTCGCCATCACCCCGGACGACATCGGCGGCCAGGTGACCGGCCCCAAAGGCCCCGAAGCCGGGGTCTGGGTGATCGCCGAGACGACCGAGCTGCCGGTCAATCTGGCCAAGATGGTCGTGACCGACGACAAGGGCCGTTATGTCATCCCCGACCTGAAAAAGGCGAACTACAAGCTGTGGGTCCGCGGCTATGGGCTGACCGATTCGGAATATGTCGTGGGCCATCCCGGCATGGCCGTGAACCTGACCGCGGTGCCTGCCGCGGACGCCAAGGCGGCGGCGGAATACTATCCCTCGAACTATTGGTATTCGCTGATCCATCCTCCGGCGGAGGATGTGTTCCCCGGCACCGGCCAGGACGGCAACGGCATCAACGCGACGTTCAAGACCCAGCAAAACTGGTTCGGCAACCTGAAGGAGAACTGCTCCTTCTGCCATCAGCTGGGCGACAAGGCGACGCGCGAGATCGCCGATAACAGCATCGACGGCTGGAAGGCACGGATCGCGCTCAATGCCGGCATGAACAACAACTTCAAGCGCTTCGGCGAGAAGGCCGCGCTGGCCGTGTTCGCCGACTGGACCAAGCGGATCGCCGCCGGCGAGCTGCCGCACGAGGCGCCGCCGCGCCCGCAGGGCGTCGAGCGCAATATCGTCATCACCGTGCGCGACTGGGCCGAGGGCCGGCAGATCCACGACCAGGCGAGCTCGGACCATCGCGACCCGCATGTGAATGCCGGCGGCCCCTCCTATGGGCTGGGCGTCCATGACGGCACGCTGGAAATCCTCGATCCCAAGACCGACACCACCTGGTCGGTGCCGATCCCGGGCATCAGCCCGGTGTCGGATCACAACGAAAAATCTGTGCCGCACGCGACGGTGCTGGACCAGAAGGGCCGCGTTTGGGTGGCGATGAACCACCGCGAAGGACCGAACCCGTCCTATTGCACCAACCCGGCCAATCCCTATGCCAAGCTGTTCCCGATGGACAATCCGCAGGGCCGCGTCACCGACATCTACGATCCGGTGACGAAAAAGGTAACCGTCATCTCGGAATGCGCCGAGAGCGACCATCTGAATTTCGACCGCGACAAGGACAACACGGTCTATTTCAGCGGCGAGTTCACTGCCATGGGGTGGCTGAACACCCGGGTCTGGGACGAGACCCATGACGCGGAGAAGGCCGAGGGCTGGTGCCCGATGGTCATCGACACGTCGGGCGACGGCAAGATCGACCTCGATTCCAAGAACTGGAACTTCGGCGACGACCGGGCCAAGATCAACATGTCGGAAGGCCCGCTGCAGCTGGCCGACCCGCATCACGACACGCTGATCCGCGGCTTCATCTACGGCATCGGCGTCAGCCCGAAGGATCACAGCGTGTGGGGCGCCGACTATCTGCCCTACGTGCCGGGCGGCATCATCCGCATGGACCGCGGCAAGCATCCGCCCGAGACCTGCAAGATGGAATATTACGAGCCGCCGCTGGTGAACGGGAAATACCTGGCCTTCAACCCGCGCGGCGTCGATGTCGACTCCAACGGCATCGCCTGGGTGTCCTTCGCGTCGGGCCAGATAGGCCGCTTCGACCGCAGCCAGTGCACCGTCACCAACGGCCCGACCGCGACCGGCCAGCATTGCGCCAAAGGCTGGAAGATCTATGACGCGCCGGGCCCGAAAGTGACCGGCACGACCGTGGATTCGGACCACCTCTATTCAACCTGGATCGACTATTTCAACGTCTTCGGGCTGGGCAAGGACGTGCCGTTCTTCCCGGGCACCAACTCGGATTCGATCCTCGCCTTCCTGCCTAAGGAGGAAAAGTGGGTGGTGATCCGCGTGCCCTACCCGATGGGCTTCTACGCCCGCGACGTCGATGGCCGGATCGACGATCCAAAGGCCGGCTGGAAGGGCAAAATCCTGTGGGCGCCCTATGCCGGCGCGGCTATGGCCCATCAGGAGAACGGCGCTCTGAGCCATGTCGCCAGCTTCCAGATGCGGCCCAACCCGCTGGCGCATTGATAATTCCCTCGCCCGCGACAGCGGGAGAGGGTGGGCCCCGCCGCGCAAGCGGTGGGAGGGTGAGGGGGATTTACGGGTCCAAAGCCCCCTCACCCTCCCGCTTCGCGGGCCCCTCCCTCTCCCGCGTTGCGGGCGAGGGGCTTTCACGCGGGCGAGGGCTTAATCGACCACCCGCTCCGCCGGCAGGTAAATCGTCGCCGTCGTGCCCTCGCCTAACGCGCTAACGAGCTCCAGCCGTCCGCCGTGGCGTTCGACCAGGGCCTTGGTCAATGCCAGGCCCAGCCCGACGCCTTCGTGGCGGCGGTTGATCTGGGGCTCGATCTGGCGGAAGGGTTCCAGCGCGGTCGGGATGTCCTCCGGCCGCATGCCGATGCCGGTATCGACGACGCCGAGCGCCAGCCCCGCGCCCTCACGCCGGGCCGTCACCGTGACGCTGCCGTATTTGGGCGTGAACTTGATCGCATTCGCCATCAGGTTGATCAGGGCCTGCTTCAGCCGCAGCCGGTCGCAGCGCACACGCGGCAGGCCATCAGGCGTGTCCGCCGTTAGGCGCACCGCCTGTTCGTCCGCCCGTATGCGCAGCATCGCAACACTGCTCTCGATCAGCTCGCCCACCTCGACCTCCTCCTCGTCGAGATGCACCTGGTTCATCTCGATCCGCGACAGGTCGAGGATATTGGTGACCAGCCCGTGCAGATACTGGCCTGACTTGTGGATGTCGGCGGCATAGGTCTGGTAGCGCTCTGACAGCGATCCCAGCAGCTGGCCTTCCATGATCTCGGAAAAGCCCAGGATCGCGTTCAGCGGCGTGCGCAGCTCGTGGCTGATATTGGCAAGGAACTCCGTCTTGGCGCGGTTGGCGCTTTCCGCCTCCAGCCGTGCGCGCCTGATTTCCGCCTCCGCCACCACCTGGGTGGTGACGTCCTGCGCGGTGCCGCGATAGCCGCGGAAGGCGCCGCCCGCGTCGTAGACGGGCATGCCGTTGACATTCAGGTAGTGGATTTCACCTGCGATGTCGGGCTGCTGGAGCCGCATATTGCGGAAGGGCCGCCGGGCCGAGAGGTCGCCGCGGAATAAGACGAGCTCATCCGGTGTCAGACTGTCGGTGACCAGATCCCACGACATCTTGCCGAGCATGGAATCGGTATCGATGCCGACCGAGTTGCTGGAGGCGAAGGTCAGCCGCGCGTCTGCGTCCTGCTCCCACAGCCAATCCGACGAGACGGAAAGATAGTCGCGCAGCTTTTGCTCGGTCTCGATCAGCGCCTTCTCCCGCCGGTCCTGGGCCAACGCGACACGCACCAGCCGCGCCATCCGGTCGACGAGGTCGAGATCGGCGGCGCACGGCGCGCGCGCATCGGGATAATAGAGTGCGAAGGTGCCCAGCACCTTGCCGTCCCGGTCCAGCACCGGCTGCGACCAGCACGCCCTGAGGCCGAGGGGCAGCGCATGCTGGCGCCATTCGTCCCACAACGGATCGGCGGCGATATCTTCGACGATAACGCGCTCGCGCCGCCAGGCGGCGGTGCCGCAGGAGCCGGCGCGGGGGCCGATCTCGGCGCCGTCGATCGCGGCGTTGAAGCTTTCCGGCAGGCTGGGCGCCCCGCCCTGGCGGATATGAATTCCGTCCGGGTCCAGCAGATGGATGGTGCAAATGGCCGGCGGCGTCAGCCGTTCGATGATCAGCGCGATGCTGCGCAGCGTGTCGATAAGCGCGTTGCCCGCGGCGATGGCGTCGATGATCTCGCTCTGGGCGTCGAGTATGGCCACCGGGGCAAGCCCGTCGCTTTGGCGTTTCGTTGGATCGAACTTCGACTGTGACACTATTCGCGTCCCGGTTGCCAAACGCCCATGCCGCCGGCCAGGGCGCGCCTGGAATATAACGCCGAATGTGCGCCGCGTGTGGAAAATCCGCAGAAAGCCGCCATCGACGGCGGCAATCGCCCGCGCGGCTCAACCAGAGCGGGCCTCTTTTCCATGAGATCGGCGCAGTTACACTTTAAAGTTGTCAAAAACGGGATATGCTCCCGTTCTGTTTTATTTACAAATCCTTGCATTTTAGAAACTTGTTGATTTACGCTCTGGCAAATAAGCGGTCAGGGGATCAAGTATGAAGGCGTAACCGTTTCCCGCCTATGAACATTCACACATCCTGAAAATCACAGAACACGACTACAGGGGATACCGCGTGAGCGCCGGTCGTTTGCTGATTATTGACGACGAAGCTCCAATCGCGGCCGCGTTGGAACGAATCGGAAAGGGCTGCGGCTTCGAGGTTGCCACCACGACAACCGCGGAGGCGTTCAAGGCAAGCTATGCCGCCGCCCCGCCGGATGTCATCATTCTCGACCTGGCGGTTCCCCAGGTCGACGGGATCGAGCTGCTGCGCTGGCTGGGCAGCCAGGGCTGCGCAGCGACGATCCTGATCATCACCGGCTTCGGCGGAAAAATCCCGGAATCGGCCAAGCTGCTGGGCGAAGCGCGGGGCCTCAGGATGGGCGGCATCATCAACAAGCCGTTCCGGGTGGCCGATATCCGCGCGATTCTGGCGGGACTGGCGCCTGCGCCGTGAGCGGCTCCTCCCCCGCGCCGCCGCCCACACTCGCCGAGCTGGAACGGGCTATCCACGGGAACGGGCTGAAGCTGGTCTATCAGCCGAAGGTTTCGCTGGTTTCGAACGCGCTGGCAGGTGTCGAGGCGCTGGTCCGCTGGCCGCATGAGCGGCTTGGGTCCATCCCGCCCGGCGACTTTATCCCGATGGCGGAGGAAAACGGGCTGATCGAACCGCTGACGCGATGGGTGCTGGCGACCGCGGCATCGGACTGGGTCGCATGGGGCCGGGAGGGGATGGAGGTCGACGTCGCGGTCAATGTCTCGGCCAAGACCCTGGATCAGCTCGACTTCCCGGACAGGATGGCGGAAATCTGCCAGTCCCACGGCATGCCCTGCACCTCCCTGACCGTCGAGCTGACCGAGAGCGCGACCCAGGGTGCGATCGAACTGCTCGACACGCTGACGCGCTGCCGGCTGAAGGGCATGAAAATCTCGCTGGACGATTTCGGCACCGGCTATTCGTCGCTGATCCAGCTCCAGCGGCTGCCGTTCTCGGACATCAAGATCGACAAGTCCTTCGTCATCGAGGCGCCCAGGTCGCGCGACGCGCGGGTTATCGTGCGGGCGATCATCGAGCTGGCGCATAATCTGGGCCTGCAGGCGACGGCCGAGGGTATCGAGACGGAGGAGACGCGGCGGATGCTGCTCGATTTCGGCTGCGACATGGCCCAGGGCTTCCTGTTCGCCCGCCCGATGCCCGCCGAAAATCTGAAGGACTGGGTCGCCGGCCGCGGCGCCTAGTCAGAGCCTTCCAGAAGCTCCTGGATCTTCGCCGCCAGCTGCTGCTTCCGGTAAGGCTTGCCGATCAGTTGGACGCCGTCCAGCCGATTGCTGCTTTCCCGGACCAGCACCTCGGAATAGCCGCTGGTGAGCAGGATCTTCAGGTCCGGCCATGTGCTTCGGGCAATCTCGGCCAGCTCGACGCCGGTCATGCCGCCCGGCATCACGACATCGCTGAACAGCAGGTCCGCTTGGCCGCCGTTGCGCAGATAGGCCAGCGCCTCCGGCCCGCTGGCGGTCTCGAACACGCTATAGCCCATGCTCTTCAGCATCCTGGCCGCGGCGCGCCGGAGATTCTCCTCATCCTCAACCAGCAGGACGTTTCCGCTGGCAAACCGCCGCTGGTCGGAAGGCGCCTGCGCGCCATCCTCCGCGGCTGCCTGCTGGGCCACCGCAGGCAGATAAAGCCGGATGGTCGTGCCGTGGCCGAGCTCGCTGTAGATCTTGATATGGCCGCCGGACTGCTTGACGAAGCCATAGACCTGGCTGAGGCCCAGGCCGCTGCCGGCGCCCACCGGCTTGGTCGTGAAGAAGGGCTCGAACGCGCGCTCGACGACCTCGGGCGCCATGCCGGTACCGCTGTCGCTGATCGCCAGCATCGCATAGTCGCCTGCCTCCACGTCCAGGTTCTGCGCCGCATATTCGTCGTCGAGCCGGATATTCTCGGTCTCCAGGATCAGCTTGCCGCCATTCGGCATGGCATGGGCCGAGTTGATCGCCAGGTTGAGGATCGCGTTCTCGAGCTGCGACTTGTCGGCCAGCACCGAGGCCAGCCGTTCCGCCGGGACGACCGACATCTCGATATCCTCGCGGATCGTCCGGCGCAGCAGCCCCTTCATGCCCGAGACGACCTCGTTCAGGCTGAATACGACGGGCTGGAGCGGCTGCTGGCGGCCGAAGGCCAGCATCCGCTTGACCAGCTCATTCCCCCTGAGCGCGCCGTCCAGCGCCTCCTGGGCGAAGGCCCTCGCCTCCTCGTCGCCCGCCACCTGCTCGATCAGGAAATCGAGATTGGCGGTAATCACGCCCAGCAGATTGTTGAAATCATGCGCCATGCCGCCGGTGAGCCGGCCGATGGCGTCCAGCTTCTGCGACTGGCGCAGCTGCTGCTCCAGATCGCGGCGGGTGGAGATATCCTCCGACAGGCAAAGCAGGAATTCCGGCCGGCCCTGGGTGTCGAACACCGCCATCTTCTTGGTCTCGATGAAGCGCCGCTCGCCGGCGCGGTTGGTGATCTCCTCTTCCGGGATGACCAGCAACTCCCCCGAGGCCAGCACTTCGAGGTCTCTTCTGGCATAGGCGTCCGCCTGGTCCTTGGGCAGGAAGTCGTAGTCGGTCTTGCCGATCATTTCCTCCCGGCGATAGCCCAGTATCTGCTCGCCGCCTTTGTTCATCAGGATGAAGCGTAGGGTCGCCGCATCCTTGGCATAGACCATGCCGGGGATGTTCTCGATCACCAGGTTCAGGAACTGCCGCGCCTGGCTCAGCTCCTGCTGGGCCGCCTTGCGGTCCTGAATCTCACGGTCCAGCGAACGGTTGATGTTGCGCAGCCGCTCGATGATCGTCTGCTGTTCGTTCGTCAGCCGCTGGAGGTCGCCGGCCGGCTGCTGGCCGACGAGCTGGGTCACCTCCTCGACCCGGTGGAGGATCCAGCAGACCTCACCGGCGGCATCCAGGATCGGCAGATTGACCGGGCTCCAATAGCGCTCCTCGAACTCGCCGTCGGCGCGACGGACAGCATAGCGCTGGACCGGCATCGGATCGGGCTGCCGCAGCTTGCGAACGAGCGTGAGTGAAGCCCGCAGGTTCCGGACGCCGTTCGCCGAAGGATCGTTCGGGTCGTCCGGAAACACGTCGAATATATTCCGCCCGACGATCGCATCCCGGGTGGTCAAGGTCGCCGTCAGATAGGCGTCGCTG